>OLOD01000248.1_pt1 | contig 43133 bp, 42 predicted proteins | sample 1671921 | NCBI WGS metagenome assembly OLOD01 (sample SAMEA3136626, study PRJEB25190) | human gut metagenome | biome: human gut; feature: human-associated habitat; material: faeces | place: Austria | collected 2013
AAAAGGGCTTATAATGAATATAAAGAATATTCATTATAAGCCGCACAAAATCAAAGTCATGTCAATAGATAAAAAAAAGAACCCCCATATTTTATAAAATATAGAAATTCTCTTAAAAAAGTCTTAACTTAATGACATTGGCTTAATTGCTGTCTTTTAATTCACTTTAGATGGATTATAAACACTTGGTCTTTTTAAAGTTTTAACTAGTATATCACTTTGTTGCTTATTTAAATCTATTGCGTCAATATGATAATAATATTGACTTGCTGCTTGAATCCCATAATTTCCTTCACCTAAATAAGTAATATTTAAATACATCTCTAATATTTCATCTTTACTATACATTTTTTCTAAATCCCTAGCGATAAAGACCTCCGCAAATTTACGGGAAAGATCTTTTTCAAAAGAAAGACATAGATTTTTTGAGAGCTGTTGAGTAATGGTCGATCCACCCTCTTTAAAAGAAAAGGTTGTAAGGTTTGTCAACATCGCACGTGCTAAACCATAATAATCTACAGGACCATGTTGATAAAAACGTCGATCTTCGCTTTCTAATACTGCTTCTTTATATATCGGTGAAATTTGATCAAGAGTTACATAATCTTCTTTACTCTTTAGTTGATTGACTCTTTCAGATAAAGATTGTTCTTGGATTTTATCTTGGTAAATTTGATAGCCTAAATAACCATAGTACCCACAAAAACCAGTAATAATAACTAATAATATTATAATCATTTTAAAAAGTAGTTTTTTCATAGAATACTCCTTATGTTATAATCACGTAGAGGTGAATTTATGTCTTTTATTTATAAAATATTTCTTTTATATCCTTATTGGTTTATTAAAACACTTATTCATTGGATTTTTCAATTTTATAAAAATATTTTTTGTTTACATATCAATGAAAATAAAATTGATCAACTTTCTGGCTTTGAATTTGAGTTACTGATTCAAAAATTGCTTATTAAAAGCGGTTACCATAATGTTAAAATCACTCAAACAAGTGGTGATTATGGCATTGATATTTTAGCAAAAAAGAAGCATGTTTTTTATGGATTTCAATGTAAAAGATATCAAAAAAATATTGGTGTCAGCGCTATTCAACAAGCATATGGTGGTATTTCTTACTATCATTTAGATCGAGCAATCGTTATTACCAATTCTTATTTTACAGAAGCCGCTTATCAATTAGCTGCTGTCAATGATATTTTATTAATTGATCGTCAAAAGCTTTTAAAAATGCTTAAAAAATCCAAACTCTTTTCTAGTCAAATACCTTTTTATTGTTATATTGTTGATATCTTCATTATTGGCCTTTTTTACTATATATACTTACAATTGCGTAATCTTATTTATTTGAGTATCAGTCTTTTTCATCTTCTTTTACTTATTTATATGTTTTTTAAAACATTACGTTATAAAAAATATAATCAAATTAAAGAGTATACGATTCATGATTATCAATAGCTAAAATCTTTTTTTGATAATGTTGATAAATTTTATAACAAATAAATGCACTGAATAAAACAATAAAAACAATCAACATAAAACAATGCAAAAAAAAGTTTTCAGGCAAAATATTAATAATTGGATCCAAACGAGGATTAAAAAGCCAATAATCATTACTAAACGCCAATTGATGAAACATCACAAATAAACGATCAAAATCAATAAAAGCAAAGAAGCCTAAAATCAAAGGAATGACAATCGTTAAAATGGCTGTCAATTTAAAAAAGCGATATTCTTTTTGTTTAATTTGTCTATAAACCAAATAAGAAGTTGTACAAAAAGTAAGCAAACATACTATTTGAATTATTTCAAAAATGCGTTTCACTTCTTCAAAATGAATACGTCCACCTTTTGACATGATAAAATCTTTAAAAACAAGTTTTCCTTGATAAAAGATAGATTGATAATGTATTAAGATTTGATAATTTTCTTTAATTTGTTGATATGTATAATGTGTATTTTCAACAAGTTTTAAATGGTGAATATCAAAATAATACAGTGGTTTAAAAAAGGCAACAAAAACAACAGAAAAAGAAATGATAAATAGCATGAAAGATATACTTGTCAGTATATCTTTTTTACTATAAGTCATATAAAAATTCTTCACCTTTTTGAACTTCTACTTTAGAAAGGTTTGGATAATCTTGTTGTCTTAAAACTTCATAAATCGTAAGTGCTGCACAGTTAGATAAATTAAGACTTCTTACTTTATCTGACATTGGAATACGTACACAACGATCTAAATTTTCTTTTAAAATTTCTTTAGGAATTCCATCATGTTCATGTCCAAAGAATAAATAATGTTCTTTAGAACTATCACTATAATCTTGATCCGTATAACAAAGTTTTGAATAACGTGTAAAGAAATGATATTCTCCTGGGTTTTTAGCTTTGAATTCTTCATAAGATTCATAAACATGTAAATCTAGATCTTTAATATAATCAAGTCCTGCTCTTTTCATTTTTTTATCATCTAATTCAAATGACATTGGTTTAATAATATGAAGTGATGTGTTGGTTGCAACACATGTTCTCATGATATTTCCAGTATTTTGAGGAATCGCTGGATGTACTAATACAATATGGTTCATTTTTTTCTCCTTCTATAATTCTTTTAAAATCGTATATAATTTTTTGAGTGCTTTAGCTCGATGTGAGTATTTATTTTTTTCTTCTAAAGTCATCTCAGCACTTGTTTTTTGACAAGGTGGGAAATAGAAAATTGGATCATAGCCAAAACCATTGACCCCGGCAATATGATCATTAATTTCACCTTCAAATGTTTCTTGAATCAAGATAGGTTCTTGATTTGGAATACATAAAGCTAGAGCACACACAAAGCGGCATGTTCTTTCTTTACCTTCAATTGCATCAATGATTGCTTGATTGATAATTGGATAAGGGGTATCTTTTCCTAAAAAACGAGCAGAATAGATTCCTGGAAGCTTTCCAAAAGCATCGATTTCAATGCCACTATCATCCGCTAAAACAATTTTATGTAAATCATCAGCAACATATTTTGCTTTAATCAAAGCATTTTCTTTAAATGTTTTTCCATCTTCAACAATATCTGGAACATCATCATAAACATCTTTTAAAGATTTGACTTCAATATTTAAATCCTTTAACATTGCTTGAATTTCTTTGACTTTTCCTTGATTGGTTGTCGCCACTATGAGTTCTTTCATATTTTCATCTCACTTTCTTTGTATGTATTTTAGCATTTTTTGTATCATAGTTCACTTATTTTCTTTATAATATAACTAGGAGGTTTACTATGATTAAAAGATTAATTGTAAACGCAGATGATTATGGTTTATCTGAAGGTGTTTGTTTAGGTATTTTAAAAGCGCATAGAGATGGTATTTTAACTTCAACTACTTGTATGATGAATATGGAAAACATTGAAAAATATTTAGAAATGACAAAAGACTATCCAAATTTAGGCTTAGGTGTTCATTTGAATATTACAGTAGGAAAACCTTTAACAAATGTAAGTTTTGTTGATGAAAAAGGAAATTTTAAATCAAGAGATACTTATACAAATAGAGAAGCTATCGTATCTCAAGAAGAACTTTATCAAGAATGGAAAGCTCAAATTGAAAAATTTATTAAAATCATGGGACATAAACCAACCCATCTAGATTCTCATCATCATGTTCATTTACTTAATAGTAATATTGATGTTGCATTAAAGTTAGCTCATGAATATGATTTACCTATTCGTCAAGAAACATACTTACAAAAAGATTTTGAACCTGTTTATTTTGAAGAACTTTTCTATAACCAAGATGCTACATTTGAAATGATTGATACGATTTTACATAAAGATGTTGAAAATTATGAATTGATGTGTCATCCTGCGATGATTGATTGGAAACTTTATCAAATATCTTCTTATAATTTAAGACGCGCTCATGAATTAGATATTATATGTAGCCAAAAAGCAAAAGAAATGACAAAAAATATTGAACTCATTAATTATCAAGACATTAAAAAAATCTAGCAATTAGCTAGATTTTTTAGGTCTAATCATTAAATAAATTGGTAATCCAAGTAAAATACTTCCACCTATAATATTTCCTAAAGTTGAAAGTAACATATGTAACCACACACCGCTCCAAGAAATTCCTGTACCAAGAGCTGTAAATGTCATTGAAAATGTTCCCATATTGGCAATACTATGTTCAAATCCTGGTAAAACAAAAGTCATAACAATAATCATCATAATAAATGTTTTAGCCGTTTCTTCCTTAAGCTTCATTCCTACAAATGCTGCTGCACAAACAATAAAATTACATAAGATTCCTTTAATAAAAAGTTCTAAATAATCAAAATTTAACTTATTAGAAACTACATTTGCAAGATATTGATTCATTGCTTCATGATTAACACCACTTTTAATAAATAAAAAACAAATCAAAGCAATACCAACAAAGTTACCTACATAACAAATCCCCCACATCGGTAAAATATCTAAAAATCTAAGTTTTTTATGATAAACTGGAAACATTGTGGTAAAACAATTTCCTGTAAATAACTCTGAACCAAGTAAAACAATAATAACGAGTCCTATTCCAAATGCTCCCGCAAATGCAATTTTAGATGCAATCACATGATGCTCAATTAATAAAACTGCTAAAGTATAAGATAAAATCGTTGCAAGCCCTAAATAAAGCCCTGCCACAATACTTCTCATAAAAAAACGAAACGGATCATTTTTTGACATTTCATACTTTGTCATCGCCGCTTTTTCTAATAATTCATAATCCATAAAATTTCCTCCGTTTCTAACAATAACATATCTCGCCAACAAATGAAATCCCTTTCATTGCTTTTATTTTTTTATTTTTCATGTTATTTTATCAGTGAGGTGATTTTATATGTTAAACCATTTAATTCAAGAATTGATTACAAAAGCCATTGAAAAACAAGCTGAAAAAATAATTACTAAAAAAACATCAAAACAAATACAAAAAGATGCAAATACTTTTAATAAACCTCATTTTCTTGTATCTGGTTATTATCAAGCTTATGCATTTTTACTTGTACTTCCTATTTTAATTATTGTTTTATTATTATGTATGTACATCCAATTGATGGTAAATCACTTAGATATGGTAATTATTTGTTTAATAATTTTATTTTTTCTAATTTTTATAACTTATAAAAGAACTCAAAAAATGTATATTCTTGCTTATTGGCAATCAGGATTAATTTTTTATAATCGTAAAGGTCAACAGCTTGTACAAATTCCTACAGCTTATGTAAAAAAAGCAGTTGTTAAAGTTAATAAAATCATAATCCCTTATCATCAAGAAACTTGGATTATCGAAAAGAATAAAAACGATAATTTAAAAGAAATTGAACAAATGTTGATCTATTTTAAAGAAAGCGACTCATTTTGAGCCGCTTTTAAAAAATAAATCTTGTGCATTTTTATATGAAATCATTTCTTTATATGGTTTTAAATCATCTTCTTCTAACATCTTAAGAAGTTGATTTAAATTCGTTTCAATTTGTTTTGAAGGTGTAAAAGGAAAATCACTTCCATACATAATATGATCAGGTGTCGTAATGGTAAGTAACCATTTTAAAAGAAAGGGTGTAGGATTTCCCGCAATATCAAAATAAAACCTTTTAAAACTTTCTTCAACATTTACTTCTTTCATCATTTTTTGAGGTATTAAAATTTTTGACATTCCAATAAAGCGTTCATAAATATTAGGTAAAAAAGAACCACAATGCGGGATGATCCATGTAATATTTGGAAAACGTAAAATAACATCATTCCCTATTAAATTTAAAACTGCTCTCGTCGTATCTACGATAAATTCAAATAAAGGAACAGGACCTGCTGAAAATACTTCTTCGCTTAAAGAAGCAGGTCGATGAGGATGAATATTACAAATAGCATGTCGCTTATTTAATTCTTCCATTAAAGGTTCTAATTTTGGATCACCTAAATAAAGTCCTCGACTATTACTTGGAAAATTAATACCATCTGCTTCTAAAACATCCAAAGCATAAATAGCCTCTTGCATAGCTGCTTCGACATCAGGTAATGGTAAACAAGCTTGAAAGCCAAAATGTTTGGAATCATCTTTTTTTAGTTGTGCCATTTGTTCATTAAGATGTCGACACATCTTTATAGAATTTTCTACGTCATTTTTAAAATAAGGATGTGGTGAAGATACAGAAAGTAATGACCATTCAATAGAACATTTATTCATTAAATCTAGATGTTTTTTATAATCATACTTTGGCAAGGGAAATCCATCTTCTAATAAAGCATTTTGTTTTTCTAAAAATTTTAAATATTCAGGTGTTAAAAAATGTGAGTGGATATCAATTATTTGTTTTATCATTATATAGTCTCCTTTCAAATTGATACAATAATAATTTTTTCACCTCACATTATTTTGGAAATAAACAAATTGTTTATTGAATCTATTATAACAACTTCTTTTTAAATCTCAATTATTTATTTAAATGCTTTTCTAATAACACTAAATTTATATTTGGTATCCCATTAAATACTGTTGGGACAATTCCAATTTCTTGATAGCCTAGTTTTTTATACAAAGAACGAGCAATTTGATTTCTTTCATTCGTATCCATTCTCAATTCGTCCCATCCCATTTTTCTTGCATAATCTTCATAAAACTTGACAAATATTTTACCATAACCTTTTCCTGAAATATCAGGTGAAATCACTAATGTATGCAAAACACATACATGTTTATCTTGAACTTGATAATGCCACTTACCCTTTTTATAAACATCGACTTGTTGTTGATTGATAATTGCTGAAGCAATGACTTTACCCTTTTTTTCCAAAACAAACATATCTTTTCTTTTGATAGCCTCTCTGGCCGTTTGATTGGTTGGATAGATATTTCTTATCCAACCAATTGTTTGTTTTCCTTTTTCTTCCAAATCATGAATTTTTTCATAAATAGTTGAAATAGCTTCTAAATCTGTTTCATTTGCTTTTCTAACAATATAATCTTTCATCTTTATTAATTTTCTTTCATAAATTTTTCTTTATTTTCTTCTAAATATTTAAACAAAATGCATAACATTCTTTTTCACTTTCATCATGACAAGTATCATCTTTTTGATTAAGTTGTTTCATAATTTCATCATTGCTATACATTTCTATTTTCTTTAGTTTTCATATTCATCTTGTTGTCTAATCTCATCTAATAAAATACGATCTTTTGATCTTTTAAACTTCCAATATTCCACAAAAACACCATCATAACTTTCAATCACTTGATTTTGATCATCAATTGTAAGATCATCCATCATTCCTTCAATATAGACCCAAAAATAATCTTCATCATCATTTTCACTATCATAAACATTAACAACATGTTGTTTTATTAACTTAATATTAGTAAGTTCATTTCTCTTTCCTTGAAACTCATACCAATTTATTTTTGTTTGCCAAGCTTCAAACAATTGAGGCGTTAAATAATCTTTTAATATTTCTAAATTTTTATTAGACCATGCATCTTGTATAATAAAATAATTACGTTTAACTTCTTTTTTGATTCTTTCTTCATTCCAAAAATCATCTTCATCATCTAAAACATCCAATTGTTTTTTGGTTCTTTGATGAAATAAGATTGCTTTACGTCTTCTTTGATATGCGTTTAATCCATACATTCCACCAAAAACAATTCCTGTATAAACTATTGATTCAAAAGGATTTGAACGTCTTCTTCCATAATAGTGACTACTATGTGAACTAGATCCTCCACCACCTGAAGAACCTCCGCCTCCTGAGCTACCTCCTCCAGCTCTAGCATAACAACTTCCTGTAAATAAAATCATCATAATTAAAAAAATTGAAAGAACCGCTAATAATTTTTTCATAAATATTCCCCCGTTTTATTTATTATATCATGTCTTGACTTCTTCAAAAAGAAGTATAAAATATAGTTTGAATTCAAACTATATAGGAGGTATTTATGTTAGAAGATCAATTTCATTTTCAATTACTTAAATGTTTTAATCATCAAAAAAGATGGATCAATCAAAGAACGATTCAAATTGATGTTTTACCTGGACAAAGTAAAATTTTACAATGTTTAGATGAATATGGACCTCTTACTCCTAAAGAAATAGGAAAATTATGCATTGTTGATAAATCAACAACCACTTCTTTATTAAATAAAATGGAAAAGATGCATTATATTGAAAAGAAAAATCAAAATCATGATAAACGTTCTATTCAAATTCATTTAACAACTTTAGGAAAAGAAAAAACTCAACTTGTCAAACAAATTTGTCAAGAAAGTAATCAAGTTCTTTTACAAAGTCTTTCAAAGATAGAACAAAAAGAAATAATTGATATCTTAAAAAAAATAAATGATTCTTTAGAAAAGGAGGATGTACATGGAAACACAAAATAACTTTGCGGTAGGAAGTATTCCTAAACATATTATGTCGATTGCTGGACCAATGATTATTGCTCAATTAATTAATGTCTTATACAACGTCATTGATCGTATCTATATTGGACGTATTCCTCATGTCGCTACACTTGCTATGGGTGGACTTGGTATTTGTTTACCAATCATTTCCATTGTCATGGCTTTCGCAAATCTCTTTGGAATGGGTGGTTCTCCACTTTGTTCGATTGCAAGAGGTCAAGGTAAAAATGATGACGCTGAAGAAATCATGGGGAATTCTTTTGCGTTGCTTGTCATTTTTGGAATTATTTTAACAGTTATCGGTTTTATTTTTAAAGAAGATATTTTATGGGCTTTTGGAGCTAGTAAACATACAATTAGCTATGCTTTAGATTATTTATCAATATATTTAATTGGAACGATTTTTGTTTTAGTCAGTCTAGGAATGAATAGTTTTATTAATAGTCAAGGATTTGCGAAAGTAGGGATGATGACTGTTCTTATTGGCGCTGCTTTAAATATTGTATTAGATCCTTTATTTATCTTTGTTTTACATATGAATGTAAAAGGTGCAGCTATTGCTACAATTATTTCACAAGGTGTTTCTGCTTTATGGACTTTACAATTTTTAACAGGTAAAAAAACTATTTTAAAACTTAAAAAGAAATATTTTAAACTTAATTTCTATTATGTTAAACGTATTTTTTCACTAGGAACTGCGGGTTTTATGATGGGTATTACCAATTCTGTTGTGACGATTGTTTGTAATTCTACGCTACAAGCTTATGGTGGAGATCTTTATATCGCCATCATGACAATTATCAACTCTATTCGTGAAATTGCTCAATTACCAGGTCAAGGAATGGCCAATGCCTGTCAACCAGTTTTAGGATACAATTATGGGGCTAAAGAATATAAACGTGTTTTATCAGGCATTAAATTTGTTACTATTGTTTCTTTTATAATGATGTTTGTTATCTGGCTAGCAATTACCCTATTCCCTGAATTTTTCATTCAAATCTTTACGCATAATCAAAAAATAATAACACATGGTATAACTTCTTTACATCTTTATTTCTTTGGTTTCTTTATGATGACTTTCCAAATGGTCGGTCAATCCGCTGCTGTTGGTTTAGGTAAATCTAAACAAGCTATTTTCTTTTCTATCTTTAGAAAAGTCATCATTGTTGCTCCTTTAACTGTTATTTTACCAAAATTTATTGGAATCAATGGCGTCTTTATTGCTGAAGCCATTAGTAACTTTATTGGTGGTGGCGCTTGTTATATTACAATGTGGTTGACTATTGGTAGAAAACTTCAACAAAAATGTAAGGAGACTGTATGAATACTCCAAAATTAGAAACAAATAGACTTATTTTAAGAAAATTTAATGACAATGATTTAAAAGCATTTTATGACATCTTTTCTGACAAGGAAGTTAATCTTTATCTTCCTTGGTTTCCTGTAAAGAATTTAAAAGAAGCAAAAGACTTTTATCAAGAAAGATACGCTTCTATTTATCAAAAAGAACAAGGATATGCTTATGCTATTTGTTTAAAAGAAAATAATCTTCCTATTGGTTATGTCAGTATTGATTTAGATGAAATTCATGATTTAGGTTATGGTTTAAAAAAAGAATATTGGCATCAAGGAATTGTCAGTGAAGCCGTTGAAACTGTTATTCAACAAGCTAAAAAAGATAATCTTTGTTATTTGACTGCAACCCATGATATTAAAAATATTCATAGTGGCAATGTTATGAAAAAAATAGGTATGCATTATTGTTATTCTTATAAGGAACAATGGATGCCTAAAAACAGACCTGTTATTTTTAGAATGTATCAATTAAATTTAGATGGAAAAGCTCGTATTTATCAAAAGTATTGGCATCAATATGAACATTTTATAGAAGAAAACGTTTAAAAGACAAGTCATTAAAAACTTGTCTTTTTTCCTAAATAACGATTTACTTGTTGGTAATATCGAAGATATTCTTCTTTAAATTCTTGTTTTAAAAATGGTTCTTCCACATATTTAATTTGAAGATGAAACATGATAATAGCTAAAAATGAAATAATAGCCAAAGCTGTATTAAAAAACGTAAAGCCAATTCCTACATAAACAAGATCAAAACCTAAAAAGGCTGGATTACGACTAATTTGGTAAATACCATCCGTAATCAAATCTGTTTTTTCTTCATAGCTTACTCCTGCTCGCCAACTTTCTTTCATCGTTAAAACAGAAACGATAAAAATAATATCCCCTAATATTCCTAATACCATTCCTATTATTCTAATGATCAAAGGAAATGCTGTAGTATTGAAATAAATACTGATTATTTCTACGATGAATGTCAAAATAGTCGCCGTTTTCATGAGTATTTCTATTTTCTTTTGGATACCTTGCTTCCCTTTTCCCATATGATCTGTTTGTATTCCTTGTTTTCTTTGTTGAAACATCTTTATAAAATAACAAAGATAGAAAACAAATAAAATAATCAATCCTAGTATTTGCATTTTAATCCCTTCTTCTACTTATTAAATCTATAACGATCATCACGACACCAAATAAAACACCAGCTATTGCCCAAATAATCCAACTATATTGCATTTGTCCATTGCCATTTTTTCCAAATGTATAATAAAGAAAAATAGCAGTAACAACAAGCCAATAAATAGCACTTATTTTTGATTTTAAAGCATTTTTCTTTTTTTGTTCAGGTGTATAATCCCCTGTTTGTAAAATCTTATCTAAAGCATTTTGATAAGTTCCTGCTAAAACAAGAAAAAAACAACCAATACTTACAAACAATAAAAGAAAACAAACAGCAATACTTTCTAAAAAATCATAATTCAAAAAGATAAAAATAGGTAAAACTGATAAAATACATAAAGCAATGCCTAGAATTTGATAACGGTGATATTGATTTTGATAAGCTTCTTTTTCTTTAAAAGTATATTCTCTAATGTCACTTTCAATCATAAAATCATCTTTTTCTAAAAAATCATATTTTTTAACTTTAAAAGCACATAAACAAAATAAAATAACTGCTATTGTAATACAAATAATTAAAAAACTAAGACCTATACTTATTGCTAAATTTTCTGTTATATGAAAAAGTTGATACTCACTTAATGTAGCAAAACCAATTAATGGAATAGGTGAAATAATGCATAAAAAAGTAGCTAATGACATTTTTAAAGAATCCTTTTTTCTAATAGAAAGATATTCTTTTGCTTGCTTTAAAGTCAATAAATTTTGAGATTTCTTTTCTTTAATTCTTTCATTTTCTTGATTTAATAATAGATAATCTGTTGTTACATGAAAGAGTTGGCTAAGTTGAATAATTTTATCGGTATCAGGCATCGATTGACCTGATTCCCATTTTGAAACAGCTTGTCTTGAGATTTGAAGATGGTTAGCCAGTTCTTCTTGTGACCACCCTTCTTTTTTTCTTAACATCATTATTTTTTCTGATAAGTTCATAACTTCCCTCCTGTTTCTATCATAGAATAATTATCTAAAAAGCACTACCAACTCTACTTTTCGTTTTGTCAACTATCAGTTGACATTTAGATATTTGTTTTAAAAAAGCTCATAATTCCTACAACAATTAATAAAACAAAGGCAAAATAAAGCAAACCACATGAGACCATTACCATTAAAGAAATTGGCAATAAAATAATCGTTAAAACAAACTTTGAAAGTCCCCAGGCTGCTTTTAACCCAAAGAAAAATAATTTTCCAAAAATGTAAAACATTAAAATCATAAATAAAAAATATAACATTTTAATCTCCTCTTATCCTAAAAAAACATCCATTAACATCATGATCACAAAACCACTCAAAACGCCAAAAGTTCCAACATGACTATGTTTACCAAGCTGTGCTTCTGGAATTAATTCTTCTACTACAACATACATCATCGCTCCTGCAGCAAAAGATAAACAAATAGGTAATATTGTTTGCATAATATGAATTGTAAAACCAGCAATAATTCCTGCAATGGGTTCAACAATTCCTGAAAGACTTCCATAAACAAAAGCCTTTGTACGTGACATTCCTTCCTGTTTTAAAGGAAGAGAAATAGCTGCTCCTTCAGGTAAGTTTTGAAGTCCAATTCCAAGAGCTAAAGCAAGTGCAGAAGCAAATGTAATACTTGAATTACTTGCTGCAATCGCAAAAGTCAAACCTACCGCAAACCCTTCAGGAATATTATGTAAAGTGACTGCTAAAACAAGCATCGTATTTTTCCCCAACATACTTTTAGGTCCTTCTGGCTTGTCTTCATTTAAGTGTTGATGAGGAATCACATGATCTAAAAAAAGCAAGAATAAAGCTCCAATGATAAATCCTCCACCTAAAATAAGCGCACTATTTTGACCATTAGTTTCTGCCATTTCCATGGAAGGAATCAATAAAGACCAAACAGAGGCTGCAATCATAATTCCTGCCGCAAATCCTAAAAAAAGTTGTTGATAAAAATCTTTGATTTCATCTTTAAAGAAAAAAACCAACGCACTTCCTAAAGTAGTCATTAAAAATGTAAATAAGGTTCCAAGTAATGGATAAAGTATTGTATTCATAAATCCCCCTTCTTCTTTTATTATAAAGATTTTGAATATTTTGCATAATGATATGCTAAAATAATTATGTTTTTGTTATAATAAGGACAAATGGAGGAATTTTATGAAAGATGGATATATAAGAGTTGCCAGTGCATCAATTGATACACTTATTGGTAATGTTAAACATAATGCTAGTGAAATTAAAAAGGTCTTAAAAGAAACAAGAGAAAAGAAAGCACAAGTGGTTGTTTTTCCTGAACTTGTTTTAAGTGGTTATACTTTAGAAGATTTATTTTTACAAAATCGTCTTTTAAATGAATGTCTTGTTCAATTAGAAGAAATTATGCATGATACAAAAGGACACCAACAAATTGTCGTTATTGGTTTACCTTTTCATTATCAAAATAATTTATATAATGTATCTGCTGTTTTATATAATGGAAATATTTTAGGAATTGTTCCTAAATATCATATTCCAAATTATAATGAATATTACGAAGGAAGACGTTTTACACCTTGTTTTGAAGATAATATTGAAATTGAGCTTTTTGGACAAATTGTTTTATTTGGTCGTAAAGTAGTTTTTGCTTGTCAAAATTTACCAAGTTTTACATTAGGTGTAGAAATTTGTGAAGATTTATGGCTTCCAAATGCGCCAAGTAATGAACTTGCTTTAAATGGGGCAACGGTCATTTGTAATACATCTGCCAGTAATGAATTAACTGCTAAAAAAGATTATCGAAGAAACCTTGTTTCAATGCAATCAGCAAAACTTGTTTCAGGATATGTTTATAGTAATGCAGGAAGTGGAGAAAGTACAACCGATGTGGTTTTCTCTGGGCATCATTTAATTTGTGAAAATGGAACAGTTATTAATGAAAGTACTGGTTTTGATGCTGAAGTGATTTATGGTGATTTAGATGTTGAAAAACTTATTAGTGAAAGAAGAAAGATGACAACTTATCAATCCCATCATGATTATGACTATGTTTACTTTGATATGGATCTTATTGATATTGAAACAAATCATTACTATGATCCTCATCCTTTTGTACCAAGTAATCCTGCTCTTCGAGAATTACGTTGTAAAGAAGTCTTTGAAATTCAAACAAGAGGTTTAATGCAAAGATTAAAAGCTACTCATATAAATAAAGTCGTCATTGGTATTTCAGGTGGCTTAGATTCAACACTTGCACTCCTTGTTTGTGTCATGGCATTTGAAAAATTAGGTTATGATAAAAAGAATATTTATGCAATTACTATGCCTTGTTTTGGAACAACGTCACGTACAAAAAATAACGCTTTAGGTCTCATGGAAGAACTAGGTGTTACCAGTCAAACAGTCAATATTGCTGAGGTCGTAAGAATGCAATTTAAAAATATTGATCAAGATGAAAATGTTCATGATGTCACTTACGAAAATGTCCAAGCTCGTGAACGTACTGAAATTTTAATGAATAAAGCAAATCAAATTGGTGGTCTTGTCATTGGAACTGGTGATTTAAGTGAAGTTGCATTAGGATGGTCAACTTATAATGGAGACCATATGTCCATGTATGCTGTCAATGTTTCGGTTCCTAAAACACTTGTACGCTATCTTGTAGACTATGTTTCTTCTCTTTATAAAGGTCAAGTTCTTGAAACAATTTTACAAGATGTTTTAGATACACCTGTATCTCCTGAACTTCTTCCTCAAGAAGATGACAAAATTGTTCAAAAGACAGAAGATATCGTTGGTCCTTATGAACTTCATGATTTCTTTATTTATCATATGGTACGTTTTGGTGATGAACCTCGTAAACTTTATAAAAAGACAAAACTTGCCTTCAAAGATAAATATGATAAAGATACAATTAAAAAATGGTTACGTTTATTCTACTGGCGTTTCTTTAGTCAACAATTTAAACGTAGTTGTATCCCAGATGGTCCAAAAGTTGGATCTGTCGCTTTATCTCCACGTGGTGATTGGCGTATGCCAAGTGATGCCAATGTTCAAATATGGCTTGATGAAGTAGAAAAAATTTAGAACTGCTTGCAGTTCTTTTTTTATTAACTCCTTATTTTATCCTTTTAATAAGAGTTTTCACTAAATATTTAAATCTATCTATGATAAAATAAAGCAAGAGGTGACATTATGCATATTTATAACTCAAATCACTATAGTTCAACAATGAAACAAATCATAAATGATTGTTTACACTCTGCAAAAGAAAATCCTTTTACTATTCATTACGTCATTGTTGATGACCCTAAATATTATGAAGAAATTTTCTTAAAACATACAGATACCCTTTTTAATATTGAAATCATGACATTATCGTCGTTTTATCAAAAGCTTCTGCAAATATATCAACAAGATTTTAAAAAGAAAACAACTATTCAAAATCTTTTAGAAATTATTAAAATGAATAAAGAAGATACCTCTTCTTTATTTCATTTAAGCGCTAATCATGTTTTAACAGCTAAACAAATATTAGAGATTTTTAAAAATTTCTATCTTTATAATATTCAAGAAACAACAAAAGAGTTACCAAATCTATCAAAAGAAAAAATTAAAACACTTTTCAATTTATATCATCAATTTGATCAAACTCATTTTTTAGAACACGATCTTATTTATTCACTTATTGATGAAAAATGCCATAATTATTATTATTTTCTAACAAATCAAATAACAATTCCTAAAAATCAAGCACTTATTCAAAAGCTTGATCAATATGGTCATGTCTTTATTTATCAAGATACAAAAGAAAATGAAATTCTTGATTATACAGGTTACGTCACAAATCATTTATTTGATTCATCACATACAAAAAGTGATTTTGAACATCCTTATCAAATCTTAAAAGCATCAACGATTCAAGAAGAAGTCAAACAAGTTATTTTTGATATTAATACATTACTTAAGGAAAATACTTTACGTGATTTTGTGATCTATTACCCAAATGATGATTATTATCGTCATCTTTGTCGTATTTTAGATCAATTTAACCTTGCGTATAATCAAAAAGAAACAACCACTAATCAAGCTTTTCAAGTCGTTAATATGCTTTTACAATATTGCCTAAGTAAAGATGAAACATATCTTTTAGATGCTATCAGTTCTTTATATTTATTAAATTTTCAAGATCATCAATATGTATCTTATTTAAAAAACTTATATACTTTACAAGGTTTTATTGATGATGAAAATTATCTAGCATTAAAAAAAGCAGTTTTAAAGATTCAAGGTCATGATTTATCGTCATATTCTTTATCTTTAAGTGATTTTATTGAACATTCTTTTTGTAAAAATGAACTTGTTTATGCTTTACTTTCAAGTTTAAACCTTGAAGGAACTGAACCTCTTTCTTTAAAAGAATATTTAAGCTTACTTCAAGAAATGTTTTCTAAAAAAACACACTTTATTAAAGAAAGCTATGACAGTCTTTATTTACTTAATTACAATCAACCTTACAGTGAACTCTTACAAACAAAATATGTTTATTGTTTAGGTTTAAATGAAACAATTATTCCTCAAGAATTTAAAAATACCAATTTACTTTTAAATCAAGAAGCACTTGCATTAAAGTATCCTACAACCTATGATGCATTAAATAAACATCAAAATACTTTAAGACATCTTTTTTCTTGTCACCATCAAAAAATCATTTTAAGTTATGCATTAAGAGATTTAAATGGTGGAGATTTAGTTGTTTCATCGATTATTCAAAAATTAACAAAATTATTTACAATTCCTGCTTTTAAAAAACATATACTTATTCATCCTTCATTAAAAGAAGATTATTATTTAAAAGGACATCAAGATGATTCATTATCTGTTTTAAATCATCATCTATTGGTTTACAAACAATCCCATCATCAAGTATTACCAATGCATATCAATCATCAACATAATCCTCTTTCAGCAAGTAAATTAGAGGTCTATAACCAATGCCCTTATAAATACTATCTACAATATATGTTAAAAGTAGATTCTATAAATAATTCTTTAATACAAAGTAATGAAATCGGTACTTTAGTTCATTATGTTTTAGAAAAAAATCATCATTATTTCAATAACTATCAAGCTAAAAACTTTGATTCCTTAAAAGAAGATATTCATTTAAGTATTCAAAACTATTTAAAGACTCATATGTTAAAGAAATATACTTTGAAAAAAAATCAATTCTTTTTAAAACTGATTGAAGATGATTTATATAATACAATTATTGTTCTAGCAAAACAGATGCAACATGGTTTATTTGAACTCTCTGCTTGTGAAGAAAGAGTTTATGATAAGATTCAAGATATTGAACTTAAAGGCTTTATTGATCGTGTAGATTTATATCAAAATTATTTAAAAGTCATTGATTATAAATCTTCGAATAAAGAATTGAATTTAGAACTAGCACGTTTAGGATTTAATATGCAAATGTTGATTTATTTAGAAATGTTATCTAAAAATAAAAACTACGATAAAGGCGCTGTTTTGTATTTTAATACAAAGAAAAGAATGTTAAAAAGTGAGATTTCTATTTTAGAAAAACAAGATCCTGAAAGTTTCTTTAAACTTTATAAAATGGATGGCTATAGTGTAGATGATACTTATTTAGAAATTGATCATGAAATGGAACAAGAGAGTGATATTATCAAGGTCAAGCTAAAAAAAGATGGTAGTCCTTATAGTAATGCTAAAATTATTTCTCATGATGAATTGGATAGCCTTTTACAAGAAATCACTTTACACATTCAAAGTCTTTACCAACAAATGATTACTGGAGATATTCGTATTTATCCAACACGTAGTGATAATCCAAATATTGATATGCACATTAATCCTTGTCGTTTTTGTCATTATAAAGCTATTTGTAATTATGATATTTTCTATAATGAAGATCATCAAATTGAATTAGGAGGTCAAAATGAAGAAAGATAAAAGTTTAAATGATGAACAAAACCTCGCTGTTTATAGTCGTGGAAGTTCTATTTTAGTTTCAGCACCTGCTGGTTCTGGAAAAACAAAAATTCTTGTTAATCGTATGATGTCTTTAATTGAAGATGATCATGTAAATGTAGATTCTTTACTTGTTTTAACTTTTACGAAAGCAGCTGCTTTAGAAATGAAACAAAGATTAGTAGAAAGTTTAAATAAAAGAATTCAAGTTGTTGATGATTCTTTAAAATTACATTTAGAAAAACAAAAATTATTATTAAATGATGCTTATATTACAAATTTTCATTCTTTTTGTAGTGATTTATTAAGTCAATATGGTTATACAATTCATTTAGATTCTAAATTTGAAATTCTTGAAAACCCTACTTTAATTAAAGAAAACATTTTAGATCAATGTCTTGAAAAATGGGTTCAAGAAAAGGAATTCTATGATTTTTATCAAGAAAACTATACAGGTTATCAATTTAATTCTTTTAAAGAAATTCTTTTTCAATTAGATAATTTATCTCATACTGTTTATCATTTTGATGATTATTTAAATCAAGTGAAAATAAAACTTTATGATCGTGTCATCAATGATCAAACAATTGAAGATACACCTTTTGAAAAACCATTAAAAAAAATATTACAAGAAGCTTTTCAAGAAGCCTATGATAGTTATTTAAAGCTTGAAGATTATTGTCAAACATATGGTTTAGGTTTTTACTTTGAAGAAACAAAGAAATTACCTGCACCACATACTGTTTTAGAAAGTTATTTTCAAAATTTAAAAGAATGCTTTAACCAAGGAAAATATTTTTCAATGGGAATAGAAATTGAAAAACATCGCGCAGCTAGTTATAAAGATGTTGATGATTCTATTAAAGAAACTTATAAATCTTTATTAGATCAAACAAAAAATACATTTATTAAAGCTTATCAAAAATGTATGCCTTCTTCTATTGAAGAATTAAGTGAAGTCTTAAAAATCTCTTATCACCATTTAGAAATCTATTTAAAATATCTTAAAGAATTTCAAGAAGCTTATCAAGCTTATAAAAAATCACTTTCTTATTTAGATTTTAATGATTTGGAACAATATACCCTTCAATTATTAAGTGAAAATCAAGGAGTTGCCCAAACTCTTTACCAACAATTTCATGAAATTATGATTGATGAATATCAAGATACAAATGAAATTCAAGAAAACTTGATTTTATTAATTTCTCGTTTCCAAGAACCTGAAATCAATCGCTTTATGGTTGGAGATATGAAACAATCGATTTATCGTTTTAGAAAAGCTGATTTAGATATTTTTAATGAAAAATATCTCACTTATGGTCTTGAAGATAATAATCAAAGAATCGATTTAAAATTCAATTATCGTTCAAATAAAATCGTTTTAGATAGTATCAATTATATCTTTAATGCAATTATGGATAGCCGTTATGGTGGTCTTGAATATGACAAGGATCCTCATGCTCAATTAAATTATGACTTTTTAAGAAAAGAAAAATGTGATAATGATGAAAAATTACAACAAGCTATGTTACGCTATGATCAAGAAAAACGTTTTGATAGTGAAATCATGCTTGTTTTAAAACCAGAAGATGAAACTGTTGATATGATTGAATATGAAGCAAAAATGATTGGTAAAAAGATTCATGAAATGGTTGGTCATCTTGAACTTGATTTTTATAATGGAAATCGTCTTGCAAAATATCAAGATGTTGTTGTTTTAATGAGAAATGTAGCAAATTTTATAACTTATAAAAAAGTTTTTGATGCTATTTCTATTCCTAATTTAATTGTCCTTACTAAAGGATTTTTTGAAAGCAATGAAATTTTAGACTGTGTTTACTTTTTAAAAGCACTTGATAATTGTTTAGATGATTTGGCTTTGATTTCTTTACTTAAAGGAAATTATAAAAAAACACACTTTGATGAAAACTGGCTTTATCTTCATAAAATAGAAAATATGTCAATGTATGAATCTTTAAAACAAGCAACGGATCAAGAAGCTATTGATTTTTTAAACTATTATCATGAAATGCAAGAATTTGCTAGAAATCATCCAGTGTATGAAGTTTTAGAGAGATTTATTAAAGAAAACGAATATGATCTATTTATCAGTTCTCTTTATAATGGTAAACAACGCTATGCCAATGTTCAACTCTTAATTGAAATGTTGAAAACAGATGAAGGACTTTCTTTATATCAAATTGTTCATAAATTTGAACAAACAATGACTTTAGGAATTGATTATAAACCTGCTACCCTTTCAAGTGATGGTGATGCTGTTACTTTTATGACGATTCATCAATCAAAGGGTCTTGAGTTTCCTATCGTGATTGTTAATCAAATGAACCATCAATTTAATTTTGCTGATGGAAAAGCACCTTTAATTCAAGATAAAAATTTAGGAATCATTTTAAATCCTCATCAAAAACAAGATTTAGGAGATTTTCAAAATGTCCTTATTGAATATCCACATCCTTTACGTGGTATCTTTTCAACAGTTCTTGATAATGAAACTATTAATGAAGAAATGCGTATTCTTTATGTAGCTCTTACAAGAGCATCTCAAAAGTTGATTTTAACGGGTGGTTTAAAAGAAATTAATATGATTGAAAAATGGCAAAAGCAAGTCATTGATTACGCTCTGGATGCTTCATGTCATCTTTTACCTGCAACGATTCGTAAATCAAATCAAATGTTGAATTGGATCATGCTTGCTTTAATACGTCATCCTGATTTTATTCAACAATGTATTGATTTATCATTATTTGATGAAAAAATTAAAAATTATTATGATTTGGATCAAGTAAAAAATAACGCTTTACAATTAAAACTTTATCAAGAAAACAAGATGCAACTTAATACCTGTCATTCTAAATTTCATACATCAATTATTGATGTTCATACAATTGATGAATATATCTATCCAACAAATCAAATAGAAAATAATGATCAAGAACTTTATTTAAAAAATAGTCAATTTAATTATCAAAACAAAGCACCTTTTGATAAAACAGTAGCAGTTACTTCTATTATTGATGATGGAAATCGTTTTTTTGAAAGAGATGATGAAGAAAATGAATCATCAATGAAAGCAACTGATCGAGGAACTCTTGTTCATTTATTTTTGGAATTGTATCCTTTGGATAAAGAATTAAATTTTGAAGAGTGTTTTCAAAATATTATACAAAGATCTTTATTTAATGAAGAGGCGAGAACTCTTTTAAATCAATATAAGGTTCATTTAGAAAGCTTTATTGAAAGTGAAGTTTATCAATTGATGTTAAAAAGTTCATATTGTTATAAAGAAAAAGAATTTTCATTTTTAAATGAAAATAAACAAATTATTCATGGTATTTTTGACGTTTTATGTATTAATGAAGATAAAATAACAATTATTGATTATAAGACAGATACATTAGCTAAAAATAGTTCTGATGAACTCTTAAAAGAACTTCATCAAGGTCAAATGTATTATTATAAAAAGATTATGAAACAAATGTTTCCAAACAAAGAAGTGGAAGCTATTGTTTATTATTTACACATTCATCGTTATGTTACACTTTAGGAGGTTTCTATGAAAATATTAATTGCAAGTGATTCTTATAAAGGAAGTTTATCTTCTTTAGAAGTATCTAAAAGTATTCAAAAAGGATTTAAAGAAGTTTTTGAAGATGTTTCTTTTAAAATACTATCAATGGCTGATGGAGGAGAAGGAACAACACAAGCTATTGTTGAATCCTTAAATGGTCAATATATAACAATTAACTGTCATAATGCTTTACAAGAACCTATTCAAGCAAGCTATGGTATCACTAGTCAAGGAGCTATTATTGAAATGGCAAGTGCTTCTGGACTGCCTCTTGTTAAAGAAAAGAAAATTAGAGAAGCAAATACAAAAGGAACTGGTGAACTTATTAAAGATGCACTAGATCATCGTTGTCAAAAGATTTATCTTGGAATTGGCGGTTCAGCTACCAATGATGGTGGGATTGGAATGGCTCATCATTTAGGAATTCGTTTTTTAGATAAAAATCACCAAGTTTTAGACCCTATTCCTGAAAACTTACCTTTCATTGAAGATATTGATACTCATCACCTTGATCCTCGAATAAAAGATACACAAATCATCGTCATGTGTGATGTAACAAATCCACTTTGTGGTAAAACAGGTGCCAGTGCTATCTATGGCCCTCAAAAAGGAGCTAATGAAAAGGATATTCAATTTTTAGATCAAGGATTAAAACATCTTGTAGAAATATGTATAAAAAAAGGCTATCAAGATTATAGTGAAGAGGCTGGTTCTGGGGCTGCTGGTGGTTTAGGATTTGGTTTAATGACGTTTTTAAATGCTAAACTACAAAGTGGAATTGAAACTGTTTTAGACGTTGTTCATTTTGATGAATACGTTAAAGAATGTGATCTTGTTATTAGTGGTGAAGGACGTATTGATCATCAATCAATGTATGGAAAAGTACCTACTGGGGTGAGTCAAAGAGCAAAAAAATATGGTGTTGACACAGTTTGCATTGTTGGCTCTATTGGAGAAAATGTTGGTGATATTTATGATTGTATTACAACGATTGAAAGTTGTATTGATCATTGCTGTTCTTTAGAAAATGCTTTAGAAAATGCCAATGAAAATGTTTATAAAGCTGCTTTTAGGCTTGCAAGAAGTATCCAATTAGGACAAAAGATGCGTCACTAAACGCATCTTTTTTGTTTCATAAAATTCCAAAAAGCAACTCCAATGATAATTATATAACCAATTACACTATAAAAATCAGGGACTTGATTTAATAAGAAAAATCCAAGTAGAGCTGCAAAAATAACTTGTGTATAATCATAAATCGATATTTCTTTAGCAGGTGCATACGTATAGGCATTCGTAATTGAAAATTGTCCTCCTGCAGCCATTAATCCTGCCATGAGTAAACAACCAATTTGTTGAAGTGTCATAGGTTGAAAATGAAAGATCAAATAAGGGACTACAGACAAACACGAAAAACATGAAAAAAAGAAAACAATTTTTGCTCCAGCTACACCTTGTTGTCCTAATTTTCTAACACATGTATAAGCGATTCCTGCTCCCATCGCTCCTAAAACTCCAATAAATGAATTGATATTACTTACAAAATGAATAGAAGGTTTAATTACAAATAAACTTCCTATAAAAGCAATCACAACTGTTATTTTTTGAATCGTATTTGCTTTTTCTTTTAAAAATAATGAAGAAAAGATAATAACAAAAAATGGTGATAACTTATTAAGCATAGATGCATCACTTACTAATAAATGATCTACTGCATAAAAATTACATAAGATACCTAACGTTCCAAAAGTAGAACGTAAAAGCAACATCGGTATATCTTTTTTTTGATAGGTAAAACCTTCTTTACTTTTAATTAAAATAATAAATGCAAAAAGTGCTGCAATTAAATTACGAAAAAAACTTTTTTGAATAGATGATAAATCACCTGATAACTTAACAAAAACATTCATACTTGCAAAAAAGAATGCTGCCATCATAATAAATAGCATTCCCTTTTTTGTATCATTCATAAAATACCCCCTTAAAACAAAAGAATAAGGACACTGTCCTTATTCAGTAATTTTAACAACTTGATGTGCTTGAAGACCGCGATCTCCTTCAACTAATTCAAATTCAACTTTTTGTCCAGGATCAATTGTTTTAAATCCTTCTTGAACAAGTTGTGAATAGTGGAAGAAAATATCTCTTTCTTCACCTTCCATGTTGATAAATCCGAAACCTTTATCTTTGTTAAAATTCTTTACAATACCAATAGCCATGAACACTTCTTCTCCTTCTTTTTATCTATCTACTATTTTACATCATATTGCTTATCTAGACAACCTCATTATTCTAAAATTAAAACATTTTTCACTAAATTTTGTTCCACTAAATCATCTATTAAATCTGTTGGTGAAATAATGTGATATTTAAAGACCTGTGTCTGTTTAGAAATAGTGATATTCATTTTTTTTAATGAACAAGCTACTAACTCACTACAATATAATGCTTGATCACTCGATAAGTCCATTTGATAATCATAAGGATAATTTAAATAATCTAATGCATTTTTCAAAAACTCTTTAATAAAATCATTGCCCTTTGAAAAGCGAAAACAAGTCATTGCTTTTAAATAAGATTCATTTTTTAAATTAGCCATCTGATCAAAAGTACGTAATTGTACCCCACCTACATTCGCATCCAAAACAAGAATTTCATTTTGAGTTTTATACATCTCCATGATTTTTTTATAATACGGAAAAGAAGAATCTATACATTCTTGAACTTGTCTTAAACTTCCTAGATAAATAAGTGTATGTTTCCACCTACCAGGAATCGCAATATTTGAAATATAATGACTATTTTCAATGTTTACAATATCCCCACATTGTAACTTTGAAAAATTTTTTGAAACTTCTTCATAACTAAAATTTTCTTTTTGAGTTGATACCTCGATATCTTTTTTTTGTGTACATCCAACAAGACATAAACATAATATCAAAGTATATATTTTATACACATCATCACCTAGATCATACTTAAACTAACTCTTTTTTTATTTAAATCAACATCTATGACATTAACTTCTACAATATCCCCAATACTTAAAACATCTAATGGATGTTTTATTCTTTGTTTTGACATTTTTGATATATGCACTAAACCATCATTTTTTAATCCAATATCAACAAAAGCCCCAAAATCAACAACATTTCTAACAGTTCCTTCTAAAACCATTCCTGGTTTTAAATCTTCTATATGAAGAATATCTTTTTTTAGAAGTGGTGTTTGGTATTGATCTCTAATTGAACGATTAGGTTTAATTAAACAATCAATAATGTCATCTAATGTATATTGGTCAATTTTTAATGTTTCTATAACTTCTTTTTTATTAATTTTTAATAATTTTTCTTTAAGTTCATCTGTTCCTAAATCAGCTAATGATAATTGACATAAATTTAATAAATCTAAGGCTTGTTGATAGTTTTCAGGATGAATAGCAGTTGCATCTAAGGGATGGTCACCATCTAAAATACGTAAAAATCCAATTGCTTGTGTATATGTTTTAGCTCCTAATTTTTTTACATTTTTTATTTCATTTCGATTATGAAATTTTCCGTGTTCATTTCGATATAAAACAATTTGTTGTGCTACACCAGCATTTAATCCTGCAACATATTTAAGTAATGATTTAGAAGCAGTATTAATATCAACACCAACATTATTAACTGTTTTTTCAACAACGAAATCCAATTGTTCTTCTAAATCTTTTTCAGGAATATCATGTTGATATTGTCCAACTGAAATTGCTTTAGGTTCAATTTTAACAAGTTCTGCAAGTGGATCTTGTAAACGTCTTGCTATAGAAACCGCAGATCTTTCTTCTACATGATAATCTGGAAATTCTTCTTTAGCAATTTGACTTGCTGAATAAACAGAAGCACCTGCTTCAGAAATAATAGCAAATTCTACATTCAAATGATGTTCTTGAATAAGTTTAGCAATAAAGGCTTCTGATTCTCTTGAAGCAGTTCCATTTCCAATAGCAATAATTTCAATTTTATATTTTGAAATAATATTTAATAAAGTTTTAATATCTTTATCATAATTATCTTTAGGTAACGTAATAAAAACTTTATCAATGTGTAAAACTTTACCTGTTTGATCAACAACCGCTAATTTACATCCTGTTCGATAAGCAGGATCAACACCTAAGACCATTTTATTTTTTAATGGTGCTTGTAATAAAAGATTTTCTAAATTAACTGAAAATACTTTTAATGCTTGTTCATTAGCTTTTTCAGTCAATTCTTTTCTTATTTCTCTTTCAATAGAAGGAAATAATAATCTTTGATAACTGTCTTCTACGGCTTTTTGAATATAAGGTAAAAGATTTGTTTCTCTGTTTTTTGTAACACCTCTTGTAATGTATTGTAAATAATAATCTTTATCTCCTTCTATACTTACATTGATTACTTTTTCTTTTTCAGCACGATTGATTGCTAAAATACGATGTGATACTAAAGTTTTTACTTTTTCTTGATAGTTATAATACATTTCATAAACTTTATTTTCATCATCATGTTTTTTCTTTTCGCTTGTTTTTAAAATACCACCTTTATAAAGCATATCTTTTAAAAACTTACGATATTTAATATCATCAGCAATATCTTCAGCAATAATATCTAAAGCTCCTTGAATAGCATCTTCTATATTTAAAACATCATCATTTAAATATTTTTTAGCTTCTACTAAAATATCCCCTTTATTTAAAGCTAAGATCCATTTAGCTAAAGGTTCTAATCCTTTTGCTTTGGCTATAGTTGCTTTAGTTTTTCTTTTTTCTTTATAAGGACGATAAAGATCTTCAACTTCACTTAATTGTGTAGCTTTTAAAATATCTGCTTTTAACTTTTCATTTAACATTCCTTTTTCATCAATTAAACGAATAACATCTTCTTTTCTTTTTAATAAATTCACTTGATATTGATAATATTTATCAATTGTACGTATTTGATCTTCATCTAAAGCACCTGTCTTTTCTTTTCGATAACGGGCAATAAAAGGAACTGTATTTCCTTCTTCTAATAAAGATAAAACTGCCTCAATTTGATATGTTCTTACATTCAATTCTTCACTTATTGTTTTAATAATTTCTTGATTCATATAAACCTCTTTAAATACTCGTATATTCTTTTAAAGTATAGATAATATCTTGGTAAATCTCGTCACATAAATAGTTTTTTAATTCATCAATTGAACACCATTTATAATCAGTATGTTCAAAAGAAATAGAAACTTGATCATTTTTAGTAGTGGCTAAATAGCCAATACCTACTGTTTGATAATCCTTTCTTATTTTAGTAAAAGTATATGCTGGTTTAACAACATCAATCATTAAACCTGTTTCTTCTTTTAGTTCTCTTTTTAAAGCATCATTCGGTGTCTCACCATATTCTAAACCACCACCAGGAAGCTCCCAATAACCTAATCCATCACTAGATGGTCTAACTCTTTTCATCAATAATACTTTATTTTCAAAAACAACTATTCCCTTTACTGTAATATGAAATCTTATATTTTCCATCGATATTTCCCCCTATACTGTCTTTATCATAACATTATTTTATCAAATATGTTTAAAAATTATTATGAAAAATGTATAATATGTGCTGAGGTGATTTTAATATGATTAACTTTAAAGAAGAAGTTGAAAAAAGAAAGGACCAGCTTATTCAAGACATTGAAACATTATGTGCCATTCCTTCTGTTTATAATGAAAAAACAATTGGAGAAAACCAACCTTACGGAAGTGAATGTAGACAAGCTCTTGATGCTATGTTAGCTATTGGAAAAAGAGATGGCTTTGTTGTACATGATGAAAATGGTTATGCTGGACATATAGATATTGGTGATCAAGAAGAAAGTTTTGGTATTTTAGGACACTTAGATGTTGTTCCTGTTGATACAAGAGGATGGGATAGTGATCCATTTAAAGTTGTTCAAGCTAACGGTAAACTCTATGGTAGAGGTGTTGCTGATGATAAAGGACCTTTACTTGCAGGATATTATGCAGCTAAAATTATTCATGATTTAAACTTACCTGTTAAAAAGAAAATTCGTGTTATTTTTGGTTGTGATGAAGAACGTGGTTCATCTTGTGTGGCACACTATTTTACTAAAAACCCATACCCATCTATGGGATTTACACCTGATGCTGAATTCCCTGTTGTTTATGGTGAAAAAGGAATTGTTCGTTTTCATATAACAGGTAATGTCAAAAAAGATGGTTTAGTTGCAATGGTTGCTGGAGACCGCGTAAATATTGTTCCTGGTGAATGTGAAGCAATCATTGAAGGAAATCATAAACAATATGAAGAATCATTTAAACAATTCTTAAGTGATCATCATGTAACTGGTATTATTGAAGAAGAAGGAAATTGTACAAAATTAGTTTTAAAAGGAAAAAGTGCTCATGCATCTTTACCAGAAGAAGGAATTAATGCTGTAAGTTTACTTGCAACTTATTTAGATACTGTCATTAATAATAAACTTGTTCATTTTATTGCAACTTACTTAAATGATTATTATGGAAAAGGTTTACAAATTAATCGTGAAGGATTAATGGGTAAATTAACAATGAATTTAGGGGTTGTTAAATATGTTAAAGAAGATGCTGATATTGAATTAGACTTACGTTGTCCTCATGAAATTGATTTAAAGAAAATGTGTGATGGTGTTCAAGAATTATGTCAATCTCTTGGATTAAACTTAGAAAGTGATATTCATGAACCACTTTATATTGATCCAAACAGTGAACTTGTTCAAAAACTTCATAAAGCTTATGTTGAAGTTTCAGGTGATACAGAAAGTCAACCACAAGCAATTGGTGGTGGAACATATGCTAAATCAATGCCAAATTGTGTAGCTTTTGGATGTGAGTTCAAGGATGAAGATAATGCAATTCATGGTAACAATGAAAATATAAAGATTGATTCATTATTAAAATCAACAGAAATCTTTGCTAAAGCAATCTATGATTTAATTAAAGAATAGTAACTAAAAGGATGTTAGTTTTGAAACTAACACCCTTTTTATTTTTTCCAATTTAATAAAAATGCTGAATTAACAATAACTAAAACAGAACCTGCATTATGAACCAAAGCACCGACAACAGGGTTTAAAATACCTACAATTGCTAAAATAATTGCAATAACATTCAATGTCATAGAGAATGTTAAGTTGAGTTTGATAACTTTCATCATATGTTTTGAAAGTAAAACAAGATGTGGCAATTCTTTAATATCATCATCTACCAAAACTATATCCGCAGCATCTACAGCAATGTCACTTCCTATTTTCCCCATGGCAATACCCACATTTGCACACTTTAACGCTGGTGCATCATTAATACCATCACCTATCATACAAACATCTTGTTGTTTATTTTGAAACATACGAATTGTTTTGATTTTATCTTCAGGTAAACAATCTGCATAAATCTCTTTAATTCCTAATTCTTTAGCCATTGTATACGCTACATTTCGATGATCTCCTGTAAGTAAAACAGGTGATACGGGAATTTTATATAATTGTTGTATCATTGCTTTACTTTCTTTTCTTAAAGTATCCGCTAAAACCAAATATCCTTTAAGTTGTTGATCTATTGATAGATAAATAATTGTATAGCCTTTTAAATCATAAATTTCTGTTTGTTTTTTCAAATCAGAAAAATTATTGAATTCCTTAAATAATTTTTCATTTCCAGCTAATACTTCTTGATTATTTAAGTAACATTTGATTCCTTTCCCTAAATATAATTTAAATTGATCTGTAGCTAATAAATCTTGATGATATTTTTCTTGATAACAACGAACGATTGATTTCCCTATTGGATGTTCAGAAGAAAACTCTGCACTTGCAAAGTATTGAAATAACTTTTCATCAGATATTTTTTCATCAGTCGAACATATAGCTATTACTTCCGGCTCTCCATAAGTTAATGTTCCTGTTTTATCAAAAGTAATTTTACTTATTTTAGCAAGTCTTTCTAAAGCATCACCTTCTCTTACTAAAAAACCATGTTTGGTTGCATTTCCAATAGCTGCCATAATAGCAGTTGGTGTAGCAAGAACTAATGAACAAGGACAAAAGACAACTAAAATTGTAACAGCTCTAATAATTTGTCCTGAAATCAACCATGTAAGTAAAGCAGCAGATAAAGCAATAATTACCACCCACGTAGCAAAATGATCTGCAAAACCAACAATTTTAGCTTTATTTGCATCTGCACTTTGAACTAGCTTAATCATTTTTTGAATTGCACTATCTTCTCCAACCTTTAATGCTTTCATTTTAAAACTACCAAATTGATTAACCGTTCCACTTGAAACGTTATCTCCTACTGTTTTATCAACAGGGATACTTTCACCTGTCATAACCGCTTGATTAATAGATGTTTCTCCTTCAATAATAACACCATCTACAGGAATTGTTTCACCTGGTAAAACGTGGAGAATATCATTTTTTAAAACTTTATGAACATCGATAATAACTTCTTTATCATCAATAATTTTTCTAGCTGTTTGTGGTGTTAGATGAACTAATTTTTCAATTCCTGCTCTTGCTTTAGCAACTGTAAGCTCTTCTAATAATGAGCCTAATTGCATGATAAAAGCAACCTCTCCCGCTGCAAAAATTTCACCTATAAAAACAGAAGCAATCAAAGCTATAGAAACTAAAACATCTGCTTTAATATCAAATTCCGTTACTAAACCTTCAACAGCTTCTTTAATAATTGGAATACCACATAATATAATAGCAATCCATGCTAAATCAATAGAAAACAACGTACATTTAAAAATACTCAATAATAATGAAATACCGGCTATTATTAGAAAAAGTATATCTTTTTTCATTTCATTTATTTTAACCATCTTTCTTCCTCCTATACCCCTATGGGTATAGTATATACCTATAGGGGTATAGGTTGTCAACAAATAAATAAAAAAAGCAGTTACCCCTGCTTATTTCATATTAGCAAATCTTTCCACTGCTTTTGTAAAATTTTCTATTGTTTGATCAACATCTCCATGTTCAATTCCATCTTTAACACAATGTTTAATATGTCCTTCTAAAACAATTTGACCAGCCTTATGAAGTGCCGATTTAGCAGCATTGATTTGGGATAAAATATCTTCACATGGAATATCTTCATCAATCATACGATCTATTGCTTGTACCTGACCTATAATTTTTTTTAATCTTCTATGTAGATTATCAGAATCCATACATTGTTTCATTAATAACCCTCCTATAATAAAAAAACTTATTAAAAATAAGTTATCTTTATTATGGTGCGGCCGACCGGACTTGAACCGGCACGACATAAGCCATAGGTCCCTCAAACCTACGTGTATACCAATTTCACCACGGCCGCATCTAACATATTTAATTTACCACATTTTGATGATAAAAACAAGACGACTATTTGTTAGTCGTCTTCATTTTTAATAAATCATCCAAGTTATATGGTGTATTTTGATATACATAATAGTTAAGCCAATTAGAAAATAATAAATAAGCATGGCTACGCCATTTAACTAAAATTTCATCATTAACATCATCATTTTTATAATAGTTTTTAGGCATTACACAATCTCCACCTTTAGCTAAATCACGATGATATTCTTTATCTAATGTATCAGGATCATATTCAGGATGTCCAGTAACAAAAAATCTTGATCCATCTTTTTCAGCGACTAAGTATACTCCTGCATCTTCTGAAGAAGCTAAAATATCTAATGAATCTATTTTTTCAATATCTTCTTTCTTTACAGATGTATATCTTGAATGAGGTGCATAAAATTGATAATCAAAGCCTCTTAGGATACGTCTTTGCATTTTATCTGGATTTGTATGATGATGATAAACTCCTGTTAGCTTTTCTTCAAGTTGGTATTTTTCAACACCATAATAATAATATAAAGATGCTTGAGAAGCCCAACAAATAAAGAATGAAGAAAAAACATTTGTATTGGCCCAATCAAAGATTTTTGTAAGTTCTTCCCAATAGTCTACATCTTCAAATTTTAATTTTTCAACAGGTGCCCCTGTAACAATTAAACCATCATATTTGTTATCTTTAATTTCATTAAATGTTTTATAAAATTCCATTAAATGTTCTTGTGGTGTATTTTTAGAATTATGACTTTCCATACATAACCAATCTACTTCTATTTGTAATGGTGTATTAGAAAGTAATCTTAATAATTGTGTTTCTGTAACAATCTTAGTTGGCATAATATTGACAATAATTAATTTTAATGGACGAATTCTTTGTGACAAAGCTCTTGTTTCATCCATAACAAAGATATTTTCTTCTTTAAGTATTTTACTAGCTGGTAAATCATTTGGTATTTTTATTGGCATATGTAAACTTCCTCTCTATGAAAATGAAATAAATTCATTAAATATTTTTAATATATAAGCATCTGACATTCCTGATAAATAATCTACAATACTTTTAGCCATTGCATTAGAATCATGTTCAAAATCATAAATAATATGATTTTGATACAATGGATTTCGATTAAAATGTTTCATTTGACTATATTTTTCTAACCAATGCATATATCCTTGAATTGTTAGAGGATATTTTTTTTGATCTTTCTTTAAAGCCTCTAAAACATTTATGTGATAATCATTTGCTATCTTATCATATTTATATAAAAATTGAAAAATAGAATTTAAAATAAGTTGTACATAATTTGTATGTATTTCAACACGATCAATAAGATATATATTTTGATAATTAAATTTCATAATATACTTCATCACTTCAAAAGCTTCATCTGATAAACAAATACCTTTTTCAAGAGAAGAATTTTGACAAACATCTAGAATAAAATAATTAACAATTGTTCCATTATTAATAGCATCAAAATGTGTTTTTGTAAGTTTATTTAAATGATTTCTTAAATCTTCTACAAGTTGTTCATCAATAATATTTAAACGTAACGCATCTTCTATATCTCTAGCAAGATAAGCAATTTTATCTGACATTTTAACAACACATCCCTCCCAAGTATAAGGATTATATTGTCCTGGATATAAATAATCATTTAAATCAATATATTCATCTCTTTTAATAATTGCTTTTTGATTCATTTCTCCGCAATGAGAAATGATGCCATCTCTTACAGCATATGTTAAATTTAAATTTCTACGAATATGATGATCATCTTCTAATGTTTCAATTTGATCTACAAAATATAAACTATTTTTTTCATGCCAAAAATCTGGTAAACCATGTTCTTTAGAAATTTGATTAATAATTTTTTCTCCACCATGACCGAACGGTGCATGACCTAAATCATGACCAACAGCAATAGCTTTTGTAAGTTCAGTATTTAATCCTAAATAATGAGCAATGGTATAACTTACAGAATCAACTAAATTAACATGCTCACTTCTTGTACAAACGTGATCATCTTCAACCGCAAAAAAGACTTGCGTTTTATGTTTTAATCTTCGATATGCTAAAGAAAAAATAATACGATTATAATCTCTAGAAAAAGGACTTCTTAAATCATTTTTTCTTTGATATAATGTTTCATTTCTTGAGATTGCTTGTTGATATTGAGGATGATTTTCATTCATCGATTCTTTTAAAAAACTATTTTTTGACATTTTTTATACCTCGCTTTTTTATTATATAAAAATTAAAAAAAAAGATAAAGAAAAAGATTATCTTTCGATAATCTTTTAAAATTTCAAGAATCTTCTAATTGAAACAAAACTTCCGATCAAACCTACTCCAGCACCTAAACCAGCTAAAATAAATGAGAAATTTCTAATAAATGGCATTGGTGCTTTTAATACAAGCATTGATGACATCAATGAACCACCTGTATAGCTATATAACGCTCCATAGCCATAAATAAGAACTAAAATTGGAATAATGGCACCAAATAAACCTATAAGCATTCCTTCTAACATGAATGGAATACGAATATACCAGTTACTTGCTCCAACCATTCTCATGATTGAAATTTCAGTAGAACGCGCAGTAATTGTGATTTTAATAGTATTAGAAATCATAAATAAAGCAACAATAATTAATCCTACAATAAAAACTGAACCAGCTTTTTGAATAGTATTCAATGTAGAAACCATACTTTGAGTAGAATCTCCACCATAGTTAACAGAGTTAACATTTGGAATATCTTGTATTTTTTTAGCTAAGCTTGCAAGTTTTGTTGGATCTTTAGCTTCTACTTCATAAGCAGAACCTAATGGATTATCTTCACGATAAGATTCAAATAATTCTTTACCATCTTTACCTTGTTTATCAATAAGTTTATTTAATTCTTCATCTTTTGATGAATATGTAACAGAACCAACACCTTTAATTTTTTTGATTTGAGTTCCTACTTCTTTTTCAGCATTTTCATCAATAGATCTTTCCAACTTAACATAAATACGAACACCATCTTCAATATTAGCTGAAATATCTTGAACATTTAACGCTAAAACACTAATAACACCAATAAGTAATAAAGTAATTGTTACGGCAAAGATAGAAGAAAAAGACATAGCACCATTTCTCCATAAATTAACCAGCGATTCTTTAAAATGCTTTGGTAAATTCTTTATACAACTCATTAATTCTTTCATTATAAATCATAACCTCCTAAAGATGTATCTGCATTAATGCAACCATCTTCCATTAAAATTGTACGTTTTTTATGTTCTTGAACAATTTTTTGGTCATGAGTAACAACTAAAACAGTTGTTCCTTGTTCTTCATTGATACGCATTAATACATTAATAATTTCTTTTGAAGTTTCTGGATCCAAGTTACCAGTTGGTTCATCAGCAATCAATACTTTTGGACGATTAACAATTGCTCTAGCAATAGCAACTCTTTGTTGTTGTCCACCTGATAATTCATGAGGAAAAGCATTGACTTTATCTTCTAAGCCAACAAGTTCTAATGTTGCTCTAACACGTCTTCTGATTTCTACACGTGGTGTATCAATAACTTCTAAAGCATAAGCAACATTTTCAAATACAGTTTTTTTAGGTAATAATCTAAAATTTTGAAAAACGACACCAATATTTCTTCTAAAATAAGGTACCTTGCTATTCTTGATTTTAGAAACATCTTGACCAACAACTTCAACTGTTCCTGAAGTTGGTTTTTCTTCACGATATAATAACTTAATAAAAGTAGATTTTCCAGCACCAGTTGTACCGATAACATATACAAATTCGCCAGGTTCAATTGTAAGATTTACATCATTAAGTGCTCTTACTCCTGTCTTATAAATTTTTGTAACATTTGTTAGTTTTATCATTTTCTATTCAACTCCCAGGAGTATTATAGCACAATTTGTAGCTTTTGTTTGAATATTGAGTCTATTAATTATGTTTTTTCATGTTATAATATGTTTATTGAAGGAGTGGCTAAATGAAAAGAATATGCCCTAGATGTAACAGTGAATTATCTACAAATTGTTATGTAAAAGATAAAGGAATCAATACTTTAAGTTATTTAGAATTAATTATTAAAAATGATCAGTTTAGTAAAGAACATAAAGAAATTAAATCATGTTATTGTAAAACATGTGGTTATGTAGAGCTTTATGTAGATGTTGTTTCTCAAAATCAACAACTACATAAAGATGATGATTTAAACACTTTAAGACAAAGTGTTAAACAATATGCTATTGATTATCATCAACGTATGGAACTAGAAAGAAAAAAAGCTGAAGAAAAAGAAATTTTAGATAAAAAAAGAGAACTTGAACTTCTTAATTATCGATTACGTATACAAAATGATAAAAAAAAGAAACGTAAAAAAACACTACGTAAAACTCAACTATTAAAAAAAGTGCTAAGAAAATAGCACTTTTTTTATAAATCTATATTAGGCAATGTAAAACCTCTTCCCCTTACATTATGTGTTTCATTACTAATAATGAATGCTGCCTCATCTATTTTTAATATTTCATTAGTAAGTGTTACTAATTCACGACGACTAACAACAGACATAACTGCATACATGTCTTTCTTTTTATACCCTGTCGTAATATTCATTAGGGTACATCCTCGATCTATTTGATCATATAACATATCTTGAATTTCATTCCATTTTGGTGAAATAACTAAAACTTGTATTTTAGATTCACCTAATAATATCATTTTATCCATAACTAAAGCAGTAATTAAAACAACCAAGATTCCATAAAGAATTTGTTCAACATTAGAAAAAGGTACTTGTAATGCTAAAATAACACAATCAAAACCATTAATAAGCACAGTTGTAGAAATACCTGTTTTTTTATTTAAAACCAATGGTGGTATATCCATACCTCCAGTACTCGCTCCCATTCTTAAAACAAGACCTAAGCCACCACCTACAAAGATTCCAGCATAAACAGATGATAATAATAAATCACTTGTTAGATGTGTTACTCCTGGTGTATTTTCAAAAACTGTTAAAAATGTTGGGAAAATAATTGTACTTAGTAATGTTTTTGCCGCAAAATCTTTTCCTAAACAGAAATATCCGATAATGAACATTACAATATTGATAGCATAAACAACTAATGATAATGGTATTCCTGTTATTTGTTTAACAATTAAACCAAGACCTGAAGCACCACCAACAATAATTCCATGAGGCGTAATAAAAGCACAAATTCCAAAAGCTAAAATAGCATTACCAATTATAATAATTGCTATTTCTAAAAACTTTTTAAATAATTTATTCTTCATGATTTTCCTCCTGTATAGAGGATTTTAAATAAGCATAAATAAAATCATCTAAATGTCCATCTAAAACATCTTTAGGATTGTTTGATTCATATAATGAGCGATTATCTTTTACAAGAGAATATGGATGTAAAACATATGAACGAATTTGTGAACCCCAAGCGATTTCTTTTTGTTCACCTTGTATTTCTTTTAATTCTTTTGCTTGTTTTTCTTCCATTAAAGCAAATAACTTACTTTTTAACATAATCATTGCTTGTTCTCTATTTTGAATTTGACTTCTTTGACTTTGACAAGTGACCACTGTTCCCGTTGGAATATGTGTAATTCTTACTGCAGAATCAGTTTTATTGATATGTTGTCCTCCAGCTCCACTTGCACGATACGTATCAATTCTTAAATCTTCAGGTTTAATATCGATTTCAATCGTGTCATCTAATTCAGGAATAACATCAATAGATGCAAATGAAGTATGTCGTCTTTTAGACGAATCAAATGGAGATATTCTAACAAGTCTATGAACCCCTTTTTCAGCTTTTAAATGTCCATAAGCATATCTACCTTTAACCAAGAAAGTAACTGATTTAATTCCAGCAACATCTCCATCTAAATAATCTAAAACTTCTATTTTAAAATTCTTTGATGAACAGTATCTTTGATACATACGATAAAGCATTTCTGCCCAATCTTGACTTTCAGTTCCACCGGCACCTGGATGAATTTCTACGATTGCATTAGCGGCATCATATTTTCCAGATAAAAGAAGTATTTTTTCAAATTCATTTAATCTTTGTTCAAAATCTTGATAATCACTTTCTAAAATTGTTTGAAATTCTTGATCATCTGTTTCTTTAACTAACGAATAGGTTTCGTCTAATGAGTTCAATGATTGACAAAGACTTTCATATTCATCTGTTATTTTTTTCATATCATTTAACTCATCATATATTTTTTTGGCTTTGTTTGTATCATCCCAAAAACCATCTTGCATTGTCTGATATGAAAGACCTTCTATTTCTCTTAATTTTTCATCAATATGTGCTGATTTTTTATATTCGTCTATTAATAAATGGGCTTTATCAAGCCCATTTTTTATTTCATATAGTTCCATTATTTAAATTCTACTTCTAATTTTAAATGTGGAATACTTTCTTCAGCCGAACTTCCAGGACGAATACCCATATGCACAATATTTTTAGAAATCATATCAACAATAGAAAGTTTCATTTGTTCAAACATATAGAATGCTTCTTCTGTATATTCAGAAAGTGGATTCTTTTGTGCATATGCACGTAAATAAATACCATTTCTTAATTTAGTCATTGCATCAATATGATTGATCCAAGTATAATCAATAACTCCTAATAAAACACTTCTTTCATAATTAACAATTTTTTCATGATCAATATCTTTATTTAATCTCATTTGATATTGAGAGAAACAAATTTCAGTTAATGTTTCTAATAATTTCTTAGGATCATTTTTCACAACATCTTTATTTTTAGCTTCAATTTCAGCAAGTAACATATAATTTTTAGCTACAAAATCTAAAACAGCATCAACATCAACTTCATCATGTTTACCATGAGTTGTACATCTATTGATTGTCATTTCAATTGCTTGATTAAACATACCCTTGATAATATCATCCAAATTATCCAATGACATGATTTCATCACGTTCTTTATACATAATTTCACGTTGTTGTCTCATAACATCATCATATTCAAGAATATGTTTACGTGAATCAAAGTTTTGACCTTCAACACGTCTTTGAGCATTTTCAATAGCTTTTGAAACCATCTTATTTTCAATAGCCATATCATCATCTAAATAATTACTAAATGATTGTAATTTTTCACCAGCAAATCTTTGCATTAATTCATCATCAAATGAAACATAGAATACTGAATAACCAGGATCTCCTTGACGTCCAGAACGTCCACGTAACTGATTATCAATACGTCTTGATTCATGTCTTTCAGAACCAATAACTGCTAAACCACCAATTTCAGCTACACCTTTACCAAGTTTAATATCAGTACCACGACCAGCCATGTTTGTTGCAATTGTAACTGCACCTTTTTGACCAGCTCTAGCAATAATTTCTGCTTCTTTAGCATGGTTTTTAGCATTTAATGTGTTATGTCTAATTCCTCTTTTATCTAACATTTTTGATAAAATTTCTGATGTTTCAACAGAAACAGTCCCAATTAAAATTGGTTGACCATAAGCATGTCTTGCTTCTACTTCATCACATAATGCTTTGAATTTATTTGTTTTTGTAGAATAAATTTTATCATTTCTATCATCACGAATAACAGGTTTATTTGTAGGAATTTCAATAACACGCATGTTATAAATCATCATAAATTCTTCTTCTTCAGTTTTTGCAGTACCAGTCATACCAGCTAATTTATTAAATAATCTGAAGAAATTTTGATATGTGATTGTTGCTCTTGTTTCAGTTTCTTCTTTGATTGGTACACCTTCTTTAGCTTCAATTGCTTGATGTAATCCATCAGAATAAGCACGTCCTGGCATCACACGTCCAGTAAATTGATCAATAATCATAATTTTAGCATTACGAATATCTCTTGTACCATCTTCTGTAGCAATCATATATTCAACATCACGAGTCATTGCATAGTTTGCTTTTAAAGCTTGATTAATATGATGAACTAATGAAGTATGTTGAATATCATATAAGTTATCAATTTTAAATCCTTTTTCAGCTTTTTCGATTCCTTTTGGAGTTAATGAAACTGTTTTAGTTTCAACATCAACTTCATAATCTTTTTCAGCAATTAAAGATTTAACAAAACGATCTGCTTGTAAATATAAAGCAGCAGTATTTTTCTTTCCACCTGAAATAATTAATGGTGTTCTTGATTCATCAATTAAAATAGAATCAACTTCGTCAATCAAAGCATAATTAAGACCTTTAACTAATACTTTATCTTCCATTGAAGTTACCATATTATCTCTTAAATAATCAAAACCTAATTCAGCATTTGTTGTATAAGTAACATCACAACCATGTGCTTCTTGTTTTTGTTGAGGTGTCAATTCTCTTTTATTTAAACCTACAGTTAATCCTAAAAATTCAAAAACTTTACCATTATTTCTAGCATCACGTTCAGCTAAATAATCATTAACTGTAATAACATGTACACCTTTTCCTGTTAATGCATTTAAATAAACTGGGAAGATAGATGTTAATGTTTTACCTTCACCTGTCTTCATTTCAGCAATATCACCATTATGTAATGCAATACCACCCATTAATTGCACTTTAAATGCTTTTAAATGAATTTGACGCCATGCTGCTTCACGAGCAGTTGCAAAAGCATCTACTAAAATATCATCTAAATCACTACCATTATTCAATTTTTCTTTTAAAACATTTGTTTGATTCACTAATTCTTCATCAGACATTGCACTGTATTTGTCTTCTAAAGAAAGAATTTCTTGAGCAATCTTATCTAACTTTTTAAGTTGTTTTCTTTCATCATCAAAAACACCTTTGATTTTTGTAACAAATCCTTTTTTAGTTTTTTGTGGTGTTGTAGAAAATGGAATAACTTGCCCAGTATATTCTTCATTTTTGAAATCTTCTACATGTATATCTTCACCTTGTTGATCTTGTAAATCAACAATATTTTTTGCTGCTTCAACATCGATTCCTAATTTAGCGTTTCTTTTTTTAATTTCTTTTCTTATTTCTTGCTTTCTACTAGCCATACATACACGCTCCTTTTACGCTTGTAATCGAACTTAATTATATCAAATAATTTCGATTATTAAAAGTAAAATTTAATTGTATATACATAAAATAAAAATCTAGAGGGTTTCTCTAGATTTTTACAACATGTTTTGCTTGCATACCGCGTTCACTTTGGTACAATTCAAATTCAACTAATTCGCCTTCATTAAGCGTCTTATATCCATTTTGAACAATTTGGCTATAATGAACAAAGATATCTTTTCCTTCTCCTCGATCAATAAATCCAAATCCCTTTTCGGCATTAAACCATTTGACTCTTCCTTGCACTTTCATCATCCTTTCCTTGTCTATTTCAGTATATTGAATATTTTATAAAAAAGTTATTATTTTCATTCGACAAATAAATTTTACATGTCTTTTAATGTAAAAAAATGTCCTTGTTATTGTCAAATAGTAACTACTATTCCATATATATGTTGAAAAAGCGATAAAAAACATTTTTAGCATCAATAAAAGCTTACCCTGCTATTGGTTAGTGGTTTCTTGGGTGTCTACAATAGCAAGATTATTCTTTGAAATAATCAAGATGTGGGCAAGCTAGTACCAATGCTTTTATTTTTTTAGGATGATATCTTTCTACTTGTTGAAATGCTGCTTGTAAAGTATTTGATGATGTTATAACATCATCAAATATTAAAACATTCTTTTTAAAAAGAAATGTCCCATCTTTGATAGATAATACTTTTTTTATTTGACTTCGATCGCTTTGTTTTGTTTGTTTGTATTCTACTTTTTTATACAAACCTGTAAAAACATGTTGAGAAAATATCTTTGCAATTTCTACATTTGGACAAAAGCCTCTTCTTTCATTATCTTTTTGACTACTAGGAATAACAACGATTATATAATTTTTATATAGTCTTTTTAACTCTTGAAATTGTTCAATAAAGCAATCTTTTAAAGCATAATCCCCTAATGCTTTATATTGATAAAGTAATTGTCTAAAGAAATCATTATATTCATAGAGTATTTTAACGCTATATCCTTTAATTTTTACATCCTCGTCAATTATTTGGAATTTCTTTATGCATTTTATACAAATAGCAGATTCATTCACTAAGTGAAAAAGATCTTGTTTTTGATTTAACTCTTCATGGCATATGCGGCATTGCTTCGCTTGATATCCTCTATACACTGTTTAATAGCTCTTGTTTGCCTATTTGTATAAATAAGAATATTTCCACTAGTATAAGGTATTTTTCGACCTGCTCGACCAGCAATTTGAATAAGAGTTTCTTTATCAAAAAGAGGATGTTCTCCATGTAAAATAATAACTTGTACATTTTCAACAGTCATTCCTCTTTCTAAAACTGTTGTACATACAATAACATCTATTTCATGGGTTTGTAGTTTTTCTAGAGAATGTTGAATATTCTTGTCTTTAGATGTTGCACACTGACTTTTAATGAAAAATAACTGGAGATATTTTTGTATTTGTCTTGTCTTTTCTATACTCGCAACAAAAAGAAATACCGGCTTTTTTTCTTTTTGATACTTTTTTAATTGATAAATGAGATGACATAAAATCATTGAATTTGTCATTACTTTACATTTTGGCAATGGTAAAGGTTGTTGATGAAATCTTTTTAAAATTTCTACATCACCTTTTTCAACCGTTGCTGACATCAATACATAATTTCCTTTTATACTATTCATTAATATATTTTCTAAAACTTCATTATGATAATATGGAAAAGCATCATATTCATCTAAAATCAATAAATCAAAAGTTTGAGGATAACGGTACAGTTGATGTGTTGTACAAATAATAAACTGTCCATCTAATTGTCTACTATGTCCTCCATAAACAACTGTAGGTTTAATATTTAAAAATTGTTTTTGAATTCTCTTTGCTAATTCAATAACCAATTCCTTTCTTGGCATTGTCAAACACACATGATGTCCTAAATTTAATGCATATTCAATAACACCATATATCATTTCTGTCTTTCCTGCTCCTGTAACAGCCTTCAATATTGTATTTTGATGATTTTTATACCTTTCAATAAGTATTTTTGAAGTATTTTCTTGTTCTAAGTTTAATGAATAATTTAAATGATAGTATATTTTTCTTTCATTATTTATAGGTGGCATCTTTACTGTTTTTGTCGAAAAGGCAATACATTTTCGACAATAGATTCGTCCATTACATTCAAAGAAAAAACTTTCATCTTCATTTTGACATCTTTCACATTTCATCTTCTTCACCCACACTTATTTTAATATATTTCAAGTGATTTTTTGTCTCAAATTTGTGTCATATTTGTTTCATATTTGTCCTAAAACTTTTTTAGTAAATTCATTTATACAATTTTTAGAAATTGGAATAACTTGTTGATTAATCATAATGCAATTCATTCCTTCAATATGATCAATATGTTTTAAATTGACAATATAACTTCTATGACAACGATAAAAAGAACTATCTAGTTTAAAAGAAATTTCTTTTAAACTCATAGGATTCCTTTTAGAAGTATGCTTTTGATGAATCATAATATGATGTTGATAAGCCTCTATGTAAATAATCTCTTCAAAGGGTATTTTTTGAATTTGTTTTTTAAATTGATAAATAATATTTTTTTGACATTGCTGAAGATAAATTTGATCAAGTATTTTATATATTTCTTGATCATTAACCGGTTTTAATAAATAATGTGTTGCTTTTACTTGATAACTTGCTATTCCATAATGAATATTTCTTGTTTGAAAAACAATGGGAATTCTAGCATCATTTTTTCTAAGTATTTTAGAAAACTCAAAACCATTAATACTTATATCCAATTCTAAAAAAACAATATCACATATTTTTAAACATTTTGGTAATTGATAATAAAGTTCTTTATACCAATAAAAATGTACTTTTTGTTGATTACGTTTACTCCATTTTTCAATAATTATTTTTAAAGCCAAGTAGTCCTTTAAGTTATTTTCACCTATAAAGATATTCATTTTACCACCTCTTTATTAGTTTATATGAATTCTTTAATAAGTTTGTCTTTTAGAACAAATTGGACTAAAAAAATCGCCTAAGCGATTTTATTGGGCTATTCAAATAATTTAGGGGCCTCAACTTTGGGGGTCTACTTTAGGGGGCAAC
>OLOD01000257.1_pt1 | contig 42449 bp, 31 predicted proteins | sample 1671921 | NCBI WGS metagenome assembly OLOD01 (sample SAMEA3136626, study PRJEB25190) | human gut metagenome | biome: human gut; feature: human-associated habitat; material: faeces | place: Austria | collected 2013
TTGGAAAAGATACCCACAAGCAGGTGGGAAAACGGCAAAAGGTCTGTTTTGGGGATTCATTAATAACGGAACCCAGCAATTGCTGAATCTCTTTTTCGGCATATTCCTGGCCCGATTGTTGACTCCGGCCGACTATGGAATGGTTGGTATGCTGACCATCTTTTCTCTGATAGCCGGTTCTCTGCAAGAAAGTGGTTTTATTGCAGCTCTGGCCAACAAAAAAGAAATCACCCACGACGATTACAATGCCGTATTCTGGTTTTCAATCACGGTCAGTTTCTGTCTGTATTGGATGCTGTTCTTCTGTGCCCCTCTGATCGCCGACTTTTATAACCAGCCCGAATTGATCCCCCTGGCACGTTATTCCTTTTTGGGTTTCTTTATTACGAGTACAGGCATTATTCCTAATGCTTATATTTTTCGTAATTTAATGGTAAAGCAAAAGGCTTTAGCAACAATTGTTGCGTTAACGTTGTCTGGTATTGTAGGAATCTTGTTAGCTTATAATGGGTTTTCATATTGGGGAATAGCTACACAAAGTATTGTTTATGTTGGAACTTTGAATTTATATTTGTGGTTAATCTGTCCTTGGAAACCAACATTTGAATGGAAAATAGCACCTATCCGTGATATGATTGGTTTTAGCAGCAAACTGCTATTTACGAATATAATAAGTAACATTAATACGAATATTTTTTCTATAATTCTGGGACGTTATTATTCAGAAAAAGAAGTTGGGCAATACAATCAGGCCAATAAATGGAATTATATGGGTTATTCGATGATTACAGGAATGGTTGGTAGTGTTGCTCAACCGGTTTTTGTCCAAATATCAGATGATCCGGCACGTCAAGTGAGAGCCTTTCGCAAGATGCTCCGATTTACCGCCTTTATTTCTTTTCCCAGCATGTTTGGATTATCGTTAGTAGCACCCGAATTAATTACGATTGCTATTACTGACAAATGGTTAGAAAGTGCACATATATTACAAATATTAGCTATTGGTGGAGCATTTATTCCTATTATTAATATCTACTCTAATCTATTAATTAGTAGAGGTAAATCTAGTGTTTATATGTGGAATATGATAGTGCTAGGTATCTTACAATTATGCATTATTTTATTAATGCGTCCGTTTGGTTTGTTTTATATGGTTTGGGTTTATGTTATTCTAAATATTTGCTGGTTAGTCGTTTGGCATTATTTTGTTCGAAAAGAAATTTGTATTCGTTTATTTGATGCGTTTAGGGATATTTTTACTTATGCTATAATTTCAGCAATAATAATGTTAGGAGTTTATCATTTGACTTCTGGTATATTAAATATTTATTTTTTATTTGTTTCAAGAATTATATTAGCAGTATTTTCCTATGGATTAATTATGTGGTTAACAGGCTCAAAGATATTTCAGGAGTGTTTGTGTTTTATAGTAAAAAAATTGAATAAGTAGTTATTAATAAATATTCTATTATTGAATTATTGTAATGAGAACAAAGACTGTATCTATTGTTTTGTGTACTTATAATGGGGAAAAATATATAGAGGAACAACTGAATTCTCTTATTAACCAAACTTATGATTATGATGAGATAATTGTTCAAGATGATGCTTCTACTGATAGAACTTTTGATATAGTCACAACAATGGCCAAAAAGAATTCTCGGATTAAGATATTTCGAAACTCGAAAGCTTTGGGTATAAATACTAATTTTTTTACGGCAATAAGTAAGGCCAAAAGTGAATATATAGCATTAAGTGATCAAGATGATATTTGGGAACTAGATAAAATAGCGATACAAATGGATGCAATAGGAAATAATCTATTGTGTACGGGTAGATCAGTTCCTTTTTGTGAGAATCAGAAGAATATTGCATATGATTGGCGATATCCTAATTATAATCTTATTCGTTTATTATATTCTTCAATACCTGGACACACTATGTTGTTCCATAGATCATTATTGAATCTAATACCTCATAATCATGAATTATATCAACATACAATTTATGATGTTATTTTATCTATTACTGCGGCTTCATATAATAGTATAGTATTTATTGATAAAAAGCTAGTTAATCAGCGTAGGCATATGACTGCTGCGACGTTCCAAGCTCATGATAAGCATAGAGAACGATCTGTGAATAATCTCTTTTATATAATATTTTGGTCCGTAATTCATTATTCAAAAATAGCTCCTCTGATGCGTGAGCATTTTCGTATTAGAAATTCTTTTTTACAGGAAATACACTCCACTGAACAAATCTATTTAGATGCTTTGAAAATAACCAGTTACCATGCATCAAAAGGTCTGTTCCCTATAGTAAAACTTATGATGCTTTACCTTAAGTATAGGCATGTTTTATTTTTCTCTTATGAAAAAGATCCTATTGCAATTGTTTATCCTATAATGTTGATATATAATTATCGTTATCTTTTGAAGAATGTATAATTATTTTTGGACTATTACTAATGGTATATCTCCTAATTGAGCAGCTAATTCAGAAAAGGAACTTTGAAATGAACCATATATTTTCTGAGTTCGAGCCAATGCATACATATCTACAATACCACCTTGGATGCCGGTAATTGAACTACGATCCGCTTTGTCTTTCGCAAATATCAAGCGCTTTCCATAACGCTTTTGTAATTCTAGCTTTACAGATTCATCGTCTGTTGCCAAATAAATGGAAGTGTCTGCAAATAAATCGATTTCTTTATCAATGGCATCAAAGAATAATTCTATTGGACTCTGTTCTATTGAGGCTGCATTGTCTGTTCTTCGGATGTGTACACCGAGGGTATAGGGTGAGAATTGTTGGCACAAATGATCTATACGAGCTTGAATCGGCGGTAGAGGTATGAACAATTGGCGAAGCAGATCATAGGAATAGTCTAAAAAATTGGTGTAAGAAGCCATATAGGCATTTCCTTGTTGTATCCAATGCTCAAAATTAAACTGCTGCTTGCATAAAGGAGTAATAGATTTCTCATAAAGACAAGTTTTGAATAATATCTTTTGAAAAAACAAGGGGATGTTCATGTTTCGTTTTCTTGGCCGGTCATATAAAATATGATCAGTAAGAGTAGCTTCGCGTAAATGAGTGTTTTGTATATTTATTGGGTAGAATAAGGTCTTGAAAGGTGCATGCAATGCCCAATCTTGAAACCAGACAATATCAATAGTCGTATTTGTCTTTTGTGCTAACGTAACTGCAGATGAAACAGCTCTCATGCGATTGGCTAATCCGCCAACGGGTATAAACATAAATTTATGCATACAATTGTGTTTTAGAATGCAAATTTAAAGAACTTCCTAAACCTTTTCGTATTTTTGTCTAGGGAATAAGTTAATTTGTCTAAGCTTATTTTTTATATGCTTGGAGAATAAATAGATAATGATAGTTTTCTTTCGTTTAGAAAAAGTATTAAATGATTATGTAGAAATAATCTATGAAAAGAAACATAGCAATTATATTAGCCGGAGGCGTAGGAAGCCGATTAGGACTATCTACCCCTAAACAATTTTTCAAAGTCGCAGGGAAAATGGTGGTTGAACATACGATAGATGTATTTGAATGCAATCCCCATATCGACGAAATAGCGATAGTATCGAATCCGTTTTATATTTCAGAATTTGAAAATATCGTTATAAAGAATGGATGGCGTAAGGTGAAAAAAATCCTGAAAGGAGGGGCCGAACGTTATCATTCAAGTCTTTCTGCAATCCAGGCATATGCTGATCAGCAAGTAAATTTAATATTTCATGATGCTGTACGTCCTTTGGTAAGTCAGCGCATCATTAATGATGTGGTAGAGGCTTTAGCAACCTATCAGGCTATTGACGTAGCGTTGCCTTCTGCGGATACAATTATTGAAGTAGAAGGAGATTTTATTCATCAAATACCGGATCGTTCTCGATTACGCAGAGGTCAGACTCCTCAAGCTTTTGATATTGAAATAATCAAACGGGCTTATCAGATAGCATTGAAAGATCCAACTTTTAAAGTGACAGATGATTGTGGTGTCGTCAAAAAATATTTGCCGCATATTCCTATTTATGTGGTTACCGGTGAAGAAAGTAATATGAAGCTCACTTATAAGGAAGATACTTATTTATTAGATAAGTTTTTTCAGTTAAGACAGAGCGAAGTTAATCCTAATAAAATAGATGATCATTTCTTTGTCCATAAAGTAGCTGTTATTTTTGGTGGAAGTTATGGCATTGGGGCAGAAATACTTCATTTATTGGAAGAGAAGCAAGTAAAAGTTTACAGTTTTTCCCGATCACAGACTTGTACGGATGTAGGAAACCGAGAAAATGTTTCGTCTGCTTTACAGCTGGTTTTTCAAAAAGAAGGACGAATAGATTTTGTAATTAATACGGCTGGTATTTTAAATAAGGAACCTTTAGTAGCTGCTGATTATGAGACTATTGTTTCTGCTGTTCAGACGAATTATATGGGAACCGTACATGTAGCTATTGAGTCTTTCCCTTATTTGAAAGAGACAAGAGGGAAACTGATATTTTTCACTTCTAGTTCTTATACCCGAGGACGTGCTTTTTATAGTATATATTCTTCAACGAAAGCCGCTATCGTTAATTTTGTTCAGGCAGTATCTCAGGAGTGGGAAGGTTTTGGTATTTCTGTTAATTGTATCAATCCGGAAAGAACAAAGACACCCATGAGAATACATAATTTTGGTATTGAGCCTGATAATACGTTACTTTCTGCTAAGCAAGTTGCAGAGGCAACTCTAAGTACATTAGCATCAGATTATACTGGACAAGTCATAGATGTAAAAAGAGAAATGTTATGAATAATCCGTTTTTAACTGACTACGTAAAACAGAATCTGAGAGCTTGTCAGCTTAAACAGTTATCTATACTTGAAGATATTGATCGGATCTGCAGAAAACATAAAATCGATTATTGGTTGGATGGAGGTAGTCTATTAGGTGCTGTCAGACACAAAGGATTTATTCCTTGGGACGATGATATTGACATAGCCATGCGCTTGGAAGATATGCGACGTTTTATCAGAATTGCTCCGCAGGAATTACGTGAAGGATTATTTTTACAGACGAAGGATAGTGATCCCTCGAATAATAAACCGATCGTTAAAGTCCGTGACCTGAACTCGTTCTTTGTTGAGGAAGGCGATGATTTTCATTTAGATTACCAAAAAGGAGTCTTTGTGGATATATTCCCATTTGTCGATTATCCAAGTATTCCTAAAAGTTGGGTGAAAAAATTGGCACGAGGATATTCTGTCAGTAACTCTATTTTGCATACCAAGCATTATTATTCGTTTCGTTCCTTTTTCGAATTTTTCTGGTTTGGTCTGAAATGCATTATTATCGGAACCTTGTGGAGGTTTATCAATCTATTTGTAAGTAAGCGTACTTATATCTCAAATGTATTGAATAATAATGGTTACGGCATTATGCACCGTCAAGATTCCATATTCCCTATAGGTGAGATAGAATTTGAAGGAAAGCGTTTTAAAGCTCCTTGTAATCCGGATGCTTATTTGACAGATTTATATAAGAACTACATGGAAATACCGCCTGAAAATAAACGTATTGTTCATGCGATATATTTTCATACAGAATTGATAAAATCATGAAACCTGTATTAGTTGATGTCGCTGTACTGATTTTGTTTTTCAACCGGCCGGAGCCTTTATCACAGGTTTTTGAGCAGGTGAAGAAAGCACGTCCTTCTAAGTTGTTTTTATATCAGGACGGACCACGGAACGAGAAAGATATGCCCGGAATTTTAGCTTGTCGGGAAATTGTATCAGCTATTGATTGGGAATGCGAAGTACATCAATGGTTTCAAGAAAAAAACCAGGGTTGTGATCCTTCAGAATATCTTTCTCAAAAATGGGCTTTTTCATTTGTTGATAAATGTATCGTATTGGAGGATGATGATGTTCCTTCCTTGTCTTTCTTTCCTTTTTGTAAGGAATTGTTGGATAGGTATGAGCATGACACTCGTATCTGCATGATTGCCGGATTTAATCCAGAGGAAGTTACTCCGCATGTTACATCTGATTATTTCTTTTCAACAACATTTTCCATTTGGGGATGGGCAAGCTGGAGGCGTGTGATCGATCAGTGGGATGAGCAATATTCTTTTCTGGATGACCCGGAGAATATGGGATTGCTGAAAAATCTTATTGCCGCAAGAGATTATAGAGACGATTTTATTTATATGTGTCAACGGCATCGTGAACATGGGAAAGCTTACTATGAAACGATCTTTCAAGCAGCCAATTTCTTTCAGTCGGGGTTGAGTATTGTTCCTACAAAAAATATGATAAATAATTTGGGAGCAATAGCTGATTCAACCCATTTCAAAGGCTCTATCCAAACCATGCCAAAGGGATATCGGCGTATATTTACGATGGACCGTTATGAGGTTAATTTCCCATTGAAGCATCCTCGTTATGTGATTGAGAATGTTGCCTATAAAGAAGCGGTGTATCGTATTATGGCTTGGAGACATCCTTGGATTAAAATAGGACGTTCATTTGAAGAACTGTTTCTTAATTTGAGGTATGGGAATTGGACGCTTATAAAAGAGGCATTAATATATAGAGTGGAAAAGCTGCTTAAAAAAGACAAACATTTTTGATCGTAATGAATTTAACGATGAAAATCCTCCTACTAAATACTTCTGCCCGGACTGGTGGAGCGGCAGTGGCTGCCAATCGTCTGAGAAAGGCTTTACAGAAGAAAGGAATAGACGTTTCGATGTTGGTACGCGACAAAGAAATAGTGGATGCTTCCATTTCTTCGGTGAGTTCTACTGGGTGGAAGCGGAAAATGAACTTATTCCGTTTTTATTGGGAACGGCTGATTATCTTTTTGTGTAATCATCTGGATAAAAAAGAACTGTTTCGGGTGTCGATTGCCAATACAGGTACGGATATCAGTAATCATCCATTGGTAAGACAGGCTGATATTATTCATTTGCATTGGATTAATCAAGGATTTTTGTCGCTATCAGATCTTCAGAAATTATTCCAATTAGGTAAACCGATCGTGTGGACGATGCATGATATGTGGCCTTGTACGGGGATTTGCCATCATGCGCGGGGGTGTTCTGCTTATCATGCGCGGTGTGGGGCTTGTTTTTATTTGCATAGTACGCAGCATACAGATTTGTCTACTCGTGTGTTTTTACAGAAAAACAAAGTTTATCACTCGGCTCCCATCACATTTGTAGGATGTAGCCGATGGCTGACAGAACGAGCCGCCCAAAGTGCTTTGTTGAAAGACAAACAAGTCTTGAATATTCCTAATCCTTTGGATCTTTCTCTTTTTACCCCTAAGGACATATCAGTTAGTAGAAAGTTGTTACATTTACCAGAAGATAAACATTTGATTTTATTCGGAGCCTTGAATGTAACAGATACGCGTAAGGGGGTAGATTATCTGATTCAGGCATTGAGATTATTGTCTCAGAATGATATGGAATTGGTGGTATTCGGTCAGGTCAAACGGGAAATAAAGGATTTGGTTCCTGTTCCTATTCATTCGCTGGGATATTTGTCTGATGACAATCTGATTGTAGCATTATATAATGCAGTTGATTTGTTCGTGACTTCTTCATTGGACGAGAATCTCCCCAACACTATCATGGAGGCAATGGCTTGTGGAACTCCCTGCGTCGGGTTTCAGACAGGAGGGATACCGGAGATGATTGATCATCTGAAGAACGGGTATGTAGCCCGTTATCAAGATGCAGAGGATCTGGCTCAGGGAATTACGTGGGTTTTGGATCATCCTCATCCGCAACAATTGGCTGAGGCCTGTGTGGAGAAAGTAAAAACTCATTATTCGGAAGAGGTTATTGCCGGAAAATATATAGCTTTGTATCAGAAGCTGATGGAGAAAAGCAAATAACTAGGATTCATATAATTTATGGAAAAGAATTTGATTATGAATAAGGAGAATGTTTCCACTGAAACGCTTAAGCTTAGCCTTATGCAAATGATCTTACAGATGGATAATAAAGTGACGTTAGGGCAAATATATGATTATTTAAATGTTCTTACACATGAAGCATCTTCCTACGAATTACCGGAAGAACTTGTTGAAAAATGTGTGGAATATCATAAAGAGTGTCTTCACGCAGGAAATAACTATACAACTGAAGAAACATTTGATATTATAAGAGACCGTTTAGGATGGAAGTAGTTTGGAGTGAATTAGCTCTCAAAAGCTTGGAGTTTATTCTTGCCAATATTGAAATGATTTGGGGAGAAAAGGTCGCTCAAAAGGTTTTTAAACAAATACAACAGGAAATAGAAAGATTAAATGTTTTTCCTCATTTAGGTTATCCTTATTCAGATAATTTGATTGCAGGAGAAACTGTCAGGGTTTTAACGGTTAATACGCATAATAGGATTTTTTATTTTATAACTCAGAATACAATACAAATCGTTGTTGTTTGGGATAATCGTCAGAATCCATCCATGTTGTATAAAATTTTAAGTTCATTTCATTAATTCATGAATCAGTCTGTCAAATTCACGATTATAACAATCACTTATAATGCGGCGCAGTGGCTGGAACGAACCATTTTGAGTATCTTGAGCCAGTCGTATGGAAATATTGAATATGTGATTATCGACGGGGCTTCGACCGACGGAACTGTGGATATAATCCGTCAATATGCTCCCGGTGTTTCTTTTTGGCTCAGTGAGCCAGACAAAGGTTTGTATGATGCCATGAATAAGGGGCTGCAGCATGCTACCGGCGATTATGTCTGGTTTATCAATGCTGGCGATACGCTGCCCCATGCTGATATCATACAGCGGATTGTTCAGAAGATTGAGAAGCGGAAACATTTGCCGGATGTTATCTACGGAGAGACGGCTATTGTTGATGCGCAGGGGAAAATGTTGGGAATGCGTCGCCTGCGTCCGCCCAAGAAACTGTCTTGGAAGAGTTTTCGTATGGGAATGCTGGTTTGCCACCAGTCTTTTATTGTCCGGCGGGAAATTGCTCCTTTGTATGATTTGAATTATCGATTGAGTGCAGATTACGACTGGTGTATCCGTTGTTTGAAGGAGGCGAAGTATGTATGTAATACGAATCAAATTCTCTCCAACTTTTTGGAAGCTGGGATGAGTACGCAACAAAGAAAAGCTTCTTTGAAGGAACGTTATGCCATCATGTGCAAATATTATGGTAAATTTGCCACCACGGTTTTACATGGATGGTTTGCTGTCCGTTTTTATACAGCCAAGCTGTTCAAAGGAAGGGTATAGAAGTTTGATGTTCTGAATTAATGAGAATTGAAAAGAATCCTCGTTGGAATCGAAAACGAAACTCTCGGGTTTTGAAATAGAAATTAATAACGAATGACGATATGCAGAAACTATTAAAAAATTGGGTTAAGCACATCGTGGCTATTCTGATCTTGCTGGTAGCTACGGTGGTTTATTTTTCTCCGTCGGTAATTGATGGAAAGGTACTTCGGCAAGGAGATAATATCAAGGCTACAGGTATGGGTGCTAGCCAGATGAAACAATATGAAGAAACAGCACAGTCGGGAGAATTCAGTGCCTGGTCGGATGCCATGTTTGGTGGTATGCCTTATGTGGCTACGTATGGAAATCCGGCTCCCGATCTGCCTCAATACAGATTTGTCGATAAACTTTTTAAATCCTTGAGCTATGAAGATGCCTCCATGGTTTTTGTGGGATTGGTTTGTTTCTACCTACTGATGTGTGTGATGGGCGCCAGTTGGTGGTTGGCCTTGGCGGGTGCGTTTGCCTTTGCTTTGGCTTCCTATAATCTGATTATTATTGAAGCCGGACATATCGTAAAGGGGTATGTAATTGGTTACATGCCGGTAACGTTGGCTGGTATGGCGCTTCTCTTCAAACGGAAACATTTGTGGGGAGCGATTCTCTTCCTCTTGGGTGTTGCTTTATCGATTAGTAACAACCATATTCAGATTACGTATTATTTGTTTATCCTCTGTCTGTTTATCTACATCGGATATCTGGTTTGGAAAATTAAGGAAAAAGACTGGACAGAGTTAGGAAAGGTAACCGGAATTATGGTAGTATGTGCGGTACTGGCTGTACTCCCGGGTGCAAAGGGATTGTATAGTAACTGGGAACTCGGACAACAGTCTATTCGTGGAGCTTCAGAACTGACTCCTAAGCCTAATGCAGATGGAACAGTCAAGAAGAAATCTACCGGATTGGATAAGGATTATGCGTTTGCCTGGAGCTATGGTAAGATGGAATTGCTGACAACCCTGATTCCGAATGCCTACGGTGGTGGTTCAGGTGGTATGTTAGGACAGGATTCTGAGTTTTACAAGATGGCGAAAGCCGGTGGCATGAAGGTCGGAAAAGAGATACAGGCGCCTACGTATTGGGGAGACAAGAGCTTTACTTCAGGGCCGGTTTATTTCGGAGCCGTGGTCTGCTTCCTCTTTGTCCTGGGAATGTTTGTGGTTCGGAATCCGATGAAATGGTGGTTATTTGCCGGAGGTGCTTTTATGACCTTACTGGCACTTGGACGGAATCTGGACTGGTTTAACGACTTCATGTTCCATTATCTGCCTATGTATAATAAGTTCCGTACGGTGGAAATGGCCTTGGTTATTCCGGGATTGGTTGCTCCAATTATCGGAATTTGGGGACTGAAAGAAATTCTGCAGGAAAAGGTTGCTTATGAACAGGTGAAGAAAGGACTGATCGGAGCCCTGGTTATTACCGGCGGTCTTTCTCTGATTGTCTGGTTGATGCCGTCGTTGTTGCTTGATTTCCGTTCGGCTTACGATGCCCAGTATCAATTACCAGAACAATTCTATAATGCCCTCCTGATGGACCGTGCGACGTTGGCTTCTGATGATGCGTTGCGTTCTTTGCTGTTTGTTCTGCTGAGTGCCACTCTGGTAGCTTGGTTTATGGTGGCCAAGAACAAGAAAACAGTCGCTACGTGGGTGGGTATCGGTATGACCGTCTTGATTTTCGTCGATTTATGGACAGTCGACAAGCGGTATTTGAATGACAAGAATTTCTTCCCGAAGAAAGATATCCAGGCAACTTATCAGGAATCGGTATCCGATCAGGAAATCTTGAAGGATAAAGATAATTTCCGTGTATTGAATCTGAACAATACTTTCCTCGAGACCAATACCTCGTATTACCATCATTCGATTGGTGGATATCATGCAGCCAAGTTGAGAAGATACCAGGAATTGATCGACTATCGTTTACAGAAGGAAATCAACTCCATCATCGCTTCGTTCCAGACAGCCAAAAGTGCGGCTGACTTCTGGACTGTCTTCCAGGCTTGTCCGACTTTGAATATGCTGAATACGCGCTATGTCGTTTATAATCCGGGACAGCCACCTTTGGTGAATCCTTCGGCCGATGGAAACGCTTGGTTTGTAAAGGATATCAAAGTCGTAGCCAATGCGGATGAGGAAATGGCTGCTTTGGATGAGATTGATCCGAAGCAGACGGCTGTGGTAGATCAGCGTTTCGCCGCTCAGGTGGATGGATTTACGCCGCAAGCCGATTCGACAGCAACCATTCAGTTACAATCTTACCGGCCGAATAAGCTGGTTTACCAGTCGAAATCCGCTACTGATCAGTTGGCTGTCTTCTCAGAAATCTATTATCAGCCGGGATGGAAGGCTACGGTCGACGGGAAACCGGTTGAGCATTTACGTGCCGATTGGATCTTACGTGCTATGCGTGTACCTGCCGGAGAGCATGAAATCGTATTCGAATTCAAACCAGAAGGTTATATAATCGCAGCCAATGTAGAAGCCTACAGCAGCTTCCTGATTTTAGTATTGCTGATTGTCGCTGTGGGTTATTCGGTATATACTTCTTATAAGAAGACGAAGGAAGAATAAATTTGGGGTACTTGTAAAAAAGTCGAGCTCACAAAGCGTTGGAATTTTCCTAGCTTTGTGAGCTCGTCTGTTTTTGTATAGTTAATATTGCAGTATTAGTCTGAAAAGTCAGATTTAATACCGATAATGATCTGCCTTGTACGGTCCTTCAACCGGTACACCGATGTAATCGGCTTGTTTCTGGGTCAGTTTAGACAGTTTCACGCCGATACGTTCCAGATGCAGACGGGCTACTTCTTCATCCAGGTATTTCGGCAAGCGATATACGCCGATTTCGTAAGGCTTCTGCCAGAGATCCATCTGAGCCAGTACTTGGTTGGTGAATGAATTACTCATCACGAAAGAAGCATGTCCGGTAGCACATCCCAAATTAACCAGACGGCCTTCTGCCAGCAGGAAGATGGAATGTCCGTCGGGGAATGTATATTTGTCAACTTGCGGCTTGATGTTGAGGCGTTTGATGCCGGGGAAATTCACCAGTTTGTCTACCTGTATTTCGTTATCGAAGTGACCGATGTTGCAGACAATCGCCTGGTCTTTCATCTGCTGCATGTGCTCGATGGTGATGATGTCGCAGTTACCAGTGGTTGTCACAAAGATGTTTCCTTCTTTCACGGCTTCTTCCATCGTAGTGACTTCAAAGCCTTCCATAGCTGCCTGCAGGGCACAGATCGGATCGATTTCCGTTACCAGTACGCGGGCTCCGTATGAACGCATGGAGTGTGAACAGCCTTTTCCTACATCACCGTAACCGGCTACGACGACTACTTTCCCGGCAATCATTACATCGGTGGCCCGTTTAATACCGTCGGCCAACGATTCCCGACAACCATACAGGTTATCGAATTTAGACTTCGTTACCGAATCGTTTACGTTGATGGCCGGAACCAACAGTTCGCCCCGTTCCATCATCTGATACAACCGGTGAACACCCGTTGTCGTTTCTTCCGATACTCCTTTCATTTCAGCTACGGTACGATGCCAGCGCTGTGGATCTTCTGCCAGGATACGGTTCAATGTATCCAGAATGCATTGTTCTTCGTGATTACTTCCCTCACGCTGGATGGTTGTCGGATCGTTTTCGGCACGATAACCCATGTGCACCAACAGAGAAGCATCACCGCCGTCGTCTACAATCAGATGCGGACCTTTACCGCCGGGGAAACGCAATGCCATTTCCGTACACCACCAGTATTCTTCCAATGATTCACCTTTCCAGGCAAAAACCGGTACACCGTCGGCAGCGATAGCGGCAGCGGCATGATCCTGTGTTGAGAAGATGTTACAGCTTGCCCAACGGACATCGGCACCCAAGGCTACCAGTGTCTCAATCAGAACGGCTGTCTGGATTGTCATGTGTAAAGAACCTGTGATCCGTGCTCCTTTCAATGGCTTCGAATCACCATATTTTTTACGGAGAGCCATCAGACCGGGCATTTCGTGTTCGGAAATCTCGATTTCCTTCCGTCCGAATTCCGCCAGGCTCATATCTGCTACCTTGTAAGGCAGATCTGTAGGAAATAATTGTGACATAATTGATACGTATAAATATTTTTCGCAAAGGTACGATAAAAATAAGACTACTAAAAATCTTATTTAATAGCTGAAGGCTTTTTCCTTCACATAGGCTTTATAGTCTTTGATCATACCTGGAAAACCTTCTTCTGCACGGGGCAAATACCGGAATCCTGAAATCTGTTGTTCTTCTTTCAGATCTATGACGAACTGATGCGGGAACTTGTCTCTCTGTCGGGTTTTCCAGTAGGTCGATTCCTGTAGATCGTAGATTTTGTCTGCCGTGAAGTTACCGTACTGCGTACTTTCGCTGCTGGCATAGGCTATGTTCCAGTCTTGTCGCGGCAGCGGTTTCCCGTTCTCATCCAACAGGTAGAATTCGGCGATTGCGGCTTCGTCCTGACCATTTTGGGCGTTCAATGCTTCCAGACAGAAATAGCGACCTTTGACAGGTTGGTTGAAACGGACTTCCTGCCAGCCGTTTCCGGGAGTCAGCGAACCCGTAGCGACAGGTCTTTCCTGCTGGAGATTCAGATTTTCTCCTTCTTTCCGGTGAGTCATGGGCGCTTCTGCCCGCAACATATCCAGTATAGGTTGCTTTAATCCTCTGACTTTGTTTTGTTTCGGACCTAACAGATCCAGAATGATGATTTCGTTTTTCCCTTTTTTGAGCCAGCAGCCCGGCATGAATAAGGTTTGCTGAGGGCCGATTTCCCAAAAGCGACCGATCGACTTTCCATTTACCCAAACCATACCTTTTCCCCATGTCTGCATGTCGAGGAATACATCTCCTGTCTGCTCCAGATCAAAGGTTGCCCGATAATAAGCCGGACCGTCGTATTTGTTTCCTTTCGCATACGATTTGTCTTGTACAAATGCATAATCTACGGGGAAACTATAGACTTTCCAGTCTTTCAGTTCCTGCGATCCGCTTTCGTTAACCAACTCAACCTTGTTGGTGATTCCTTTCCGGTCGTGGATAGCCACATCGAAATTGACACGTCCCATGGCTTCGACCAGAATATCCAATTGTGTACCTTGAGCTAGGGCAGGGAGCAAGAGGGTATTTTCTCCTCTTCGTCTGTCTAACCGGCCGATCAGTTTCCCGTTTGCGAATACTTGTGCCCAGTCGTGTACTTCGTCAATCAACAGGGTTGTTCCTTCGGCTACCGCCGGCAGTTGAGTCCGGTACAGGATCGTTCCCCAACCTTGGTCAAACTGTTCCATCGGCTGGATATTCTCTGATTCCTGGAATTTCGGGAGGTTATCGAATAGCGGAGTAACTTCGTTGACTTCAAATTCCGGAATTTCTATAACCGGATAAGCTTCGGGTACTTCCGGAATGACTTGTCCTGAATCGGCATATTGCAATAACAGATTGCGCAGTTTGTGATATTTGGGTGTTGCCCAGCCAGCTTCACTGATAGGCGCATCATAATCGTAAGAACTGCACATGGCCGAGTAGGCCGGACTGTTCGCTCCTCCCCAATGTCCGAAGGTAGTTCCTCCATGAGCCATGTAGAGGGAGAAGGAGATATGCCGGTCTAACATATCCTTTATTCCATCAACCATTACGGTCGCGTCGCGCGTTTCGTGCTTACGTCCCCAGTGGTCAAACCAGCCACTCCAGAACTCGCTGCACATCAGCGGAGCATCCGGACGGGCTTCTTTCAGCTTCTTGAATTGTTCGTCGATATTGGCTCCTGTTCCGAAGTTGATGGTCCAGACCAGATCATCCAGGCCATTCAGCTGGAAGGTCGAACTCCAGTCGCATTGGAACAAAGGTACGTCGGTAAAGCCAGCCTTTTTAACGATATCGCGGATGTTGGCAATATAGGCTTTGTCGGTTGCATAGGCTCCGTATTCATTTTCTACTTGTACCATGATGATGTTTCCCCCTCGTGATACTTGCAGATCCGCTAATTGCTTACCTATTTCATTCATGAATAATTGGGTCCGTTCCAAGAAGTAAGGATCGTTGGTACGGAGTTTGATATCTTTTTTCTTGAGCAACCACCAGGGTAATCCGCCCATTTCCCATTCCGAGCAGACATAAGGTCCGGGGCGTAGCATGATGTACATGCCGTGTTTTTGGGCCAACCGGCAAAAACGGGCAATATCATTCTGTCCTTCAAAATTGAATTCTCCGGGTTTCTGTTCGTGGATATTCCAAAAGGCATAAATACAGATGGTGTTCATTCCAAGTGCTTTACACATTTGGATACGATGTTCCCAATAATCGGCAGGGATTCGGGTATAGTGTATTTCTGCCGCTTTGATGACAAAAGGCTTTCCGTCGAGCAGGAAAGTGCCTTTCCCGATTGAAAAGTTGTGTTTCTCTCCGTCCTTTGAGGTTGAACAGCCTGTTAGCAGCATGCAGACTGTCAGCCAGAAGGTCAAAATCAAGTTTACGTGTTTCATAAGGTAAGAATTAATAATACATAGATTTACAGGGAACAAAGGTACAACAAAAAAGTAAAATCGCCACCACACGTTAATTCCCGTATGATGGCGATTGAATATATAGGGTTTTTAAATTATGCGAACAACGAAAGCAGATACGAAATGACCGGTACCAGAATGGCAGTCATAATACCCATCAGCCCGATGGCCAGTCCGCTTAATGCGCCTTCTACGGCTCCCAGCTGGATGGCTGCAGCTGTACCGACTCCGTGCGACGAAGCGCCCAGGGCCAGTCCTTTGGCTATGCGGCTTTCGATACCTAATACTTTCATGACGGCTGGACCGACAATGCTTCCGAAGATTCCAACGGCTACGACAATGACGGCTGTCAGCGAGGGAATGCCGCCGTTCTTCTCAGAAATACCCATGGCGATCGGTGTCGTGACCGACTTGGGTTGTAGGGTAGCAATCAGCGACTGGTCGGCACCCATCAGTTTTCCGATGACAATCACGCTGATAATTCCGACAATCGCTCCGACAAAGACCGAAGTCAGGATTGATACGACGTTCCCCTTCAGGTATTTCATCTGTTCGAACAAGACGTAACCCAGGGCAACGACTGAAGGGCCCAGCATGAAATGGATCAGATGACTGCCTTGCTGGAATGAAGCATATTCAATATCCAGGAACTCGAGAATGACGATGATCACGAAAATCGACGTGAGTAATGGATGAAGTATACTCAGATGTGTTTTCTTATACAAGATGGTGGCGGCGATGTATGTACCGACCACCAACGCTAAATCGAATATCTCAGAATGAACCAACGAATGCATACCGGCTTACTTTTTTCGTTTTTCGAAATTCTGCTGCACAAGGGCAACCGAGGCAATGACCAGTATCGTACTGATCACACACGAGATCAGGATAACCGCCCAATAATGCGAAATCACACCGATAGAAGTCATCAAGCCCACACCGGCAGGCAGGAAGAATAAACCCATATTGTCTGTCAGTAACTTGGATATCTTATTGACATGACAAGGCTTTACAACTTTAAATGCCAGGGCTAAAAATAACAGAACCATCCCGATTACGCTGCCCGGAATAAAACCGTGGATGCACTGACTGATACACTCTCCTACAAAGTAGAAGAACAAAATGTAAAATACTTGCAATAACATAATCTTTTTGCCTAAACTAAACGCCTATTTACACACATTTTGATAACCGTTGCAAAGGTACGATGTTTTCTAGTAAATATGTTCTACAACATGTTTTATTAACAGAATATTTAACATTGAATCGCTGCCTGTCTTTTCCTGAAAACACGCCGGCTTTTGATAAAAATACGCCGGCTTTTTCTGAAAAGATAGGATGTCTTAAAACGAAGCCAACGAGAATGACTATACCTAAATTTACTTTACACTTTTTTGATACGTTACTAAAAAACTCTACAGATAAAATAAGTCTTACTAAAAGGCTTTACATATTACCTTTGCAAAGATAAAAAATACAATAAGGTACAAATCTTCTGATGGTGACATATCATTTATTAATATGAAAAAACCACCGCAGGTTTGCCCATAGCGGCTGGAGGCGCGTAGCCTCCAAAGAGCGTCAAGTCTCGGAGAGACTTCTTATTTGCACAGGAGTCTTCATCTGGTTGCTTCTGTGCGGACGTTTTTCATTATAGAAATTGACAATCCTCTCAAGCAATCCCTTTGCTTCAACAAAGTTGTTTGGCCGCTTCATCCTGTAAAGCCATTCCTGTTTGATAATGCCGTTCACTCGTTCAGCCACAGCATTGTCGGTAGGAGAGCCGTCTTCTGTCATACTTATGTTTATTCCAAACTTTTTCAACCTTTCAACATACAGGTTGCTGCAATATTGCACTCCCCGGTCGGAATGGTGTATCAGCGAAGAGCAATCATATCCGGAAAACTTATCCAAGGCCATGTTCAAGGCTTCCAATGTATGTTCCGCCATCAAGGATTCGGATAGACTCCAGCCTATGATTTCATGAGAAAAAGCATCTGTCAGTAAATGAAGGTAACAGACACCGCTGTCTGTATCAATATAAGTAATGTCTGCAACCCATAACTTGTTGATGCCATCCGGTTTATACCCTTTTATCTGATTTTTATACTTACGATAATTATGATTTGAGTTCGTCGTATGTCGGCGTTTTTGAGCCGGAAGCATAAGATGCTTCTGATGGAGAAACTTGTAGAAACGATCACGGCCGAACATCCTTTTACCATAAATATCCTTGAGCATCAGGAAGAGTTTGTAGGCTCCGATTCCAGGATCTTCCTTCCGGATTTCCTGAACCATACTTTCCATGTTGTTTTCCAACAATATGCGAGCTTCCATTTCTTCCCGATTTACAGAATAGTAGCCTTCCCTTGTTTTGCCAAACAGTTCGCAAAGGCATCTGAGTGATTTTTCCGGATGCCTTTGCCGAAGGCTGTTTACTGCTTGGCGCCAACTTTTTTTAATAAGTCAATGCCAAACTGTTCTCGACCGATTTTGAGGACTTCATGGAGGGCCTCGTTACGAAGTTGGAATATTCCAAGGCTTTACGAAGGCGCATTATCTCATCTTCAAGTTCCTCTTCTCGGCTTCGTGAGACTTTTGATGTTTCTTTAAGTGTTCGCATCTGCTCCAATTTTCTCAATAACTCCGAGGATAAAGGTAAGGCTTTTTCTGCTAATACATACTCTTTCTCCCAACGTAGTATTGTCCCTTTTGACAATTGGTACTTTCTGCAAATACTTCCTTCCGATTGATTGGATTGAAAGTAATCCGATAAAACGGACAATTTGAACTCAATACTGAATTTGCGATGACCGATTCCTTTCTTTCCCATTGCTTTCTCTTTTTTTTGTTAAATGGGTGTAAAGTAAATCTGTAGCATGACAGAATCAAAAACGATTCCCGTATCTTCTTTTTTCAAAACTCCCGACAATCGGACAGACTTTATTTCCATACTTATCTTTCACCTTTCTTCTATCTGCCTGATAGTCTAATAAATGAGGTGATTCAAGCCTTTTCTGTGTCCGATTTTTCCCGGACATCTGTATCGGATTGCTACTTGGTTGGAACATAACCGACAGGAAAAATGAACCACCAACAAGTATTTCCCTGTTATCATCTTATTCAAAAAATAGAACATATCATTCTAATAAATGGAATAATCATCAGCTAAGATGAAATTCATATATCCTGCAAAAACAAACAGATAACGAAAAAACAGAAACATTTAGATATAAAAAAAAGAATATATTTTTCTACAAATTGACCTTGTGAGGCTTTGCGAATTGTTGTTCCTTTGCAACCGGAAAAAAAGAAATTAATTGTTATCAAGTCTGAATGGAAAATAAACTATTCTTTTGTATTAATAAGGCCTTTATATTGAGTCGCTTATTATGTTTTTGTTGTCTGTTCGTGGGGTTGTATTCGTGCCAGGAGGAAGACAACACGATATTGAATACCGGAAAACTAAGTTTTCAGATGGGGGTTGATACAACGTTGGTGGGTTCTTCATCAACGAGAGCTTCTAATATCCTTGAACTTTCCGGTTTTGATGATCCTGATAGTTATAAAGTAGTGATCTCTCAGGATTCGGGAGTCGTGGCAGAATACGCCAGATTTGATAAAATGCCGGCAGAGATTGAACTGGAAGCGGGTGCTTACAGTGTAGAAGTAAGTAAAGGGACCAAAACTGCCGCAGCTTTTAATTCTCCTTATTTTTCCGGAAAACAGGATTTTACGATTGTCAAGGATATGACAACTCCGGTAGAAGTTACGGCTTCGATGGAAAACAGCCGGGTAACGGTCGATTTTTCGGATGATTTCCTAGAAACCTATGAGGATTATACCTTGTCGTTTATGACGAATAAGATGACCTTGCCTTTGGTTTATGAAAAAGGGGAATATCGCCCGATGTATTTTCAGGCAGATGCCTCAGGTACGAAGCTGACGATTGGTATGGAACTGGTCAATGTGTATGGAAAGGATGTACAATATACGGCAACAACAACCATCAAGCAAAAGCAATGGACGAAGCTGACGGTTCGAACTGATGAAAAAGGTTTGAATGGTGTGGCTATTGATGTCGTACTGAATGATGAAACGAAAGAAACGGTGGTTGTCAATATAGGTATTCCTGATTTTATGGAACAGTTGAAGGGAGCACCTTCGGTTTCAAGTTCATTCTTTAATTGGGATGGTAAAGAAACTATGACAGAACCTACCATATTAGATCCTATGGATGCTAATACATTTACGAGTATTCCTAATATTTCTGTCTTAGCTGGTGGAAAAGTGGATAAAGCCATCTTGTCGGTAACTAAGGACGGTGAATCAGTATTGAATGTTGATTTTGCTAATCTGGAAGAAGAAAAGAAAGCCGAATTAGAATCTTTATATGCATTCGGCTTGCCTGAAACAATTAAGGGGCAAATGAGTTTTGATTTTAATCCTACAGGATTATTAAATTCTTTAATGCCTAAGAAAGATGTTAATGCTGAATATGTAATTTCTTTATCTGTTTCAGATGCTTTGCCAGAATCGAATACAACTACTAAATTAGTAAAAATAGTATTGAAAGAAGCGCAAGATCCTTCTTTTTCTGGATTGGATTTGATAGACGGAACTTATCAGAAATTTACTGAGCAAAAGTCTTTAAGGATTGTACATACATTAGATTTAGCATCTTGTTCATTTGTGTTGACAAATTCTTCGGATGAGATTATTAATACTGGTGAAGTTGATTTAGTCACTGGAAAAACAACGGTTGAAGGTATTGATTGGCGAAAAACTGAAGATGCCTATTATTTAGATTTTACACAGACGTGGTTAAATACGCTTCAAAGTGGAAAATTTACTCTATTTGTAACGGTAGAAGATATTGCTAGTATAAAGGTGGTAGAAAAAATACCAGTTTCTATAGCATCAGTAGAATGGTTGACAACAGAAAATGATGTTTTTGCTAAACATATAATTTTAAGAGCAAAGGCATTGGATAATGATATTAGTGATATAAAGTTTATTTATGGAGATAAAGAAATAACAGAAGGTTTACAGAATGAGGGTGATGGCGTTGTTTCATATGTTCTTTCTGGTTTAAGATCTGGTGAACCACAAGAGGTTATACTAGAGCATAATGGTATTCAGATAAAAGGTTCTTGGACAACTGAAAAAGAACAACAGTTACCTAATTCGGGATTTGAATTTTGGTGCTATGAGCAACCCCAATCAAATTGGAAACGTTGGTTCCCTTGGGATAGTAATAACGTAAATACCAGAGGATGGAACACTTTAAATCAGAAAACAACTTCTGATGAAAATGTTACAGCATCAAACTTTGCTTATGTTAATAATTCAGGGACAATAGAAACGAATGATAAAAAAGATGGAGAAAAGGCTGCCTTAATTCGTACAATAGGTTGGGGTGAAGGTACAACAGCTCCTGGAAAGTTTATTGGAACGTGGGATGGAAATATAAAGAAAGCTGATTCTGGATATTTGTATCTTGGTGGTGAATCAGATAATCCGGAAACTGAATATTCTCCTTATCCATTTCAATCTCGTCCCGCGGCCTTAAATTTTTATAGAAAGTATTTACCAGCAAGTGGTAAAAAAGTTAGTAATGATAATTATGAGGTTTGGATAAAAGTTGAATATAGAAATGGAAATCAGGTTATTCTTTTAGGAGAAGGATATTTAAAGGAAGGTGGTAAAACTACATCTTATGAGTTAAAAACTATTCCTATAACATATATAAATAGCTCATATAAAGCTACTCATTTATATATATTATTTAAATCAGGAGTAGAAACAGAATACGATTATATGATTGTGCCCCCTTATAATGATTTATCTACTGGTGAGTATATCGGTAGCCAATTATACATTGACGACGTAGAATTAATATATGATTAAGAATAATATGAAACACCTAATCTATACAATCGCCATCCTATTGATGGCAGCATCCTGTTCCAACGAAGAAATGGAACAGGTAACAGGGAACGGAAAAGCCAAGATGCAATTCCGGTTAAGTACAAGCGAATGTCCGGTGCAGATTGTTACCCGGGCAACACCGGTTCCGGATGAGGATAACTTTGTTATCTGTATAACCAATAAAGAGACCGGGGAAGAAATCGAAAAAGATACATTACATATTTTAGAAGCCAATTCTCCGCTTTATTTACCGGCAGGAACAGAAGGCGTAACTTATACGGTGAAGGCTTATTCGAACGAGTTGGAAGATGTCGTGTTGGATAAACCCTGCTTTTATGCAGAGAAAGACACTTTGGTATTGCCGAATGAAACGGTAACAGTCAAACTGGAATGTAGTTTACAGCAATTTCAAGTATCTTTTGTCCCCAGTGCAGCCTTTATGAGTGCTTTCCGTTCGGATGATAAGGTTGATGAAGAAGCCGGACAGAAGAAATTCTCTATGACCGTTTCTGATGCCAACGAGAGATCAGTAGAATATAATTATACGAATTTGGATAAATCGGCTTATTTCGATGGCGATAAGACATCTTCCTATATTAAGATTCATGTGGAAGGAACGACCATCAAAGGTTTTCCGGTAGATTTTACGGAAACAATTGAGCCGGAGGATGGTTTGTTGACGGCTAAAGACCATCTGATTATTAACTTGGAGGTAGCAGAAAGCCAATCATTAAATATCAAAGCAACGCAGATTGAATTATGATACATTGGAGAAGAAAGATAGGTTGCGGACTCTTGTCAGGTTTGTTGCTGGCAAGCTTTTCATCGTGTGAGATGAAAAATGAATTATGGGGGAAAGATCCGAATGAGCTTTCTCCGGATGAATCCGGTATTTTGGACTTGCAATTATCCGTAAACGAACCGGTTTATAATGGATTGGAAACGGAAACGCGTGCTTCCAACACTGATAAAATAATCGTACCGAAGGTCGAAGATTTGCAGGTGAAGATATTTAATGAAGCACAGGAACTGCAAGACTATTTTGAGTCGTATGCTGATTATGAAAAGGTTTCGGAATATATGGTAAAAGCCGGAACGTATTATGTAGAAGTTTCGACGGGCGAGAATTACGAAGTAACCACCGATTATCCTTATTATGAGGCGATAGATACTTGTCAGGTAAACGTACGAGAAGTGGCAACCGTGAATGTGGTTTGTCAGCTGCAAAGTGCCATTGTGTATCTGATACCGAGTGATGAGTTTCTGGAAGCTTGTCTGGATGATTATTCCATTACGATAACGAATGGTTCGGGTATTATTTCGATCGGGAAAGACGATCCGAAGATTGTATATGTGCGTCCGGGTATGGAAGCAACAGTTACCATCCGTGCTACGGAGAAAGAAACCCAAACTCCCGTGATCCGTACATTTGTATTGGCTGATAATGAAGGTCATGTGCATGCTCAGGATTTATTCCGTGTTGAGATAAAAGATTTGGAAGAAGATATTATTCCGGAAGAACCGGAACAACCTGATCCTGATCCGGACCCAGACCCAGATCCCGATCCTGATCCAGACCCAGATCCGGAAGATCCGACTGCAGGCAAGTTTACGATTAAGGTCGATATGACGGTGAATGAAAATCCGGTGGATATTGTTGTTCCGAGCGGTGGAGGAAACGGTGGAAACATTGGTGGAGACGGAGATGAAGGAGATGGCGGAGATGATGGTGGTAGTGAAAGTGCTATTACTATTACTGGAGATGCCATTAATTCAGACTTAGTTGTAAATGCACCAAATGGAATTAGCAGTTTTGTCGTACAGATTGATTCACCTTTACTTCCTCCTGATGAATTAGAAGGAATCGGATTAAAGAGTGAGTTCGATTTGGTAAACCCGGGAAGTATGTCTGATGCATTAAGTGGTTTAGGTTTTCCTGTGAATATAGGTGGCGAAACATCTGTTTCATTTAATATATCTCAATTTATTCCTATGTTGGAACTTTTGGGTAGTGGAACCAGTAATTTCCATTTAACAATTACTGATTCTAAAGGAAATACACAATCGAAGACAATCACCGTAACAACTTAATTCAAGAAAAAGATGAACTTTAAATATATCATAAGTAGTCTATTCCTTTTGTTTTTGGCTTTTGGAGCCTGTACAGAGGATGAACGAGGTTTGGAAACACAAGGTTATTTGGAACTGGGTGTTTCTAAGAATGTAGAAGTTATAACACGAGGTTTTGATGTAGAAGACCAGTCGCTGGCGGTGAATATTTTTGCCGGATCGAATGATTCTATTGTGAAACATTTTTCCGATTATAATGATATGGCAGGCGATCGTGTTTTACTGGATGTAGGGACATATAAAGTCGAGGTAAGTTCGAACCCAACTTCCAAACTGGAGTTTGAACAACCTACTTTCTATGGAGAAAAGACAAATGTGGCCGTTACCGCCGGAAAAACAACGGCGGTGTCTGTTGAATGTTTTTTAAGCTGTGTGAAAGTAACAACTGAGTTTACCAAGCCGGTTCAAAATATGTTTAAGTCGGTAATAGCTCGCATAAGCGATGATAGGGGTTTTTACTTGGATTATGGCCAGAAAGAAACTCGTGCCGGGTATTTTCAGCCGGGATATATCTTGGTGGATTTGACCTTAACCAATAAGGAAGGTTTGGAATTCAAGATGTCTAAATTAATTGACAAGACAGAAGCACGAGATCATTATCATTTGGTATTTGATATGATTGATAGTGGTGATGATAATTCGGGTATGGATTTCGATATTACAATTGAAGATGATCCAACAAATGATGAAAATCATACAGTAACGATTCCATTACCGGAAACTGGTTATGGACAAGAGCCGCCGGTGGTGAAGTTTGTGGATGGAGAAGGAAAGGAGATTGAGAATAATTCCATGAGTTATCTCAAGGGGAGTGGAGTTCAGACAATGTTTGTAAAAACCGTATCGTCCAATATTGGATTACAATCGGTAACTTTACTTTCAGTTTCTTCTTTGTTTGAGAATAAGTCGATTCCTTCTTCTTTAGATTTGTTAAAATTATCTGAAGATGATAAAACTAAATTATCGGAAATAGGTTTAACTATCCCTACATTAGAAGATGCAAAGAAAGAGTTTACTGTTGATTTTTCAACATTACTTTCTGAACATCTTCCGGGTGGTACTCACAAGTTTACTATAGTTTCTCGTGATGTAATGGGACATGAGAAATCAGAAACAATAACAATAATCGTGAATTTATCCGTTTCCACACATCCTATAGTCGCCTCAGAGGTTTGGGCGCATTATGCAACGCTTAGAGGTTTTATACAAGGTGCTTCTGAAGCAGGAAAAGAATCTTATAAGTTTCAGTATAAAAAGAAATCGGAAGGTGATGATGCTTGGAAATATGTAGAAGGTCCTGTAACAGTTTTATCTGCTCAAGGTGCTGAAACAAATATTACTCAAGTTGTAATGTATTTGGATGCAAATACTGATTATGTATACCGCTTGACAAATGAAGGTACTCCTTCTAATATAATAGAAACTTTTAAGACAGAAGAAGAAATAGCGTTGACTAATGGAAACTTTGAAGATGACGCGAATGGCCCATGGAATATAACGGATGGTGGAAAGAATCCTAATACTTTTTGGAGCTCTGGAAATAATACTTTTACCTCTGATTTATGTGTAAAAAAGGAAGAAAACGGTAATAGCATTGCTTATTTGAAAACACAAACAGCCGTTGGAAAATTAGCTGCTGGAAATGCTTTTACAGGATCTTTTGAAATGAATATTTTGAGTCAAAGTGGTACAGTAACTTTAGGAAAGCCATTTTCTGCTCGTCCGTCTCATTTTAGAGGTCGTTATAAGTATAAACCAGAAACAGTGGGAGATTATGCGGGGAAAATACCTAAAGGATCTCTTGATCAATGTGCTATTTATATTATTCTTTTGACAGAACCAATTGCAATAAATACAGCGGAACAATCAACATTAGATTGGAAAACGTATTATAAGGATAAGATCGTAGCATATGCTGAATTGCAGTCTTCTGATGATATGACAACGACAGAGTGGACATCCTTTGATCTGAAATTGGAATATCAAAAGACTGATAAAAAGCCCAGTTATATTGGAGTCATGTGTTCTTCCAGTAAATATGGTGATTACTTCCAAGGGGCAAAAGGTAGTGAATTATCGATTGATGATTTTGAGTTAATCTATACGCAAGGACCAGACGCAAACGAATAAGAGTATAAATGAAACGTATAATAGCAATAGTAATGACATCATTCCTGATAATCGGAATGATGCAAGCCCAAACGAAAATCTTGGGTCGAAAAGTATTTGACAGAGGCATACAGAGCCATACCTTTATACCGAAAGGACAATGGATGGTGGGCTCTACATTCTCGTATTCAGAACATGAAGATGATAATTTCACCTTTATGGGATTGTTGGAAGATATTGAAAGTACCGGTTATTCCTTTAAGGTAAGTCCGTTCTTCGGGTATTTCATCCGGGATAATGTGGCTATTGGTGGCCGTTTTGCTTACAAACGTTCTTATACCGATTTAGGTAATATCAGTCTGGATCTGGATGAAGACATGAACTTTGATATTTCTGATTTGAAATATTTGGAACACGAATTTTCAACGACAGGGTTTGTGCGTACTTATATGCCTCTAGGAAAAAGTAAAGTGTTCGGATTGTTTAATGAAGCCCGTATTACATACAGTTATGGCCAGGGTAAAAACTCATCCGGAGAAATGGGTACAGCCGATTATTCCGGGACTTATCAGACGGTTAATAAGTTACAGATCGGTATGTGTCCTGGATTGACAGCGTTTATCACCAATTTTGCCGCTGTTGAAGTTTCGGTAGATGTATTAGGTTTTGATGTGAAATGGACGGATCAGGTAACCAATCAAGTAGAGACAGGTTCGCGTCGAAGCAGCTCGGCCGACTTTAAGATTGATTTGTTCTCGATCAATTTGGGTATGAACTTTTATTTTTAAGTACGGTCATGAATGTATTTCAGTTAAAATTTAAGAGTATCGCTTTGTTAGGCTGTTTGTTCTCTTTCTTTTCTTGTATTGAGAATGATATACCTTATCCATATCAAGAGGGAAATATTACGGATTTTGCAGTTGAAGGACAGATTGATAATTCTTTATCCATCGATAAGACGAAGGGGACAGTTGTTGTTGAAGTTAGTGATGCGGTAGATATCACCTCTTTGCAGATACAAAAACTACAGGTAACGAATAATGCTCACATAGCTATAGATTCAAGCCGATGTGTCGATTATGAGAACTTCCCGACAGTAGGATTCTCGTCGTTAGACAGTCTGCCGAAGTCTGCGGATACACGTGTTGATTTCACATCTCCGGTTTCGGTACTGTTGCAAACCTATCAGGATTATTCTTGGACGATAACAGTTAATCAGACGATAAATAGAACCGTAGTCGTAAGTAATCAGATCGGAGATCCGGTTATTGATGTGGCCAATAAGCAAGTGGTGGTTTATGTGGCGAAGAATCAGCCATTAGACCAGATAGAAGTAACAGAAATGAAATTAGGTGGATCAGCAGGCGTTGTTGTTCCTGATCCAACAACCATAACAGACTTCTCTCGTCCTCAAACATTTGAAGTAACTCGTTTTGGTGTAACGGAAACCTGGAAAGTGACTATTTTACATTCAGATGAAGAATCTGTAGCGACTGGTAATAGTTTCCCGATGGTTCATCAGATACGTGTTTCAGGAACGGTACAAGTAGGTAAGACTCCGGTGATTGAATATAAGGAAAAGAGTGCATCCGATTGGCAAATGCTTTCAGAAAGTTCCATCACGGTAGAAGGTACAACTTATACAGCATTTATTACAGGCTTAAAAGCCAATACGACGTATGTGTACCGGACAACAGTGGACGGAGTTGCTGGAAGCGAAGAGGAATGTACTACCGCATCTGAGGTCGCTCTGACAAATGGAAGTTTTGATGATTGGTATAAAGACGGGAATGTATGGAATCCTTGGGCAGAAACAGGTGTCTCTTTTTGGGATACAGGAAACAAAGGAGCTGCAACATTAGGTGAAAGTAATACTGTACCGACAGATGATACCAGCAATGGAAGCGGTAAGGCTGTAAAGTTGGAATCTCGCTTTGTCGGTTTGCTGGGTATTGGTAAGTTTGCAGCAGGTAATATCTTTACCGGTTCCTATTTACGGACGGATGGAACCAATGGCGTATTGAGTTTTGGTCGTGATTTTGTAACTTATCCGACAGGATTGAAGTTCCAATACAAATATAAGTCGGAAACCATTAATAAAAGTGGTGATACAGACTATGAATATTTATTGAACCGCCCAGATTCAATGCATATTTATGTAGCCTTGACTGATATGTCTGAACCTTTGGAAATTCGGACCAAAAAGTCTGAAAGACAATTGTTCAATAAGAATGATAAGAGTATTATTGCTTATGGAGAATTTATCTCAGCCGAATCAGTAACATCTTTTAAGGAATATACGATTCAACTGGATTATCGCAGTTATAGAAAACCTAAATATATCATTATTGTAGCTTCAGCAAGTAAATATGGTGATTTCTTTACCGGTGGTGAAGGAAGTACGCTTTATTTGGATGAAATGGAGTTACTTTATGAGTGATCAAATACATAATCTTCTGCCTGAGACGGAAGATTAACCCCATAAAAATTCCTCCAACAACTTCACAACCCAAAGGTGGGGCGAAGCGGTTGGAGGAATTTTAGTTATTACTTGATCCATTTGATAGGATACGGGGAGCGGGACCACGGATACATCTTCTTGGTTCGGTTGCGATGGTTGTGAGTCCATAGTGTTTGCCTGAAAAGGAGTGAAACATCTACTCAGGAATATAGTCTTCCTTGATAAACGCATCGTACACCCGTTTCGGATGATCGTTGGTCGAGAAGCCAATGTCGCCGAAGGTCTGTTGACGGAACTTCTTCAGCTTCAGATTGTCCATGGCATATTCGCGCAAAGGCTTGTGCATGTCGCCCAGTAATGAGCTGTGAACAGGCTGATCGAGCAGATTCTCTTTCGGCGTTATGATAGGGAGAAGCTTTTGTTCCAATAATCCCCGATAAGCCCCTGTATATTCGCACCAGCATACATGGTTTACTTCATACAAACGGTAGGTATATTTTGACCATGCCGTCTTTAGCAGAATCTCATTCTCAGAAACTTCGGCTGTCGCTTCTTGCGGATATGCAAAATCTCTGATCTTGATACGTTTTCTCTTGTCATCAATTTCTTCCACTTCGGTAATCCAAAAGTCGGAATGCAGTAGCTGGTCTAATATACCGGCTAACGTCTCTTTGATCTCAAACTGAATTTTCATGATATTTGCCTTCTGTCAAGGACTTCGTTTGATTACTATATAAATGATAACAAGCAAACTGTATAAAAAGTTCATAAGATCTTTAAATCTGTTGATCCGAAACAAAATGTTACTACAAAAAGAACACAATTGAGGACAAATAAAACAGGCACGGATTCTTTTTCTTCCGTGCCTGTTCCTGATGAAGCGGATTGCTTATTCGATAATATACTCAACCGGTGTCTTTACACAGCGTAAGGTACGCGTCTTGGTGGAGTTTTGTCCGGCAAACTTATACCAGTTTCCGGTTCCTGTAGCCCGTGCACTACCTTCAATCAGCCAGGTTGAGCCACTGTTTCCGTATGTAGCAAATATAATAAACATCTTGGCAATGTTTCCGATATCTACACTATATTGATGCCCTAATCCACAGAGAACGAAATGGGTATCATTGTAGTTGAAGTCATAGAAATTGACCGGTCCGTACGAAGCTCCGAGGAAAGTCGCATCACGTTCCACAATATCAAATGTAAGGCGCTGACCCAAGTTGTTGTTAAATGCATTGGAGCCATAGCCCAGGTTGAAGTTCTCGTTGGCAGTAAAGAACCGGTAATCATCATAATCGGGTATCTCAAAGCCATCGGGAGCCATTACAGTCGGATCAATGGTTCCGAAATTACCGGCACTCGCCTTCATTCCTTCGTAATAGAAGCTGGAACCATCGTGGCGTAACGGTAAACCATCCGGATTGCCACCCTGATACTGATCTCCCAGAATATGGAGGAACTCGTCATCGGTACAATTGGTCAGATACTCGCCAAGATCTCTTCCGGCTGCCGGATCGTTGGCTACCAGAATCTGGTCTTCAAAGCGTTTGACATTTCCCCGCAAGTTGTATTTGCACCACCAGGTTCCGTTGACGTTGACTACCGGTAATCCCCAGTATTGGCGCGTCACGAAGAATTCTTCCGGTTCACTGCCGTCGGTATTGCAGATAATGATTTTCCCTTCTTGCGTACGACCGTCAGCATCCGGATCATTCGGTTTCCATCCGGCTACAACCCGGTATCGGTTTCCTTCTTCCGGATAGACTTTCAACCAGGGCATATCGTCTGTTTCCACCCGAATCTCTTTACCCGGTTGTGGCCTGAATACTCCCAGTTCGCCGTCAATGTAACGGTCGAAGTCGCATCGCCAGTTCTCATCAAAACTCAAGGCTCCCGTCAGTTCTGTCGGGTTTGCCTGCTGGATCAGACTGATACGTCCGATCCGGACATCCGGTTCGTTTACCGGATAAACATCCAGATGAACCCATTTTTCGCTCACACCGGGAGAAAGATGATGAGCTATGACCTGAAATGAAGCTGGATCAGCCATGGGAGTCACCTGGAAATGAGAATCAGACGAACTGATCTGAACATTGACTGCTTCCTGTTTGTGCAGGCGGAAGCTGAAGTTATTTCCCACATGACTGATGTAAATCCGATTCCCTTCGCATGTGACGTTTGCCGGTAATGATTGGAGATCTACAGAAACCCGATCGTTCACAGCTCCTTCTTCTTGATCGCCGGCTTCCCACTGGTTCGTCAGGATTTCTGCTTCCAGCTTGGCGCCGGTTCCTTTGATCCGGAGTGTATAGACAAAATTCCTGACGATACGCTGAGGCAAAGACGTCTGTAATATTTGTGTAACACCGTTGATCGTTACTTTAGCCTTGACAGCCAACTGGCTGTTCTGTTGCTCATATAAATAAAACAAACCGGGAACATTACTTGTCTGGGCAGCATCGAATGTCCGGACAAGGCTTTCCTGCTGTGCATCCGGAACAGCCTGAATGTCATCCTGCGGTAATAAATAACCTGCCTGATATACATGAGTAATCGTTACTTCATTTACGGCTACGGATTTAGAGGCAACTTCCAAGTCAATTCGGGCAATTCCACGCTGTAGATGAACTGTTGTACCCATGGCAGAAGGTGCCAAGTCCATTGTACCCGACATGATCTGCGGTACATTTCCGGTTGCCTGGTTCTGTATCGTCAGACGAAGAAATTCCTCTTCCGGCATCTGCTTGTAGATTTGTTCCCTTACGTCGGAAGTCGTGTTGGCCAGGAAATAAAGCTTTCCGGTTTCGTCTTCGGCATCAATGCGGCAGATACTGTCGGAACCGATGACCAGATCCGGAAATGAACGCACCAGCGCATTCCCGGAGAATAAATAAGCGGCCAGATGAGCGATCTTTTTCTCTGCCGGTAATTCGGTAGTCGTTCCTTGTGCTCCGAAAGAAACAGTCCGGACTTTGATACCCGGTCGGTTCAAATCAGGAGATAAGCTTGCCGTATCTTCCGAACAGGCAACACACACAAGCAGAAAAAGAAGGGCAGATAACCCCATAACATATTGTTTCATATTGAATAGACTGCAGTTACGCTTTTATTTATTATGGATTATACAAATTCGGATTTTCTCTGGATCGCATGTATTCCCACGAATCGGGAACCGGTGAATGTTGTTGACATAAAAGTGATTCATAACACTTTCTGCCCAAGGCCCGTAGGTAAACGACGAACTGTGACCATATCCCATACAATGTCCTAACTCATGAAAAGCCAGACTGCAATAGTAGGTATTGCTGTAATGATAGTTCAGGATATACTGGGCAAGTCCGTACACACCAATACCACCTAATCCGGCAACAGCACCCGGCTTGATCAGTCCCAGCTTAAAAGAAGACATGCTCCGAAACTTGGTCATGATGGTACTCACCGGAACCGGTCGGTTGGCATCATCATGGAACTCACCGTTGGCAGCAACATAGTCATGCATAGTCTGTTCGCACTCCGGAAGTTCCCACATATAGGCTACATTGGTAAAGTAAGCAATGTATTCCCGAATATGGACCGGACGCACACCTCTCCAGTTACCGGCCGGTTGTCCGTCGGGAGCATCCGGATCGCCTCCGTAAGAGGCAAAGGAAAGATACCAGTTGACTTTTATCTGCTCAATCATTTTCCAGTACGGATCATCAGAGACAAGCTTGAATTCTATCTGACTGTTGGTAAAAGTTTCCTGTCTGGGTATTTTTACCCGTTTGCCGGATTCTGTATAGTAGATGACATCTCTACTCATAAATGGAATCGGCAGGAGAGCATCTCCCAACATCGGTATTTCCTCATAATAAGCAAACTTGAGCCATTCCGAGCTGTATTGGCTGATCCGGGCGTAGATTGTCATTCCTTTGACTGGACGGACCGAGTAGAAACGAGTATGCAACATGGCATTTTCATCGATACGTACCTGAAGCGGCTGATTGATCCGGAATGAACGCTGGCTTGCATCATAATAGACCTCTTTGGATTCGGAATCACTTAAGATGCTGTAATGCTCACTTTCTTCGTAAGCCCGAGCAGTCGCGAAGACCGTTCCGTCCTGATCATCATCACACGACAAGACCGTATTGACTTGTTCGTTCCTGTTGGGTTGGATATGAATCCGGAATGAATATTGCTGTTTGCTCTCTTGGTCGGTATGATGTAATTTGCTCATTTCGATCGTACCCGTACTTTCTTGTCCTACCACCGGCATAAACAGGAGTTCTTTCTTCTCCAAAAGAGATTGTATTTGGAAAGAGCCGTCACTCTGTCCGGAATATTCCTGGTTGGCCGAGAAAGACGTATAGAAACGCGTATTCGACGCATCCATCGTCAGTTCAGTGACTGCCGTGCGGACATAATCGTTGTTGTAGGAAAAGTCGAAAGAGATTTTTCCGATGATTCTTTTCAGGCTGACTTCCGATAAAGAACTCTCTTCTTGTCCGTTGCTGTTCAGAGATACCGAAAAAGGAATCTGGGCATAGAAATATTCTGCCTCCAGCGGACGTTGCAGGTTCTCCGGGAAAGTAAGCCACGTATCATGGATAGACGAGATCGGATGTATGCTGGCCTGATCCTGGGTTTCGTCGCCCACGACAGCCAGAACCAATAACTTATAGTCTCCTACCTGTAATCCTTCGGCAAAGATTTTCCGGCTGTCAGGCAAGTACGTACTTTTAATATTCGGTACAGCTTCACCATCTTCTGTAACAATCAGGTGTTCAACCCGACTGAATTCACCGGTTGATTTGGTAGTCTGCAAGGTCTCTCCGTCGAAAGGTTCTTCCGTCAGATGAAACACAATACCTCGGACTGCGTCTGGTTGCTTTTCCCAGCTATCCTGCTCATCGCAGGCAAAAAGAAAAGGTATTACGAGCAGGAATAAGAAATATCGTTGTAGATTCATACGTAAAAGTCTGTTCAGAAAAAAAAGGACCGATAGGCTGAAGCTGTATCTGAAACGTCAATAGAACAGTTTCAAGGTCCTATCGTTCCTTTATATTATATATAACTAATCAATGATTCTCCCTTTAATTATAGATGTATTCCACAGGTGTTTTCACACATCGGATGACACGTGTACATCTGGCCGGATAAGTAGCCGTTTTAAACCAGTTACCTCTTCCCGTAGATGTGGCATAACCTTCCATCAACCAGGTAAACCCGTCGTTGAAGTGAGATGCCCAGATGATATAGAGCGATTTGAACATGTCAGAACCGTCGCCATACGTTTGGGCTCCCGGACCGAAAAGAATCAATTCGGTAGAGTTTGCACTTTCTATTTTGACACTATGATGATGAACCGGCCCATAACTGATACCGTTGATCTCCAGGTTGGCACGTTCATAGTTCTTGATGTTGATTCGCTTTCGGGCCTGTGTCCAGTAACCGTTTGTTGCCCCGTTACCGAAGTTAATATCCGTTGAAGAAGTCGCATGGTCCATCTTGAACTTGGTGAACTCTTCATCGCCCGGTAACTGATAACCATCAGGTGCCATTTCTGTAACTGGCAGGTTCCCGATAAAGACCGCATTATTCTGGTTGAACCCTTCATAGTAAAAAGAAGTCCCGTTATGCCGGAGTTTAAGTCCATTCGGATTATCTCCTTGGTAACTGTCTCCCCAGATGGCCAACCATTCCTCATCCGAACAAGTTGTCAGGTAGTCGTACAGACTTACATCTTTGGCCGGATCATCCTGAATGGATATCTGGTCTTCAAACCTTTTTACATTTCCTTGCAGATTGTATTTACACCACCAGGTTCCGTCTACATTGACTACCGGTAAGCCGTAATTTCTCCGTCGGATCGTATATTCTTCCAATGTTTCTCCGGATTCACTGAGAATCTTCAGCTTTCCTTCCTGTACACGTCCGTCGGCTTCCGGGTCATTGGGTTTCCATCCGGCGAGCAAACGTACTTGTTCCGGTTGGCTGTCGTCGGTTACAGTCTTTAACCAGATTCCTTCTGTCTGGATCTGTTTCCCTCCGGTCAGCGTAAACTGGGCTAGTTCTCCATCCAGGTATTTGCCATAGTCGCAAAGACGATGGAGATCGAATGCAAGAGAACCTTCCATTTCTATATCATTCTTCTGCAAGGTTAAATCTATCTTGTCTTCATAGCTTTGTTCCAGTATTTTATATTTGATACCCAGCGCTGTACTCTTTTCGGTATGACCGATCGGATTCAAGCATGTGGTAATGATGAATTTATTGATGGTATCCGGCACGGCCTCTACCGTTATTCCCAGATTCGGATCTTTTAGTTGTAAGTCCACTTCACTGGGAGCGTTCAGAACCAATGTCATCCGGCTTGCTTGATAAGGCACTTGGATGGCATCAAGGCTCTCTGCCAGTATCACCCCTTCAGAAAAGGTCGATAAATCCGGATTCACCAGAATCCGTGACGACAGATCCGGGTATAGCTCCTGATCTTCTCCGTCATTCCATTCATCAATTTTTATCTCGGCTTCAATAGCCGCATTATTTCCGAATATACGAATCGTATAAACGGCATTTCGTTTGACAGTTTCGGGAAGTTGTGCCTTTAGCACACTTTCTTTTCCATCCCGTGATACGATAATAGATACAGCCAGCTGGTCATTGGCTTGCTCATGCAGATACAACAAGCCTGATTTCGAAGCGTCCAGTTGGGGCTCGAATTGTAAATTGATATCTTCGAATTCGGCGTTTGCAGCCGTTTTGATCGGATCTTGTCCGAACAAATATCCCATTTGGGCTACATGCTTGATTGAAATACTTTTGACCGTTGTCTCCGCATCTTGAAGAGCCAAGTCAATACGGGCAACGCCATGCCGTAATGATACTTGCTGAGAAGTTGAAGTTCCACTCAGATCCAGTCGTCCACTGAGGAAATCTGAGGCTGAAGAAACAGAAGGCAAGGTTGTCAGCTGCAGAAAATCTTCTTCATTCATGCCTGACTGGATGAAAGAAGGATCTGTTATCGCATCTGAATTTCCTAAGAAATAGAGTGTCCCTTTGTTACCAGGGACCTCTATAGAATATTCGTTTACATCTTGCCTCGCTAGATCTTCATATTTTTTGATAAGCTTTCCTTCGTCAAAAAGATAAGCATCCAATTCACGTATCTGATTTTCATCAGGTAATGACGCATTGGCTCCGGAAACGGAGAAATGTGCCGCCTGTATACGGAATGTATTGGAGTTACCTATGGTTTGACGAATATCATCGTGCTCGGTACATCCGCTGAAGACGAGCATGAAAATAAGTCCTAACAAGAAATATTTATTCATACGAGATCAAGTATTATTTAAACGTTTCGGGAAACAATTGAATCCGGAGTTGCTGTTACATCTTCTCCCGGAGTCCATTCTTCTACACTGGTTGTGACATTGATGGTGATTTCAAAGTCTTCTGTACCCGTCTTGTTGACAGTCAGTGTATAGATTGTGTTTCGGCTCAATGATTCCGGTAATTGTGCCGATAATGTATTTGATTTGCCATCGGCTTCAATTTCCATGGTCAGTTTCATCTCTGCATTATTTTGTTCATACAGATAGAATAAACCTGTTTCACTTGCTGTCAACGGTTCCGGGAAATCTCTTCGGATTGTTCTCTTTTCTACATCAACAGGAGTCTCAACGCCCGACTGCTTGAATACATATCCGGTGTTGGATACGTTGTCGATGCGGACACTTTTGATCTTGATTTGAGGAACATTGACCGTTAAGTCAAGACGTGCCACACCACGTTGTAAATTCACTTCGGCACTTCCCGCTTTTTGGCGTTGATAACTACCTGTCAGGATATGGTTCCCTTTCAGGCGTGTCTGATCGTCGTTTAACTTAGAAGCCAGCTGTAAGAACTCGCTTTTCAATGTTGTGCCTTCTTCCAGGCCACTGACGTCAACATGTCCTTCAGTATTGGCAATGAAATAGATGTCACCTTTATCACTGTTCATGATGTTCAGCTCGTAAGTATCACCTCCACTGCTCGACAAAGGACCTAAACATTTCTTCAGCGTATCATTTTGGAACAAATAAGCTTCGATTTCAGAAATCGAACTTTCTCCTGTTGGCAAGGCTGAAGCCGTGCTTTGAAAGAAATCATCTACAATCATACGCACTTTAGTAACCGCTTCAGGTTGAACCGGATTTACTGGGTCTTCGTCTGATGTACATGACATGAAAAATACACTGCTGAGTCCTACTAATAGAATCTTTTTAGACACTCTTTGTTTCATTTTGAATGTTACTGAAATTAATAATTAAACAAATAGTTTTGATTAAGTAAAATTGTTTGACGTTTCGCTTATTAAAACCGGAATCATCACGTATTGTTTAATCATTTGGTTTTTTTAAGAAATTTAATTGTCTCGTGTAATTCCGATCTTGTCGACTTCAATTTTTAATGAAGCTATCTTCAATACCAAATAATTCCTTACCTTTGTAGTTCAAAAAGAGAACATCACAGTATGGAAAAGAAATTTAAAAGAACATTGATAACTACGGCATTGCCGTATGCAAATGGACCGGTTCATATCGGTCATTTGGCCGGCGTTTATGTACCTGCCGATATTTATGCCCGTTATTTGCGTTTGAAGGGTGAAGAGGTAATTATGATTGGTGGCTCGGACGAGCACGGTGTGCCTATTACCATTCGTGCGAAGAAGGAAGGCATTACGCCGCAGGATGTAGTGGACCGTTATCATAATATCATCAAGAAATCGTTTGAGGATTTTGGTATTTCATTTGATATTTATTCTCGTACAACTTCGGCTACGCATCGCCAAATGGCTTCAGATTTTTTCCGTACGTTGTATGATAAAGGCGAATTTATCGAAAAGACAAGCGAACAGTATTATGACGAAGAAGCCAAACAGTTCCTGGCAGACCGTTATATTACAGGTACTTGTCCGCATTGTGGCAATGAAAAGGCTTATGGCGACCAGTGCGAAGCTTGTGGTACGTCATTAAGTCCGACTGATTTGATCAATCCGAAGTCGGCTATCAGTGGTAGTCAGCCGGTTATGCGGGAAACGAAACACTGGTATTTGCCTCTTGATAAATGGGAACCGTTCCTTCGTCAGTGGATTCTGGAAGGCCACAAGGAATGGAAACCGAATGTCTATGGACAGTGCAAGAGCTGGTTGGATATGGGATTGCAACCGCGTGCCGTAAGCCGTGATTTGGATTGGGGTATTCCGGTGCCGGTAGAAGGAGCAGAAGGCAAAGTGCTGTATGTATGGTTTGATGCTCCGATTGGTTATATTTCCAATACAAAGGAATTGTTGCCAGACAGTTGGGAAAAATGGTGGAAAGATCCGGAAACGAAGATGGTACATTTTATCGGGAAGGATAATATCGTGTTCCACTGTATTGTATTCCCTTCTATGTTGAAAGCCGAAGGTTCTTATAACTTACCTGAAAATGTTCCTGCCAATGAGTTCCTGAATCTGGAAGGTGATAAAATATCTACTTCTCGTAATTGGGCTGTCTGGTTGAATGAGTATTTGGTGGATATGCCGGGTAAGCAGGATGTGTTGCGTTATGTGCTGACTGCCAATGCTCCTGAAACAAAAGATAATGATTTTACTTGGAAAGACTTCCAGGCACGCAATAACAATGAGTTGGTTGCTATCTTGGGTAACTTCGTGAACCGTGCTTTGGTATTGACGGGTAAGTATTTTGACAATAAGGTTCCGGCTGCCGGTGAACTGACGGATTATGATCGTCAGACACTGAAGGATTTTGCAGATGTAAAGGAAAACGTAGAACGTCTGTTGGATACTTATCATTTCCGTGATGCCCAGAAGGAAGCCATGAACCTGGCTCGTATCGGTAATAAATACTTGGCTGATACAGAACCTTGGAAGTTGGCCAAGACAGATATGGCTCGCGTGGCTACCATCATGAATATTGCTTTGCAGATTACAGCCAACCTGGCTATTGTCTTCGAGCCGTTCTTGCCTTTCAGCATGGAAAAATTGAACAAGATGCTGAATGTAGAACCGTTAGGCTGGAATCGTTTGGGTTCAACCGATTTGCTGGAAGTGGGTCATGAACTGGGAAAAACAGAATTGTTGTTTGAAAAGATTGAAGATGACGTCATCCAGGCTCAGATTGATAAACTGTTGGCAACCAAGAAAGCGAACGAAGAAGCTAATTATAAGGCAAAACCGATTCGGGAAAATATCGCTTTTGATGATTTTCTGAAGTTGGATATCCGTGTAGGAACGGTTTTGGAATGTACCAAAGTACCGAAAGCAGATAAGTTGTTGCAGTTCCGTATTGACGACGGATTAGAAAAACGAACCATTGTTTCGGGTATTGCACAGCATTATAAACCGGAAGAACTGGTCGGTAAGCAGGTTTGCTTCATCGCTAATTTGGCTCCGCGCAAACTGAAGGGAATTGTTTCTGAAGGAATGATTCTTTCGGCAGAAAACTTTGACGGTAAGCTGGCGGTGATTACACCGGAGAAGGAAGTGAAACCGGGTAGCGAGGTGAAATAAGAAGGAATATGGATAAAATCCAGATGGTTGACCTGCATAGACAGTATCTTCGGCTGCGTCCGGAGTTGGATCTGGCTATGCAGGAAGTAATGGATACTTGTGCATTTATTAACGGACCACAGGTGCAGCGTTTCGCTTCGCATCTGTCGTCGTGTTTGGATGTGCCGTATGTTATTCCTTGCGGAAACGGAACGGACGCCTTGCAGATCGCTTTGATGGCTCTTGATCTAAAGCCGGGAGATGAGGTAATTGTTCCTGCTTTTACGTATGTAGCAGCTGCCGAAGTGGTTTCATTGCTGGGACTGATTCCGGTGTGGGTGGATGTTGATGAAAAGACATTCAATATCAATCCTTGGATGATTGAATCGGCCATTTCTCCCAAGACACGGGCTATTGTGGTGGTGCATTTGTTCGGGCAATGTTGTGATATGGAGAAGATCCGTCAGATAGCCGAACAGAACCATTTGTATGTGGTGGAAGATAATGCCCAGTCATTAGGAGCCGAAGTGTTGTTCTCGGATGGTACGCGTCGGAAAGCCGGTACGATAGCTCATATCGGTACGACTTCTTTCTTCCCTTCCAAGCCTTTGGCTTGTTATGGAGATGGAGGAGCCGTCATGACATCCGATGATCGTTTGGCTGAACGGATCCGGATGATTGCCAACCATGGTCAGTTGCAGAAATACCATCATAAGATTATCGGTTGTAACTCTCGTCTGGATACTTTGCAGGCGGCTGTCTTAGACGTGAAGCTTCCGCATTTGGAAGAGTTTACCGCTGCCCGTCAGCAGGTAGCCAAGCGTTATGACGAGGCTTTTGATCAGGATTCCCGCTGGCAGATCCCTTGTAAAGCTCCTTATTCGACGCATGTCTATCACCAATATACCTTGCAGGTTGCAGATGGGAAACGGGATGATTTGCAACAATATCTCAAGGAAAAAGGAATTCCGTCGATGGTCTATTATCCGCTTCCATTACATAAACAGGCGGCTTTCTACGGCTTTTCCCGTATAGGCTCGGTTTTGAGTGTTTCTGAAAAACTGGTCCAGTCGGTCTTGTCATTGCCTATTCATACGGAAATGACAGAAGAGGAAGTAGATTATATAATTGAAACCGTTCGTAATTATGGAAAGTAATAAGAAGAAAATTCGTTTTGCCGTAGTCGGATGCGGACATATCGGAAAGCGACATGCAGAAATGGTTGTTCGCGATCCGGGAGCAGAGTTGGTCGCATTATGTGATATACGCCCGAAAGAAGAACTGGGTATTGAAGCTTATCCGGTAGCTTTCTTCTCGGATGTGAAATCTTTGCTGCAATCCGGTTTGGATATCGATGTGATCAATATATGTGTTCCGAATGGTCTTCATGCCGAGCTGGCGATACAGGCAATCGAGTCGGGGCATCATGTAGTGATTGAGAAACCAATGGCTTTACAAGTGCAAGATGCCGAACGGGTTTTGCAGACTTCGCTGAAATACCAGAAAGAAGTATTTTGTGTGATGCAGAACCGCTATTCTCCGCCATCTGTCTGGATCAAGCAAATGATTGATTCGGGGCGGTTGGGGAAAATCTATCTCGTACAACTCAATTGCTTCTGGAATCGGGATGAACGTTATTATAAACCTGGAGGCTGGCATGGTGATGCTTGTCTGGATGGTGGTACGTTGTTTACCCAGTTCTCTCATTTTATCGATATTATGTATTGGCTTTTTGGTGATATACAGCATATCCAGGCGCGTTTTGCTGATTTCAACCATCAACAGTTAACGGATTTCGAGGATTCGGGACTGGTAACATTCGAATTTGTGAATGGCGGTATGGGCTGTTTGAACTATTCGACTGCGGTTTGGAATAAGAACATGGAAAGCAGTATGCTGATTGTGGCAGAAAACGGTAGCGTTAAGATTGGCGGTCAGTACATGAACGAGGTAGAGTATTGCCATATTAAAGACTATGAGATGCCTGAATTGGCTCCGACAAATCCGGGTAATGACTACGGACCGTATAAAGGTTCGGCGCAGAATCATAATTTCGTGATCCGTAACGTCGTGGAAGTCCTGCAGCACACGGGTGCTCAGAATACGACAACGGCGTTGGAAGGATTGAAAATTGTTGATATCATTCGCCGTATTTATGCCTTGAAATAAATAGATTTCTTATTATCCTATTGATAGACCAAGCACGGAATTCGCAGCAACATGGTTTGATAACTGTGTGAAGCGAGGTTTCCGTGCTTTTTCGTCATCAATTCTGTGTTGTATTCGTTCTTTTTATAAAGCAAAAGAATAGACACGATCTTGATTTTTCACGATAAAATCTTATCTTTGCCTATCCCGCTATTGGGGCAAAACATTTTAAAGAACCTTTTCTATGGAAAGAAAGAGCATATTTATCAATCCGTTTGTGGATCGTGGTTTCAAGATTCTGTTCGGACAGAAAGAAAGTAAGGACTTGTTGATCGAATTGTTAAATGACTTGTTGGAAGGAGAGCGCCACATCGAAGATCTCACCTATATGGACAAGGAAAATCCGAAAAAGACCATCGATGGCCGAGGCGTTATCTTTGACTTGAAGTGTGTGGATAAAGATGGTGCGATTTTCATTATCGAGCTTCAAAATGCAGCCCAGCCTTATTTCTATGAACGCGGACTTTATTATCTTTGTCGTATTGTGGCCGATCAGGGAGAACCCGGTTCGTTGTGGGAATACCAGATGTATCCGGTTTATGGGATCTTTATCTTGAACTTCCGTTCAGGTCGGACAGACAAAGTTCGTACCGATATTATTCTGGCGGATCGAGATACAGGCAAACAGATGAGCAACGTATTCCGGGAAATCTTTATCGAGATGCCCTTGTTCAAGAAGACAGAATCGGAATGTGAAACTCCGTTGGATTACTGGTTATATAATTTGAAGCACATGGAACAGTTGGAAACATTATCATTTAAAGGTCAGAAAGAGCTATTCAACCGTTTGGAGCAGTTGGCCAAGATCGCCAATATGAACAAGAAAGAACGGGAGGAGTATGAAGAGTGCCTCAAAGTGTACCGTGATAATTATAGCATAGCCCTTTACCAGAAACAACAGGCAGAAGCTCGGTATCAGGAAGGACGGGAAGAAGGAATTGAAATAGGAGAAGAAAGAGGTTTAAAAAAAGGGCGAGAAGAAGGCATATTAGCAACTGCTCGTCTGATGAAGCAGAATGGTATTTCTTTTGAGCAGATTAAATTGTGTACAGGATTGACTGATGAGGAAATTAAGAACCTATAAAATCAATTGATAATAAAAAATTGTCCATTGTCAATCGTCAATTTTCAATTGTTTTGGCCTCGTTCTGGTGAGCGTTAAGCGGAGGAACGGAGTGAAGCGGCCGGAGCGTCGCTGTCTGAGCGCAGCGAGTTTGCGGCGCGCACAGCGAAA
>OLOD01000271.1_pt1 | contig 41645 bp, 40 predicted proteins | sample 1671921 | NCBI WGS metagenome assembly OLOD01 (sample SAMEA3136626, study PRJEB25190) | human gut metagenome | biome: human gut; feature: human-associated habitat; material: faeces | place: Austria | collected 2013
TGAGTTTTCCAAAAGTTTTTTATTGGGGTGGAGAACTGCTGCAAACCAATTAGAAGGTGGCTGGCAAGAAGGTGGTAAAGGTATTTCTTGTCCAGATATTTGTACAGGAGGAACTGCTACAAAAAGTAAAAGAATTACACCAGTTTTAGAAGAAGGAACATTCTATCCAAGTCATGATGCAATCGATCATTATCATCGTTTTAAAGAAGATATTGCTTTATTTGCAGAAATGGGATTTAAAATGTATCGTTTTTCTATTGCTTGGACACGTATTTTCCCAAATGGTGATGAAGACAAACCAAATGAAGCAGGTTTAAAATTCTATGAAGAATTAATTGATGAATGTTTAAAATATGGTATTGAACCACTTATTACAATTTCACATTATGAAGTACCATTTAATCTAACTAAAAAATGGAATTCATGGGTTGATCGTCGTATGATTGATTGTTATTTGAATTTCTGTAAAGCTATCTTTACAAGATATAAAGGAAAAGTAAAATATTGGTTGACTTTTAATGAAATCAATAGTGCTACAACAGCAATGGGTGCTTTTTTAGGGCAAGGAATCTTAAATGAAATTAAAGAAATGGAATTTATGGATCAAGTGGATGTTCCTCAAAATCGTTTTCAAGGATTACATCATCAATTTATTGCCAGTGCTTTAGCAGTTAAAATGGCTCATGAAATTGATCCAAATTATCAAGTAGGATGTATGCAAATTATGGCTACAAGTTATGGCCTTACATGTAATCCAGATGATCAAATTGAAAATCAACAAAAAAATCATTTAATGAACTGGTTCTGTAGTGATGTTCAATGTCGTGGTAAATATCCAAATTATATGAAGAGATATTTTAGAGAAAATAATATTGAAATTAAAATGGAAGATGGCGATGAAGAAATTCTTGCCTCTGGTCCAGTAGATTTCTATACATGTTCATATTATATGTCAAATTGTCAAACTGCTGATAAGACTAAAGAAGGTGGAAAAGGAAATATCTTAGGTGGTGTTCCTAATCCATACTTAAAAGCTTCTGATTGGGGATGGCAAATTGACCCAGTTGGTTTAAGATATTCTTTAAATGAAATCTATGATCGTTATCAATTACCTATCTTTGTTGTAGAAAATGGTTTAGGTGCTTATGATAAAATTGATGAAGATGGTAAAGTAAGAGATAGTTATCGTATTGATTATTTAAGAAGTCATATTGAACAAATGCATGAAGCTGTTTTAGATGGTGTTGATTTAAAAGGATATACACCTTGGGGATGTATTGACTTAGTTTCAGCTTCAACTGGAGAAATGGCTAAACGTTATGGATTTATCTTTGTTGAAAGATATGATGATGGTACAGGTGATTTTGCAAGAAGAAGAAAAGAATCATTCTATTGGTATAAAAAAGTCATCGAAACAAATGGTGAAGATTTAAAATAATAATAATGAAAAAGTATTCTAATGAGGGTAGAATACTTTTTTATTTCCTCTAATATTTTTGATAAATGAATATATTAAGAAAATGTTGTAAAACGAGGAATGTTTACTTTGTGATAAAATCATTTAAATAAAATGTTCTTTAATATAGTCAACTAATATTGAATTAAAGTAATCAATATTTTTTTGAACAGTTTGTGTAGTGTGACGATGAGTTAATTTATAACATACACGTTTTGGTGGATGTTCTTCTAATGTTAAAATTCTTAAATTATATTCTTTAACTAACTCTTTTGCGGTAGTCATAGGAGCAAACATCCAAAACTCAATTTCATTTGAAGATAAAAAATGATATAGAACAGAAATACTATTAACTCGAACTAAAGGTCTTTTTTTAGCGTCAATCCAAGTTGCTCGCCAGGTATTAAAAGTAGCACCACAGCCAATATGTTTATTTTTTGGAGAGCCAACAATAAGTTCTTTTTCTGGATCAAGGTTACTTGGGTGAATTGTATTCCCTGTTATATGAGAATTTTGATGAACAAGAACAACCATTTCATCAGAAAAAACTTCTTCGACCTTCACATCTGGATAATTAATTTGGTATGTAACAAAACCAATATCTACTTCTTTTTTGCTGATGAGAGAATAAATCATATCAGCAGGTTGTAATTTAATTTCAAGATTAAATCTTTCCTTTCCAAAAACAAGTTCACGATAAAAAGGTGCTAGATTATACGCTAAAAAACTATCAGCTGTCGCAATTGAAATAAAGTTCTTCTCTTCGCTACTTTTTAATTGATCACATTCATTTATCAAAGATAAAAAATCATAAGCTATTTTTTTAAAAGATTCACCTTTAGGTGTAAGGGTAACTGTTTTATGCCCTTTATGACGTTCAAATAACTTAAAACCAAGCTCATTTTCTAAAACCTTGAGTTGTGTACTTACTGTAGATGGCGATAAATAAAGAGATTCAGCTGCTTTTACAATATTTTTTTCGTTTAGTAAAGCAATAAATGCTTCAATATTTGTTTTGTTCATTTTTCATTTCCTTTCTAATATTCAATTAAATTATAAACCTAAATAATGAAAATTCCACGATTTAATTATAAAATATATTGCTTTTTTGATATTACTTTATTTGATAGTATGCGTTATGAAATGAGGTGCATTATGAAAAATAAAAAAATTATTTTAGGAATTACTTTTATATGTTTTTTTATGATAATTACATTATTTTCTATAAAGGATGATACAAAACCAGAGGTTGTTGTAAAAGCAAGATTAGATACACTTTTTAAAGAGAAAAAAGATAACAAAGACCAAAAGAAGTTATCACAACTATTTATGAAGAAAATACAAAAAACACAGCTCGCTTGTGCTTTAGTAGAACCAACAGAACATCAAGATGATTTTTTTAAAAATATTACAAAAGGATTAGAAAAAATAAATTATAAAGTTCATTTAGTTTCAAAATCTCATGATAAAGCTGATGTTAAAGTAACAATAGGTTCATTTAGATTAAAAAGAATAACACAAAATGGACAAGCTCAATTAGCTCAAAAAATGCAAGAAGAAACAGAGTTTTCTAAAGAAAAAATGATTAATGAACTCTATAAAATAATTGCGAATGAATTTAAAAAGGGACCTGATAATGATCATAAAATAACATTTAAAGTTATTTTATATAAAAAAGATCGACAATGGAAAGTAGAAAATGATTTTGATAATCAAATATTAAGTAGCATTTTACAACAATAACGAGGAGGAAAAAGGAAGTGGAATATGTATTATTATTTTTGGAAGGAATTTTAACCTTTTTATCTCCTTGTATTTTGCCAATGCTGCCTATTTATTTATCCTATCTTTTAGGTGGAAATAATGAAAAAAAAGAACAAAAAACAAACGCGAATGTATTTGGTTTTGTTTTAGGATTTACTATCATTTTTATACTTATTGGGGCATTAACAGGTTCGATAGGGGCAGTTATTAAAAATCATCAGGAGATTATTAATTTTATAACGGGGGCAATAGTATTATTCTTTGGTTTTAATTATTTAGGAATTTTAAATATTAAATTTTTAGCAAAAACGCTCAAAATTGATTATAAAATGAAAAGCTATCATTTTATTCCTGCGATTTTATTTGGAATGACTTTTGCGATAGGATGGAGTCCATGTGTGGGAACTTTTTTAGGTACAGCTTTAATGAGTGTAATTATTTCAGGAAATATTATAAAGGGAATGTTTCTTCTTTTGATTTATAGTTTTGGATTAGGGATACCCTTTGTTTTATGTGGTATTTTTGTTGAATCGTTAAAAGATACAATAGCATTTTTTAGAAGAAACTTAAATAAAATCAATATGATTTCAGGAGTGTTTTTAATTGTGATTGGTATAGCAATGATGTCAGGTATGTATTATAAATTGCTTTCCATTTTAATGTTATAGGAGAAGGATAGATGAAGAAAAGAAATTTAGTTATTTTATTTTTATGTTTTATAGGAATATTGATATTTTCTAACTATGTATATAATCAATTAGGGCAAAACTATCATTTAAATAACGAAAAGAAAACGGTTAAGGCAATTTCTAAAGAAAAAGCAATGGATTTTACAGTGTATGATGAAAATGATCATGAGGTAAAGTTATCAGATTATAAGGGGAAGCCAATTGTTGTTAATTTTTGGGCAAGTTGGTGTCCACCTTGTAAAAGAGAAATGCCCAACTTTGAAAAAATGTATGAGAAATATGGGAATGATATTACTTTTTTAATGATTAATGAAACAGATGGCAATCGAGAAACAAAGGATAATGCGCAGATGTTTATAAATAATCAAGGTTATAAAATGAATTTTTTATATGATATAAATGGAAGTGCTGAAAAAACATATCAACTTTTATATTTACCTAGAACTTTATTTATAGATGAAGAGGGTTATCTTATAAAAGATTATGTTGGAGAAATTACAGATCAAGAATTGAATTCTAAAATAAAAGGATTATTGAATAATGGTGTACAAAAAGAAAAGATGTCCATAACTTATTTATTTGGAAACAAAACAGAAGTATTAAGTAATTCCAAACTTCAATCATGGGTAAAAGTTAAAGGTAAAAAGAGAATAATAAATGAAGAAAAAATACAAGAATATGTATCAAAGTTATCTTTAAAATATGATACATATGGAAAAAGTAGAATTTTTCATACAACGGATGGGAAAGAAATAACAATTAATCAAGGAAAATATGGTTATCAAATAGATCAGGAAAAAGAAAAACAACAAATTATAGCGGATATTAAAAATAAAGTTTCCATACAAAAAGAACCAATTTATAAATTTCAAGGAATTGAAAGAAATGGTGAAGATGATTTAAATGGTAATTATATTGAAATTAGTTTACAAAAACAACATTTATGGTTTTATAAAAAAGGAACGTTGGTAACAGAAACAGATATTGTAAGTGGACTTCCAACAAATGACCGAGAAACATGTACAGGTATTTGGCAGATTCCTTATAAAGCAAGTCCTTATACTTTAAAAAGTGAAGAATATGATTATCAAATAAAAGTAACGTATTGGATGTCTTTTGTTTGTGGTCAAGGATTACATGATGCCTCTTGGCGTACAAATTTTGGTGGTGAAATTTATAAGGTCGATGGCAGTCATGGCTGTATTAATTTGCCACAAGAACAGGCTAAAACAATCTATGAAAATGTGGAACAAGGTTATCCAGTGATTATTTATTAAAAAAGGTAGAATACTTTTTTATTTCTTCTTCTAATACTTTTAAGAAATATTGTGCAGGTTTTGAAAGTACACGATATTTTTTCCAAATAAAAGCCAGTGATGAGGTGATTTGTGGTTCCAGTGGTCTAAAACATAATGAACCTTCACCGCTTGTATCTATGAGATTTTTTAAAGAAATGACGGCACCATTACATTCCTTTGTTAAAATACTTGCATTATAAATTAAATTATAAGTCGCAATAATATGATACTTAGAAAAATAAGAATTGGCCCAATTTTCAATTTGTTTATATTTTAATTCTTGTGAAGAACATAAAAGAGGAACGTTCATTAAGTCTTGAGGGGTAATTGTTTCTTTTAAAGCAAGAGGATGATCCTTTTTTATATAGATGCCCCATAAGTCTTGATAAGGTAAAGATAAATGATTGTATTTATAAATATTTGCGGGTTCAATAATCATACCAAAATCAATCAGACCTTTTTCAAGACGATCCGTTACATCTTGTTCATTACCGCTAAATAAGTGGAATTTGATATGAGGATAATCTTCTTGAACACGTTGAATGGCTTTACAAATGATTTCTATTCCTAACGTTTCACCACTACCAATACATACTTCACCACTTAAAGTTTCATCAAATAACATAATTTCACTTTCTGTTTTTTCGACAAGACTAACAATTTCTTCAGCACGCTGTCTAAGTAAAATACCTTCTTCTGTTAAAGTGATTTTACGATTACCACGAATAAAAAGTTGTTTTCCTAAATGATCTTCAAGTTCTTTCATTTGTCTTGATAAAGTAGGCTGAGTCACATTTAAACTTTCAGCGGCTTTTAAAATTGTTTCTTCTCTTGCAATCGCAAGAAAATATTGTAAAAGTCTAAATTCCATTTTTTCACATCCTTTATTTTTATTTTAATCATCTTTATTATGCCTTGCAAGTATAGAAATGTATTTGTTATAGGTATTTGATAATATAGAGATAAAGAATTACAATAATAAAGGAAAGTGGTGAGAGCTTTGGGAAAAGAAGTAATTGAAGAATTAATTATGAATTTAAAAGATGCAGGATGTGATGAAGAACTTATTACAAAGTGTATTAAAAAATATAATAATGATGATTTGAAGATGTTGATAAAATCATTACAGTGTCATCGTTGTTGTTTATTAGATAAATTACATGAGGAACAAAAGAAAATAGATTGTTTAGATTATTTAATATATACGTTAAAGAAACAAATGAAGGAGGATTAAAATGGAATTAGTTAAACAAGCTTATTTAAAAGGAGAAAGAGCTTTATTTAAAAGTCATGATTTAAAAGTAGAAGATAGTATTTTTGCAGATGGAGAATCTCCTTTAAAAGAAAGTGATCATATAGATATTAGTGGAAGTATTTTTAAATGGAAATATCCACTATGGTATTGTAATCATATCAATGTAGAAAATAGTACTTTACTTGAAACAGCGAGATCAGGTATTTGGTATACTCATCATATTAATATTAAAGATAGCGTGATTGATGCTCCTAAAACATTTAGAAGAGGGACACATATTTCTTTAGAAAATGTTAATATGGTCAATGCTCAAGAAACCTTATGGAAATGTAGTGATATTAAGTTACATAATGTGGTTGCTAAAGGTGATTATTTTGGAATGAATAGTGAAAATATTGAAATTGATGGTTTAAATTTATCAGGTAATTATTGTTTTGATGGTGGGAAGAATATTGTTGTAAGAAATTCTAAACTTGTTTCAAAAGATGCTTTTTGGAATTGTGAAAATGTAACGGTTTATGATTCTGTAATTATTGGTGAATATCTTGCATGGAATACAAAGAATATTACTTTTGTAAATTGTACAATTGAAAGTTTACAAGGATTATGTTATATCGAAGGTTTAAAGATGGTTAATTGTAAATTAATTAATACGACTCTTGCTTTTGAATTCTGTAAAGATATTGATGCACAAATTGTAAGTCATATTGATAGTATTACAAATCCTATTTCTGGTAAAATTAGTGCTCATAGTATTGGTGAAATGATTATTGATGATCAAATCATTGATCCAAGTCAAACAAAGATTCAATTAAAGGAGATGTAAAAATGTACGATTTTTCAAAGATGACCAATCGTTTTAATACAAATTCATATAAGTGGGATGTTAAAGAAAATGAACTTCCTATGTGGGTAGCTGATATGGACTTTGAAACAGCTCCAGCCATTATAGATGCTTTACATAATAGGGTAGATCATAAAGTATTTGGTTATAATACTGTTCCTGATGATTATTTTGAAGCCTATCAAAATTGGTGGGAAAGAAGACATCATTTTCATATGGAAAAAGATTGGATGATGTTTGTTACAGGTGTTGTTCCTGCTATTTCTTCGGTAGTTAGAAAGGTGACAACAGTAGGTGAAAATGTTTTGATTATGTCACCAGTTTATAATATTTTTTATAATTCTATTTTAAATAATGGAAGACATGTTTTATCAAGTGACCTTGTTTTTGATGGAAAAGAATATCATATTGATTTTGAAGATTTAGAAAGAAAACTTTCTTTAAGTCAAACAACATTAATGATTTTCTGTAATCCCCATAATCCAATAGGTAAAATTTGGGATAAAGAAACTTTACAAAGAATCGGTGATTTATGTGCAAAACATCATGTTATTGTTTTAAGTGATGAAATTCATTGTGATATTACCAATCCTCAAAAAGAATATATCCCTTTTGCTTCTGTTTCAAAAACAAATTTAGAAAATACGATCATGTGTATTGCACCAACCAAAGCTTTTAATATGGCAGGAATGCAAACAGCTTGTATTGTTGTACCAAATGAAGTATTAAGACATAAAGTCAATCGTGGGATTAATACAGATGAAGTAGCTGAACCAAATAGTTTTGCAATATGTGCAACAAAAGCAGCTTTCAATCAAAGTGAAGATTGGCTTAATGAATTAAATCAATATATTCAAAATAATAAAGACTATGCCATTTCGTTCATTCAAAAAGAAATCAAAGATGTTTATGTAGTGCCTACAGAAGCAACTTATCTTTTATGGATTGATTGTCATAAAGTATGCTTAGATAGTGTTGAACTCACTTCTTTTATAAGAGAGAAAACAGGTCTTTATGTAAGTGATGGTTTAGAATATGGTGAAAATGGAAAAGCTTTTATTCGTATGAATGTAGCTTGTCCATTTGAAAGATTAAAAGATGGTTTAAATCGTTTTAAAGAAGGAATTTATTTGTATCAAAATAAATAAATTCTTTTTTTTAAAGAAAAACGTATAAAAAAATACAATATAAATAATAGGAGGATCAAAAGATGAAAGAAAAGATAACCATACCATTTTATAATGACCTATTATTTAAGTATTTTGTTTATGATAATGAAGATGAAGGATGTCAGTATATTTTAAAAAAGATTATTGAAGAAGTAACACCTATTCGCTGCAAAGAACTTTATGTTATTAATTCTGAGTTAATGACACATCACTATCGTGAAAAAAGATCTATTTTAGATGTTAGAGTAAAAACACAAGAAGGAGAGTATATTAATATTGAAGTACAATCAGCAGGTTTATTTGAAAGTTTGCATCGAAGATTTCAATATTATGCTTTTAAAAATATTGCTTCACAAATAAAAAGTGGGGATGAATATCGAAAGTTGCAATCGGTATATCAAATAATTCTATATCATGAAGAAGATAAAAAATATCATGAATTAATAAGAAAATTTAGTATTATGGATAATAAGTATCATGATGATAAAGGTAGTTTAATACATATTTATTATGTGTTTTTAAAAGAAATTGAAAAAATAGTTAAAGAAAAGGGAAAAGATCGTTTAAATGAATTAGAAGAGCTTTGTTATGTCATTGAAAAAGGAAATGAATGTGATAGAATTAATATGACAAAGGTGGGACAAATCATGAAAGAAAAATATGATAAGTTTATGGAAGATATGAACTTAAGAGAAGAAGCCTGGGCTTATGAAAAAGCTGAATTTGATAAGATGGCTCATTATGTCGATGGAGAAGCTAAAGGAAGAGTTGAAGGAAAGGCTGAAGGAAGAATTGAAGGAATAGCTGAAGGCAAAGTAGAAAAGTCAAAATCGCATGTCATAAAGTTCTATAAAACGAAATATCCAAATGAAGCTATAAACTGGTTAGAAAATCTCACGGAAAAACAATATGATGAAATCTTTGATATGTTATTAAATAATGAAGATTTAGAAGTAATAAAGAGAATAATAGAAAAGTAAGGTACGAGAAATCGTACTTTTCTTTTGCTTTAATATTGAAAAATAAATCATATTTCTTTAATATATTTTTGAAGAAAAAGGGGACAAGTGAATGATTAAATTAATAGCAACAGATATGGATGGAACTTTTTTAGATTCTTCTAAAAGATTTTCAATGGAATTTTTTGATATTTTTACTGAACTTAGAAAAAAAGGAATTAAGTTTGTCATTGCTTCAGGAAATCAATATTTCCGTTTATATCAAAAATTTTTACCAATTTCTAATGAAATGTATTTTATTGGTGAAAATGGAAGTTATATAGCTAAAGGAGCAAAACTTATTTCAACAAATACTTTAAAAAAGGAACAAGTACAAGCTGTTATTCAATTAGTAGAAAAACATCCTGAATTGAATATGATTTTATGTGGTGTAAAAAGTGCGTATTGTTTAAGTGAATTTAAACATTTAGAACCAGTTATCCGTACATATTATTGTAATTATCAATTTGTAGAAAGTTATGATGAAATTGATGACGAAATTATGAAAATAGCAATCTATGATCCTAATCATCAAATTATCCGTTATGCTGATGATATTGCTAGAGGATTAGATAAAGGTGTTAAAGCAACAACTTCAGGTAATGAATGGATCGATATTCAAAATGAAGATATTAATAAAGGTGTAGCTATCAAGTTATTACAAAAAGAATTAAATATCAAACCTGAAGAATGTATGGCATTTGGTGATCAAATGAATGATTATACTTTACTTAAAGCGGTAAAATATAGTTATGCCATGGCTAATGCTGTTCCACGTATTAAAGATATTGCTTATGGCATTGCTAAAAGTAATGATCATCAAGGTGTTTTAGAAGTAATTAAACAAGAAGTATTGAATAAATTATAGAGTGTAAACTCTTACATTGAAAAATAATTCTTGACATAAAAAAATAAATAATGACAATTCAAATTATTGTGATATAATGAGGAAGTTATCGAAGGGAGAGTAGCGTATGAATATTAGAAATATAGCGATTATTGCCCATGTAGACCATGGAAAAACAACATTAGTAGACCAATTATTAAAGCTATCTGGAACATTAGAAGACCGTGAACAAATTAGTGAACGTGCGATGGATAGCAATGCCCTTGAAAGAGAAAGAGGAATTACAATCCTTGCTAAAAATACAGCAATTAATTATAAAGATTATCGAATCAATATCATGGATACACCAGGCCATGCTGACTTTGGTGGAGAAGTAGAACGTATCATGAACATGGTAGATGGTGTTTTATTAGTAGTAGATGCTTATGAAGGAACAATGCCACAAACACGTTTCGTTTTAAAGAAAGCCTTAGCTGCTAAAGTAAAACCTATCGTAGTTATTAATAAAGTAGATAGACCTGTAACACGTATTGATGAAGTTATGGATGAAGTCTTAGAATTATTTATGGAATTAGGTGCAGATGATGACCAATTAGAATTCCCAACAATCTATACTTCAGCTTTACAAGGAACATCAAGTTTAGACCCTGATATTTCAACACAAGTACCAAATATGGATTGCTTATTTGATATGATTATTAAAGAAATTCCTGAACCATTAGTAGATGTTGATGGACCTTTACAATTCCAACCAGCTTTATTAGACTATAATGATTATGTAGGACGTATTGGAATCGGACGTATTCAAAGAGGTAAGATTCATGTTAATGAATCAGTTACTTGTGTAAGAGCTGATGGAAGCCACAGTCAATTTAGAATTCAAAAATTATATGGATTTATTGGATTACACCGTATTGAAATTGAAGAAGCAAGTGCAGGAGATATCGTTGCTATCGCTGGTCTTGCTGATATTGGTGTTGGTGAAACAGTATGTACAACTGGTCAAGAAGAAGCTTTACCATTATTACATGTTGATGAACCAACAATTCAAATGGTTTTTGGAACAAATACTTCACCATTTGCTGGTCAAGATGGTAAATTTGTGACTGCTAGACAAATTGAAGAAAGATTATTTAAAGAAACAAATAGAGACGTTTCATTAAAAATTGAAAGAATTCAAAATAAAGAAGAATGGATTGTTTCTGGACGTGGAGAATTACACTTATCTATTTTAATTGAAAATATGAGACGTGAAGGTTATGAATTACAAGTTTCTAAACCTAAAGCAATCATGAAAGAAATCGATGGTGTTTTATGTGAACCATATGAAGAAGTTACAATTGAAGCACCTGATGATTGTATTGGAGCTGTTATTGAATCTTTAGGATATCGTCGTGGTGTCTTAGAAACAATGGATTCTCGTGATGGACAAACACGTGTTGTTTATACAATTCCATCAAGAGGTTTATTTGGATTTATGACAAACTTCTTAACAATGACAAAAGGATATGGAATTATCTCTCACTCATTTATTGATTACCGTCCAATGGAAGGTGAAACAGTTGGTAAGAGAAACTTAGGAGTTTTAATTTCAATTGATAGTGGACAAACTACAGCTTATTCACTTGGAAGTGTTGAAGATCGTGGAGTTATGTTCGTTGGTCCTGGTGTAGATGTTTATGAAGGTATGATCGTTGGTGAACACAGCAGAGATAATGATTTAACTGTTAATGTTACTAAAGGTAAACAAATGACAAATACACGTTCATCATCAAAAGATTCTACAGTTGTTTTAAAAAGACCTCGTCAATTTAATCTAGAATCTTGCTTAGATTATATTAATGAAGATGAACTTGTAGAAGTAACACCAAATAACATTCGTTTAAGAAAACGCTATTTAACTGAAAACGAAAGAAGACAACAATATAGAAAAAATAATGGATAAAAAAGAGCTCATTTGAGCTCTTTTTTAAATTTGACACTAATTTGTGTAATATAATTTTGTGGATTTGCTTCAGTGAGTTCATCAATTAAACTTTCATCATAAGCAATGTCATCTAATACTAGATGATTTTTTTTAGCATAATCTAAAAAAAGATGATAGGATTGATAAGATGTTTCATAAGTTCCTTTATGATAAATAACTAAATAATTACCAGAAGGTATAATATCATAATTTTCATCTTCTAGTTGATTATCTAAAATTGTGTAATAATATTGATAAAATGTTTTCTTTCTTTTTGACTTTAACATTTTTTTCCATTCAACCATTCCACTAATAGCATGTCCTAAGGAATGGTTTTGTTTTTTTCTATATTTAATATGTTCTCCTAAAATTTTATATTGATTGATTTCTTTACTATTGAAAGGAATATAATCACTTTTAATAATTTTAATCTCATCTCGATATTCGATATATACCATATCTGTCAATATTTGATTAGCTTTGGTAATAAGTTGACATTTTGTTTCCATCATATTGATCATTTTATGATAGGTAGTAATAATTTCTTTTAAAGTATTAATCTTATTAGAAAATAATTCATACGTACTTTGAGCATTACGATGTTCAATATAATCTTTGATTTCTTCTAAAGAAAGTCCTATTTTTTGAAGAGACTGTATAGTAGCTATAATGTCTAATTGGGACATTAAATAAAATCTATAGCCTTTTTCATTTTTATACGCAGGTAAAAAGATACCTTTCTTTTCATAAAAAATCAAAGTTTGACGACTCACTCCTGAAATACTTGCAAATTCTGTTGGTGAAACATAAATATTATCCATTTTTTAGCCAATTCCTTCCTAAATTAAAAAATTCACAAATAACACTTGATTGTATAGTTACAATATAGCATAAAATAAACTTGTAGTTAAGAAACGGGAGGAAAATATGTTAGAAGTCAATAATTTTTTTCATGGAACACGTATTGTTGAAGGATATGGTGTTTTAAATGAAACAGGGAATGAAGTAAAAACATTAGGATTTAAAAAGGTGTTGATTGTTACAGATGATTTTTTATCTAAATCAGCTCATTATCAAGTATTAAAAGAAAGTTTAGAAAAAGCAGGAATTGAATATTTATTAGAAACGAATGTAAAACCTAATCCAAGAGCTGAAGATTGCGATGCAATGGCAAAAATTGCTATTGAAGAAAAGGTAGATGCCATCATTGCTTTAGGTGGAGGTTCAGCAATGGACCAAGCAAAAGCAGTTGCTGCAATTGTTACAAACGGAAAAACAACTGTTGAATGGGGAGATGTAGAATTAGAACATTCAATTTTACCACTTATTTGTATTCCTTCAACTGCTGGAACAGGAAGTGAAGTTACATGGTGTGCAGTTATTACAGATACAGCAAGAATGTATAAAATGACAGTTGGAGATCCTATTCATATGATTCCAACACTTGCAATTTGTGATCCAACAATTACTTTGGATTTGCCACAATCACTTACAGCATCTTGTGGAGTGGATGCTTTAACACATTGTATAGAAGCTTACACAGTTAAAGTTCATCAACCAATTACAGATGCACTTGCTTTAAAAGGAATTTCATTAATTGCTCAAAATTTAGAAAAGGCTTATGTAAATGGTCATGATAAAGAAGCAAGAAGAAATATGATGATAGCAAGTACAATAGGAGGTATGTCATTTATTAGCTCTAATGTTGGTGCTGTTCATGCCTTTGCTGAAACAGTTGGTGCATGGTTTGATACACCACATGGTGTCGCTAATTCTTTATTTTTACCTTATATTATGGAATATAATATTCCTGCATGTTTAGATAGATTTGTAGATATTGCAGATGCTTTAGGTATTGAAAGAAATGGCATGAATGATCAAGAGTATGCATCTAGTGCTGTTCAATATGTAAAAGATTTAAATAGAAGATTAAATATTCCTACAATTAAAGAAATAAAAGGAATTACTGAAGATAAGTTTGAAGCAATTGCTCAAAGATCAGCAGATAATGTTTTATCAAATGATAATGCAAGAGAAATTCATAAAGAAGATTATTTAGAATTATTAAAAAAAGCTTATAAAGATGAAGGAGAAAAAGAAAATGCATAAGATTAAAAAAATTGTTGATTTATCATGGGAATTTACAGCTGATACACCAATTTATCCAGGAGATCCTGAACCATCAGTTACTGTAGCAACAACTTTAGAAAACGAAGGTTATAATTTATCAACATTAGTAATGGGAACACAAACAGGTTCACACGTAGATGCCCCTTATCATTTTTCTAATGAAGGAGCAACAATTGATCAAATGGAATTAGATTTCTTTTTAGGAGATGCTGTTATTGTAAGAGTTACTGATAAAAAAGCTGAAGAAGCAATTACAATGGAAGATATTGAACCTTATAAAGAACAAATTACACCTGGTAAAATTGTTTTATTTAATACAAATTGGTATAAAAAAAGAGGAACAGAAGAATTTTTCCATCATCCTTATGTTAATGGAGAAGTTGCTCATTATTTAGTAGAACAAGGTGTTAGATTTATTGGAATTGATACAATTAATGCTGATCAAACAGGTGGAACAGAATTCCCAGTTCATGATTTATTTTCTGAAAAACGCTTAATGATTGGAGAAAACTGGGCTTATTTTGATCAAATTGATTTTGAAAATCCTTATATTATTGCTATTCCAATGAAAGTTGTAGGTTGTGATGGTTCACCAGTAAGAGCAATTGCTGTTGAGTGGGAGGATTAATGATGGATAAAAAGACTATTTTAGGATATACACGTAGATTACTTGCAATTATTCCTTCTATTTTCTTTTGTGCTTTAGGGGTCGCTTTACTTGTTTCACCAGAATGGGGAAGCGATCCTCTTACTACTTTTGAAATAGGACTATCTAATGTTTTTCATGTTCAATTAGGAACAGCAGCACTTGTTTTTGAAGGAATTGTTTTCTTTGTATTTTTAATTATTAGAAGAGATTTAGTACATTTAGGAACATTAGCTTGGTGCTTTTTAATAGGTCCATTTGAAAATGTTTGGTTAGATTTTTTAGCACCAATATTACCACCTGTAGATGCGATGTCATTTGGTTTAAAAGTAGGTTGTATTATTGCTGGATCTTTAATCATTATCCTTACTCTAGCATACTATATTCCTATTGGTCTTGGATATCAATCAAGTGATATTTTGCTTTTGCAATGGCTGATTTATTACATAAAAGTTATGGTATAGGTTTATCAGTTTCCTATTGTATTTTATTTGCTTTGGGAGTTTTCATGGGAGCTTCTTGGGGAATAGGAACACTTATTGCAGTTTTTGTTTATGGACCAGTTATTGATCGCTTATTACCATATTTTAAACCTTATACTTATAAGATAGCTGGTATGGCAGATGAAAAAGATGACTAAAAAACAAATGTATTTGTATGGCTTACCTGGTCTTGCAACATTGTTTACATTTACAATGTTTACAACTTACGGTTTATATTTCTTTACAGATGTTGTAGGACTTTCAGGAAGCTTTGCAGGTTTTATTATGACTATTGGGACTGTTTGGGATGCCATTACAGATCCTTTAGTAGGCATGATTTCTGATGCAAGAGATCCTCAAAAAGGACGAAGAAGACCATTTTTAATTGCTTTTGCTATTCCTTTTGGAATTGTTACATGGCTTTTATTTACATCATGGAATTTTGTAGAAACCACACAAAAGATTTATTTTATTGTTGTTGCCATTTTATTTTATACATTTCAAACATTAATAGATATTCCTTATACTTCTTTAAGTGGTGAAGTTACAAATGATTATGATACAAGAAGTCGATTAGCCACTATTAGAACATTTTGGGCTATAGTAGGTGTTGCTTTAGGAAGTGGCATCATGGCATATACTTCTTTTTTAGCTCCTTTTGTAGGAAGTATAAAGAATGCTTGGTCTGTTTGTTTTGCTATTTTTGGCTTTATTTGTACAATCAGTATTTTAATTGGTTGGAAAGTTTCTAAAGGTTATGAAAATCAAGAAGTCATCATTAAAGAAAAAGTAACTTTTAAGGATTTATTAAATGGACCATTAAGAAATAAAGCTTTTTTACATTTAACAGCAGCATTTATTTTTGCTATTTTAGCACAAGCTGTATTTTTAGGTGTATTAGTTTATTACCTTACATATAATTTACAATTAAATAATATGCAAGTATCGATGGTCAATATTATTATGTGGATTGTTGCTTTGTTTTGGGTGTTTCCTATTAATAAATGGTCTATCAAATATTCTAAAGCCAAAGCTTGGTGTATTTCGATGGGAATTTGGTTTGTATGTATGATTGTATTTCCTCTATTTATCTTAAAACCAAAATCAGCTATTGGTCCTATTATCATGACAAGTATTTTAGTAGTTGGACTTAATGCATTGTATCAAGTGATTTATGCAATGATTAGTGATTGTGTAGAAGTTGATTGTTTGATAAATAATGTTAGAAAAGATGGTATTTTTTATTCAATGGCTACTGTTTCACAAAAAATAGCAGCAGCCATTGGGGTAAGTATTTTAGGAAATTGTATGGATAAAATTGGTTATAATGGTCAATTAGCAACACAAAGTTTAGCGACACAACATGGCATTGCTCTTTTATTTATAGGTGTAACATGTGCATGTTTGCTTTTATCTATTATTTGTATGATGACGAATCCCCTTACGAAAAAAAGATATCAAGATGTTTTAGAAGCATTGAAAAAGAAAGAACAGGGTCAAGAAGTTAATATTGAAGAATTTAAAGATTTGTTAATAATAAAGAAGAGAAGATAGGTTTTGAATAAAAATCTATCTTTTCTTTATAAAATATAAAACATCAAGTATAATATGTGTAAAGAAAGTAGGGGATAAAATGATAGCAGGAATAGAAGTTAATCTATCATTAATTTTAAACATTATTCGTACAGTTATTGATTTATTATTAGTGTGGTATGTTTTATATTTAGGAATTAGTATGTTCAAACAAAATATGAGAACAATGCAGTTATTTAAAGGAGTTCTGATTATTTTGTTAATTAAATTAGTAACAAGTATTTTAGGACTTTCAACAATGTCTTATTTAGTTGATACGATTTTAACATGGGGAATTATTGCTGTAATTGTGATCTTTCAACCAGAAATTCGTTCGTTGCTTGAAAAAATGGGGCAAACAAAAAGAGATTATCATATGGAACGTTTATCTAATGATCAAAAAGAACATTTATTAGATGAAATTGTTGATTCAGTAACAAAATTATCTGAAACACAAACAGGTGCTTTAATTACTTTTGAAAGGGGGCAATCTTTGATAGACTATATTAATACTGGTACTAAAATCAACGCTGATATTAAGTCAGAATTATTTAATACAATCTTTTGGGAAGGAACACCTTTACATGATGGAGCAGTTATTATTAAAGATGATCGAGTTGTTTGTGCTGCAGCCTTTTTCCCACCAACTCAAAAAGATCTTTCTCCTATTTATGGAGCAAGACATCGAGCTGCTATTGGGATAAGTGAAATTACTGATTCATTGACAGTTGTTGTTTCTGAAGAAACAGGAACGATTTCCTTTGCTATTAAAGGAGAACTTATTAAAATACCAAGAAAAGAGTTAAGAGCAAGTTTGGTCAATGAGTTAGGTTGGTTTAAATCAGAAGATGAAGAAGGTGATAAAGATGAGTAAAAATAATCAAGAACATCGAGATTCAACAACTGATTTTTTCTTGAATTTTATTTCAAAAGAAAAAGATAAACCAAAAACAGAAGAAAAACATATAACACCACAATCTATAAATGAAGAAATAAATTCTAAAAGTAGAGCTTTTGTAAATGGTGCTATTAAAATTATGAATTTTATTAATTCAACGCTAGATAGAATGTTACAATCAGCGTTATCATTAAAAATATTATCATTTATTTTAGCAACGATTTTACTATTTACAGTTAATGGTGGTAATTTTGAAAATGTATTTTCTACTCCAAATTCAGGAGATTACATTCAACAAGTGCCTGTTAAAATAGAAAATTTACAAGATGATTTTGTTGTTGCAGGAATGCCAGAGACAGTAAGTGTAGGACTTGTTGGGCCATCTATTGATATTTATAATACGAAATTAATGAAAAATTATGAAATATATGCAGATTTTTCAGGAATAGGTGAAGGTGAACAAACGGTAGAATTAAAATCAAGAAATTTTTCTAATGATTTAGAAGTCTTAATTGTACCACAAACAGTAACGGTAACAGTTTCACAAAAAGTAACCAAAACATTCAGTTTAGGATATCGTTTTAAAAATGAAGAAAGCTTAAAAGATAAACATTCTGTTTCTGTAGATAATATAGAACATAGTGAAGTAGAGGTAAGAGGTTCTCAAGATAATATTGATAATGTTTATTCAGTTGAAGCAATTATTGATTTAAATGGAGTAACTGATTCATTTACTCAAGAATGTAAAGTAAAAGCATTTGATCGTAGTGGAAAAGCTTTAAATGTCAGTGTTATTCCTTCAACGGTTAAAGTGGATTGTTCACTTTCTAATTATAGTAAAACAGTACCACTTGTTCCTGAATATACAGGAAATGTTGCAAATGGATATGCAATCGATCAAATGACTTTTTCAAAAGATAAAGTAAAGATTTATGGCGATGAAAGTAAATTAAAGAGTATTGATAATATTAAAGTTAAAGTAGATGTAAGTGATTTAGAAGAAGGACGTACATTTAAAGATTTAAAATTATTGAGTGTTTCGGGTGTTAATAAAATGTCATTTACTAAAGTTGATGGTACGATTACCCTTATTCCTTCGGAACAAAGACAATTTACAGATATTCCAATTCATATTAAAAATGGTAAAGAAAGTAATATTTCTATGTCTAGTGATACTTGTAATTTAACAGTGATTGGAACAAGTGATCGTATTAATGCGCTTACAAATGATGACATTAAAGTTTATGTAGATGTTGTAGGATTAAAAAAGGGTCGACATAATGTAAAAATAGAAGTAGAATTAAGTGACGAAACTTTAACGTATCGTTTAGATAGTGATGAACAAATTCGTATTAATATAAAGAAATAGGAGTGATTAAAGATGGGAAAATATTTTGGAACTGATGGCTTTAGAGGTGAAGCTAATAAAGATTTAACTGTTGAACATGCTTATAAAGTAGGGAGATATATTGGATGGTACTTTGGAAGAAACAAAGATCATGCACAAGTCGTTATTGGAAAAGACACAAGAAGAAGTTCTTATATGTTAGAATATGCTCTTGTTGCTGGACTTACAGCAAGTGGTGCAGATGTGTCTTTAATGCATGTTACAACAACACCTAGTGTTGCTTATATTACAAGAACAGATGGATTTGATTGTGGAATTATGATTTCAGCATCACATAATCCATATTATGATAATGGAATTAAAGTTTTAGATTGTAATGGACATAAAATGGATGCCAAAGTTGAAGGCTTAATTGAACAATATATTGATGGGGAAATTGATGAAATTCCTCTAGCTACAAAAGATGGAATCGGATGTGCTACAGATTATTCAGTAGGAAGAAATAGATATTTAGGATATTTAATGTCAATTCCTACACGTGCATTTAAAAATATTCGAGTTGGATTAGATTGTGCAAATGGAGCAAGTTCTAATCTTGCTAAAAGTGTATTTGATGCTTTAGGAGCTAAAACATATGTTATTCATAGTGAACCAGATGGTTTAAATATTAATACAAACTGTGGATCTACACATATCGAATCTTTACAAGAGTTAGTAAAAGCAAAAGGATTAGATATTGGATTTGCTTATGATGGAGATGCTGATCGTTGTTTAGCTGTTGATGAATTTGGAAGAGTTATTGATGGTGATTTAATCCTTTATGTTTGTGGTAAATATTTAAAAGAACATGGGGAATTATCTAATGATACAATTGTTACAACAGTTATGTCTAACTTAGGATTGTATAAAGCTTTAGATAAAGAAGGTATTAAATATGAAAAAACTGCTGTAGGAGATAAATATGTTAATGAAAATATGGTGAAAAATGGTCACTGTATTGGTGGAGAACAATCAGGACATATTATTTTCTCTAAACATGCAACAACAGGAGATGGTATTTTAACATCTTTAAAAATCATGGAAGCAGTTATTGAAAGTAAAAAAACATTGGCTCAATTAGTTGAACCTGTAACAATCTATCCACAATTAATGAAAAATGTTTATGTAAAAGACAAAAAAGAAGCTCAAAATGATGTAGAAGTACAAAAAGCCATTAAAGAAGTTGAAGATAAATTAGGTGATGAAGGACGTGTTCTTGTTCGTGAATCAGGAACTGAACCGGTTGTACGTGTCATGGTTGAAGCTGATACAAATGAAAAATGTTTACAATCTGTAGATTATATCATTGCTAAAATGAAAGAACGCGGATTTGTTATTGAAAGATAAAATCACATATTATCACAAAATATTGCCATAGATTATGGCAATATTTTATCTATAATAGGTCATAATAGAATAGGATAAAAATGAGGTGAATAAGATGTTGTTTAAAATTAATATTATAGATGATGAAAAAAATCTAAATGATCTAGTAAGAACTTATTTAGAAAAAGAAGGCTATAGTGTTTGCTCGTTTTATACTTATGATGAAGCTTTACTTCATAAAGATGATGATGTACATCTATGGCTTATAGATATTATGTTAGATAAGGCAAGTGGCTTTGAATTGTTTAATGAAATAAAAGCAAGTAAGCCTAAGATGCCAATTATATTTATGTCAGCAAGAGATCAGGAATTTGATCGTATTATTGGCTTAGAAAAAGGTTCAGATGACTATATTACTAAACCTTTTAATATTAAAGAAGTTATTTTAAGAATTAATAATTTATTAAAACGTGCATATGATAATCCATCTAAAATCCAAATAGATGGTTATGATATTGATTTAGAAAAGAGAAGAGTATTCTATAACAATAATGAAATCATTTTAACAACAAAAGAATATGATTTACTTGTTTACTTTTTAAATAACAAAGGATTGGCTATTTCAAGAGAACAAGTTTTATCAAAAGTATGGGACGAAAATTATTTTGGTAGTGATCGAGTTGTCGATGATACACTTAGAAGATTACGTAAGAAAATGCCAGAAATTAATATTCGTACGATTTATGGATTTGGATATCGTTTAGACTAATGCTTACAAAATATTCTCTACAAAAACAACTTGTTATTATTTTTTCAATTATTGCGATAGGAGTTTTAGCTATTTTGTTACCTCTTATCGATAACAACTTAACACATGTTATTGATAATGAAATGTATGATGTATTGACACGTTCACAAAATGATTTTTACTCATATGATTTTTCTCCTGATTATGCAGGCTCAGATAAACAAATTTATCATTTTACTTATAACATTAATGAAGATACACTTACAACAGCACAAAATATTTCTGCTAAAAAATATCAAATATTAGATTATGTTTTTCAAAATGATCTATATAAAATGGTTAAAAAAAATAAAAAGAAGTTACAAGAAAAGGTCAAAATGCAAAATCAAACAGTTTATTATCAAATTGTAAAAGCAGATGATTCTAATTATATTATTTCGTTAGTTTATAGTGATTATTCTAAAACGTTAATTAATAATTTAAAAGATCAAGTTATTGATATCTTTTATATTGCATTTCTAATAATTGGAATAGCCTTGTTTATTTGGGTTTCTTCTTTAATAAAACCATTGAAGCTTATTAAAAATTATATAGATGATATAAAAAATGATAAAGAAAGTGAATTGCATATACAAAGAGAAGATGAAATAGGTGTCTTGTCTTTTTCATTAATAGAGATGAAAGAAGAGATAGATCGACAAAATGAAATCAAAGAAGAAATGATTCATAATATTTCTCATGATTTAAAGACGCCTATTGCTTTAATACAAACATATGCTCAAAGTATTAAAGATGATATTTATCCTTATGGTGATAAAGATTCATCAGTTGATGTTATTTTAGAAAATACAGACCGTTTAGAGAAAAAAGTAAAAAGTTTACTTTATTTAAATCGTCTAGATTACATAAGTGGACAAATTGGTGATGAAACATGTTCAATGAAAGAATTAATCGAACATATTGTTTTTCAATTAACTGCTATGCATCCACAAATAGAAATTATTACTGATTTACAAGAAGCGTCTTTTAAAGGTAAAGATGATTATTGGCGTATTTGTATTGAAAATATTATTGAAAATGCAGCACGTTATGTGAATCATGAAATTAAAATTATTTTAAAGGATCAATATTTAGAAATATTTAATGATGGTGAACCGATAGATAATTCTCATCCAGAATCATTATTTCAACCTTATGAAATAGGTCATAAAGGACAATTTGGTTTAGGACTTTCGATTGTTTATAAAACTGTGACAATGTATGGATATAAAGTTGAAGCCGTTAATAGAAATAATGGAGTGAGCTTTATCATTTGGAAAAAAGATTAATCAAATTGGTTAATCTTTTTTTTGAAAAAAAGTATTGCTTTTTTTAGTAAAGAGTGGCATATTTTAGAGTTATCAATTCTCAAAAATAGAGAAAAAGAGTATAATGAACTTTAAGGAGTGATTAGAGATGAAAGTTGTTGTTGGTGCTGGAGGAACAGGTGGACATTTATATCCTGCTCTTGCGTTAGTTGAATATATAAAAAAACAAGATCCTGATTCTGAATTTTTATTTATTGGGACAAAGGATCGTTTAGAATCACAAGTTGTACCACAACTTGGATATGATTATGTTGGTTTAAATGTTAAAGGATTAGCTGGTAATCCTTTAAAGAAAGCACATGCTGCTTTATTATTTATTAAATCTATTGGAAGTGCTAAAAGAGCTATTAAGAAGTTTAATCCAGATATTGTTATTGGCTTTGGAGGATATCCTAGCGCTTCGGCTTTAGAAGCTGCATCAAGTTTAAAAATTAAAACGATGATTCATGAACAAAATTCAATTATTGGTTTAACAAATAAAATTTTGATTAAAAAAGTTGATAAAATTATTTGTTGTTATCAAAAAGCTTATGAAGAATTTCCACAAGAAAAAACATTATTACTTGGAAATCCTCGTGCAAGTGTTGTCAGTCATGAAGTTCCTAAGGATGTTTATGATAAATATGGATTAGATAAAAATAAGAAGATTGTAACGATTGTAATGGGATCATTAGGTTCACAAACAGTCAATCAAACAATGAAAGAATCAATGAGCCAATTTATTGGTAAAGAATATCAAGTATTATATGTAACTGGAAAACCATATTATGAATCAATGAAAGATTATGCAAACGAAAATGTTAAAATTGTACCATACGTTGATGATATGCCATCTTTAATGCATGCGACAGATCTTATTATTTCTCGTGCGGGTGCAAGTACACTTGCTGAACTTACAGCATTAGGTGTACCTGCTATTTTGATTCCTAGTCCATATGTTGCAGCTAATCATCAAGAATATAATGCTCGTGAATTAGAAAGTAATCATGCAGCAAAAATGATTCTTGAAAAAGATTTAACAGGTGAAAAATTAATTTCAACAATTGATGAAATTATTAATGATGAAACTACACTTCATGTGTTAACAGAAAATGCAAAAAAATTGGGTAAACCAAATGCTGTAGAAGATATGTATCAAGAAATTATTTCGATGTTAGGAGACTAATGATGAAGTTTGAAAAATATTATGAAGAACTTAAACAATTAGAAGTTGGTACAGTTCTTAAAGATGAACCATTGTATAAACATACAACTTATCGTGTGGGAGGACCAGCAAAATTGTTTGTAAAGGTTCAACATGTCGATGGACTTATTGAAGTTATTAAATATTGTCGTAAACACCGTATTCCACTTTTTGTTATTGGAAGAGGTTCGAATTTATTGTTTTCAGATAAAAGTTTTGACGGTATTATCATTTCACTTGAAAATATGAATCAATATCATGTCAATGGAAGTGAAGTAACAGCACAATGCGGTGTTACAATGATTAAATTAGCCTATGATTGTGCTAAAATCGGATTAAGTGGATTTGAATTTATGGGTGGTATTCCAGGAAATATTGGTGGTGGTATTTTTATGAATGCTGGTGCCTATAAATCATGTTTAAGTGAAGTTGTTAAATCAGTAAAAGTATTAGATGAACGTTTAAAAGTTGTTGAATTATCAAAAGATGAAATGGAATTTTCTTATCGACATTCTATTATTCAAGATCATCCAAAATGGATTGTCTTAGAAGCAACTTTTGAATTAGAAAATAAAAGTGTTGAAGAAATTAATGAAACTTTAGATAAAAGAAAAGAAAGAAGAATGTCAACGCAACCTTGGAATAAACCAAGTGCAGGAAGTGTTTTTAGAAATCCTGAAGGTTCATCAGCATGGAAATATATTGATGATGCAGGACTTAGAGGATATGAAATTGGAGGAGCACAAGTTTCTCCAAAACATTCAAACTTTATTGTTAATAATGGTTATGCATCAGCTAAAGATATTTATGATCTTATTTTTTACGTACAAAAAACAGTTCAAGATCAATTTGGTGTTTTATTAAAACCAGAAGTACGTTTTATTAATTGGGAGTCTTAAAAATGACAACTTATATATATAATGAACATGATGAAAATCAAGTTCAATCAATGAGAAGAAAGTTAAAAAAGAAAAAAAGAAAAAGAAGAGGATGCTTAGTTATCATTGCTTTGTTTTTAGCTTTTTTACTTGTGTTTTTCTTTAGTGATATGTCTAAAGTAAAAAAGATTACAGTGACAGGATGTAAAGTCACAAGTCAAGAAACTATTGTTGAACAGTTACCTATTAAATCAAAACAAACGTATTTTTTTAAGGTTAATAAAAAACAAATTGCTAAACAAATTGAAAATATAATTTTTGTTGAAAAAGCAACTGTTTCAAAGGATCTAATAGGGAATATTAAAATAAATATTAAAGAAAATAATGCTTCATTATATGGTTATGTTAATAATATTCTTTATGTAGCTGATCAAGATGGTGTGATTGAACAAGATCAACAACAAAAATGGTTGTCTTATGTACAAAGATGTCCACAAATGATGAATTTTGATGAAGAACATTTTCAATCATTTGTTCAAGCATATGTAAAATTACCATCTGTTGTTCAAAATCAAATTTCAAGTATAGTCTTTGAACCAGATGAAAAAGATCAAACAAGATGTAGATTAGAATTAGATGATGGAAAGATTTTTTATGTTCGTATTGAAGATATGAAAAAACAACTTACATCAACAAATTACTACCTTGTTGTACAAAGTTATCCAGATTATAAATACTATAATTTTTTAGGAAAAAATGTCTATGTATACAATTAAATAGTACATGAAAAAGCTACGTGGTTGAAACTAAAACCTTTAAATATCGTAGCTTTTATGATAATATAATGGTATATGTAGTAAGGGGAGATAGACATGAATGAAGTTTATGCAGTATTAGATATAGGTAGTGCTTCAATTGAATTGTTAGTTGGTGAAATTATCAATTCTAATTTACATGTTCTTTTTTCTAAAAAAGTCCCTAGTCATGGTGTAAAAAAAGGCATCATTGAAAATGAGGGTTTATTAGTGAATGACATTAAAGCAGTTGTTCAAGAAGCTAATGAATTCCTTGATGGAGAGATTAAAGCAGTTGGTCTTACAATTCCTACTATTCGTTCTAAACTTTATCAAAGTAACAGTAGTGTTTCACTAAGTGACCATGATAAGATTTCGAAAGATGATATTGTTAAGGGATTGAAATTATCAGCAAAATTTAAAAAATCACATGATGAAGAAGTTGTGTGTGTAATTCCAGTACGTTTTAATGGTGACTTTGGTATGAGTCAAGTGCCTCCAATTGGAGAAGCATCAAGAAATTTAATTATTGATACTTTGATTATTACTTCACAAAAACAAATTTTATATCCATATATTACGGCTGTAGAAAAGTCAGGTTTAGAGGTAATGGATATTTGTATCAATGCTTTTGCGTGTGCGAAAGAAGCTTTTGATGCGGTTTATCTTCAAGAAGGTGCATTGATTATTGATATGGGATATAAAACGTCAACAATATCTTTCTATAAAGATGGATATTTGAAATATTTAACAGTATGTTCTGTTGGAGGATACAATTTGACAAGAGCAATTGCTCAACATTTACAAATTTCTATGAATCAAGCAGAAACTTATAAAGTCAAATATGGTTCTTTAGATTATACTGTTGGACAAGAAGATATTATTCATACAACTGAACTTCCAGATGGACGTAAAGATTATACTCAAAAAGACTTTGCATGTATTTTGGAAGAAGCAACAGTTGATATATTAAATGTAATTAAAGAAAAAGTGGGTGTTATTGATAATGGTCAACATTATGAAACACTTATTGTTGGTGGCGGAGGAGAACTTGAGCTACTAGATAAAGTTGCTGGTCGTATTTTAGAAGGACCAGTAAGAGTATATCGTCCAGATATTATTGGTATTAGAGATATGGCATATGTTTCTGCTGTAGGAATGATTTTTTATATGTCTGATCGTGCTAAATATTTAGGTCCTTATGAAACATCAGTTATTTTACCAGATATTTCTAATACAATGGCTGTGAGATTTAAAGGACTTACAAAAGTAAAAGATCCAAAAGAGAAAACAGGAAGATTTAGTAGATTACTAGATACTTTCTTTGGCGAAGAAGAATAGATAAAAGAGAGGATAAAACATGAACGAAGAATTAGATTTTGAACAAGTTGCAAAGATAAAAGTCATCGGTGTTGGTGGCGGAGGAAATAACGCTGTTAATCGTATGGTTGAAGAAGGTGTTAGAGGAGTAGAATTCTTTGTCGCAAATACAGATGTACAAGTTTTAAGACGTTCACCTGTAGAAAATAAAATTGTTTTGGGAAAAGATTTAACTAAAGGTTTGGGAGCAGGTGGTAATCCAGAAATAGGTAAAAAAGCTGCTTTAGAATCTGAAGGAGATATTAGAACTGCATTAGAAGGTGCAGATATGGTTTTCATTGCTGCTGGTATGGGTGGTGGAACTGGTACTGGTGCAGCTCCTGTTTTTGCTAAAATTGCTCGTGAATTAGGAGCTTTAACAGTTGGTGTTATTACTAAACCATTTACATTTGAAGGAATGAAACGTAAAAAACAAGCTATTGAAGGAATTGATGAATTACGTGCCAATGTTGATAGTATTATTGTTGTTTCAAATGACCGATTATTACAATTAATTGGTGGTCGTCCAATGCAAGAAGCTTTTAGAGAAGCTGATAATGTATTAAGACAAGGTGTTCAAACAATTACTGATTTAATTGCTGTTCCTGCATTTATCAACCTTGACTTTGCTGATATCTGCGCAGTTATGAAAAATAGAGGAAATGCGTTAATTGGTATTGGTATGTCATCAGGTGATGATAAAGCAAAAGAAGCAGCAAAACGTGCAATTTCTTCACCATTACTAGAAGTATCAGTAGCTGGTGCTAAAGATGCTATCATTAATGTAACTGGTGGACCAAATATTTCATTATATGATGCAAATATTGCACTTGAAACAATTTCACAAGAAGTTGGAGATGATATTAATACTTATTTAGGTATTGCTATTAATGAAAACTTAGATGATGAAATTATTGTTACTGTTATTGCTACAGGATTTGAAGAAGAAAAAGAAGAAGTTACTGTACAACCTTCAGTTGCAAGACCTTTAGGTGAGGAACCTCAAACTTTTGAATCTTATGATGATGAAGACGAAGATGATGGTTTTCCACCAGCATTTATCAAAAATAGAAGAATTTAATAAGGTGAGCTAACGATGTTAGCTCATTTTTATAAAGGGGGAAATTTAAATGAGAATTGGATTTATAGGATTAGGGAATATGGCAGGGACAATTTGCCAAGGACTTATTAAAAGCGGTTTTATAGAAGGTAATGAGGTATATGGCTATGATATAAATAGTCAACAACTCAAGATGTATGAACATGATTTTGGCATTCATGTATGTTCAAGTGAACAAGATGTTGTTAAAAATTGTGATTATTTGGTGATGGGGGTCAAACCAAATGTCGTAGAAAGTGTTATTTCAAAAATCAAAGCAGTTATTGATCAACAAGTGATTGTTTCAATTGTAGCGGGATATGGAAATGATAAATATGAAGAATTATTACCAGGAAGTCATCATCTAACAATTATGCCTAATACACCAGCTAAAGTTTTAGAAGGGACAACTTTGTTTGAAAGGGACAATACATTAACAACTGAAGAATTAAGTTATGTTCAAAAAATGTTTGAAAGTATTGGAGAAGTTTATATCATTGATAATTACCAAATGGTTGCAGGTGGTGCTTTGAGTGGTTGTGGACCAGCATTTGTTTATATGTTTATTGAAGCGTTGGCTGATGGAGCAGTTTTAAATGGACTTCCTAGAGAATTGGCTTATAAACTTGCTAGTCAAACTGTTTTAGGAAGTGCAAAAATGGTTAAAGAGACTCAATTACATCCAGGTATTTTGAAAGATCAAGTTTGTTCTCCTGGAGGAATTACGATAAAAGGTGTTAAAGCTTTAGAAGAAAATAATTTTAGAAATGCTGTAATGGAAGCTATTGATCGTTCTAAAAAATAATGAGTAAAAAGTATGATTTGGTTCATACTTTTTTTATGTCAAGATATCTTTTTTGACATCTTTTTTATTTATCATCATATATGATGATAAAGGGGTAAGCAAGATGGATGTCTATGTTGAATTAACTTATTGTATGAATGGTATTTTATTTATCATGACTTATGAAATGATTTCATTATTGCTTAATATTAATTGGTCATTTTTGAAAATCCTTTTCTTGAGTTTTTTAAGTAATATATCGATTGTCCTCATTTATATAGACTATTTACCATATATAAGTTTTTTATACTGGATTGTCCTTTTTTTATTTATTTTCAAAAAACAATTTTTCTTATATTTTCCAGTTTTTTTAATCGTTTATTTTTCAATACTATTCTTTATCAATACCCTAATAAAAGAATCATTTATTTATAATGGAATCTTGATTACTCCCATTAATTACAAAGATATAGTTATTATTATCATGACAGTTATCTTTTTAATCATTGAAACGATTTATCTTATTTATACAAAAAGAAAAATAAAACAAAAAGATGACTTATATGAAATAATGCTTATTTTTAATCAAAAGAAATATCACTGTCAAGGATTTTTAGATAGTGGTAATCATGCATATTATTTAGGATATCCACTTATTTTTATTAAGAAAAATGTTATCGATTCTTATGAAAAAATAGATACCATGACGGTAAGTGGAATCTCAAAAAGAAGAATAGATATTATTTTAGTTGATCAACTTTTGGTCAATAAACAAACATTAAAAAATGTATATGTAGGTGTATTGGATGAATTAGATTACGATTGTTTATTAAATAAAGAATTGATGGGAGGAATTATTTGATGTTGCAAATGATTAGGAAATTTCTAAATCAAAAACAGTATCTTTATTATATAGGAAGACATGATATTTTACCGCCTCCTTTAAAAGGACAACAAGAAAAAGAAACTATTGAAAAAGCAGTTTCTGGCGATCAAAAAGCTAGAGATTTGTTAATTGAACATAATTTAAGACTTGTTGTTTATGTTGCAAAAAGATATGACAATAGTGCAAGTTGTCCATTAGAAGATTTAATTAGTATTGGTACAATCGGTTTAGTAAAAGCAATCAATACTTTTAAAGCTGATAAAAATATTAAACTTGCAACATATGCTTCGAGATGTATTGAAAATGAAATTTTAATGTATTTAAGAAAGAATAATAAGATACGATATGAAATTTCTTTAGATGAACCTTTAAATATTGATTATGATGGAAATGAATTACTATTAGGAGATATTGTAGGAACAGATGATGATCTTGTTGAACAAGAAATGATGAAAAGTGATCAAAAGAAAATTTTTTATGAAGCTTTAAAAAATTTAAATGAAAGAGAAAAAGAGATTTTGATTTTAAGATATGGTTTATCTAATAATGATGAATTGACTCAAAAGGATGTTGCTGATTTATTAGGAATTTCTCAATCTTATATTTCAAGATTAGAAAAGAAAATTATTAAAAAATTAAGAAGTCAATTAAATTATGATGAAGTAAAATAGTATATTTTTATTAAAACAAGCCACACTAATTTTGGTGATTATTGTGGAAAAAGAAAGTTTTATGAGTTATATTCCTATTCAAAAAACACTTTCTAAAAAAGAATTATATACATTGATTCAAAAATATCAAAAAAATCATGATCAAAAAAGTAAAGAAATAATCATTCTTTCTAATACTAAATTAGTTTTATCTTTAATGAAAAGATTTTACCAAAAATCAAATCATTATGAGGATTTATTTCAAGTAGGAATTGTTGGTTTAATTAAAGCAATTGACCATTTTGATACCAATTATCAATTACAATTTTCAACGTATGCAGTTCCTTTGATTATTGGTGAAATGAAACGTTATTTAAGAGATAATACACAAGTTAAAATTTCTAGACCTATTAAAGATCTAGCATATGCTATTTTAAAAGAAAAGGAAAAGTATTTAAATCAATATCAAAGAGAACCTACTATAAATGAACTTTCTCAAAATTTAAATATTGATAAAAAAAATATTATAGAAGCAATACAATCTACCCAAAGTATTGCTTCTTTCCAAGATGTTGTTGGAAGTGATGATCAAAATGAATTATCTTTATTAGATGTTGTTTCTCTTGATCAAGAAACGCTTAAACATTATCATGATCATCTTGATTTAAAAAAAGCATTTGATTGTTTAAATCAAAGAGAAAAGCAAGTGATTCAAGAAAGATATTATCAAGGCTATTCACAATGTGAAATAGCCGATGAACTTTTTGTTTCTCAAGCACAAATTTCTCGAATTGAAAAAAAAGCTTTAGAAAAATTACATAAAAGATTAGTCTAAAGCATATTTTATAGAGGTGATCGTATGCGATTTGTATCATTACAATCAAAAGATGTTATTAATGTCTATGATGGTAAAAAAATTGGCTATATTGCTGATATTGAATTAGATTGGTGTCAAAAGTGTATACAAGCATTAATTGTCGAAAAAATGAATTTTTTTCATTTTTTTTGTTTTTTTAAAGAACCACCTGTCATTGTTATTCCGATTGAATGTGTAATTTCTTTAAAGGGTGATGTCATTTTGGTGAATATTGAACAGGTTTAACCATATTTCCTTGTTGATACCTTTGATAATCAATAAATGTATGGTATAATATTGAGGAAATAAAAGGAGGATGACTTCATGGGTTACGGTGAAAAAGTAAAGAAATGGTTTTTCGATGAAGATGGGGATGAAGGAGATATTGCTGAAGATTATGATGCTGTAGAAATTGATACTGAACCTAAAACAAGTTTATTTGAACAAGCAAAATTTTCTAAAACAAGCGAAGCTGTGAAATCATTAAATATGAATAAAGATAGTCATTTAGTTTTATTTGAACCACGTTCATTTGGAGAAACTCAAGATATTGCAAATTATTTAAAAACAAAGAAAGCGACAGTTGTTAATTTACATCGTTTACAAAAAGATCAAGCAAAACGTGTTGTTGATTTTTTAAGTGGTGTTATTTACGCTATTGAAGGTGATATTCAAAGAATTGGACCAAAAATTTTCTTATGTACACCTCGTAATATTTCTGTTGCTGGAACAATTGATTTAGATGAAGATGAACAAGAAGATTAAAAAGTATGGTTTCCATACTTTTTTAAGTTATGTTAGAACATTTTAAGGGAGAAGAAGTCTTTGTAAAAAAGGTACTTGATTATTTAGATCAAGTACAATATAAACAAAGACTTATTTTAACTCAATTTTTAGATCCATATCATCAATCAATTGTTAAAAGTGTTATTGGACATCAAGAAGAAGTTCAAATTTTAGAAAATGGTGGTTTTATTCATAGTGAAAGTCAAAGAATGATTATTGCTCCTTATTTTTATGAGATAGAAAAAGATGATTTTGAAATTGTTGTTTGTAAAATTGTTTATGCAAAGAATTTTGAAAAATTAACACATCGAGATATTTTAGGTGCTTTAATGTCTTTAGGAATCAAAAGAGAATTGTTTGGAGATATTGTAGAAAAAGATAAAGACTTTTATTTAGCTGTAGATCGACATATTTATGAATATTTAAAAGATCATTTATCAATGATTAAAAGAAGTAAAGTAAAGTTTGTAGAGTGTCATGAAGAAATCGAAGTTAAAAATGATTATTTAGTAAAATCATTTATTGTTTCATCATTTCGCTTAGATAAAATTATTTCTTCTTTTTATAAAATATCAAGACAAAAAGCAGCTGAATTTATCCGTGCTGGTCATGTAAAAGTTAATCATAAACCGGTTGAACAAATAAATTATTTATGTAATAATAAAGACATAATATCATTCAAAAAGCATGGTAGAGTGATGTTTGTTGATTGTAAGAAGCAAACACGTTCTGATAATTATGTGGTTGAAGGATATTTTTATAAGTAGGGAGTGAACATGATGTCGATAAAAAAGCAATTATTTGGTTATAATAAGTCACAAGTTGATGAGTTAATCAATAGAAAAGATAATGAAATAAAGCAGTTGAATGATCAAATGAAAAAACTACAAGAGGATTATCAACAATTAGAGCATCAAAAATCATTATTACAACATCGTGTGAACATCCAAGAACAAACAAATGAAGAAATTGCACGTCTTGCATTAAAAGAAGCAAGCGAACTTATTGACAAAGCGAAAAAGAATGCTAATATGATACTGAGCGAATCGCTGGAGTATGTTCGTTCGTTATCTGGTGAGATGAGCGACTTTAAAGCGCAAGCTGTTAAATTTAGAGCTTCGGTAGAAAAAATGTCAAAAGATATCCTTGAGTCTATTGATCAATCTGAAGTTTACAATTTAATTAATGAAGATAAATACGATGAAGGAGACAGTTTATAATTAGAGTTTTAAGAGAGCTGATGGTTGGTGTAAATCAGTAACAAAGATTATAATGTATCACTCTGGAGTAGCCCTTTGAATTGAGTAGAAGGTGACGTTAATCGCGTTAAGATTTCAAGAGCGTATGAAAATACGAATTAAGGTGGTACCGCGATCACATCGTCCTTAGGATGATGTGTTTTTTTATTTTTAAAGAGAGGAAAGAAAAAATGAATTACAAAGACACATTATTAATGCCAAAAACTGACTTTGAAATGCGTGGAAACTTACCAAAAAAAGAACCTAAGTATGTAGAACGTTGGCAAGAAAACGACATGTATAACAAAGTTATCCAACAAAACGAAGGAAAAGACAGCTTTGTCTTCCATGATGGTCCTCCATATGCTAATGGAAATATGCACATGGGACATATGTTAAACAAAGTAATCAAAGACGTTATTTGTCGTTATAAAAATATGAATGGTTTCTATACACCATATATTCCTGGATGGGATACTCATGGTTTACCAATTGAAAATGCTATTCAAAAATTAGGTGTTAATCGTAAAGAAATGCCTACAGCTAAATTTAGAGAAAAATGTGATGCTTATGCTCATGAACAAGTTAATAAACAAATGTCACAACTTATTCGTATGGGAACATTTGCAGATTATAAACATCCATATTTAACATTACAACATGAATTTGAAGCAAGACAAATTGAAGTTTTTGCTAAAATGGCAATGGATGGATTAATCTTCAAAGGATTAAAACCAGTATATTGGTCACCATCAAGTGAATCAGCATTAGCTGAAGCAGAAGTTGAATATCATGATATCAAATCACCAACTATCTTTGTTAAATTCCAAGTTAAAGATGGTAAAGGAATTTTAGATAATGATGTTAATTTCGTTATTTGGACAACTACACCTTGGACAATTCCAGCTAACTTAGCAATCTGTTTAAATGCATCTTATAATTATGCATTAGTAGAAACAGAAAAAGGAAAATTAATTGTTTTAGATACTTTAGTTGATGAATTAATGGCTAAATTTGAAATTACTGATTATAAAGTTGTTAATCATTATAAAGGATCTGAATTAGAATATATCACATGTCAACATCCATTATATGACAGAGAATCATTAGTCATCTTAGGAGATCACGTCACTGCTGATTCTGGTACTGGATGCGTTCATACAGCACCTGGATTTGGGGCTGACGACTTCTTTGTTGGTCAAAAATACAATTTACCAGCTTACTGTAATGTTGATGAACATGGTTGCATGATGGAAGACTGTGGTGAATGGTTAGCTGGTCAATATGTTGATGATGCTAATAAAACAGTAACTATGAAATTAGATGAAATCGGTGCTTTATTAAAACTTGAATTCATTACACATAGTTACCCACATGATTGGCGTACTAAAAAACCTATTATCTTTAGAGCAACTGATCAATGGTTCTGTTCATTAGATAAAATCAGAGATAAATTATTAAGTGAAATTGATAATGTTAACTGGTTAAATGAATGGGGTCATATTAGAATCTATAATATGATTAGAGATCGTGGAGACTGGTGTATTTCACGTCAACGTACTTGGGGTGTACCAATTCCTATTTTCTATTGTGAAGATGGAACACCAATTATTGAACAAGAAGTATTTGATCATATTTCTGAATTATTTAGAGAACATGGTTCAAATGTTTGGTTTGAAAGAGATGAAAAAGATTTATTACCTGAAGGATATACAAATGAACATTCACCAAATGGTATCTTCAAAAAAGAAAAAGATATCATGGATGTATGGTTTGACTCAGGAAGTTCACATACAGGTGTCATGGTAGAAAGAGGATTTAATTATCCTGTAGATCTTTACTTTGAAGGTAGTGACCAATATCGTGGATGGTTCAACTCATCATTAATTATCGGTGTTGCTGCTCATGGTAAAGCTCCTTATAAAACTGTCTTATCACATGGTTTCGTATTAGATGGTAAAGGAAATAAAATGTCTAAATCTTTAGGAAATACAGTAGATCCTATTAAACTTGTTAACCAATATGGAGCAGATATCGTAAGATTATGGGCTACTTCTGTTGCTTATCAACAAGATGTTCGTATTTCTGATGAAATCATGAAACAAGTTGCTGAAGGATATCGTAAAATCCGTAATACAATGAGATTCGTTTTAGGTAACTTAAATGACTTTAAAGAAAGTGATTTAGTAGAAATTAAAGATTTACCTGGTGTTGATCAATACATGTTAGCTAAATTAAATGAATTAATGAAAGCTTATGATGAAGCTTATGCAAATTATGATTTTGCAACAGCCAACCAAGAAATCTTAAATTACTTTACAAATACATTAAGTTCATTCTATATGGATTTCACAAAAGATATCTTATATATTGAAGCTGCAAATTCTCCTCGTAGAAGACAAGTTCAAACTGTTTTATATCATCATGCTAAAACAATGATGAAATTATTATCAACAGTTCTTGTATTTACAGCTGAAGAATTACATGATCATTTCTATTGTGATGAAACAAAAGCAGAATCTATTTTCTTAGAACCTAAATATGAATTATTTGATATTGAAAACGAAGAAGAAGTTTTAGCTTATTTCTCTAAATTCATGGAAGTAAGAAAAGATGTTTTAAAATCTATGGAAGGTTTAAGAAATGAAAAATTAATTAAATCTAATATGGAAACAAAAGTAACATTATCTTTAAAAGATGAATATAAAGATATTGCTAACTTAAAAGATGATTTAAAACAATTATTCATTGTTGCTAAAGTTGAATTAGTTGATGATACAACTTTAGAAGAATATGAAACAAGCTACATTAAAGTAGAAAAATTCAACGGTGTACAATGTCCAAGATGTTGGAACTATTTTGATGAAGATGAAATGAATGGTGAATTATGCTCACGTTGTGCAAGCGTAGCTCACCGTGTAGCTGAATAATAGCTAACAGGATGTATCGAAAGGTACATCCTTTTCTTTTTAAAAAACAATTTTGTAATGAAAAATGAAGCGAACTGTGTTATTATTTACGAGATTGTAGGTGAGAGAGTATATGAAAAAAGAAACAATGGGTAAATGTATGTTATTAATGGCAGCACTTATTTGGGGAAGTTCTTTCATTGTTATGAAAAATGCTGTGGATTTTATTTCGCCATTTACTTTGTTATGCATCCGTTTTGTACTTAGTACTATTTTTATTACATGTTTGTTTTTTAATAAAATAAAAGAAATAAAAAAACAAGATTTAATAGGTGGTTTTTTAGCTGGACTTGCGTTGTTTAGTGCATTTTCAATTCAAACATTCGGTTTACAACTCACAACACCAGGTAAAAATGCTTTTTTAACGGCTGTTTATTGTACTATTGTTCCTTTATTAAGTTGGCTCTATTTTAAAAAGAGTCCAGATTGCTCACAAATATTTGCAGCTATTCTTTGTTTTATTGGAGTTGGTTTTGTTTCTTTAGATAGTTCTTTAAAAATCAATTTAGGAGATATTTATACATTAATAGGAGGTTTTTTATATGCTGTTCATATTATTGTGTGTGAAAAAGCAATGAAAAACACCTCTCCAATAATTATTACAGCTTTACAATTTGCATTTGCCGCTATTTTTTCATTTGTAGCAGCTTATTTATTTGAAGATGTTTCTATTATTTTCCATATTGACCAAAGTATTTATCTTCAAATTTTATACCTTGCTTTTTTTGCAACAACATTATGTTATTTATTTCAAAATGTTGGACAAAAATTTGTTAATGAAAATATTGCAGCATTATTATTAAGTTTAGAATCTGTATTTGGGGTTTTCTTTTCTATTTTATTTGGTCAAGAAATGATGACACTTCAAATTGCTTTAGGATTTTTAATTATATTTATTTCTGTATTGATTTCAGAAACAAAATTATCTTTTTTACATAGGGAGGAAAACAATGATTAAAAAATTACTCACAATCACTTTATCATTTATAATGATTTTTACATCTATAGGATCAGTCTTTGCTGAAGGCAATACAAATCAAAATGAAGTTAATATTGCTGGTCAATATGCTATTGTTATTGATAAAGATACTGGACAAATTTTATACAATAAAAGTGCACATGATAAAATGTATCCAGCAAGTATTACAAAAATTTTAACATGTATTGTTGCAATCGAAATGATCGATGATTTAGATAAAACTGAAACAATTACTCAAAGTGATATTGATACTGTATGGGAAACAGGAGCTACAGCTGCTAATTTTACAGTTGGGGAAGTTGTGACATATAGAGATATGTTAATGGGAGCAATGTTACCTTCAGGAGCAGATGCTTGTCGTGCACTTGCTAATAATACCTGTGGAAATCAAGAAAAATTTGTTAAAAAAATGAATCAACTAGTTAAAAAATTGGGATTAAAAGATTCTCATTTCGTTAATACAACAGGAATTCATGATGATGACCATTACACAACTGCTTATGATATGGCTAAGATAACACAATATGCTTTAAAAAATAAAAAATTTGTCGAAGTATTTAATAGATATCAATATACTTCAAGTGATGGTTTACATCAATGGGTTAAAAAAGTTATTTATAGTAGTAAAAGAGATCATATTGATACATCTATGATAGAAGGATGTAAAAGTGGTTATACAAGTAAAGCGCAAAGTACTTTATCTAGTTTGTTAAACATTAATAATCACCATTATATTAGTGTTGTTGGTTTTTCAAAAAATAGTGAGGGTTATAATCATTGTACTGTCAATGATACACTTACTTTAGGACATTATATTGCTGCAAACTATGCAGTAACAGATGTTCTAAAAAAAGGAACAAAGATGAATACGGTAGAAATCAAAAAAGGACAAACTGGTAAAGTAGATGTTATTACTGAAAAAAAAGTAGAGGCGGTATTACCTAAAAATTATAATCCCGCAGATTTACAATATAAATTTCATTTAAAAAATCTTACAGCTCCAGTTAAGAAAAATCAAAATGCTGGAACAATGGATGTTCTTTATAAAAAAACAAAATTAGAGACAGTTTCGTTAGTTACTGATCAAGCAGTCAATGAAAGTCGTTTCGTTGTAACAATGAGAAAAATTGAAAATGCTGTTTTACCATGTATAGAGTTTCTTGTTGTTGGTATTATTGTTTTATTGTTAGTAAGAAAAATCATGATTAAACGTAGACGAAAAAAAAGACGTCAACAAAGATATAGAAGAAAGTAGGGGAACCTACTTTTTTTACTTATAAATGCTTATTTACATTAAGTGTTTATAAGTTTGTATGTTGACAATTGCTTAATAATACGTATAATATAAGTGAGAGGTGAGAAATATGACTTATAAATGCGTATTTAGTGATATTGATGGTACACTATTAAATTCAAAACATCAAATAAGTGAAAAAACTAAAAATAAAGTACAAGAATTATATTCGAATCATATTCCTTTTGTGCTTGTATCAGCAAGGATGCCTAAAGGAATGCATTATTTTTTAGATGAATTACAAATAAAAGCTCCTATGGTAAGCTATAGTGGTGGATTGATTTTAGATGAAAATCAAGAAGTGATTTATTCAAAAGGATTTTCGGTAGAAATGGCAAAACGTCTTTTTGAATATATTAAATACTACTATCAAATACCAGTGAGTTTTTATGTAGAAGATAAATGGATGGTTGATGAAGTAGATGAAGGTATTGAAGAAGAAAGTCGTATTACTGGTTTAAAACCTGAAAAATTAGATTTAAATGGAGTTAAAAAGGTTCATAAATTATTAGTGATAGCTGATGCTATGATTATTGATCGTTTGGAAATGAGTTTAAAGGAAAAATTTAGTGGTTTAAAGATTTATAAATCTAAAGCAACTTATTTAGAAATTATGGATGAATCTGTATCAAAATCAAGTGCAATTCAATTTTTATGTGATAAAATGAAAATAGGTCTTCATCAAACCGTTTCTTTTGGAGATAATTATAATGATTTGGATATGCTTCTTTTAACTGGAAAAGGCTTTGCAATGGCTAATGGGGCTCAAGGTGTTTTAGAAAGTATTCCAACACATACTCTTTCTAATGATGAAGATGGAATTGTTTATGCATTAGATTATTTAGTAGGTGAATAAGGTGTATCAAGAAGAAAGAATTTATAAAATTTTAGAAATATTAAAAGATAAAAAGACAATGACGAATCAAGAAATTATGGATCAATTTCATGTTTCTAGAGATACAGCAAGAAGAGATATTGTTCGTCTTGTAAATGAAAATTTAGCAATAAGGACACATGGTGGTATTACTTTAAATAATGTACATCAAATAGGAAGTTATCAAATAAGAAAGCAAGAAAATGAAGAAATAAAAAATGAAATTGGTAAAACTGCTGTTTCTTTGATTAAAAATAACAAAGTGATTTTTTTTGATACTTCAACAACAGTTGCAGCTTTGTGTCAATATGTAGATGATACTATAGAAGCGTATAGCCATTCTTTAGATAATATTGAAGTGTTATCTCAACATTGTTTATGTCATATGATAGGTGGTACTTATTTTAAAAAGAATCGTTATATGTATGGAAGCCAAACGCTTAATACATTAGATCAAATTTATTTTGATTTAGCTTATGTAGCTGCAGCAGCAGTGATGGAAGATGGTATTTATGTTGAAGAATTTGAAGATGCTGCAATTAAAAGAAAAGTAGCAAGTCGTAGTCAAAAAGTATGTTTGGTTGTAGATCATAGTAAATTTAATAAAAAAAGCTCTTATAAAGCTTTTGATTTTCAAGATATTGATATTGTAGTTGTCGATGAATTACCAATTGTTTATCAAGAAAAACTAGCAAATGCAAATTGTCAAATTATTTATACAAAAGAAAAGTAGATTTTTACGAATCTACTTTTTTGCTAGCATTTTATCAATAAAATAACCAATTACTCTAAAAATCATGGCTAAACCAAAGATAGATAAAGCACCGAATGTTTCATATTTATGGAAAAGGAATGTACATAAAAAGTAAGTAATAATTCCTAATGCTGCCCCTAGACCTGTTAATAATGTCATGAAAACATCTTTTTGTTGTTGTTTCATAATTTCACCTCAAGAACTATTCTAACATATCAAAAACCAATAAACAATAAATAGAAGTTGTGCTATAATCTAAATAAAGTGAAAGGGGAAGTCTATGTATAATACGTTGATTTTTGATTTAGATGGAACACTTGTAGATTCGATAGAAGATTTAGCTTTATCTACAAATATTTTAATGGAAGAAAACCATTTTCCTACTTATGATTTAGATACATATAAACAATTTGTAGGAAATGGTGTTGATAAATTAATAGAGAGGGCATTGCCTGAAGAGTATAAAAAAGATGTGAGAAAATACCGTGCACGTTTTGATGAAATTTATAAAGAGAATTGTTTAAAACATACAAAACCTTATCAAGGAATGGAAGAATTAATTGATGAACTTTATCATCAAGGATATAAATTAGCAGTTGTAACCAATAAACCAAAATTAAATGCAGTAACAATTGTTAATCATTTATTTCCAAACAAATTTATGTATGTTTTTGGAAATACAGTTTATCAACCTAAAAAGCCACATCCTTGTTTAGTACAACTTGCTATGCAGTTAATGGAAAGTAATAAAAATGAAACATTAATGATTGGTGATAGTAATGTAGATATTGAAACAGCCATCAATGCTAAAATTAAATCTATAGGATGTGAATGGGGCTTTAGAGGAAAAGAAGAACTTGTTCAAGCTGGAGCAACTTATACAGTTTCTAAGCCAAGTGATATTAAGGAACTTTTAAAATGATTGCTGTATCGAGATGTTTAATTGGGGAAAATTGTACGTATGCTGGAAAGAATAATCTTTGTAAGGAAATAAAGGAACTTTATGATCAAGGTCTAGTGTTACCACTTTGTCCAGAAGTACTAGGTGGTTTACCAATTCCTAGAACACCTTGTGAAATTGTTGGAGAAAACGTGATTGATCAAAATGGCATAGATCGTACAAAAGAATATACCCGAGGTGCTAAAATAGCTTTAGATAAATGTTTAGAAAAAGATATTAAAATAGCTGTTTTAAAAGCTAAAAGTCCAAGCTGTGGAAAAGATTTTATTTATGATGGTACTTTTTCACATCAACTTGTTGAAGGTGATGGTATTTTTGTACAGATGTTAAAAGAAAAAGGAATTGCAGTTTATAGTGAAAATGAAGTAACAGAGGTTTTAAAATTAATAAATGGAGGAAAGTAAAAATGGGACATATTTTATGGGTAGAACCAGTATTTAAAGAAATGATTTGGGGAGG
>OLOD01000272.1_pt1 | contig 41584 bp, 45 predicted proteins | sample 1671921 | NCBI WGS metagenome assembly OLOD01 (sample SAMEA3136626, study PRJEB25190) | human gut metagenome | biome: human gut; feature: human-associated habitat; material: faeces | place: Austria | collected 2013
CTATCATAATGCTATGAAAAAAAATTGCATCTTAAAACAACTGAAATGTCTATTTAAACGACTCAAAAGTTATTTATCAAAAATATAAACATACATTTTTAACATATTAAACAAAAAAACATTAATTTTTTAATATCAAAAGATATATATAAACTAATGTTTTTATTTAGATTTTATAAATTTTCATTATTTTCTGATACAACAAATGCAATAGCATAATGATTTTCATGTGAAATTGAAACATGACAATGAAAATTTTTTATATATGGTTTACCATTTTTATCATTTAAACAGCATATTTCTTTAAATGGCGTAAATCCTACAGCCTTAATAAAAGCCTCTTTAACCGCAAATCTTCCTCCTATAAACTCTCTTTTGGATTTGTCATTTTTCTTTGATTGATATAGTATAATTTCGTCTTCATGTAGAATTTTTTTTGCAAGTTGATCCAAATGATCTAACCTTCTTAAATCACAAATATCCACACCTATTCCACTAATCATAATTAATCCTTAAATTTTTTTTCATACAAACTCATTAATTCATCTAATGACATGTTATCATCAATTTCATCAATCAATGAATTTTGTTCTTCAGATTTTTTTTGTCCAAAATCCAACTTAAATTCTCCCGTTCTTTCTTCAATAATTTTAAGTTGATCTTGTTCTTCTTCTTCAATTTTAGCAATATTTCTTAAATTATCTTCAACAGTTGGCAGCTTTTCCTCATCAATAATTTTTTCTTCATTAACATCCTCTAAATTTGAAGTATCCGAAGTATTTTCATTTTCTTCAACAGTAGTTAAAACAGCTTCACTTTCTGAATCTTCCTTTTCTTCAAAATTACCATAATAAGGAGAAATGACTTGAATAAGAGAATTATCTTTCTTTTTTGCTTTTTTAACAGCTTTCTTTTTTACCGTTTTGGCTGTTTCTTTTTTGACTTCATTCATACCAAACATAGGTGAAATAATTTCTTTCATTTCATAATTTTTCTTTATTTCTGATTCTGCTTCTTTTTCAGCTTTTTTTTCAATTTTATTAACATTTTTGGAAGTAGTTTCTTTTGACAATTGTTGATTTGTACTTTTTTTAGGTATACTTTCATCCTTTTTGAATTCCTCATCATAAATAAGAGGCTTTGAAAATTTTTCATTTCTTCTTTGTTCAACAATTGGATCTACAGTTTCAAAAATATCATCTTCATTTGATTTTTTAAAAAAATGTTTAAACATAATAACTCCTTCCTTCAATCTCATCTATTTAATTGATTGAATAAACGCTTCTATTTCTTCTTGTGTTTTTCTTAATTTACTTACAAAACGTCCAGTCTCTTGTCCGTTTTCATAGCTTACAAAAGAAGGAATTCCTAAAATATCTAAATTTTGGCATAACTCAATAAAATTATCTCTATTAATACTATAAAATGTAAAATCTGGATATTTTTTTACAACGTCTCCAATAAATGGCTTAATAAACATACAATCAGGACACCACGATGCCGTAAATAAAATGATTGATTTATTTTTAATTGCCTCTTTATATTCATCTAAAGTATTAATTTCTATTAATTGATCCATCTCTCTACTCCTTAATATCATGAATAATCATCTTATAAATTGGTCCGTTTACTGAAAATTTTCTTTCATATTCTGTCATAATATTATCATCAGCCTCTGGAGAATTATGTAAATCTAGAGAAACATAGTCTAAATGATAATTATTTTCTGTTACAGACTGTAATGAATATTCAAATAATCCTCGATTATCAGTTTTAAATTCAATATAACCATCTTTCTTTAATAAATAACGATATACATTTAGAAATGAAGGTGATGTTAATCGTCTTTTAGCATGTCTTTTTTTAGGCCAAGGATCACTAAAATTTAAAAATAAGTGATCTATTTCACCTTTTTCAAATACTTTTTCTAATTCAATTGCATCGTAATGCATAAGCTTTAAATTAGGTAATTTTTCATTTTTATTTATTTTATTAATAGCAGCAGCTAATACACTTGGAAATTTTTCAATTCCAATATAATTATTTTCCGGATGTTTTAAGGCATTTTGATATATAAAATCTCCCTTTCCCATCCCAATTTCTATATATAATGATTGATTCTCATCAAATAAATCATGATAATGTCCCTTATGATTTTCAGGATTTAATATAACTAAATCGTCATTTTCTTCCATTATATCATAAGCTTTTGGGTTGTTTCTTAATCTCACAAAAAAATCCTCCTTATTTTTATACAAATATTATCATAAATCGTTCATTAAGTCGAATAGTTCATTTTCAGATAATTCTCTAAATTCACCTGATTGTAAAGAATCATCTAACTCTAAATTTTTCATCTTAATTCTTTTTAAATATGTAACTTTCTTTCCAACACTTTCCACCATTTTTTTTACTTGGTGAAATTTTCCTTCAAAAATTTCAATAAAAACCTCAGAATTATTTCCTTCAGTTTTTATAATAGATAAATAAGAACTTTGACATTTATAATGGTCAATTATTATACCTTCTTTAAATTTTAAAACATCATTTTCATTCATCACACCATCAATACGTGCATAATATAGCTTAGAATGATGTCTACTTGGTGCTAACAATTTATGTGCAAAATCCCCATCATTGGTTAGTAATAAAAGTCCTTCCGTATCTAAATCCAGTCTACCTACTGGAAATAAATCATACTGCTCATAGCCATAAATTAAATCAACAACAGTTGGATGAACATTATCTTTTGTTGCTGACACATATCCCGCAGGTTTATGAAGCATAATATAGACATATGGTTTATATACAATTTTCTCACCATCGAAAACAATTTCATCAGTTTCATAATCAACCTTAAAATCATCCTTTTTCACGATATTTCCATTAACAGTTACAAATCCATTTCTAATGTAATTCTTAACTTCTTTTCTCGTTCCAACACCGTAATGAGCCAATAATTTATCAAGTCGCATTGCCATGTAAAATAATATACCTTTCTATTTGTTTGTTTTGTGTATTATATGTTAAATATATTTTAACATCAAATTCTTTTTTTGATGTTATACCTGATAAATTGATTCCTTTATAATATCCTCTTTTTTTATCAACATAATTAGGTTTTAAAGAAAAACTATCTTTTTCTAATAATCCAATACTAGGAATATTTTTGTCATTTAAATCAATCAAAGCTATTGCTTTAACTTTTTGCATTTCTAAATTAGGATTATTGATAACAATATCATAACGTATTTTAGTACTTGAAATTCTATTAGTAACAAGTTGTATAGAACAATCTTGACATGATGTATCAAAAGTTTTTCTTTTTTTTAAAAGTTTATAATATTGCATATATTCATTGTATTGTTTTTTTGAGTATGGTTTTTCTTTTTTTTGAGTTGAACATCCTAATAATATAAATATAGATAAAAAAATCATTAATTTATTTTTCATATAACCACCTTATACATTATAACATAGAGATATTATAAAAAAAAATTAAAATAGGAATATTTCCTATTTTAATTTAAAAGTTCCACATTCTGTTTCTTGTTCATCACAAGGAGAACTACAATTGCATTTTGAAACTTTAATTTCATTTGCTAAACATTTATTATTGGAATCATGATATGCACATGTTGTAACTGAACATTTTACATCTTTTGCCATCATTTTCACCTCCATTATTAGTTTGAACAACATCCTAAAATCTATACAAAAATAAAAGCCAATTAATTTTGGCTTTTATCTTCATATTCAATTAAACAACTAAAAGAATATTCTAATTCAGATGAAAAACACATTGCAACACAATAATGCATTTGAATGATTTGATATCCTTGTCCAAGAAAATCATTGATTTCATCTTGCAAATCTAATTCATGAGTACATTCTATAATTTTAACTTTCATAAATAAAGTATAATTTATAAAAGTTAAAAAATTTGTCTTTATTGGTTAATTTCTACAGCAAATTCAACCTCAAAATTTTTACCAACAGGTAATTCAACACAACTTTCTTTTTCTTTAAATTCACCATTAAAATCAGTATAGTCAGCGTGTCCAACCCATGGTTCAATAGCAATTAAACCACCAACATGTTTTGCTGCCCAAAGTCCTACATGATCAAATCCATTCATATGAAAAATAATAGATTTGTCATGATTTAATGATTTAAGAGCAATATTTTCTGATTTAAAGTTTTTAATAACAATTGCATCTGTATTAAAAAGTTCTTGTCTAACAAAAAATCTTTTTTCATGATCAAAGAAAGGTTTTTCAATTCTTGACATTCCTCTTTTTTCAACATCGATAATTTTTCGATTACAAGTTTCATTTTCTGAAAATTCTAAATAATAATCATTACTTGATTCATTTTCCATAAATGGGCAAGCAAATGCAGGATGACCACCTACTTGGAAATAAATATTTTGTTGATCAATGTTTTTAACTTCAATGTGACATGTTAATTTATTTTCAACAAGTCTATATGTGACATTTAATTCAAATAAGAAAGGATATTGTTTTATAATTTCATCATTAGATTTTAATGAGAATATTACTTCAGTATCACTAACTTGGTTTGTTTCAAATTCATTGTGTCTTGCAAAACCATGTTGTGTCATATGATACTCTTTACCATTAATCACACATGTATCATTTTTTAATGCTCCAACAATTGGGAATAGAATCGGTGCACTATTAGCCCATTGAGAGGCATCCCTTTTCCACATATAATTTAATTGATCTTTTTTTCCTTTAATTGAAATAATTTCTGCTCCTTTTGGATGTAAAGAAACAGTCAATAAATCATTAGATAATTCTACCATAATAATCCTCCTATCAGTATTTTCATTATATCATAAAATAAATTCTAAAAAAAAGAAAAAGATTATTTCTAATCTTTTTCGTGTAATGAATTAATAATACTTTCAATTTTATTTCCATATTCTAAAGAAGTATCTAAAATAAAGTGTAATTCAGGACATTTTCTTACTTTTAATTTTTTAGAAAGTAAATTACGAATAAATCCTTTAGATCTTTCTAATGCTTCCATTCCTTTTTCTTGATTATAATTTTTTCCTAAAAAAGTAACATACACTTTAGAAATAGATAAATCATTAGTTGTTTCAACAGCAGTAATTGTACACATACGTAAATCTCTATCACGTACTTCATTTTGTAAAATTAAAGAAACTTCTCTTAAAATTTGAGTATTTATTCTTTCTGTTTTTAATGACATAAGACCAACTCCTATTTCTTTTCTACTTCTTCCATTACATAGCCTTCAATGATATCTCCTTCTTTAATATCATTGTAGTTTTCAATATTTAATCCACATTCAAAACCAGCATTAACTTCTTTAACATCATCTTTAAAACGTCTAAGTGATGCAAGTTTTCCTTCATAAACCACAATACCATCACGAATCAAACGAATACCACAATTTCTTTTAATTGACCCATCAGTAACATAACATCCAGCAATATTTCCTACTTTACTAGCTTTTATAACTTGACGAATTTCAGCTTGTCCAGTAATAACTTCATGATATTCTGGTGCTAACATTCCTTTCATAGCAGTTTCAATTTCTTCAACCATTTTATAAATAACATTATGAAGACGAATTTCAACATTTTCTTCTTCAGCTTTATTTCTAACCTTTGCATCAGGTCTTACATTGAAACCATAGATGATTGCTTGAGATGCGCTTGCTAAAATAACATCAGATTCAGATATTGCACCAACAGTTGAACGAATTACATTAACTCGAACACCATCAACATCAATTTTTTCTAATGATGCTTTTACAGCTTCAGCAGTTCCTTGTACATCTGCTTTTACAATAATATTTAAGTCAATAATTTGACCTTCTTTAATTTGAGAATATAAATCATCAAGAGATAGTGCAGCTCCAGAATTACGATCTTTTTCAATTTTAGCTTTCATACGTGTTTCACCAACACTACGTGCTTGTTTTTCTGATTCGAAAACCATAAATTTATCACCAGCAACTGGAACTTCATTTAAACCAGTAATTTCAACAGGTGTACCAGGTAACGCTTCTTTAATAACACGTCCTTTATCGTCTAACATTTGTCTTACTTTACCAAAAGCAGTACCAACAACAATTGGATCACTTGTACGTAAAGTCCCATTTTCAACTAATAATGTTGCAACAGCTCCTCTACCTTTATCAAGTTTACCCTCTACAACACTACCATATGCATAACGATTTGGATTTGCTTTTAAATCAGCTAATTCAGCAACAACGATCAATGTTTCTAATAGCTCATCGATTCCAATTCCTTTTTTAGCAGAGATTTCACAATAAACTGTATCTCCACCCCATTCTTCAGGTAATAATCCTTCTTCAGCCATTTCAGCTTTAATTCTTTCAGGATCAGCACCTTCTTTATCAATTTTGTTAATTGCAACAACAATAGGAACTCCTGCAGCTTTTGCATGGTCAATAGCTTCTTTTGTTTGAGGCATAACTCCATCATCAGCAGCAACAACGATAATAACAATATCAGTCACTTGTGCTCCACGTGCTCTCATTGCTGTAAAAGCTTCATGACCTGGTGTATCTAAAAATGTAACTTTTTTACCATTTACTTCTACTTGGTAAGCACCAATATGTTGAGTAATTCCACCAAATTCACCATCAACAACTGCAGATTTTCTAATAGTATCTAGTAATGTTGTTTTACCATGGTCAACATGTCCCATGATTGTTACAACTGGACATCTTGGTTGTAAATCAGCTTCATCATCAACAACTTCAATATTTTCAAAATTAACTTCGTCTACTGGAACATGTTTTTCACATTCACAACCATATTCTAAACAAATTAATTCAACTTGTTCATCATTTAATGATGAATTGATTGTTACCATAGTTCCTAATAAAAATAATACTTTTATAACATTAGCAGGCGTTTGTCCTAGCTTTTCAGCTAGTTCACCAACAGTAATTCCTTCTTCATAAGAAATCACACCATCTTTTATTTCTGATGTTTCTTTCTTTGTAGGAAAGTTTGATTGTAATTGTTTCTTCTTTTGAGAACCTTTTTTCTTTTTAAATTGTTTTGCCATAAAATCAACCTCCTATCAATTCTTTTATTTTTTTTGCAAACCCTTGATTTGTAATACCTAATGCAACACGATTGTTTTTTCCAACTGCTTTAGAAATTGTATCAATATTTTCATCAACAATGAAATAATCAACATGATAAAAATGACATTTATCTGTAATTTTTTTCTTAGTATTAGCACTTGCATTACTTGCAATAACAACAAGTTTTGTTTCATTAGCAGCAATACTTTTTATCAAAGTTTCTCCTGAAACAATTCCCTTTGCAACATTAGCAAGTCCTAATAAATTTAAATATTTTTTATTCATCACAATATTTTTTTAACTCCTCAAAAATTTCATCAGGAATTTCTACTTGTAAAGAACGAGATAAAACTTTTTTCTTTTTAGCAATTTCAATTGCTTCTAAGCTTCTTTTTAAATAAGCACCTCGTCCATTCATTTTACCAGTAGCATCTACAAATACTTGACCTTCTTTATTTCTTACAACACGAATTAATTCTTTTTTAGGTAATTGTTCATTTGTTGCAAGACATTTTCTAAGTGGAATTTTTCTCATTCTATCTCATCCTAATCTTCATCATAATATTTGTCATATTCATCATAATCGATATCTTCATCATATTTACTATATTCATAATCTTCATAATCATCAAAATCTTCATAATCATCTACATCTGATTCTGAAGTGACTTCTTCAACTTCATTTTCAACATTTCCTGTTTCTTCAACAACAACTTCTTTTCCTTCTTGGTTATCTAACATTTCTTGAGCAAATTCATCTTGGAATGTTTCATCAACAGGTAATTCTTCTTTTTGTTGAATTTGTTCCATTAAACCTAATTCAGTTGCTTCAGATAATGATTTAATATCAATTTTCCATCCAGTAAGTCTAACTGCTAATCTTGCATTTTGACCACGTTTACCAATAGCTAATGACAATTGATCATCAGGTACAATAACTAATGCACTATGTTTTTCTTCATCAACAGAAACAGTTAATACATCAGAAGGTGATAATGCATGTGAAATATAAACAACTGGATCACTTGACCATTCAACAATATCAATCATTTCACCATGTAATTCATCAACAACATTTTTAACTCTTGAACCTTTTGGACCTACACAAGAACCAATTGGATCTAATCCTTCAACTGCAGTGTATACAGCGATTTTACTTCTTTCACCAGGTTCACGAGAAACTGATTTAATTTCAACTGTTCCATCATAAACTTCAGGAACTTCTAATTCAAATAGTCTTCTTACGAATTGTGGTTCTGTTCTACTTACAACAATATGTGTTCCTTTTGTTCCACGATCAACATCACTTACATATACTTTAACATGTTGTCCTTCATGTAATGTTTCTCCTGGAATTTGTTGATTTAATCCTAAAAATGCTCCAGTTTTTCCAATATTGATAATAGCAAATTTAGGTTCTACACGATCAACGATACCTGTAATGATATCATCTTTTTTATCAGCAAATTCATTATATAATGTTTCTTTTTCAGTTTCGCGTATTTTTTGTCTGAAAAGTTGTTTTGTTTGAATTGCTGCCAAACGTCCAATGTGATCTACATCTGCTTCTGTTTCTACAATATCTCCAACTTGATAGTTTGGATTAATATCATGAGCTTCATCTAAAGAAACTTCTAAATCTTCATCTTCTAAATCATCAACAACTGTTCTAATTTCGAATAATCTGATTTTTCCTGTTTTTTCATTAATTTCTACACGTACATTTGCTTCTGGAATCATATAATTCTTTTTGTAAGCTTTAGCAATTGATTCCTTTAACATTTCTAAAAATACGTCTTTTTCAATACCTTTTTCTTCACATAAAGCATTTAAAGCACTCATAAATTTTCTGTTACTAGCCACTTTTATTTCCTCCTAAAATTTTACAGCTAATCGCATAAATTGAATGTTATCATAATTGATAACAACTTTTTTCTTAATATTTTTTACAAGATATTCAAATTCTAATTCTTGACCATCAATAGATTTCAAATATCCTTCAACTTCATCTAATCCAGCTTTAGGATTTTTAAATTTTGCATAAACATATTCACCAATCGATTTTTGAACTTGCTCAAAAGTCTTTAATGGCTTTTCAATTCCAGGTGAAGAGACTTCTAAAATGTATTCATCTTTAATTGGATCAGTTTCGTCAAGTTTATCACTAATTAACTCACTTACCGCAACACATGTATCCATATCTAGATACCCTTCATTTTTTTCAATATAAATACGTAAATACATTTCATTATTATCTTTTACATATTCAATATCGTCTAAATAACAATCATTTTGTTCGATCAAAGGTAAGACCATTTCTTTAATACTTTCCAATAACTCCATTTTTTCACCCCTATTCAATAATAAAGAGTGGGTTCCCCCACTCGTTTCTCTTTATGAAACTATAAGTAATATAGCACATTTTTTTATCATAATCAAGTCGCTAGAAAAGTGATAATTGATTTTCTTCTTGCATTCCATCAAAAACACCCATTTTTGTAAGTTGTTTAATATGTGAATTATTCAATTTAGTCCTTTTAATCACATCTTCTTTAGATAAGAATGCTCCATGCTTGCGTGCTTCAATAACAGTATTAGCAACCGATTCACCTAATGAATCAACTGAACTAAACGGTGGAAGTAAGCCACTTGGATCATCTGGATCTAAAATAAATTTATTGGCATCAGACTTTTCTAAGTTTAAAGGACTAAAATGGAATCCTCGATCAATCATTTCTAACGCAATTTCAAACACATCCCACAGTCCTTCATCTTTATTAGAAGATTGTCTATTTTCTCTTAACATTTCTATTTCTTTTCTTCTTGAAAGAATTGCATCTTTACCCGCAACTAATGTTTCAATATCAAAGAAATCACATCTTGTAGAAAAATAAACTGCATAATATTCTCTTGGATAATATAATTTCCACCAAGCTACACGAATAGCTGATAAAACATAAGCTACCGCATGAGCTTTAGGGAACATGTATTTAATTTTTTTACATGAATCAATATACCATTGAGGAACATTATATTCTTTCATGAGTTCTTCATATTTCTTTTCTGGAAAAACTGCCGGTGATTTTCCTTTACGAACACATTCCATAATGTCAAAAGCATCTTTATTAGGAAGACCTTTTTCAATTAAATAAACCATAATATCATCACGACAACCAATTACTTCTTTTAATGTACATGTTCCATTTTTAATCAATGTTTCAGCATTTCCCAAATAAACATCAGTTCCATGTGAAAGACCAGAAATGATTACTAAGTCATTAAAAGTTTGCGGCTTTGTTTGATCTAACATACTACGTACAAAAGTTGTACCAAATTCAGGTAAACCTAAAGCACCACTTTTACAATTAATATATGATAAATCAACACCCAATGCTTCACTTGTTGTAAAAAGTGACATAACTTTTGTATCATTTGTTGGTATTGTTTTAGGATCAACACCCGTTAAATCTTGTAACATACGAATAACCGTTGGATCAACGTGCCCTAAAATATCAAATTTCAAAACATTATCATGAATAGCATGGAAATCAAAGTGGGTTGTACGCCATTCTGCAGACAAATCATCAGCTGGATATTGATAAGGTGTGAAATCAAAAACATCATAATCTCTAGGAATAACTATAATTCCTCCTGGATGTTGACCAGTTGTACGTTTAACTCCGCCACATCCTCTAGCAATTCTTTCAAGTTCAGCACTACGTACTTCATTATCAATTCCTAATGTTTCAGCATATCCTTTTGCATAACCATAAGCTGTCTTTTCAGCAACTGTAGAAATTGTTCCCGCTCTAAAGACATGATCTTCTCCAAAAATTGTTTTTGTAAAAGCATGCGCATTTGCTTGATATGCTCCTGAGAAGTTTAGATCGATATCAGGAACCTTATCCGCATTAAATCCTAAGAAAGTTTCGAATGGAATATTATGTCCTTCACCTTTCATTGGTTTGCCACATACAGGACAAATCTTGTCAGGTAAATCATAACCATCTGCTGCAACACCTTCTTCTAAAAATTCACTATGGCTGCAATGTAAACACAAATAATGCGGAGGTAATGGATTTACCTCTGTGATACCTGACATTGTTGCAACAAATGAAGATCCAACAGAACCTCTGGACCCTACTAGATAACCATCATCATTCGATTTTTTTACTAGTAAGTGAGAAATATAATAAATAACCCCAAATCCGTGTTTAATAATATTACTTAATTCTTTTTCTAATCTTTTTTCAACAATTTCCGGCAATTTTTCACCATAAAGTCTATGTGCTGTATCATAACAAATCTTTGTTAAATTTTCATCAGCATTATCAATTGTTGGCGTAAATAACTTATCATGAATTGGTCGAATTTCTTCAACCATATCCGCAATTTTATTTGTATTTGTTACAACATATTCATATACCTCTTCTGCAGGTAGATAATCATAACATTTCAACATTTCATCCGTAGTTCTTAAATATTGCGATGGTGTAAAAGCACGTGGATTTTTTCGATCACATAATGGATGAGCACGATGTCCAATTCCAATTTTGGGTTGTGAGATAAAAACATCTCGGTAAATTTTATCTTTTTCATCTAAAAAATGGACATCTCCAGTAGCTACAATAAGTTTATTTAATTTTTTTGCTGCTGTTATAAGACGTTTTATTGAAATAATTAAATTTTCTTCAGATTCAATTTGTCCTCGATCAATTAAATGATAATAATCTTGGAAAGGTTGTATTTCTACATAATCATAAAATTCTAATAATTGTTCTAATTTTTCATCAGAAGAATTCAAAGCAGCCTCAAACACATCTGAACGATAACAACTTGTACCATATAAAAGACCTTTACGATAAAATTCTAATCTTTCTTTAGGAATACGAGAACCATCATGAAAATATGTTGTATTTGCTTCAGAGACAATTTTAAACATATTTTTTAAACCTTCTTTGTTTAAGGCAATTGCTGTCATATGATAAGGGAAAACGATTTTATAAGCATCATCTTTTTGTAATTTATTTAAATCAAGTAAATTGTAATTTCCACTTTGCATAATTGAATGCAACATTGTTGTAAATACAGCCCCTAAAACCTCAGCATCATAATCGGCTCTATGTGCTACATCATCGTCATAATTAACACGATAAACACGACATACATTTCCTAAACGATAAGATTTCATTGGTTTCATAATAGCTCTTGCTAGTGCTAAAGAATCAATAACTGGATTAGCTATAGGTTTTTGATTTAATCTCTTCAAACTTTCATTTAAAAAACCAATATCAAATTTAGCGTTGTGAGCTACTAAAATTGCATCACCAAAGAACTCTAATATTTGTGGCAAAAATTCTTTAATTGTTGGTGCATCAGCAACCATTTCATTTGTAATATTTGTAAGTTGAGAAACACGTGTTCCTATTTTTTTACCAGGATTTACAAAACTTTGTAATCGATCAATCACTTCACCATTTTTAATTTTAACTGCCCCAAATTCTGTAATACCATCATGAATAACAGAAAAACCAGTTGTTTCTAAGTCAAATGATACATAAGTTGCATCTTCAATAGACATATCTTTTTCATTAAAAACAATATTAAAATACGGTTCTATCATATTTAATTCAACACCGTAGATCATTTTGATACCTGCTTTTAAACTAGCAGCTTGAGCTTCTGGAAAAGATTGAACATTTCCATGATCAGTAACTGCAATTGCTTTATGTCCCCATTTAGCTACTTGATTGATATAATCAGAAACATTACCAATTCCATCCATCGCTGACATCTTAGAATGTGTATGAAGCTCAACTCTTTTAACTTCTGCATTATCTTGCCTTCTAGCTGGTTCTTTAATAACTTCTATTTGACGAGCCATCATGACTGTTTCTCTAGCATAATTATCTAAACGTATTTCTCCTGTTGCTTTGATCCAAACCTTTCCTTTATCAAGTACTTTAATATCTTCTAAAGTGTTAGTTGTATTATTTTCAAAACGTTTCACCATAATTGAATCAGTATAATCTGTTACCCACAATGTTTGGATATGCTTTCCAGCACGTGTTTTAATTAATTCAGTTTTAAAGACATACCCTTGAATCGTACAATTATTTTCCATTGTTTGACTATTAATTTCAGATAGTTTTAAAAATGTTGCATCCCCTTTAGGTTTTCGATAACTATTTTTGTAGTCTACTGTTTGTTTTACCGGTTCCGGTTTTTTTATTTCAGACATATCTATTTTCATTGGTTCATAGCTATCCATTTCTTGTAGCAGATGATTTAATTCATCATTATCTTGTTTAACATAAAAATTAAAATCTTTTTCAATTCCAATTTCCACAAAATACTTTTTAATTGTTGATTTTAATTGTTGATATTGTTCTAATTGAATTTCATTTAAAACACCTATTGAAATTATTTGATTAATCTCTATATCTTCAATTTTCAAAGATGAAAATAATGGAGAAATTTGTTTTAATTTTTCAATAATATATCCTAAATAAAGAGAAAGCTCATTTTGATTGAAATTAAAATCATCATAGCAAAGTATAAATTCAGCTGGGTAAGGAAAATCAAGACCATGGTCAAGTAAAAGTTGATACTCTGCAAATGGAATCAAATCCTTACTCAAAACATAAAATGTATAATGGTTATCATGATGTACAATTACTTTTTTCAATGAAGCATGCAATAAAACATTAACATCTTCGATTATATTCAATTGTTTTAATAGTATTATTAATTTATTCATATTACACCTCTTACACCTCAAAAATCTTACCTATTATAACACAAAAAAAGGCTTACGCCCTTTTTTTAGAAAAATTTTCCAATATCATTTATAGTAACGAAAATCATTAATCCAAAAACAAGAATAAGACCTGCCATTTGTAAAGCATATTTCATTTTAGTTGGAATTTCTCTGCGAATCAATTTTTCAATTAATGCAAATAAGACTTGGCTTCCATCTAATCCTGGAATTGGAAGTAAATTAAACATACCTATATTCGTTGATAATAAAGCAGTTAATGATAATAACGTACTAATAGAACCTGATTGTGTCACTTGTGCAGTAACTGTATAAATACCAACAGGTCCAGATAATTGAGAAACAGTATGTGTAAGATCTGTAATCAATTTACCTAATGTTGTAAAAATCAATAAAGCATATTCAATAAACTGATTAATTCCTTGACGAATAGCTTCTGTAAAAGTTAATTTTTTTGTAGCAGCAGATATACCTATTACATATGATTTAGATTCACTGTTATATTTTCCTTCAACTGTTTTTTCTAAATTTTGATTTCCTCTTTTAATAGATATTTGCATAGTTACCGAGTCACTCTTTAATTGTAAATTTTCATTAGAGAGTACTGACTGAATATCTGAAAAAGAAGCAATAATATGTTCTTCTCCATTGATTGTGATTTTGTTGATAGTATCTCCTGCTTGAATACCTGCATTATATGCACCATTATTCTTAACAACGCTTCCAATTTCAGAAGTATTTGTTTGTACTTCAACAAACGAATAAATACCAATTAATAAAACAAGTGCTAGGACAAAGTTCATGAAAACACCTGCTAACATTATAATGCATTTTTTCCAAGTTTTAATACCTTTTAATGTTCTTTCGTAAGGAACATCTTTCATTAATTCATTATCTTCTTGGTCAGCTTCTCCTGCCATTGCAACATATCCACCAATAGGAAGTGCACGAATTTGATAATCAGTTTCTCCTTTTTTCTTAGAATAAAGTTTTGGTCCCATTCCAATAGAAAATTCAGCACAATAAACACCAAATAACTTAGCAGTTAAAAAATGTCCTAATTCATGAATTAATACAATTGCTCCTAAAATTATAAAAAAGACAACAATATTTATAATGGTCTGCATGTATCACTAATCTCCTTTAAAACATAATTTCTAGCCCATTGGTCTATTTCTAATAATTGATCTATAGTTGGATCCTTAACCACTTCATGTGCATTCATCGCTTTTTCCACTAATTCTTCAATTTCTAAAAATTCAATTTTTCCTTCTCTAAACAATAAATTGGCCATTTCATTTGCTCCATTTAAAACACATGGTAAACTTCCACCAATTTTTCCAGCTTTATATGCTAGAGAAAGTGCATGAAATCTATCAAAATCTGGCTTTTTAAATGTAAGTGAACCTAATTGTGTCAAATCTAAAGATTTACCATTGATCAATTTTTTTCTTTGTGGATAAGTTAAAGCATATTGAATTGCTAAACGCATATCTGGTGTTCCCATTTGTCCAATCACAGAAGTATCTTCAAATTCCACTGCAGAATGTAAAATACTTTCTGGATGAATAAGTACTTCAATTTGATCATAATCTACATTAAATAACCATTTTGCTTCCATAACTTCTAATCCTTTATTAAATAATGTAGCACTATCAATTGTAATTTTAGCACCCATTGACCAATTAGGATGATTTAATGCTTCTTTAACAGAAACACCTACAAGTTCTTCTCTTGTTTTATTTCTAAAACTTCCTCCGCTTGCAGTCAATAAAATACGTTTAATTTTATTCATTTCATTTCCTTGAAGAGATTGAAAAATTGCCGAATGCTCACTATCTACTGGTAATAATTTTACACCATGTTCTTTAACCAATTTTGTAATAATATGTCCTGCAACTACTAGTGTTTCCTTATTCGCTAAAGCAATATCTTTTTTTGATTCAATTGCATGAATTGTTGGTAATAAACCCGCAAAGCCTACAATTGCATTTAATACAATATCAACTTGATCAATTGTTGCAATTTCATCTAATCCTTCGCTACCAAAAACAAAACGAATATGTGGATATTTTTCTTGAAGATAATTATAATCTTTTTCATCGATTACACATACTACTTGTGGATTGATTTTAGAAATTGTATCTTCTAATAATGAAATATTCTTTCCTGCAGACATTGCAACAACATTAAATTCATCTTGATGATGTAAACAAACATCTACCGTTTGTTGACCAATAGACCCTGTTACACCTAAAATTGTAATATTTTTCATTATCTATAACCCCACAATCATTAAAAAGAAACTAAAAATTAAAACATTAAATGTTAAACTATCAATACGATCTAAAATACCTCCATGTCCTGGTAATAATTTAGAATAATCTTTTACCTCAAAGAATCGTTTTATTGCACTGAATATTAAATCACCAATTTGGCTTGTCATTGTCATTACAATAACTGCAGGAACAATAATCCAATGATGTGAAAGAATTCCTGTAAAGTAAGCAAAAACAATACCTAAAATACTACCTAAAACAATGCCACCAATTGAACCTTCAATTGTTTTTTTAGGAGACAATCTAGGAATTAATTTATGTTTACCAAATGCCATTCCAGCAAAATAGGCACCAGTATCACTTCCAAAAGTTGCAATAGCTAGTAATAATAAATATTCCCATCCATAATTTAATCTTAAAACAAGTAATGCGTGTAATCCTGAACAAACAAGTACACCCATAGTAAAAACATATGCACTTCTTTCAATATTACAGTTATCATCAAAAATCATACATGCTAAAACAATTGCTAAATAAACTAATATCGAATAACTAGAAATGAGTAATTGATTTCTGTTTAATAAAAAACCTGTAACAAAAAATAAAGCAACTACTATATACATATACATACCTATTCGTGGTCTAGAACAGATATGCAACATTTCATATACACTAAGCGCCATTGCTATACCTACTATAATTTTATAGTATACTCCTCCAAAAATTACTGCCGGAACGACAATAGCAATTAAACAAAGTGCAGTTATAATTCTCTCTTTCACTATTTTAAACCTCCAAATCTTCGATCCCTATTTTGGTAAAGCCAAATTGCTTTATGCAATTCTTTTTCATCAAAATCAGGCCAATAAACAGGCGTGAAAACAAATTCAGCATATGCAAGTTGCCATAACATAAAATTTGATAATCTTTGCTCTCCGCTTGTTCTTATCATTAAATCTACATCCGGTAAATTAGCTGACATTAATGTCGAATTAAAATAATCTTCATCAATATCATCAATACTGATTTTTCCATTTTTTACATCTTGAGCAATTTTTTTAGTTGAGCAAACAATTTCATCTCTACTTCCATAAATAAATGCAAAACATAATTTTAGACCAGTATTATTTTTTGTTTTTTCAATTGCACTATTAATAATATCTCTTGTTGCTTGAGGCGCTTTTTCTAAATGACCAATCATACAAATTTGGACATTATTTTCAATCAATTCTTTTAAATATAATTCAAAGAATTTTTTTGGTAATTTAAAAATAAATTGCACTTCTTCCTCAGGCCTAGAAAAGTTTTCTGTAGAAAAAGCATAAACGGTCATTGCTTTAACACCAAGTTTATTGGCTTCTAAAGCAATCTTGCGAATCGTCTTTGTTCCCTCATTATGTCCATAAGTTCTAGGCATCATTCTTTTTTTAGCCCAACGTCCATTGCCATCCATAATAAATGCAATATGTGCTGGTATATTATTCATATCTAATTCATAATTTTCAATTTGATCATTCATAGAATAATCCTCCTTAAAGTCATGATAGATTATAACACAAAAAAATAAAATAAAAAAGCGCCTATTAGGCGCCATAATTATTAAACAGTCATAATGTCTTTTTCTTTAACTTTTCCAATTTCATCAATTTCTTTAACAAATTTATCAGTTAATTTTTGAACACGATTTTGACCATCTTTAATCTCATCTTCACTACCATCGCATTTTTTTATTTCATCATTAGCATCACGACGAATATTTCTTACTGCAACCTTAGCATGTTCAGCAAATTTCCATACGTTTTTAGCATATTCTTTACGTCTTTCTTCAGTTAATGCTGGTACAGTAATACGAATGATTTCTCCATCATTTTGAGGAGTTAAGCCTAAATCAGCTTCATAAATACCATGTTCAATATCTTTTAAAGCAGATTTATCATATGGTTTAATAACTAATTGTCTTCCTTCAACAACAGAAACACCAGCCATTTGATTTATAGGTGTTGGTGAACCATAATAATTTACCATTACACGATCTAACATTGCTGGAGTAGCTCTTCCAGTTCTAACTGTTGCTAAATCTCTTTGGTATGCTTCGATTGCTTTTTGCATTCTATCACTTGCATCATCTAAGATCATATTTATCATATTATTTTCCTCCAGAGATAGTTGTTCCTATTTTTTGTCCATCACAAGCTTTGGCAATATTACCATCTTCTTGCATATTAAATACACATAAATCAATATCATTATCTTTACATAATGTAATAGCAGTTTGATCCATAACTTTCAAATCTTTTGCTAAAACATCACTATAAGAGATTTCATCAAATTTTACAGCAGATTCATCTAATTTAGGATCAGCAGAATATACACCGTCTACACCATTTTTTGCCATTAAAATTACATCAGCATTAATTTCAGCAGCTCTTAAAGCAGCAGTAGTATCAGTTGTAAAATATGGACTACCAGTTCCAGCACCAAAAATTACAATTCTACCCTTTTCTAAATGTCTAACAGCACGTCTTCTAATATAAGGTTCCGCAACTTGTCTCATTTCAATAGCTGATAACAAACGTGTTTGCACTCCTAATTGTTCTAAGGCATTTTGAACAGCTAATCCATTCATAACTGTTGCTAACATTCCCATATAATCAGCAGAAGAACGTTCCATACCCATTTGCGCACCAGTAACACCACGCCAAATATTTCCACCGCCACAAACAATAGCGATTTCAACACCTAAATCTTTAGCTTCTTTGATTTGTCTTGCAATATCGGCTACAGTATTAGCATTGATTCCAAAATGATCATCACCTGCTAAAGCTTCACCACTAAGCTTTAATAAAACTCTTTTATATTTCATAAAATGTTCTCCTTTTTTAAAAAAAGGACACACTCATAGTGTCCTTAAAATTATTGTTTCATTTGAGCAGCTACTTCTTCAGCGAAGTTTTCTTCTTTCTTTTCGATACCTTCACCAACTTGGAAACGAGCCATTTCTAATACTTTAGCTTTTCCTAAATATTTAGCAACTGATTCTTTAGGTGTTTTAATAAATTCTTGATCTAATAAGCACCATTCAGAGAATACTTTATTTAATTTACCACGTTTAATACCTTCTAATACTTTTTCAGGTTTGTTAGCTAATTTTGGATCATTAGCCATGATTTCAGTTTGTACTGCATCTTCTCTATCTTTTTCAACTTGTGGGATTTCATCTTGTGAAATATATTTTGGATTAATAGCAGCAACATGCATAGCGATGTCTCTTGCTTTTTCTTCATCACCATCAGCTAATTTAACGATTGATACCATTTTTCCACCCATGTGTGAATAAGCACCAAATACTTCATCATCAGTTTTTGTGAAAGTTTTAATTCTTCTTAAAGATAATTTTTCACCGATTTTACCAGAAGCTTCTGCAATTGTAGTTTCAATAGTTTTTCCATCAACTTCAATTGCTTTAGCAGCTTCTAAATCAGCAGGGTTATTTGCAGCAACTGCTTCACATACTGTATTTACTAATGCAATGAATTCAGCATTTTTTGCTACGAAGTCAGTTTCAGAGTTAACTTCAACCATAGCTGCTACATTTCCATTGATAGCAAAAGCAGATAAACCTTCAGCAGCGATTCTATCAGCTTTTTTAGCAGATTTTGCGATTCCTTTTTCTCTTAACCAGTCGAATGATGCTTCGATGTCACCATCACATGCTTCTAATGCTTTTTTACAGTCCATCATTCCAGCACCAGTTTTTTCACGTAATTCTTTTACTAATTTTGCACTAATTGCCATTTTCTTTTCCTCCATGAATTTTATTTTATTAAAAAGGGAAAGCTTTGCTTTCCCATCACAACATATTTATGATTTCCAGCCTTGAGATTATTCTTGAGTTGGTTTAGCTTCTCTTCTTTGAGCTGGTCTACCAGCTTTATTTCTTGGCCCTCTTCTGTTGTTGTTTTCTACAGAAGATACAGCATCATTCATAGTAACTTCTTTTTCATCTTCATCTTTAACATAAGCAACAGTTAATGGTTCGCTTTTAGCTTCACAAATTGCATCTGCCATAGCAGCAACAATTAATTTTACAGCTCTAATAGCATCATCATTTGCTGGGATTACATAATCAACTTCATCAGGATCACAGTTAGTATCAACGATACCAAATACAGGGATTCCTAAGATTCTTGCTTCAGCAACAGCGTTGTGTTCTGCTTTAGGATCTACAACGAATAAAGCACTTGGTAATCTTCTCATTTCTTTAATACCACCTAAGTTCTTTTCTAACTTAGCAGCTTCTTTTTTAAGTAAGATAACTTCTTTTTTAGGTAATAAATCGAAAGTACCATCTTTTTCCATTTTTTCTAATTCAACTAATCTTCTAATTCTTTTTTGAATTGTTTTAAAGTTAGTTAAAGTTCCACCTAACCAACGAGAGTTAACATAGAAACTTCCAGAACGGATTGCTTCTTCTTTAACAGCTTCTTGAGCTTGTTTTTTAGTACCAACAAATAATACTTTTCCACCTTTAGCAGCGATTTCATTCATTGCTTTATAAGCTTCATCGATTTTTTTAGATGATTTTTGTAAATCAATAATATAAATTCCGTTTCTTGATGTGAAAATGTATGGAGCCATTTTTGGATTCCATCTTTTTGTTTGATGTCCAAAATGAACACCTACTTCTAATAATTTTTTCATTGAAATTACTGACATGTGTAATTTTCTCCTTTTCGTTTTTTTCCTCCATTATTTCAAACATTTACCACCATCAGGCACTAGATAAATGAATTCATAATGTGTGTATTTTTTAATACCTGAAACATAATATCATAAGATTTCAAACAAAACAACCCTTTTTTACTCTTTATTTCGAGGATGAGCTTTTAAATAGACATTTTTTAAATGCTCTTTTGTAATGTGTGTATATATTTGTGTTGTAGAAAGGTTTTCATGACCTAATAATTCTTGAACTGTTCTAATATCAGCACCGGCATTCAATAAATGAGTAGCAAAAGAATGTCTAAAAGTATGAGGATGTATTTTTTTTGTAGGATCATATCTTTTACCGATACGCTTAACAATATCTTGCACACCTCTGTTTGTCATTTTTCTTCCACTTTTATTGACAAAAACATACGGATTTTCCTCTTGGCTTACAAGATTTCCTCTACTTTCTTCTATATATTTTAATAACCATTTACTTGCATATTCATGAAATGGAACATAACGATCTTTATTTCCTTTACCATGTATCAATAGAATTCGATTATGAAAATCTATACAATCCAGCGTTAAATTAACAACTTCTGAACATCTTAATCCTGAAGCATACATAATTTCTAACATTGCTTTATTACGTATTCCTAAGTCGTCTTGTGTTTCAATGCTATCAAGTAAATCTATCATTTCTTCTGGAAATAGAAAATCCGGATTACGTTTAGCTGTTTTAATATTATCAACGAGTAACATTGGATTATTTGTAACCAATTCTTCTTTAACAAGATATTTATAAAATGATCTTAAACAACTAATACGATTATTCATAGAACTTTTCGATAGGTTTTTTTCATTTAAATACAACAAATATCTTCTCATTATTTGATAGGTCACATTATTAAAATCATTTATACTTTCTTGGTTTAAAAAATCAATAAATTCATTTAAACTTCGTTGATAAGATTCAACTGTATTAATTGAATAATGCTTTTGAAATTGTAGATATTCCAGAAACTCTTTTTTATCTTGATGGCAACTCATTGATAAATCTATCCATTACTTCAACAGCTCTATTAGCATATGCTTCTTTTCTTAATTTCTTTTTTACTCTTACTGGTAGATCAGGTAAAATTCCAAAATTTGCTTTCATTGGTTGAAAATGATTTTCATCACAATGTGTAATATAGTAAGCAAGTGCGCCCATTACCGTTTCTTGTGGAAAAATAATTGGTTCTTGATTTTGTAGATATCGAACCATATTCATTCCTGCAACTATCCCACTTTGTGCTGATTCAACATATCCTTCAACTCCAGTCATTTGTCCTGCAAAATAAATTCCTGGATGATTTTTTAAACTATAATCTTGATTTAAAAATTTTGGAGAACAAATAAATGAGTTTCTATGCATAACACCATATCTTACAAAAGTTGCATTTTCTAAACCAGGTATCATATGAATAATTCTTTTTTGCTCAGGCCATGTAAGATGTGTTTGAAAACCTACAATATTATATAAACTAGCTTGTACATTATCTTGTCTAAGTTGAACAACTGCATATGGTTTAGTGCCATCTGGTTTAGTTAGTCCTACTGGTTTCATAGGGCCGAATAATAAAGTTTGCTTCCCTCTTCTTGCCATTTCTTCAAAAGGCATACATCCTTCAAAGAATTTTTCTTCAAAATCTTTTGGTTTAACAACCTCTGCTTTCATCAATTCATCATAAAACAATTCGAATTGTTCTTCAGTCATTGGACAATTTATATATTCATTTTCACCTTTGTCATAACGAGACTTATAATACGCTATATTAAAATCAATACTTTCTTTTTCCACAATAGGTGCTGCCGCATCAAAAAAATAGAAATATTCATCACCTAATAACTCTTTTATTTTCATAGATAAAGCATCACTTGTAAGTGGGCCACTCGCTATAATAGTTGGACCTTGTGGAATTTCAGTCATTTCTTCATGAATAACTTCTATATTAGGATGATTTGTAATAAATTCTGTAATATCTTTAGAAAAATTTTCACGGTCAACAGCTAAAGCTCCACCAGCAGGCACACTGTTTTTTCTAGCAAATTTAATAATGACACTATCAAGTTTTTCCATTTCATTTTTTAATACACCTACAGCATTATTAAAATTATCACCTCTAAGTGAATTAGAACAAACAAGTTCTGCAAATGATGCTGTATGATGAGCCGGAGTCATTTTAACAGGTCTCATCTCATATAATCTTACTTTAATATCATTTTTGGCTAATTGATAAGCTGCTTCGACACCAGCAAGACCAGCCCCAATAACATTAACTTCCATTTTATTTTCCATACTTTCTCCTTTTTAAAAAAGTAGAACTATTGTTCTACTTAATAATTGTTTTACATTTTGGATAATTTGAGCAAGCTTTAAATTCGCCCCAACGTCCTTTTTTAATTACTATCGGTGAGCCACAATTAGGACAAGTTTCATCTGTCATAACTGGTTCTGCTTTCTTTTTAGAATTTTTAATATATTTACATTCTGGATAATTTGAACAAGCTTCAAATTTACCATATCTTCCTGTTTTATAAACCATCGGGCTACCACATTTTGGACAAGTTTCTCCAGTAAATTCCGGCTCAACTTTTTCTTTTTTAATATATTTACATTCTGGATAGTTTTCACATGCTATAAATTTTCCATAACGTCCATGTCTTTCAACAAGATCATGTCCACATTCAGGACATTTTTCTCCTGTTTTCTTAGGTGCAATTACTTCCATTTTTTCATTTGCTTCATCTAATAATGGTTGGAATTTTTTAATAAATGTATCTATTGCATCAAAATAGTCATCTTGTCCTTCAGCAATATCATCTAATTCTTTTTCCATTTGAGCAGTATATTCCACATTAATAATATCATTAAAGAACTGTGTTAAACGATCACTTGTTAAAACACCACTTTCTGTCGGTTTAAAAGTTTTATCAACAAGTTCAACATATCCTCTTGTTTGAATCGTATCAATAATCATAGCATACGTACTAGGTCTACCAATTCCTAATTCTTCCATTTCTTTAATTAGTTTAGCTTCACTATAACGAGCTGGTGGTTTAGTAAAGTGTTGTGTTTTTTCAATATTTTTACTTTCTAACACTTCTTTTTCATTCAACTCAGGTAAGATTTCATCTTTTTGTTTTTCATATGAACTATATAAACGTAAATATCCGTCAAATTTTAACACTGAACCACTTGCATTGAAAAAATAATTATTATTTTCTAATACAACACTCGTTGCATCAAAACGAGCTGGTGCCATTAACGATGCCAATGCTCTTGCATAAATTAAAGAATATAATTTAAACTCATCTGCACTTAAATATTCTTTAACTGATTCAGGTGTACGCATTGCACTTGTAGGTCTAATTCCTTCATGAGCATCTTGTACGTTTTCTTTCTTTTTACTTACTTTAACCTTACCAACATAATTTTGACCATATTTTTCTTTAATATATTCTGTAGCACTTTCCACAAATACATCAGATAATCTTGTTGAATCAGTACGCATATAAGTAATAAGACCTACCGTTTCATCTTCTAAAGCAATTCCTTCATATAACTTTTGAGCAATCATCATTGTTTTTCTAGCTTTAAATCCTAACTTTGAAGATGCTTCTTGTTGTAATGTTGAAGTAATAAATGGTGGTTTTGATTCTCTTTTCTTACTTGATTTTTTTACACTATCTATAATAAATTCTTTAGAAAGTGCATTAAAGATTTCTAAAGCTTCTTGTTCATTTGAAATTTTTAATTTCTTTGATCCCTTTTTATTAAGTTCACCTGTGAATTCAATTTCATCTTTTTCAAATAAAGCTTTTACTTTCCAATATTCTTCAGGAACAAACGCTTCAATTTCACGTTCTTTTTCAACAATCAATCTTAAAGCAACTGATTGAACTCGACCCGCTGATTTAGATTTAATTTTTCTTTGCAATAACTTAGATAACTTAAATCCAATAATTCTATCTAATACACGTCTTGTTTCTTGTGATTTAACAAGATTTTGGTCAATTTTACGTGGATGGTTTAAAGCATCTATAATTGCATCCTTTGTAACCTCATTAAAAACAATACGATTATCATCATCCATATCTAAACCTAAAACATCTGCTAAATGCCAAGAAATAGCTTCCCCTTCTCGGTCAGGGTCGGTTGCAAGGTAAACTGTTTTTGCTTCTTTAACAGCTTTTTTCAATTCCTTAACAACATCTTTTTTATCTTTAGAAATAACATATTTTGGTTTATAGTGATCCTCTTGATCAATTCCTAAACCTTCTTTACCAGATGTTGATAAATCTCTAATATGTCCTTTAGAAGAAGTCACATGATATTCCTTCCCTAAATAATTTTCTATTGTTTTTGATTTAGAAGGAGATTCCACAATGACTAATTTATCATACATAATATAACCCCCTTATCGCAAAAACTATTATTATTGTTTTTTTTCACTTTGTCAACTCCATTTCTTTAATCTTCAATAATATCACTTACACTTAAAACTAACTTTGCACCTTGTTGAATCAATAAATTACATCCCATCGGATCCCCAATTCTAGAAGGTATACAAAAAATATCTTTTCCTTGATCTAGTGCATAACCTACAGTTATCATTGTTCCCGAGCGTTTTTCAGCCTCAGTAACAACAACCGATTCACTTAACCCAGCAATCAGTCGATTTCTGCCAGGAAAATCTTTTGCTTGTGGGACATAATCGCCTGGCTTTTCACTTAAAATAAGATGATTGCTTTTCAACATTTCATATAACTCTTTATTTCTTTTGGGATAACAATAGTTAATACCACTTCCTAATACCGCTACGGTTTTCCCTTGATTTTTTAAAGCACTTCTATGAGCAAGTGTATCAATACCTAATGCCATTCCACTAACAATCGTATATTCATTTTTAACTAAATCACATACAATTTTATCTGTAATACTTGACCCATATTCACTGGGAACTCTTTTCCCAATAACTCCTATGCATTTACCATTAAGAATATTCAAATCACCATGATAAAATAAAACAAATGGCGGACAAGCAATTTCTTTCAATGCTTTAGGATAGTCATCAGAAATAATTGTTGTATATTTTGAATTGACTTCTTTTACAGCTTCTCTCCTTTCTTCATCAGATACCTTTTCTTTTGTTTGTAATGCTTTAAGTATGCTTTGAAAATCACCATCATATTTCAAAGCAAAAAATAGTAAGATTTCTTCCAAATTTATCACCTCACTATTTATATAGACATTTTATTTTCTTTTTTCTTTTTTTTTGAAAAAAAAACTAGAAATTTGTATAAATAATTTCTAGTTTTATATTATAGAAGACTAAATATCTAAATTTAAAGACATTTGTTCTTTCATAACTTCTTGAACTGGCTTAAAAGATTTTCTATGAATAGGACAAGGTCCATATTCTCTAAGAGCCTCTTTATGAGCTTTTGTAACATATCCTTTATGTTTTTCAAAACCATATTGAGGATATTTTTTTGCATATTCAATCATTAAATGATCTCTTGTTACTTTTGCTAAAATACTTGCCGCAGCAATAGACATAGAAAGCGTATCACCCTTTATGATCGATAAGTGTTCAATATCATGCAAAGGCATTGCATCTGTTAAAGCAAACATCTTATCTCTTTTTAAAATTTGACAACATTTTTCCATGCCTTTTTGACTTGCTGAATAAACATTTAAACGATCAACATCTTCTACAGAAATAATTTCTACATGATAAGCTAATGCATTTTCAATAATAATCTTATACATTTCTTCTCTTTTTTTAGAAGTCAGCTGCTTTGAATCAAAAATACGTTCATCAAAATATCCTTTAGGAAAAATAACACCTGCAACCACTAATTCTCCTGCCATTGGGCCTCTTCCAGCTTCATCAAGACCAATAATATAATCGTATCCTAAATCATAGTACTTGTTTTCATAATCTAACAAATTACTCATTTGGAATCTCCCATGTGATTTTAGTAATAGCCCCGTCGAATAAATCCGTAAAGAACATATCCATTACTCGTTCATAATCTGTAATTCCTCTAACAGGTTTTATTTTTTTATTAAACGCAATATCGTCATAGCATTTTTCAATCCAATCACTTTCTAAATCTACATCAATTTGATAACGTTTTTCCAAAGTACCTGGATATTTTTTTACTAAATATTCAACAGCATAAGCAAATAAATCTTCTCTAGGTAATATTTGTTGCTTAATAGAACCAATTAAAGCAATGTTTCTTGCAATATCTTCACTTTCAAATTTAGGCCATAATACACCTGGTGTATCAAATAATTCAAAATCTTTATCTACTTTTATAATTTGTTGTGCTTTAGTAACACCCGGTTTATTCCCTGTTACAGTTGCTTTTCTTTTAGCTAAACGATTAATAAAAGTAGATTTACCAACATTAGGAATTCCTAAAACCATTGCTCTCATTGCACGAGGTTTTAATCCTTTTTTTGCTTCTCTAGCCATTTTATCTTTTAAAATTTCTTTACAAACTTGAATGATTTTTTTATATTCATTAAATTGCTTAAGATTAACACTCATTGCATAATAACCTTTGTTTTTATAAAAGTCTATCCATTTTTGAGTTAATCGATCATCTGCTAGATCTTCCTTTGTCATTACAATCAACCTTGGCTTATTATTAACAACACCATTAAATAACGGATTTTTACTAGAATAAGGTGCTCTAGCATCTACCAATTCAACAACTATATCTATTAATTTTATTTTATCAGCTATTTCTCTTTTTGCCTTAGCCATATGGCCAGGAAACCACTGTATTTGTGCCATATCAATCCATTCCTTTCATATGATTAAAAGGAAACAACAAGATTCCATTTTTAGATAAAATATCTCCTATCTTAAAACAACCCAATTCTCTTGAATCAAGCGAATTCACCCTATTGTCTCCTAAAACAAAAATTTCATTTTGTCCAACAGTTATTTCAAAATCATTTGTAAAAAATAAAATATTATACCTTTTCTTGGCATTCGTTATATACGATTTATCAAAGTACCCTTCCTTAACGTACTTTCCATCAACATATAAATGATCATTTTTATAAACAATCTTTTCTCCAGGTAATCCTATGATTCTTTTAATAATAACGTTATTTAATTGTTTACAATCTATTGTCACAATATCAAATCGTTTAATTTGGTTTATATTAATATCTAAACGAGACATAAAAACCAAATCGCCATCCATTAATGTTGGATACATTGATACACCATCAATTTTTACAGGCATAATTACACATTTAAAAACAAATAATGTTACTAAACAAATAACAATAAACTCAATAACCGTCATTATTATTTTTTTATTAAATTTCATAGTTATCACCTATCTTTAATTTATAGACAACTTCTATTATACATCAATTGATGACAGAAAAAAAGAAATGGTTACCCATTTCTTATTTTCTGATTTCTTTAATTCTAGCAGCTTTACCTGATAATCCACGTAAGTAATTTAATTTAGCTCTACGTACTTTACCAACTTTAGCAACTTCGATTCTGTCAATGATTGGTGAATGAACTGGGAAAGTTCTTTCTACACCAACTTGGTAAGAAATTTTTCTAACTGTGAAAGTTTCAGCAATTCCTTTACCTTGTCTAGCGATACAAACACCTTCAAATAATTGGATACGGTATTTGTTACCTTCTTTAATTTTTACATAAACTTTTAAAGTATCTCCAGCTTTGAAAACAGGGATATCAGATTTTAATTGTTTTTTAGTAATTTGATCTACTAATGTTAAATTCATCGTTTTTCTCCTTTTCATTTATAGTCTTGTATGTTCATTCGATTAACCAGCGGAACATATGCAGTCATCTCGACCTGTAACATTATAACATCATTCAAAAAAATATCAACTCTTTTTTTTGATTTGATCCAACATATTTTTTGACTCTTCATCAAAATTATAATTTTCTAGTAAATCCGGCCTTTTTAAATACGTTTTCTTTAACGACTGATATTTTCTCCATTTGCGAATATTTTCATGATGCCCAGAAACTAAAACATCTGGCACCTTATTACCATCATATTCTAATGGTCTTGTATATTGAGGAGATTCTAGCAATCCATCAGCAAATGAGTCATCTTCATGACTCTCTTGACGAATCGCTCCTTCAATTAATCTTACTACAGCATCACAAGTAACCATACTTCCTAGTTCGCCACCAGTTAAAACATAATCGCCTATAGATAACTCTAAATCCACATAATCTCGAATTCTTTCATCAAATCCTTCATAATGTCCACAAATAATAATAAGATGCTTTTCTAATGAAAGTTTTACAGCAACTTCATGTTTTAAGGTAATTCCTTGAGGTGACATTAAAATAATTAAAGAATTGTCTGTTGCAAGTGTTTTTAAGCAATCAATGATAGGTTGACACATTAGCACCATTCCTTGTCCCCCACCATAAGGATAGTCATCTACATGTTTATGCTTATCTTTTGTGAATTCTCTAAAATTATGAATTTGAATATCAACAATTTCCTTGTCTATTGCTCTTTTAATAATTGAAGTATTTAAAAATCCATCAAACATTTCTGGAAACAGTGATAAAACATCAATCTTCATCATACATACCTTTAATTAAATGAACAAAAATTTGTTTATTTTCAATATCTTCATCCTCAATGAATGCATCTACATATGGAATGGCTATTTTCTTTTTTTCAGTTTGCACTGTTAAAACATCATGTGCACCATTGAAATAAACAGAAACAACTTTTCCAATTTCTTGATTGTCATTTATAATTTTACATCCAATTAAATCATCATAAAAATATTCATCATCATCTAATTCAATATCTGCTTTTAAACCATAAACATTAAAACCAACATATTTTTCTACTAAATTAATATCTTGCATTCCTTCAAAACTAATTAAATAATTTCCTTTATGAACTCTTACTGTTTTAATAATAAAAGGATCAACAAGATCATTCAAATATAATTTATGACCAACAACAAATCTTTGATCATTGAAATCACTAAAAGAACGAATTTTCAATTCTCCTTTAAGTGCATGAGTTCCAACAATTTTACCAATTTTTAACTTTTCCATGTAACCTCCAAAAAAAATAGATGTGTCTAACACATCTATTCATATGATTCGAATTTAATATCTAATTTTTTATTAGAAAGACGTCCTGCAACAGACATTAATTGACGAATAGAATTAGCCATAACACCTTTACGACCGATTAATTTTGCAATATCATTTTTTGCAGAATAAACATATAAAACAATTACATTTTCATCTAATGATGGCATTTGTCTTACTTCTAAATGTTCTTTATCCTCAACTAATTCAATCGCAATATCTTTTAGTGTTTTTACATAATCCATAATTATTTACCTTGTTTTGAATCAGCAAATTTTTTCATGATACCTTGTTTAGATAATAAGTTTCTAACAGTATCAGAAGGTTGAGCACCAGTATTTAACCATTTTAAGATTTCTTCTTCTTTTAAGTTAACTTGAGCTGGATTAGTACATGGATTATATGTACCTAATACTTCAATAAATCTACCATCTCTTGGTGATCTTGAATCAGCTGCTACGATTCTATAGAAAGGTCTTTTTTTAGCACCCATTCTTGTCATTCTTAATTTTACTGCCATTTATATTTCCTCCTTGATTTCTTATTGCTTGTATAATTTATCATAGATAGAAACAGGTGTCAAGCATTTTTACTTGACACCCTTCATTATTTTTTCTTTTTCTTTTTATGACGTACTTTTTTACGGTTTGGACCACCTACAAAGTGACCTCCACCCATTTTTGGAAGACCAGTTGCCATATCCATATTTGACATTTGTTTCATCATTTGTTTAGATTGTTCAAATTGTTTTAATAATCTATTGATTGCCGCAAGATCCTTCCCACATCCTTTAGCAATACGTTGTTTTCTAGATAATGTAATAATACTTGGATCTCGACGTTCTTCTAAAGTCATAGAATAGATAATAGACTCTGTTTCCTTCATTCTCTTATCTGTCGTTTCATCATTTAAATTAGGCATAGATGGCATACCAGGAATCATTTTTAAAATTCCTGAAAGTGGACCTAATTTCTTTAATTGATGCATTTGATCAAGCATATCATCTAAACCAAAACGTCCAGATTGCATTTTTTTCATAGCTTTCATTGTTTCTTTTTCATCATAAACATCTTGCACTTTTTCAACTAAAGAAACAACATCACCCATTCCTAAAATACGATCTGCCATACGGTCAGGGTAGAATAAATCAATAGCATCTAATTTTTCACCAATTCCAATAAACTTAATTGGAACATGTGTAATATGTCTAATAGAAAGTGCTCCCCCACCACGAGAATCACCATCTAATTTTGTAAGTACAGCCCCTGTAATACTTAATTTTTCATTAAATGAAGCTGCTACATTAACAATATCTTGACCTGTCAATGAATCTACAACAAGTAAAATTTCATCAGGTTTAGCAATTTCCTTAACATTTGCTAGTTCTTGCATCAATGGTTCATCAATGTGTAAACGACCAGCCGTATCAATAATGATAACATCATTATTATTTAAAGCTGCATAATTCATTGCACCTTTAACAATATTTTCAGCACTTTCAGATGTTCCTTTTTCATAAACTGGTACATCTAATTGATTACCTAAAGTAACCAATTGATCAACAGCTGCAGGACGATAAATATCTCCAGCTACTAATAATGGTTTTTTAGCATATTTTGTCTTAATTAATTTAGCAATTTTACCAGCTGTAGTTGTTTTCCCAGAACCTTGTAAACCTACCATCATAATAACTGTTGGTTTTTTACTAAAATCAACTTCTGATACTTCATCACCTAATAAATGAACTAACTCATCATGTACAATTTTAACTAAAACTTGTCCCGGTTTTAACGAACCAACGACATCTGCACCAATTGCCTTTTCTTTTGTTGATGCAATAAACTCTTTTACAACTTGATAGTTGACATCTGCTTCAAGTAATGCAAGTCTAATTTCTGTCAACATCTCTTCCATGTTGCTTTCAGTCAACTGACCTTGTCCGGATACTTTTTTTAAAGTTGACTGCAATCTTTCAGATAACGAATCAAACGCCATATATACCTCCTATAAATCTCTTAACATTTGTAAATGTTCATCAATATTTTTATGTTCTTCTTTTATATCTTTTTCTAAATCATCAATAATTTCAAGTCTTTTTTGATGTTTTTCTAATAAATTCAATTTTTCTTCATAATTTTCTAAATGTAAGCATGCTTTTTTTAAATTATCAAAAACAGCATTTTTAGAAACATTTTTTATTAAAGAAATTTCTGACAAAGATAAATCTTCATGATAATACAAATCTAAATATTCTCTTTGTTTTTCTGTTAACAAATCTTCATATATATCCATTAAAAGATTTACTCTTTGCTTTTTTTCTAAACTATTTTCCATTATGCTTCCTCAACCAAACCTTTACACAAACCATATATATATTGTTCCAAATCAAATTCTTGTAAATCATCAACTTGTTCACCTAACCCAATAAATTTTACTGGTATATTTAATTGATCTTTAATAGATAAAACAATCCCACCTTTTGCTGTTCCATCCATTTTAGTAAGAACAATTCCTGTAATATCAGTGATTTTAGAAAATTCAATAGCTTGTGAAACTCCATTTTGCCCAGTTGTTGCATCTACAACAAGTAGTGTTTCATGTGGACCTTCAGGAACAACACGTTTGATAATACGATTCATTTTTTCCAATTCGTTCATTAAATTGACTTTATTTTGTAAACGACCAGCTGTATCACAAATCAAAACATCCGCCCCTGTTTCTTTAGCTTTATTTAAAGCATCAAAAACAACAGCTGAAGGATCTCCTCCTTCTTTTCCTTTAACAATATCTACACCAACTCTTTCTGCCCATACTGCTAATTGATCAATTGCTCCTGCTCTAAATGTATCTCCAGCAGCAACAACAACTTTTTTACCTTCATCATGAACAATGCGATGTGCAAGTTTTCCAATTGTTGTTGTCTTTCCAGCACCATTGACTCCTACCATTAAAATTACTGTTAGACCTTCTGGTGCATAATTGATTTTTGTAGACATAACACTTTCATTAGCATAAATAACAAACATTTTATCTACAATAATATCATTAATTTCTCTTGGATCAGTTATATTTCTAAGTCTTACTTCTGTTTTAATTTCTGAAACAATTTTCATAACCATTGAAACACCAACATCAGCCATGATTAAAATATTTTCTAATTCCTCAAAATATTCATCATTGATTTCTCTAAAACGTGCAGCTAGTTCATTAATACGATCCGAGAATGTCTCTGATGATTTATCTAAACCTACAACATATTTTTCATTTTGTTTAGTTGATTTCCCAACTAGTTTTTCTTTTATTTGTGTAAAAAATCCCATCTAAATACCTCCTTTACGATGATCATTAGAAAGATCAATTGCATCTTCAAGTTTAACACTCACAAGTTTTGTAACACCTTTTTGTTGCATAGTTGCCCCATATAACAAATCACATTCTTCCATTGTTCCTTCTCGATGAGTCACCACAATAAATTGTGTTTGCTTAGAAAATTCTCTTAAAAATTTAGCAAATCTTTCTACATTAGCCATATCTAATGCAGCTTCTACTTCATCTAAAATACACATTGGAACAGGTCTAACTTTTAAAATTGCAAACAAACATGAAATAGCAATTAATGCTTTTTCTCCTCCAGAAAATAAAGTAATATTTGACACAGCCTTTCCAGGCGGTTGTACATCAATATCAATTCCAGTTTCTAAAATGTTATCTGGATCAGTATATTTTATTTGTGCTCTTCCACCACCAAATAGTTCTCTAAAAACATTATTAAATTCTTTATTAATTTTCTCAAATGTTGTTGAAAACTTATCAATCATAATTTGATCCATTTCATCTATCGCCTGCACCATTTTATCCTGTGCTTGAATCAAATCAAGACGTTGATTATTCATATTTTCATAACGAGAAGAAACTTCTTTATATTCTTCTATTGCATCTATATTAACATGTCCAAGCGCAGTCATTTCATTTCTAAGTGTTGCAACCTCACTTCTTGAAAACTCAATATCTATTTCATCATGATAATTTTCACTAGCATACTCAAATGTCATAGAATATTCACTTGATAATCTACTTAAATAATTATAAAGTGTTCCTTCTTGTTTAGTAGATAAAATAGCTTTTTCATTAATTTGATTTTGAATATCTTTAAGCTCTTTCCTTAGTATTTTTAACGCCGTTTCTAATTGATCATTTTCATTGACATAAGTCATTCTCAATTCTCTTTTGGATTTAATTTGTTCAGTTAATTCATCACGATGCTTAATTGCTTCGTTTAATTGTAAAACTAATTGATTGTCAATTTTACCATTTTTAAATCCATCTATTTCAATACTTTGATGTGAAAGACTCTCATACTCTCCTTTAGCAACTACGAGTTCTTCTTTTTTACCTTGAACAACAACTTCTAACTTAGCATAAGACATTTGTTTTTGTAAAAGATCATGTGCTAATTCTTTTGCTTCATTTTCTAGTTTTAACAAGTCATTTTTTTCATGTGCAAGAGTTTTTTCTAATTGATTGAGTTTTCCCTTGACATTTTCTAATTCTCTTTTTTGAAGAATAGTTGATTGTTGACGATTGACAGTTCCCCCTGTAAGCGAACCCCCAACATTCACAATGTTTCCATCTAAAGTGACAACTTTATATCTTGCATATGTTGCTTTAGAAATTTCTGATGCATGATCTATATTATCTGCCAAAATAATATTTCCCAACTGATTTAAAATAATATTATCAATTTTTTTAGAGCTTGAAACAAAATCACTTAAAACTCCTAAATATCCATCTAATGTTGGACATAAGATTTCATGTTCTTCTCTTAAAGAACGTGGCTCCATATCAGCTAAAGGCAAGAAAGTTGCTCGTCCTGCTTTATTATCTTTTAAAAACTTAATAGCTAATCTTGCTTGCAAATTATCTTTTGTTACAATGAATTGCAAAGCACTTCCTAAAGCTACTGAAACCGCTAAATCGTATTGCGGATCATTTTCCAATAAATCACCAAAAATTCCAATAATATCTGGATTATCATGTGAAAGTTCCATCACCGCTTTAACACCACTTTGATAATTAGATTTATTTTCAACTAAATCTACAAGTATTTCCTGTCTATTTTTATTTTTAGTAATTTCTTGATTTAATTGATTGATATGTTGATGTTTATTTTCTATATCTAGAGAAAGTTTTTTTTGCTTTTGTGTCAAGTTTTCAAGCGTTTCTTCAGTTGATTTTAATCTTTCAACACGATCATTATATTCTTCAATCAAATCAGACAAAATAGCTTTCAAATTATCTAATTTTTCTTTAATATCATTACTATTTTCAGATTCTAAAGCATGTTTTCTTTTTTGATCAACTTCTATTTTACTTGTTTCTAGTCTTGAAACTTCTGACATAGCTTCAAGCAATTGACTTTGTAAAGCATTAATTTCATTATCTAAAGCAAACATTTTCTTCTTTATTTCATCATTAGCACTTTCTTTTAATAAAATTTCAGCATCAATTGATGAATGGTTTTCATTAAGATTTTTAAGTTGTAAAGATAATGCTTCTAACTGTGTATTTAACTCAGAAATTTCATGTACAAGCACATTAACTTCAATAGAAGTTAACTGTTCTTGTAATTTTAAAAACGTTTCTGCTTTTTCTTTTTGCTTTTTTAAAGGAATAATTTGTTTTTCTAATTCATAAACAATATCTTTTATTCTATTTAAATTATCCGTAGTTCTTTCTAATTTTCTAATAGCTTCTATTTTTCGCTTTTTATATTTTGAAACACCCGCTGCTTCTTCAAAAATCGCACGTCTTTCCTCTGGTCTACTATCAGCAAAATTAGAGATATTCCCTTGAGAAATAATAGAAAGTGAATCTCTTCCAAGTCCTGTATCAAGAAGTAAATCAGTAATATCTTTTAAACGACATTGTTGTCTATTTAAAAGATACTCTGCTTCATTTCCCTGTCTATAAAGACGTCTTGTGATTTCAACCTCATTATAATCATAATTAAGTGTACCATCGCTATTATCAAAGACAAGGGTTACTTCTGCTAGATTTTGTGCTTTTCGATCTTGAGACCCAGCAAAAATGACATCTGCCATATTGCTACCACGTAAAGATTTTACAGATTGTTCACCTAATACCCATCTTACGGCATCAGAAATATTAGATTTACCACAACCATTCGGTCCAACAATTCCTGTTATTCCAGGTTGAAATTCTATATTTACTTTATCTGCAAACGATTTGAATCCATGTAATTCTATTTTCTTTAAATACATAGATACTCCTTTCTAGTTTATTTGAAAATGATCTTACCATTTTCAAAAGAATCTATAATTGCAAGTGACTCAACCCTATAACCTAAATCCACTAACTTTTGATGTCCTTTTTGGAATCCTTTTTCAATAATAATTCCACATCCTACGATATGTGCTTTTGCTTGATTGCACATATCAATTAATCCTAACATAGCATTCCCATCAGCTAAAAAATCATCTACAAGAATTACATTTTCATTTTCATTCAAATATTTCTTTTTAACACAAGCAATGTATCTTGTTCCTTTTGTATATGAATAAACTTCACTCGTATATAATTCATCATTAACAGTTTTAGAAGTTCCCTTTTTAGCGAAAACGACTGGAATATCATTTAATTCATAACTAAGTGCAAGTCCAAGCGCAATTCCAGATGCTTCAATTGTTAAGATTTTATCAATTTTTTCACCAGCAAATCTTCTTTTGATTTCTTTAGCAATTGATCTATAAGTTTTTGGATCAATTTGATGATTAATGAAACTGTCCACCTTTAAAATATCTGGTTCAATAATTTCTCCATCACTTAAAATTTTTTCTTTTAATTCTAACATACTAATCCCCTTACCTTTTCAATCTTTCAATCAATTTTTGTTTTTCAATTGGCAATTTTACAATAAAATTCGTTCCCACATCAACCTGTGATAAAATATCAATCTTACCATGATGTAAATCAACAATAGATTTTACAATTGCTAGCCCAAGACCGTTACCTTCAACATTTCTAGCTTTATCTTCTCGATAAAATCTTTCAAAAATATGTGAAACAACTTCTTTCGACATGCCAATTCCTGTATCCTCAATAGACACTTCTATATCTTTGGAACTTTTTTTCATTGTTATTGTAATTAAACCACCTTCATTTGTATACTTTATAGCATTTGAAATAATGTTAGTCCAAACCTGTTCTAAACGTTGTTCATCCCCATCTATAAATATATCTTTTTTAGGTGTTTCAAAAACAATTTCTATATTTTTTTCTGTTGCTTGATTTTCTTGAGTAGAAATAACTCGATTCATTTGATTGACTAATGAGTAATTACTTATTTCTAATTCAATTTCTTCTCTATCAAGCAAGGTCAATTGTAACATATTTTTTGCTAAAGAAGATAATCTTTTACTATTATATAAAATAATATTAGCATATTTTACTCTTTGTTCTTTTGGTAAATCCTCTTCTTTTAAAATATTAGCAAAACCTTGAATAGATGTTAGTGGTGTTTGAAATTCATGGGAAATATCAGAAATAAATTTTTGTCTTGTTTCATCCTGCTTAGCAAGTTGCCTAGCCATTTGGTTAAAGCCTTGATTTAATTTAGAAATTTCATCTTGTCCCACATTATCAACACGTACATTATAATTACCATTACTAAGCTCCTTAATAGCAGTTGTAAGACGTGTTAATGGTTTAACAATAATATCTGCAATTACTAAAAAAACAATGCTACCTGTTAAAAAAACACATCCTAAAATCAAGATTGCCGAATTAGCAATGGCACTTTTTTGACCACTTGTATCCTTTTGTACATAGATATAGTACTCTTGACCATTGATCATATTTTTTGTCCCATATGCTAATACTTCATTATGATGTTTAAATGTTAACTCTTTATTTGTACTTTCAAACATTTCCACCATTTGTTCAGGGGTTGGGTTATATTTCTTATTTCCATAAGCAATATAACCATCATTAATAGAATAACATGTAATGGCCATTTCACTACTTCTTGCATATAAATCAATAATATCGTCTCTATTTTCAATATTAATATTTGAAATCACTTTAGAAACATAATCATTTGTTGTAATTAAATCCTCTTCTACCGTAGATTCAATTTGTTGATCATTTAATCTTAGCGATACAAATCCAGCCACTGAAAAAGAAGCTACAATTGTAATGAAAAAGCCAAAAATTAATTTCGAATAAATTGACTTCATTTACTCTACCTCAACTTTATATCCAAGTCCTCTTACAGTAACAACATTAAAACCTGGTAAATGTCCAATATTTTCCCTAATTCTTTTAATATGTACATCTACTGTACGATCAAACCCGTCATAATCCATTCCCCAAATTTTTTCAATAAGTTGTTCTCTAGAAAATATTTGATTTGGATGTTTAGCAAGCTCAAATAACAATTCAAACTGTTTTAGTGGTAGATGTATTGTTTCATCGTGATAACGAATTTCATACTTATCACCATCCAATTCAACCTCATTTAAACGTACAATATGAGAAGCATTAATATCATATCTTTTCATAATCGCTTTAACTCTCGCCATTAATTCATTTGGATCAAACGGTTTAACAACATAATCATCTACTCCCGAAGAAAATCCACGTAATTTATCCTTACTTTCTCCTTTAGCAGTAAGCATAATACAAGGAACATCTTTAAACTCCTTCATGTTTTCTACAAGTTCAAAGCCATCCATTTTAGGCATCATAACATCGATAATTCCTAAATCGATATATTCATTTTCAAAAATTGCCAAAGCTTCTTGCCCATCAGCAGCTTCTATCACTTCATATCCTTCTTTGTTCAAATAAAATTTAAGTAATTCTCTAATATCTTGTTCATCATCAACAACTAAAACCTTTGGTTTCATCTTATACACCTCAATTCAATTAGAAATTATATCATAAAACATAAAAATAATACAATCTTACAAATCTTTACTTTATAAGAACTTTATTAATAAGGATATACAAAAAAAATATTTATTGTATAATATATCAAGATTAAAGGAGATGTAAAAATGATATTAGAAAAAATAGACCAAGATTTATTAGATTTAGCTAAACAATCAGAAAATGAGTTAAAAGATATTTATGCTAAAGTAGATGAACAATGCCTTATTAATTCAAATAAAGTTTTATCTGCTTTTATAGAAAATCAAGTTTCTTATAGTGATTTTAGTGATATCAATGGATATGGTAACTACGATGAAGGAAGAGATAAATTAGAAAGAATTTTTGCTTCAATATTAGGCTGTGAAGATGCTTTAGTAAGACCACAAATCATGTCAGGAACAAATGCTTTATATTTGACACTTTCTGCTTTATTAAAACATGGTGATACGATGATTTCAATTAGTGGTGAACCCTATGATTCATTACAAAAAATGATTGGTATCAGTGGTGATTCTAATCAATCATTAAAGGCTTATGGTGTAAATTATGAACAAATTGATCTAATTGATAATGATTTTGATGATGAAAGCATTATTCAAAGACTTAAACAAAAAAATGTAAAACTTGTTGAAATTCAACGTTCTAGAGGATATAGCCAACGTCTATCACTTACAATCGATAAAATAGAATCTATTATTCGTAAAATCAGAGAAGTCAATCAAGAAGTTATTATTATGGTTGATAACTGTTATGGTGAACTTGTAGAAACAAAAGAACCAGGAGATGTTGGTGCAGATATTGTTGTAGGTTCATTAATGAAAAACTTGGGTGGTGGTATTGCACCAACAGGTGGTTATGTTGCAGGTAAAAAAGACTTAATTTATGAAGTAGCTCAAAGACTTACTGCTCCTGGAATAGGCAAAGACTTAGGTGCTAATTTTAATCTTAACAATGCATTCTTTAAAGGTGTATTTATGGCGCCTAACGCTGTTAAAAATGCATTAAAAACTGCAATTTTCACTTCATACATGTTAGAAAAATTAGGTTACGAACATGTATCTCCACGTTATGATGAAATAAGAACAGATCTTATTCAAACATTAGATTTACATAGTGAAGAAAAATTAGTGAACTTTACTCAAGGTATTCAATCATCGAGTCCAATCGATTCTTTTGTACGTGTACTGCCTGCCCCAATGCCAGGTTATCCTTTTGATGAAGTTATGGCTAGTGGAAGTTTTACCCAAGGAAGTACAATTGAATTAAGTGCTGATGCTCCAGTTAAAGAACCTTATACATTATATATGCAAGGTGGCTTATCTATTGAATATGGAAAACTTTCTATCTTACTAGCATTGACTCAAATGAAAAATAAATAAAAACATCCCAATTGTTAAAATAACAATTGGGACTTTTTTACATACTACCTATTTGTCCTCCATCAATTCGAATAATAGAATTATTTATAAAATTAGCTTCATCACTAATTAAAAATTTAACCAAATAAGCAACTTCTTCAGGTTTGCCATATCGTTTAACCATTATTTTCTCTTGTTCTTGTTTTAAAAACTCTTCATCATATCCATCTAATTCATTTTCTGTACCAATAAATCCCGGTGCAATGCAATTAACATGAATGTATGGACCAAACTCAAATGCTAAATTATGTGTCAAAGAAATCAAAGCTGCTTTAGAAGCATCGTAATCAATACACATAGGATAATAAGTATTCATCCCATTTGTCGATGAAATATTTATAATACGCCCATAATCTTGATCAAGCATATGTGATGAAACACATTTACTACAATTAAAAGCACCAACAACATTGACATCCAATGTCTTTCTAAATTCATCCGCTGTTTTTAAATGAAATAAATTAGACAAATCAATTCCCGCATTATTAATTAAAATATCAACACCACCCAATTGTTTATCAATTTCTTGAATCATCTTTTCAACTTGATCTTCTTTAGAAACATCTGCTTTAAAAGTTAAACAACGTACATGATATTGACGAATAATTTGTTCTTTTAAACATTTAGCTTCTTTATCAGAAGTTAAATAATTAATAACGATATCATATTGATTTTTTGCTAACTCTAAAGCAATAGCTTTGCCAATACCTTTTGCACCACCAGTAATTAATACAACTTTATTCATGATAAAAAAAGAGCTTTATTAAGCTCTTCCTGCATATTTTCCATCAGCTGAAAAAACAACGATTTTTTCACCTTGTTCAATGAATTGAGGAACTCTAAGAGTTAAACCAGTTTCAGTTTTAGCATCTTTTGTTTGATTAGATGGTGCCCCTTTAATAGCTGGATCTGTTTCTACAACAGTTAATTCTACTTTTTCAGAAACAGAAACATTTAATAATAATCCTTCAAAGAACATTAATGATACCTCTGAACCTTCAATAATATAAAGGATTATTATTATCTGTATCAGTTCCAGAAAAAGTGGAATTAACAGTTGTAGAAACAGATCCAGCAATCAAAGGAGCACCATCTAACCAAACAAAAGATGCTGTTACTGATACTGGATTATCATTA
>OLOD01000277.1_pt1 | contig 41352 bp, 35 predicted proteins | sample 1671921 | NCBI WGS metagenome assembly OLOD01 (sample SAMEA3136626, study PRJEB25190) | human gut metagenome | biome: human gut; feature: human-associated habitat; material: faeces | place: Austria | collected 2013
CTATTATACCTTAAATAAACGGCCATCGGGCGAGATTTAAAGCAAGTCTCTTTCCGATGGCCGTTTATTTTTTTGCTGTTATTTGACAGCTTCAGGAGTATCTGCGGTCGATTACTTGGGAAGGTTGAAAGCGACGGTCATTTCACGCATCTGCTCGTTGCTCATGCCGTCAGGTTCGAAGCCCATGTTTTTTGCTGCGATATAGATAAGTGCCGACTTGTTAAGTACGTCAATCTGGTCAAAAGCCGCCATGACATCTTTCTCTACTGCAAACACGCCGTGCTTTTCCCAGAGGGTCACGTCATAGTCGCCGAGTTCCTTGATTGTCGCTTCTGCGAGCTCGTTTGAACTGGGGAGTTTGTAGGGGATAATGCCGAGACCACGCGGGCAGAAAGCTTTTGTCTCAGGAATCATGCTCCAAAGGAGATTGGTTGCCACGTCTTTCTCAAGGAACTTCTTGCAGTGGCTCATTGCCACGAGTTCAATCGGATGGGTGTGAACCGAAGCCTTGTAGTCAGAACCCTTGGAGATAAGATAGTTGTGGACTGCGAGATGTGACGGAAGTTCCGATGTGGGCTTCACAGGCTTGTCAGCGATGATTTCGTAGTGTGCACAGTCGTCAGTGATGCGGATGATCGAGCCATTGTCCATCGGACGGCGTGCAAGGTCACGCATGCGCATGTTTGTACCTTTGCAATAGAAATAACAGCCCTTGAGTTCGGGGAGGGTGAGACCGATAGGTGTCACGGGAGAGATAGCGGGCATGTTGCGGATTTCATCGTCGATGTGTTCGGTGATGTTGACGGTGATGTTGCCGCCGTTGCGTTCAGCCCAGCCTTTTTGCCAGAGATAACCGGCCACTTCGGCCACTTTTTCCACTTCCTCGCGCAGTGCGGGACGATTTTCTAAGATAGATGACATAGTTGATTGTGTATGTGAGATTGGATTATCCGATTAATTGGGGAAGGAAGCATGACACGATGAGGACCACGATGCCGATGATGAGGACCGAGATGGTCTTTGACGAGCATCCTTTCCATTCTTTGAGTATGATGCCCCACACGTTCGAGAACACGACATTGAGGGCCATGAGTATGCAGAACGAGAGGGTCATGAGTGTCGGGTAGTCTGTCAGGAAGCCTTTGCCGAGTGCAAGTCCGAAGAACTGGCTGTACCATAGTGCACCGGCGAGCAGACAGAAAATGATATTGTTGGCGAGTACACCGGTCTTGCCATAATCACTCCATGTGTGATTCTTATGGTTCTGATAGAAGCAATAGATGGCGTTTGTCACAAAACCTCCGAGTGTCACAAGAAATGTGGCCGGAAGAGTCTTGTAGATATCAGGTGTGAGGTCGCCGAAATTGATGCCGCTTCCGAATTCAAGACCGACGTTGAAACATCCGCTCATGAAACCGGCAAGAAGGGCTATGGTTATACCCTTGGGAAAATTGAAATCTTTTACGGCCGCTTTCTTTTCTTCTTCGCTAAGCGATGATGCTTTCATCGAACCTGCTACACCGATGATTGCAATACCGATGAGGGTTACGACCACACCAAGTATTACCGCAAATGTAAGCTGTGACAGCGGGTCATTTTCAGGGAAGAAGATGTTGAGCAGCACCGGTCCCATGATTGTACCGAGCCCGGCGCAAGTTCCGAGGGCGATTGACTGGCCGAGAGCCACGCCAAGGTAGCGCATTGAAAGTCCGAACGTCAGACCGCCTACTCCCCACAACGCTCCGAAAAGTATGGTCATCCAGATGTTGAACGACTGGTCAGGTGTGAAAAGCTCGCAGAGCGAATGTCCGGCCGGTACGGCGAGAAGTGCGCCGAGAAACGGAAGAATCAGCCATGCGAATACTCCCTGCACAATCCAGTAGCTTTCCCAGCTCCAAGACTTTATCTTGTTGATGGGGACATAGCAGCTCGACTGACAGAAAGCTCCTACAGCTATGATTAATAAACCTATTAATAGCATGATAGTGATTGGTTTGCAGTTTATGGATTAAAGTTTAAAGTTTAGATATGGGTGAGATTCATCCATCTAAACTTTAAACTTTAAGCTTTTGGACTGATTATTAGCGCTTGGATGTCACGTCGCGTTCGTAGCCTTCTACTTCGGCGATATAGCTTTCACCGACAGGCACATTGTTCTTGAGGCAGAACATATCGTAGACGGCATTCCACGGGAGGTTCTTGCACTCTTCGAGGAGGGCGAGACGCTGGAATCTCTTGTCGGCGAGTTCATATTTGCGTAGGGTTTCGGTCGGTTCGAGGAGCGCGCGAAGCATGCACTTCTGTGCTGCGCGGCTACCGATTACGTAAGCACCGATGCGGTTGAGTGTTCCATCGAAATAGTCGAGACCATAGTGAACGCGGTTGAGAGCGCCGGCACGTACGATTTCGCTGAAGAGATCCATAGTGGGATCGTCCATGATTGTCACGTGGTCTGAGTCCCAGCGGATGGGGCGTGATACGTGGAGCATGAGTTCCGGAACGAAAAGCAGCATGGCTGACACCTTGTCGGCTACACTTTCGGTCGGGTGGAAGTGGCCGGTATCAAGGGTGATCATCATGTCGTTCTTGGCGGCATATGAAGTATAGAAGTCGTTAGAACCTACAGTGTAGCTTTCAAGGCCGATGCCGAATACTTTCGATTCAACACAGTCCTTCATCCAGTCATACTTGTGTTCGAAAATCTGGTCGAGAGAATCTTTGAGGAGCTCGCGATACATGTAGCGGTTCACTGTGATGTCTTTCGAGCCGTCGTGAACCCATGTGTTCATGATACAGGGATCCTGCTGAGCCTCACCCATTGCCTGTGCGATGGCGCGGCAGCGCTTTGAGTGTTCGATCCAGAAATCACGGATACCCTTGTCGGGATTCGAGAGGCTGAGGTCGCCGCTCTTGGGATGAGAGAATGAGGTTGAGTTGAAGTCAAGTTTGATATCGTTTGCCTTACCCCAGTCAATCCAGCTCTGGAAATGCTCTACCGAGCACTGGTCGCGGTCAACGAACTTGTCGCCGAAGTCACCGTAGATTTCGTGGAGGTTGAGACGGTGTTTGCCGGGGATGAGGCTCATTGCATAGAGGATATCCGCGCGGAGTTCGTCGATATTGCGAGCCTTGCCGGGATAGTTGCCGTTGACTTGGATTCCGCCGGTGAGCGAGCCGCCTTGGTTTTCAAAACCTGCAACGTCGTCTGCCTGCCAGCAGTGCATGCTGAGGTGGAAATCCTGCATCTGGTCAAGCACCTTGTCGGTATCTATTCCCACTGCTGCATAGCGTTCTTTGGCGATTTCATAAGCCTTTTTTACTGATTCTTCTTTCATGATGTAAGGTAAATTTTGGTTTGTGGTATTAATAAATTTGTTTATCTGTTCTGTTTGAGATATGGATTGGTCATGAGATATTGTCGTCTCTGTCATTTGGGCAGATACGTTTTGGTCTCAGTCGAGTTGACAGCTACGCGGCGCATATCTGCGATATCTTTAACTCGGTTGTCGGCGCGGAGTTGAACGAGTACATTGCCGAGGGCTGTGGATTCCGACGGCCCGGCTACGACAGGGAGGCCGATTGCATCGGCTGTGAGCTGCATGAGGTGGGCGTTCTGGCAACCTCCTCCGATGACATGGAGCGTGTTGATTTCATTGGGCGAAAGTTCGCGCAGCCAACCGAGCACTTCCTTGTAGCGGAGAGCGAGACTGCGGAAAATCACACGCATGAATTCAGCTGCCGTTTCTGGTACTTGCTGTCCTGTGCGCTTGCAATATTCCTTTATGGCCTCAGTCATTGATTTCGGATTTGCAAATGCCGGATCGTCAGGATTGATGGAGCTTTCGATGTCGGTTGTGGTATAGAGTGCACAGAGGTCAGCGATGTTTTCGGGTGCGTCCTTGAGTTCGGTACGCGAGCGCTCAAGAAGCCACAGTCCGCAGATATTTTTCAGGAACCGGATTGAGCCGTCGATTCCGCCTTCATTCGTGAAGTTATAGCCAAAGGCTTTGTCATTGATAATGGGCTTGGGTGATTCGACGCCGAGCAGTGACCATGTGCCACAGCTCAGATATGCGAATTTTTCATCTTTTGCCGGAACACCGATTACAGCCGAAGCTGTATCGTGGCCGGCTACGGCTACGACAGGAACGGCGCCGAGCCCCGTGGCATGCTGAACGCCGGGAGTGAGTGTGCCGATTACATATCCCGGATTGACGAGTTGTCCGAAACGGTCGGGAGTCAGACCTGCTTTTTCGAGCAGTTCCGCGTCAAGTTCACCTGTGGTCGGGTTGAGAATCTGTGATGTCGATGCGACGGTGCGTTCAGTCACGGCGTTGCCTGTAAGCATATAACTGAGAGCATCGGGCATGAAGAGGATTTTATCGGCGATTTTCAGAGCGTTGCCGTCCTTTTTACTGAGTGTATGGAGCTGGAACAAAGTGTTGAAGTCCATGAACTGGATGCCGGTTTTCTCATAGACTTTCTCGCGGGGCATTTCCTCGCAGAATTTGTCGACCGCACCGGTTGTGTGTGGATCACGGTAGCAGTAGGGGAGGCCTGCGATAGTCCCGTCGGCGTGGAAATAGGCCACGTCGCATCCCCAAGTGTCGATACCGATCGAACGTGCTTCCGCACCGATTTCTCCGAGTTTTACAGATGCGTTGCGCAGACCGGTGAGCACTTCGTTGTATAGCCCCGGTAGATTCCAGAAGATAGGGCCGCCGATGGGGAGCATCGGATGCTTGAATCGGTGGATTTCTTCAGTCTCCACCTTTTGGCCGTCGAATGACGCGAGGATGACTCGACCGCTTGTCGCTCCAAGGTCGACAGCGATATAATAGTTCTTTTCGTCTGCTTTCATGGGATAGTATGTCTTTTGTTTTGTTATGAATGTTCTTGGTTGTGGATAATCAGTAGGTGCTGAATGTGGCGGTCACCGGCTTCATGGAACCTTGGGGGGTAACGGTGAGTTTTACATCACCGGCCTCATGTTTAGAGCGGAGTATCACTGTCGCGGTTCCGTTGAACAACCGTCGGGAGTTGCCTGTGGTCAGTTCTTCGGATGTTATGTCACCGTTGATTACACCTGCTATTTCTGCCGGTCCGTCAACGTGGAATTTCAGCGGTGTGGATTCGTCAGGAACTTGACGGTCTTTGGAATCGCGGGCACTGATTCTGACATGGATGAGATCCGTTCCGTCTGCTTTCCACTTCGGATTATCGCCTTCTATTTTTAGTTTTGTCGCTTTTCCGGTGGTGTCGAGTCTATGCCGTGCGACAGGAGTCTTTTCTCCATTGCGGTATGCTATCGCCTCGATATAGCCTTTGGTATAGGGTATGTTTTCCCACAGGATGCGGTTTCGTGTCTTGGAGTCGCTGACATTGTTTGGCTTTCTGCCGATGCTTTTGCCGTTTATCCGCAGTTCAACCTCGTCGGCATTGGTGAAAGTGCAGAGGTTAAGGTTTTCACCGGGTCTGCGATTCCAGTGTGATGAAAATTTGGTTGTCCCGACTGTCACTCCGTTCCATTCGGAGTTGTCGTCGGCATCGGCTATTGCTATGCGCACCACCGGCTCGTCAGGTTTGAAGAAACTGCGCAGGAAATAGGCCATCGGTTTGGGTTCGGGCGATATGTCGAACACACCTTGCGACCATCCCTTGGCCGGCCATCCCTGTGATTCGCCGAGATAGTCGATCATGCCCCAGTATGCCAGTCCGACCACGCGGTCAAGGTCCATGTCGAAGTAATTTGGCCCCATGCCCGACGTGTTGGCCTCGCTCTGATAGAATATCATTCCGGGAAATCGACGCGAATCGCCGGGAAAATACATATACCTGTAATTATAGGATGCGATGTCGGTGACGAGTGCGAGAGGTGCGGGCAGGCTGTCAGTAAAGTGGTTTCGTCCGCGCGGGTGCATGGCGACTGTCGACAGTCGTGTGCCGTCCAGACGGTCAAGCAGCATTTTTTGCAGACGGTAGGGCGTGACACCCCAGTCGTTGAACGGAAGGTCGCTGATCATCTGCAGTTCGTTGCCGAGACTCCACATGACGACCGACGGGTGGTTGCGGTCGCGTCTTGCCCATTCCTCCACGTCGTGCTGCCACTGTTCGCTCCAGTCTTTGCGGTCGCCTGAATACTGGCGTTTCCATTTGTCATACAGTTCGTCGACCACGAGTATGCCGTAGCGGTCGCAGAGATCAAGGAATGATTTGCTGTATGGATTGTGGGATGTGCGGATGTGGTTGAAGCCGAACTCTTTCAGTAGCTGTATACGTTTTTCCATAGCACGCGGGTAGGCTGCTGCGCCGAGTGCGCCGAGGGTGTGATGGTTGGCAATGCCTTTTAACAGCACTTTGCGTCCGTTGAGCTTCATTCCGAACTCAGGAGAGAATTCCACACTGCGTATGCCGAAATGTTCGCTGTAAGTGTCGGCTACAGAACCGTCTTTATTTATGAGCGAAAGATGAAGAGTGTAGAGAGCCGGATGCTCAGTGTCCCATAGTTGGGGTGAGGCGACGGCTATACTGTCAATAAGGAATTCACGTATGCGCTGGCTGCGGTAGTTGCGCAGTTTTTTTGTTGAGTCATATACGGTGATTCCCTCGGGTGATTCTATTTCGATTTTTACCGTGAGGCTGTCGGGACGGTGACGTGATGCAATTTCAGCTTCGATTTTTACAGTCGACAGTGTGTCGCTGACTACAGGTGTAGTAATCCTTAGCGGATTGCGGGTGAAATAGTGGTTTTTGTCCGTGACTATGAGATTCACGTCGCGGTAAAGCCCTCCGCCGGTATACCAGCGCGAATTTTCGGGCTTGCCGGTATCAGCTTTGACGGCTACGGTATTCTTTTGTCCGTATTTCAGGCCTGCGCTCAGATCGATTTCTGTTCCGAGATAGCCATAGTCGGTGCCGCCGACTCTGATCCCGTTGAGATAGACATCGCCGGTAAGCATTATCCCTTCAAAATCGAGCAATACTCTTTTCCCGATCCACGCAGAATCGGGTACGAATGACTTGCGATACCATCCGATGCCCATTTCCTTGAATCCACGGGGACTAAGACGGCTTTTTACGTTTGCCATCTGGTTTGTCATGTCTGGACGTTCGTCCGGCGACGGTTCTACCCATTCTTGTGAAATCTGGAAGTCATGCGGAAGATTAATGTCGGCCCATGAACTGTCATCGGTCGACACTGCTTCTGCCGCAGGGGTATTTCCTGATTTGAATTTCCATCCAAAATTCCATGACTCTACGCTTCGCCCGAAGGCGGAGTCGCAGAGGCATGTGACCAATAATATTATTATGGTATTAGAGAGAATTTTCATAAATAGTAATCAGGATGCACTTGCAAGAGCATCTGTAATGGCCGTGAAAGTGCGATTATTTTTCGCGCATGAATACGTTGATTGGCGTTCCGTGGAAATCCCAATTCTCTCTGATCTTGTTCTCAAGGTAGCGCCGGTATGGCTCTTTGACCCACTGTGGGAGATTACAGAAAAATATGAATGTCGGGATCGGAGAGCCCTTGAGCATTGTGACATACTTGATTTTGATGAACTTACCCTTGTTTGCAGGTGGTGGATAAGCCGAAATCGCTTCAAGCATGACGGTGTTGAGCTGGGAGGTCGGGACTATGCGTCGACGGTTCTCGCACACCTGAAGGGCGGTTTCAAGTACCTTGAATATGCGTTGCTTTGTGAGCGCCGAGGCAAAAATAATCGGGAAGTCGACAAACGGGGCGAAGCGTGAACGTATCGAATCCTCGTAATGCTTGATGGCTTCCTTTGATTTGTCCTGAACAAGATCCCATTTATTGACCACTACGACAAGTCCCTTCTTGTTGCGCTGGATAAGCGAGAAAATTGCAACGTCCTGAGCTTCGATGCCGCGTGTGGCATCAATCATAAGGATGCAGACATCCGATGCTTCAATCGCACGTATCGAACGGATTACCGAGTAGTATTCGATGTCTTCGGTGACTTTTGTCTTTTTGCGTATGCCGGCAGTGTCGACAAGATAGAAATCGAAACCGAATTTGTTATATCGTGTGTAGATTGAGTCGCGTGTCGTTCCGGCTATGTCGGTGACGATATGGCGCTCTTCATCAATGAAGGCATTGATGATTGACGACTTGCCAGCGTTCGGGCGGCCGACGATTGCAATCTTGGGAATATCGTCGAGTTGCTCTGACTCGTCATCATCCTTCTCCGGCATTTTTTTCACTACTTCGTCAAGAAGGTCTCCTGTGCCGTAACCGCTGACAGCTGAAACACCCATCGGATCACCGAGACCGAGACTGTAGAATTCGGCTATGTTGTAGAGCGAGTCACCGGCATCGACCTTGTTTGCAACGAGGATGACAGGTTTGGTTGAGCGGCGCAGAATCTGTGCCACCTTATCGTCAAGGTCAGTGACACCGTTGGCTGCGTCTACTACAAAAAGTATCTCGTCGGCCTGCTCGATAGCGAGATAGACCTGCTTGTTGATTTCATTTTCGAAAATGTCTTCACTGTTGACTACCCAGCCGCCCGTGTCCACGATTGAAAACTCCTTTCCGTTCCAGTCGACTTTTCCATACTGGCGGTCACGGGTTGTGCCGGCTTCATCGTTTGTGATGGCCGTGCGTGATTGGGTTAGTCTGTTGAAGAGTGTGGATTTGCCCACATTAGGGCGTCCCACGATGGCTATCATTTGTCCCATACATTGATTGTTAATGCTGTGAGGGCATAAGTCAAGGCTTATGCAAATGCAAATTTAACCAATTATTTCTTAATCCACAACAATCACCTCCCGAAGAGGGAGAAAAATGGTGAAAAAAGAAATACTTGGTTAAATTTTATTAAAATGATGATTTTTTATGCCGTTTTATTTGGCGGCTACGGCTAAAGGTTATACCTTTGTGACAAGTTTTTCATGGTATTAGATTTAAGGTAAAAAAGTTATTCGTCGGGATGACGAGTAATTTTTTTTGCCCCGATTTTAAATCGGGGCAAGTTCTCAACAGGTCTTACGTTCCATATAAGGATTGAGTTTGTGCCAGTCGGCGATAGGAGGCATCACTCCCATCTCAATCACTTCATCGCGAAGCTTGCAAAGGTGCTGATAGCTCTTTTCAAGCTCTTTTTCTTCTTCTGGAGTTCCTGCAATCGGTTTGCATTCCACGCCGTTTTTGCTGATGACGGTTTCCATGGCCATCATGATGTGTTTGAAACGGTCGTTGTTGACATACGTACCGGCCGGCCAGCGGAAAGGAGCACCACCCATTGCAGCTGCGATCATTTCGATTGACAGGTAAGCCGGGCTCTGGAACGACGAACGTCCACGGAGTTCAATAATGTTCTTACCTCCCTGTACGACACGTTCTTTTATTGCAATCCAGTCTTCCAAAGGAAGTTTGGGCGTACCGATTATATCTACGAGGGGCTTGCCGTCTACCAAGGTGGTTGAAGCGAATACAGCCATCTGTTCGCCGTGGCCACCATAAGTACGGCTGTTGGTGATTTCATCGGCAGGGATTTTGAAATATTTCGAGAGTTCGCTTCTGAGGCGTGTGCTGTCGAGTGCGGCAAGCGTGCTTACCTTCGACGGTTCTACTCCGGAGTAAAGGAGGGTGATAAGACCGGTGATATCAGCCGGATTGAACACAACGACGATATGTTTTACCTCGGGGCAATACTGCTTGACATCCTTGCCGAACTGGGCTGCAATCTGGGCGTTGCCTTTGAGGAGGTCTTCACGTGTCATTCCTGCCTTACGGGCTGCGCCACCTGACGATACAACGTATTTCGCACCGCTAAGAGCCTCCTTGATGTCAGTTGTATAGGTGATATTGACACCCTCGAAACCGCAATGGAAGAGCTCTTCGGCTACTCCCTCAAGTGCAGGGCCGTAGGGGTCGTAGAGGCAGATGTTGGGAGTAAGGTGCATCATCACTGCTGTCTGTGCCATGTTTGATCCGATCATGCCGGCTGCGCCGACGATGGTCAGCTTCTCATCAGTTAAAAATTTCATGTTTGTTTGTATATTTTAATTAAAACAACTATTATTATACATTATATATGATATATGTGCATATATTGGTCATCGGTTTTGTAGGGAATGGCATTGTCTGAATGTTATGTCGCATTCTTTAAGCATAACATGAAACGGACCATAAAAGTTGTCGTAACCATCAATTAACGCGCATTATTGTTCTGTTGACAAAAAAACTTGCTAACTTTGCAGCCGTTTTCATGACGGTGTCGTTTATATTCGCATAGGATGCGTGTCGCTGATTGTTTAAAACGTCACCGGGTTTCAGGTATATAGAGGTAATAAGGATTGAAAATATGAGTGAATCAAAGCATACGGCAGGATGCGGGGCTGCATCAGGTTCCGTAAAGGAAAAGCTGTGGAATTCAAATTACTGCAAGGCAATGGCAGGAAACTTCATGATGTTCTTTTCGTTCTATCTCCTGACTCCGTTGCTTCCTATCTATCTTGACGCACAGTTTCATGCCGACAAGGATCTTATCGGGCTCGTACTTTCAGGCTATGTCGTCGCGGCGTTAATTGTGCGTCCGTTCAGCGGATTCATTGTTGACAGTTTTAACCGCAAGAAGGTTCTGATGCTGTGCTTTTTTACGTTTTTCATATGTTTCACCGGATATATAGGGGCAGGTACAATCCTGATGTTTGCCATTGTCCGCACCCTTCATGGATTGCCGTTCGGTGCGACGACGGTAGCCAACAGTACTGTTGCGATAGATGTCCTGCCTTCTTCGCGACGGAATGAGGGTGTCGGATTCTACGGTCTCAGCAACAATCTGGCTATGGCCATCGCTCCATCGGCCGGCATCTATGTCTACTCTGTCACCGGTAATTTTCAATTGCTGTTCTGGATTTCACTCATTGTGGCTTTTGTCGGGTTCTACATGGCATGTTCCATAAAACTGCCTCCGCGACCAATAGTCGAAAACAAACCGAAGTTCAGTCTTGACCATTTTTTCCTTGGACGGGCATGGCTTATGGCTGTCAATATATTGCTATTCGGCTTCTGTTGGGGTGTCATGAGTAATTACGTGGCTATTTATGGCAAGGAAGAACTTGGTATTACTGACGGGACTGGTCTCTTCTTCGCCCTTTTGTCGACAGGTCTGTTTGTCTCCCGTCTCTATGGGGCAAAGTCTCTTCGAGATGGGAAGCTGACGGAAAATGCGCTGCAGGGAGCATTGATAAGCTGCGTCGGGTTCACATTGTTTTCTCTCTCTCCGGGGCAATGGGCCTACTATTGTTCGGCCGTTCTCATCGGACTTGGCAATGGCCGTATGTATCCGGCGTTTCTCAATATGTTTATTTCCGTTGCAAGGCGTGACCAGAGAGGGACGGCCAATTCGTCGATTCTCACTTCATGGGACTGCGGTATGGGACTTGGGATATTGGCAGGAGGAGTGCTGGCCGAATACATGGATTTTTCAGCTTCATTCTGGTCGGCTTCAATCTCGCAGATTGCCGGGACGCTTCTGCTTGTTTTTATGACACGTCGGTTCTTTCTTGAACGTAAGCTTTCTGAAGAAGGCCGACAGTAATGAACAATAATATAGTTAAATAGTTTTTAATATCATAAGCCTATAGCGCAAACAGTGTAGTTTTGCGTCGCGTTTCATCGTAGGTTAGTCAAAAAAGGGAAAATCAGATGGCAGTAAATGCAAGCACCTCGACAGAAGATCTCGGAGTCAAGTCTGTGGGCAAACTTCTCGTCCAGTATTCCGTACCGGCAATCATCGCAAGTGTTGCGACTTCGCTCTACAATATCATAGACAGTATATTCATTGGGCGTGGTGTCGGACCTATGGCTATTGCCGGTCTGGCCATCACTTTCCCGCTGATGAATCTCGTCGCAGCTTTCTGTATGCTAATTGCAGCCGGTGGCGCTACTATAGTATCGATTTTTTTAGGGCAGAAGAATTATAACCGTGCCACAGATGTGGTCAACAATGTTTTCACTTTGTGTCTCATTCATTCGATTGTGTTCGGTGGACTGACGCTGATATTCCTTGAGCCGATATTGCTGTTTTTCGGTGCTACGGCTGACACGGTCGGTTATGCGATGGAATTTATGGAGGTGATTCTCTACGGCACACCTATCGGTTTTGTATTTATCGGATTGAACAATCTTATGCGTGCCACGGGTTATCCGCGCAAGGCAATGACCTCGGCTCTGATTTCAGTGGCGGTCAATCTTGTGCTTGCACCGCTGTTTATTTTTGTTCTTGACTGGGGCATCAGGGGAGCGGCTTGTGCCACTGTGTGCGGTCAGTTCTCAGCTTTTATATGGGTGATGTCACATTTTCTGTCCAAGAAAAGTTCCATCCATTTTCAACGGGGCAATACATGGCTGTCATGGACAATCGTAAAGCGTATCTACGCGATTGGTCTGTCGCCATTCCTGATGAATGTGTGCGCATGTGTGGTCGTTATTTTCATCAACCGTGCGCTGCTTGACTACGGTGGTGCAGACGGAAATCTGGCAGTTGGTGCCTACGGTATTCTTAACCGTACCACAATGTTTTTCGTGATGATTGTCTTTGGTGTCACACAGGGAATGCAGCCTATTCTCGGATATAATATAGGTGCGAATCATTTTGGAAGGGTGAAAAGGGTTCTTCGTCTCGGCATCTGGATAGGCGTTGCCATAACGTCGCTCGGATGGATTGTGAGCGAAGGATTCCCCGACAAGGTGTCGGCCCTGTTCACCACCGATGAGACCCTTATCCGGATAGCACGCGAAGGATTCAGGATATATTTCGTGGTATATCCGGTTGTCGGATGTCAGATTGTGATTCAGAACTTTTTCCAGAGTGTCGGTAAACCGCAGATGTCAATTTTCCTGTCGCTGACGCGCCAGCTGTTGTTCCTTATACCCTTCCTTATAATATTCCCTCGTTTCTGGGGTGTGCCGGGGGTATGGGCATCTATGGCCGGATCAGATATTATCGCTTTTGTTGTCGCTATAGTCACTCTCTGGTGGTGGATGCGACACACTATGCGTCGCATGGAAGAGAATGCAGGGGTGCTTGGTGCTTCAGCCGGAGCTGTGACTGAACAGACAGGAAACAAGTAGCCGCGACTGACCTTGAATATTAATAATTTTAGCCTAATCAAAATGCAGGAAACAATAGAAGTGAGAGTAACCCCGAAAGTTGCGGGAGAACCGATGTTGCTGAAAGTCGAGCTGTCAGGCCGTTTCGGCGTTGATGCCAATTCCATCAGGCATGTCACTGTCGTGAGGCGTTCGATTGATGCCCGCCAGCGTCAGGTGATGGTAAATCTGACATTGAAAGTCTATATTGACGAGATTCCCGACAACGCTTCTCTCATCAAGCCTGTGGACTATCGCAGATTGTCGACCGACAAGAGTGTTGTGATAGTCGGGGCAGGGCCGGCAGGACTCTTTGCTGCTCTCCGCCTGATTGAACTTGGCATAAAGCCTGTGGTGCTCGAACGCGGCAAGGATGTCGATTCGCGCCGTAAGGACATGGCGGCTATTGCGCGCGAGGGCGTTGTCGATCCTGATTCAAACTATTGTTTCGGCGAGGGTGGTGCAGGTGCATATTCTGACGGAAAACTTTATACCCGTTCGAAAAAAAGAGGGTCTGTCGAAAAGATTCTTCATATCTTCGCACAGCATGGAGCTTCGGAGGATATATTGGTTGATGCCCATCCCCACATCGGGACTGACAAACTTCCCGAAGTCATTAAAGCTATGCGTAATACCATCATTGAATGTGGCGGAGAGGTACGCTTTAATACACGGGTGACCGATCTGCTGATTGACGGTGATGAGGTGAAGGGAGTCGTGACGGCCGACGGTTCTGAATTTAGAGGCCCTGTCATTCTTGCTACAGGCCATTCGGCACGCGATGTCTATCGGATGCTCCGCGACCGCGATGTGACTATGGAGCCCAAAGGTCTTGCCATCGGAGTGCGTCTCGAACATCCGCAGAAGCTAATCGACTGTCTGCGCTATCATTCGAAGGATGGAAGAGGCAAATATCTTCCGGCGGCGGAATATACGATGCTGACCCGCGTAGATGACCGTGCGGTCTACTCGTTCTGCATGTGCCCCGGTGGATTCATAATCCCTGCCGCGAGTGAAGATGGTCAGCTTGTTGTCAACGGTATGTCGCCATCAAACCGAGGGACTCGCTGGGCAAATTCCGGCATGGTTGTCGAAATATTGCCTGAAGATGTGCCCGATGGTGACGATGCAACCTTAAAGATGATGCGCTATCAGGAGATGATTGAAAAAGCATTCTGGGAAGAGGCCGGCCGTACACAAAATGCTCCGGCACAGCGGATGGCTGATTTTGTGTCCTCGCGTCAGTCATCGGATCTTCCGGCGACATCCTATGCACCCGGAATCCATTCCGCACGCATCGACCGTCTGCTTCCTAAAGGGATAGCACGCAGACTTCAGCAGGGATTCCGCGACTTTGACCGTAAAAACCGTGGATTTCTGACCAATGAGGCCGTACTTATCGGAGCGGAGACCCGTACTTCGTCGCCGTTGCGTATTCCGCGTGATACGGAAACACTTTCCCATGTAAGTCTCAGGGGACTTTATCCATGCGGAGAGGGTGCAGGCTATGCCGGAGGAATAGTCTCGGCTGCCATCGACGGTGACCGTGCGGCCGATGCTGTAGCCTCATATCTGGGCGTTGTCCAAGGCTGAATAATTGCAAGTAGGTAGGAGGTAGGTTCTGCTTGTCGGTTTTATCATCAAAATTGGGTATTTTGTCTTTAGTTTGGAGACAGTAATTTTGCATGCTGAAAAAATCAGAGCGAATTACATCCGAAATATATGGCGAAAAAGCCCTTTGACACTAAACCGATAATTATACTGTTTCTTATATTGGTATCTGTCGCATTAAGTGCGACAGCTGCTTTCGCATCGGTTAGTGGCAAAGGGCTTAAAATAAAAGTCGTCGATGCAGAATCTTCCTCTCCTGTCGAATTTGTCGCCGTAAGCCTGCGTGAAAATGAGCGGGGCGAAATCAAGGGGGGATATACGGATGCCGACGGAGTGTTTGCCATAACACTTTTACCTTCCTCATGGTTGGTAGATGTGTCTATGGTTGGTTATAAGCCGGTCAGGCGTACAGTTGATGTCAGAGGCGACATGGCTCTGACCATACGCCTTGAACCTGCGGAATCATTGGCTGAGGTGGTTGTGACTGCACGCGAGGCACGTAATGCGACATCGGCCTCTCTGATCGACACCACTGCGATGCGCCACCTGCAGCCGTCGAGTTTTTCCGATCTCATGTCGTTGCTTCCCGGAGGTGTCACCAAAGACCCTGAAATGGGGGCTGTCAATACTATAGCTCTGCGTGAGGCTAATGGAATCAGTTCGACAGGGACCGACTATATGACCTCGGCTCTTGGCACGGCTTTCGTTGTCGACGGAATACGTCTTAACACCGATGCCGACATGCAGACAACTCCTGACGCTAACCGGACTGACCGGATTTCATCAGGTAAAGGTGTCGATATGCGGTCGATTTCTACTGATGATGTCGAGAGTGTGGAGGTCGTGCGAGGTATTCCTTCTGTTGAATATGGCGAACTTACCTCGGGATTGGTTAATATCAAGCGCAAAAGCGGAGTCAGCCGTTTTGAAGCTCGCTTCAAGGCCGATACGCAAAGCCAGCTGTTCTATGCCGGAAAAGGTTTTGATGTGGGTGGCGACAGGTCTTGGGTAATCAATACAGGTGTCGATTACCTCGATTCGAAGATTGATCCGCGCAATAATCGCGAAAACTTCAAACGTGTCACCGGCTCGGTCAGGAGTGTAAAGCGGTGGGACAACACATCGGCGCGCATCAGCTGGAATTCGAATCTCAGTTACAGCGCCACTTTCGAGAAAGACGACAATGATCCCGACCTTGCCGTCAACAATACAATAGATTTCTATCAGAACGATAAGCATGCTTTCCGTTGGGATAACCGTCTGGCCTATTCGCCTGCAAATCCTTCTCCTCTTCAGGAACTGAGCTTTGTTTCTGGATTAAGCTATTCACACGAGCAACTGACGCAGCAGAAACATGTGGCTTCCTCGCGTGTGATGCCATTGCCTGTATCTCTTACAGAAGGCAGTAATTACACAGGGTATCTGCCGTTGCTCTATCTTGCCGATTACAAGGTGGAAGGACGTCCGTTTACTGCGTCGCTCAAGGGTGCGGGTCGTCTTCGGTTTGACGGCAATAAGCTTTCGTCAACCCTGAAAGCAGGTATAGAATGGAATATGAGCAAGAACTATGGCCGTGGAGCTGTCTATGATTTGTCACGTCCGCTTGTGGCCGGCAACAATTCCCGTCCTCGCGCTTTCAGTGATATTCCTGCGATACATCTTCTCTCCGCCTATCTTGAAAGCGAGACAAAACTCTATGCCGGACGCAACACGGTGACCCTTACAGCCGGTTTGCGTGAGACACAGCTTCTGCACCTCGACAAGCGTTATGAACTGAGCGGTAAGCCCTATATAGACCCACGTTTCAACTGTGTGTGGAATCTTCCTCCGATTTATGTGGCGACATATCCTTTAAGCTTTGAGGTTGCAGGAGGAGCGGGCTGGCACACAAAGATGCCGGTGGCAGCCTATCTTTATCCTGATAAACTTTACTCGGACTTTGAACAGCTCAACTACTACCACAATGTCGAAGCCTATAGGGTGATGAATGTGAGAACCTACATAGAGGATATGACCAACTATTCCCTGCGTCCGGCCCGTAACTTCAAGTGGGAGGTGAGAGCGGATGTAAGCTATAGAGGCAATAGATTGTCGCTCACTTATTTTCGCGAGAATATGAAAGACGGTTTCCGCAGCAGTGGTTTTGTCCATTCATACACATATAACCGTTACGACGCTTCGGGCTTCGATCCTGAAAGCGCAGGTCGTGCACCTGTCATTGAAGAGTTGCCTTACACGGCTGAAACATATCTTGCGGTCAGGAGCAAGACCACCAATGGCAGCCGTACATATAAAGAAGGTGTGGAATATACGGTTCAGTCGCGCCGTCTGCCTCGGATTCATACACGTGTGACTGTCACCGGTGCGTTTTTCAAAACCACCAACAGTAACAGTCAGCCTCTCTGGTATAAACCCACCATCATAGTCAATAACCGCGAGCTGCAGTACGTCGGGCTATACGATGATCTTGACGGAAGTGAATATCGCAGTTTCAACACCAATATCCTTTTTGATACAGACATAAAACGTCTTGGTTTGAATTTTTCAATCGGTATACAGAATCTGTGGTTCACATCTCGCCGCACTCTGCGTCGCGACGGTGTACCGGTCGAATACATGGATGTGAATGGCGATATCCATCCTTACACAGCCGAGAGTATGGCTGATCCTTATCTCAAACAGCTGATAAGGACCTATACCGAAGGTTCGTTTGCACGATATACAGTTCCATCGTCGACCACAGTGAATTTCAAAGCCACAAAAAATTTCTGGCATAACCGTATAGGGCTGGCTTTGTATGTAAACAGGCTGATAGCAATTGAGCCGGACTATGAGCGCTATGGAATTACGATGCGAAGATATTCTACTCCATATTTCGGCATGGAATTAAATCTTAAGATATAATATTATAATCAAACATAAAATCTAATTATGACATTCAACAGAATTCAGGTCAAACATCTGCTGATGTGCGCAGTGCTGACAGCAGGACTTTCGACAGTGACAACTTCGTGTTCCAACGACGACGATAAACCGGAAGTCACTTATCCTGTGACCATTGTCGAGAATCTCCCGGCTGAACTTCCTTCGTCTTATGTAATGAAGTCCGGCTCTGTGACATATACCGAACTGAATACAGGCCGCGTGACAACATTTGATCTTCCTATGTCTGCTGCCGATGTGCTCCCTGCCGGCACTTATGACATTGACGGAACAATGGTCGTGACATATACCGATGCCAACGGAGCGGAAGTGGAGCAGACATTGCGTGCTGTGGCCTCACAGCAGGTAATCAGTGCGACATCTCAGTCGGCTACTCTCAAATGGTTCTTCTACAATCCTGAAAATACACTCGTCTTCGGTGAGGTCTACTTTGCAGGTTCTCCCAATGCGGCCGGTACAAACGGTCTCTACGACACTTATCTTACGATTTATAATAATACTGACGAAGTGCAGTATGCCGACGGAATTGCTATTGTCGAGAGCAAATTCACCAATGCGTCTACCGACCAGATTCTCACACCTGCCAACCAGCGAGATGCAAATTTCACGGTCCAGACAGTCTATGTCATTCCCGGCAGTGGCAAGGATGTGGCCATCAATCCGGGTGAATACATCAAGATTGTCGATCAGGCTATCGACTGGAGCACTCAGGTTGCAGGCGCACTCAATCACACCGATGCAGATTTCGAGTGGTATGATGAAGTGACTACCGGCTCTATACGTGACACCGATAACCCCGCAGTTCCCAACCTTGAAAAGTGGTTCAGCTATTCGAACACCATCTGGCTTCCGTCAAACCAGTGCAACCGTTCGTATGCCATTGTCCGTTTCCCTGAAGGTATGACCGCTGAGAAGTTCCTTTCCGAGCAGAATGGAGAGTATTCCTACGTCAATGCAGCGACAGGCAAGGAAATGGCCGGAACAAAATGCTATCTGATCAAGTATGAATGGGTTCTTGACGGTATCAATCTTTCTCCCAGAGAAGGCTGGACGCTTGGAGCGTTGAGCACTTCGGTCGATGCAAGCTATGCTGCCATTGCCGATGCAAAGGTTGACAAGACTCGTTTCGGTAAGAAATTTGTCCGCAAAGTCGCAGGTGTGTCGGCTGCCGGTAACACTGTCCTGATGGATACCAACGATTCGGCAAACGATTTCAATGTGGTTTCAGCGAATTAACCGACACTAAGAATCTGTAATATCTATTGATGTCCGGACTACTGCGACATAACCGCTATATGATTCTGGCTGTGGCCGTGACTCTTTCAACAGGAGTCATGGCGCAGTCGGCATCTTTGCTCCATGAATTGCAAAGGCTGGCTTTGCCGGTCGAATCTATGCGTCTGGCAGATTTCGAACTGAATCCGTCTGCTATGTTCTATCGCGATTCTGTCTCGCTGTCGGCTCTTTCATTTTCTGCTGACTGGACGGATGAAGAAAAACCTGTAATGGAGCAGCTTGGCGACGGGCATTTGCTTTTCGGACTTTCTGCCGGTTCATACTCTCGTCTCGGACAATCCAGCGTCGTATGGGGCGAAGCTGCCTTCACGACAGGTTCTTATCGCGATGTCCGTTGGTCTGATTGCATTGACTATCGTCGCATCGCACCATACGTACTTGGAGATGAGGCCGGCGGTGATCTGAGTACACGCTGCTACAGCTTTTCTGGTGGATATGCGAAGAACGTAGGACGATGGTCGGCGGGTGTTGAGGCCGGTTATCGAGCTGAAATTGCCTATCGCAATCGGGATCCGCGTGTCAAAACCATAGTCTCCGATCTTGATATTTCTTTTGGAGCAGCCTATGAGGTGAATTCGGGTCATCTTATCGGACTTGATGCTGATTTTAATGTCTATAATCAGAATTGCGATCTTGATTTCTACAGTCCTGTAAATGAAATCAACACTTATACCCTTACCGGGCTTGGAACATATTATCGCCGTTTCATGGGTAACACCAATAAGAATAGCGGTTACAGTTCACTTGGCTACGCGATAGGGTTGCAGTTCCTGCCGATTAAAGGCGAGCGTGGATTGAGCGCTACTGTTAAATACGGACACTACCGCATGGAACAGCAGCTGCGCAATTTCAATAATCTAACACTCGGATTCACAGACAACGATCTGATTGATTTCTGCGTCGGTTATTCAGCCGGTTTATCCCGCACACTGCTTATCCGTCCTTCCATTGAAGGTATGATTCATCGACGGAGGGGGACTGAAAATCTGTTTGGGACATCGGCAGGAGCAAGTTACGATAAAATCAGCAGCCGTTCGCCGTATTCCTGTGACAATGCTCGTTTCGGTTTGTCGTTGCCGTTGCAGATTGCTTTCGGCCGTACGACATACGTCACTCTGAATCCGAATCTCTCGTTCGAGAACGAAACCGAAGGCTATTCCGAGCCATACCGTCATTTGCAGGTAAGTCACCTGATTCCGGGTTTGAAAGCTGATTTGTCAGCTGTTTCGTCTGGTATATGGCTTTGGAATCTTGCTATTGAAGGTTCTTTTGCTAAAGCATCGGCTGAAACACCGGTATTGACAGATCTCGAAACGGATACCGCTCTTGGACAATGTGTCTTATCCAACTATTCGATGTTGCGTGCCGACAGGACATCGCTTGGAGCTATGGTCGGAATATCACGTCCGGTCAGCAGCTTCATATTGTCGCTTTCAGCATCCTATGGCTTTACGGATTATTGCAATGAAGGTGTCTGTCATTGTGCAGTAGTGACGCTTTCAGCTAAATTTTGATTTACAATAGCATAATGAATATAAGTGACTCGTGCCACTTATACCTGAGAGTATAAGTAACGAAATAGAGTTGCAAAAAAATAGATTACGTTTTATTTTAAGAGTTAATATAATGAACCAAGACTCTGAATCTGTAATATCTGTAAAAAACTTGACCCAACGCTATGGCACGGGACGAGTGATTTATAGCGACCTGAGTTTCGAAGTGCCAAAAGGCCGCATACTCGGTCTGCTTGGTAAAAACGGAACAGGCAAAACCACCACCATCAACATTCTGATGGGCTATCTGCGGCCTCAGAGGGGCGAGTGCCGGATTTTCGGTGAGAAAATCACTGAAATCACTCCGGCCACACGAGCACGCATTGCATTGCTCATTGAAGGCCATGTGCAGTATGCCTTTATGACCATCGCTCAGATAGAGCGTTTCTATTCGAAATTCTATCCCAAGTGGAATCGCGACGCATACTATGAACTTATGGCAAAACTTCATGTTTCGCCCGGACAGAAAATTTCGTCAATGTCGTGCGGTCAGCGTTCGCAGGTGGCGTTGGGGCTGATTCTTGCCCAGAATGCCGACCTGCTTGTGCTTGACGACTTTTCGCTCGGCCTTGATCCCGGTTATCGTCGTCTGTTTATCGACTATCTCCGTGAATTTGCTAAAGCAGAGGAGAAGACCGTGTTCATGACATCACATATTATTCAGGATCTTGAGCGTCTTATTGACGATTGCATAATTCTTGATTACGGCAAGATTCTGACCCAGATGCCGGTCGACGAGCTGTTGCGTGATTTCTCACGTTACACACTTGAGACCGATGCTTCTGTCGATAGATTTGAGGCAGACTCAGCATTTGTAAATCCCGGAAAAATCAAAAACGAACTTGAGTTCTACACCTTCCGGCCTCTTGATGAGGTGAAGTCACACCTCTCGGAACTTGGCATCGGCTACAGCGGACTCGAACGTCGTGAAATGTCTCTTGAGGATGCGTTCATAGGTCTAACAGGTAAATATTAACCAGCTCTCATGGAAAAAGCTCTCATATTTAAGGAATGGGTGAAAACACGGATGGTGTTTTTTATTTCGCTCGCGCTTGCAATCTGCGTGGCTCTCTATGCCGTGCTGATGATGAAACGGCTTATCGAGTTAAAAGGTGTGGATCACCTGTGGCTCATATTGCTGCTGAAGGACAATACATTTATTGATATAATCAAATATGTACCACTCGTGGTCGGACTTGCTCTCGGTGTCGCCCAGATGGCTCCTGAAATGGCTCAGAAACGGTTGAAACTGACTTTGCATCTGCCTTATCCGCAAGGACGGCTCATCACTCTGATGCTTCTCACCGGGTTGGTTGAGCTACTTGTAATCTTTGTTGTACAGGCTCTGATTATAGCGGTTTTTGATGCCGGGATTCTTCCTGTCGAACTGGTGAAACGTGTAATGCTGACCACACTTCCTTGGTATTTTGCCGGTTTTACAGCCTATCTGTTTGTGACCGCAATATGCCTTGAGGGGACATGGCGTCGTCGGATAGTCCTGTCACTTCTCGGAATTGCCGTGCTGATGATTTATTTTCTGCAACCCGCTCTTGAGGCTTACAACGGCATGATGCCTATTGTCATCGTCTCGACATTGCTCCTTACCGTTCTTTCGTTCGGATCGGTCATCAGGTTTAAGGAGGGACGGCAGGATTAAGAGGCTGATAGTCTTTCTTTGATCTTTCGATAGATGGATTAATAAAGATACAGCCTTGAGAATGGATGACGAGAATTGTCGTTTTATCTCAAACTCCTGCAATCAGGAATTAAAAATATAATTTTTTTACAGCCTCAAAATCATGAAGAAAGCATATATAGTTATACTTGTCGCTCTAAGCGTCATAGTTTTGTCGTGGTTCTTGCCATGGCTTTATTCAATCATCTTTCCGGTCGGAGTCTCGGATCCGTTTATCGCCTATTCGCCTGTCAGCAGACAGATGATAGTCTCTGAGACCGGTCAGGAAAAGAATCCTGCCATCTATGCCCTCGATGCAGAAGGCAAGCGGATACCGGGTCTCTACAGCAAAGAGCAGCGCGACTCGCTTCTGCCACAGATATATTTCACTCAGCTCATGGCCCGTGAGCAAATGCCTGACTCTATTGACGGTATCGAACTCACAGTGCCTGCCCTGAAACATGGACAATGGGTCTTTACTTCCTTGCCACGCGACATCAACAAGGTGCAGCCTGAAGTTTATCTGATGATGGAGTCGATGCCGGCACGAATCGACCTTGAAGATCCGAAAGAAGTGTTCAGATTCAGAAACGGTCGTGTGGAGTTTATCGACATGGAGACAAACGGGATTGTCGAAGGACGTACACGTCGTTTCACCGACATTTTTACAGAGCGTGATTTCCGGTTGCCGGTAAGAAGTGCTTCGGCAAACGTCACGAGCCGTAAGCCATACGATGAAGGTTATCTGATGGTCGATGACCGTGGTGACATATTCCATCTGAAGATGCAGGCCGGACGTCCGTACATGATGAAAATCCGTAAGCCTGATTCAATCGATGCTCAGCATGTGTTTATCATGGAGAATGTCGACACCCGTCATCTTGGCCTTATGACTGATGCCAACGATAATCTCTATGTCATCGAGCGTGAGGGTTATCGCATCTGTCCGCTCGCGGTCGGTAAAGTAGACCCGACGAAAGACCGTATCTCGGTCGTAAAGAATATGTTTAACTGGGTAGTGAAGATTTCCAATTCTGACGGGGCGCGTTGGACAGTTCTTGATTCTTACGATTATTCAAAGCTCGCTGATTATAATATATCGTATTCACACTCCGTTTCTCAGGTAATCGCATCTTATATCTTCCCCTTTGAGCTTTCGTTTACAGCCATTAGCGACTGCTATGCCTTCCCGCGCATAAGCGATGTTTCGTGGCGTGCCGTATTTCTCAATGTCGTTCTTACACTGATTATACTTGTGGTTTACCGTCGTCGCAGGTCGTCAGGGAGGAATATGGCGCTTGCGTCGGTAGTGACATTGTTCTGCGGGATTTTCTCGTTCATACCTCTGATTATTATTAAAGATTGAATTCCTATAGTCAACAATACAATTATAAAACAATAAACAAATGAAAAAAACATCAATCTTTTCCATTCTTGCAGTTTTCTGCATGATTATGATTTCGTGTGGCGGTTCGTCAAAGTCGGCCGCCGAAGCGTCGGCCGACAATGCGGTCAGTGTTGACGAAGTGCTTGCCAATGCCGACAATATGCTTGGCGACACTATAGTTGTCGAAGGCGTGTGCTCACATCTCTGCGCACATGGTGGCAAGAAAGCATTCATCGCCGGGGCTGCCGACAGCATAATGCTTCGTTGCGAGGCTTTCCCTCTGATGGGTGAGCCGTTCCCGAAGAGTGTTGTCCGTCGTCCGATGCAGGTCAAGGGCATTCTTCGTGAGGAACGTGTCGATGAGGCTGCTATTCAGGAGATGATCCGTCGTAACGAAGAAGCTCAGGCTGCCGCAGCAGCCAAAGCCGCTGAGAACGGCGATCTCGCTGCCGACTCGACTGCGACCAAGGCTGAAAGCGGATGCGCGACAGAGCGTACGGCCAAAGGTCAGCGCAATCTCGTGACATTCGAAGACCGTATCAACGATTTTCGTGCCAAGATTGCCGCCCGTCAGGAAAAGGAAGGTAAGCCCTACCTCTCATATTACTATCTTGAAGCAATTTCCTACGATGTGCTTCCTGAATAATAGGCAATAGGAAATAATTAGCAAATCCGATGGATGGTGTTCTGCAGTTCGGTGAGAAACCGGGCTGCGTGAGCGCCATCCATTTGTGTATGGTGGAACTGGAAAGAGACTGTCAGTGTTGTTTTAAATAATTTCCGGCGGTATTTTCCCCATATCAGGAACGGATTGTTGAAGATTCCGCTATACATCCCCACCGCGCCGTCTATATCGTAGGCGGCAAGTGCTGATGTGCCTATTACCATACGGTCGGCAATGTCGTGGTTGACGCATGATTCAGCGACCCGACGTGTCAGGTTGATGTAATCGTCGTTGAATGTCTCGATATTTTCACTGAAAGGAACATCGCACGAACTGACCTCTCCTGCGCTGTTTGCAACTATGGTATTGACTGCAATTGAATCGTAGAGCATAAGCGACTCTCCGACAGGGAGCATGTAGAATTCCTTGATGCCGCTCGCGGCTTTACCGATACACCAGCACATCAGCATGTTGAATTTCAACCCTCTATTGCGGCTTACTTTCAGCAACCGTGTGACATCAAGTGTTTTGAATAAAGAGACCATCGGCATTGGAGCTTTCATCCACATTTCGAATGCGTAAGCCCGGGTTGTGTTTGCCGGATTGATTTCTGTTACTTTAGGTTGTGTTCTGTCCATATTCTTCATTTTTTCACGCAAAGTTACATCCCGCAGAAATAATCTGATAGAACAAAAGGGACATTTCACGATGTGCTATAAAATGGATCTGAGAAAAGGTCTGAATAAGGTTTTGTAACTGTCAGAAGTGATGTTGGTGTATGATCTGTGAACAGCTTGAATTCACGGATGAAGTGTGACTGGTCGGCATATCCGCAAGAGTATACGATTTCTGCATAGTCAACGGAATGTTCGTGGCGTTGCATGTGCCGGAGTGCTTTTTGAAAACGGACTATGCGGGAATATTCCTTAGGATTCATGCCAATGTGGGTCCTGAACAGTCGTTCGAACTGCTTTTTGCCGAGGCATGACAGCTCAAAAAGTTTGTCCATACGTGTATCAGGCTTATTCATAATCTGTTTTAGAGCTGCATCGAGCCGTCGGAAGTTAAGGATTTTCGTTGCGCTGTATTTCCGGCTTTGCATGCTTTTCAAGCGTGCGAGCAACCGGCTGTCAATCATGGATACGCATGTCAGTATGTCCTCGCAATTTCCTACATCGTAAGCAAGAGAGTCAAGCTGCCGGTCGGAGAGGTCATGGCCGGAAATCTCCATGTTGTAGAAATCGTGAAGTACAGGGCCGATGAACATGCTCAGGGCATGTGGATGGAAGACGGCTACGATTGTGTCAAGTTCGCCTTCACTCAGGATATGTGATGGAAAATTTACCTGTCCGCTGATTGTGAAGCGTGGTTGCGAGGCCGAAAGTTCAGGGATGAAGAAAGATGTCTTGCGATGGAAGATTATTTGCGGACATCCTATGGGAAACGTAAGTGTGCTCGAGAACCGGGGCAATCGCAGCGCCCAGTAATATCTGATATAAGGAGCTAATTGCGGTGATGGCCGATAGAAAGTGAAACTTTGGTCAGACATGGTGCTTGCCCGTTTTTTGATGATATAATTCGGAAATTTTATCTTTTGCCATAGCTTTCGGTCGGCTCTGCTACAACCCCGTTTTCGGTCTCTTTCATAGTGTAGGAGGTGCATGTGTGAGGACTGACAATCTGTTCGTAGATGGCTGTGAGCGTGGCTTCGCGTGAGGCGCTGTCGCGCAATGAGCATTCCCATACGCGTATCACTCTCCACCCGAGCAACCGCAATTCGACATCGGTGCGATAGTCGCGGGCTATATTGAGGTTGATTTTATGTCGCCAGAAGTCGACATTGCTTTTGGGAAGTCTTGAAAGTCTGCAATCCTGATGTCCGTGCCAGAAACAACCGTCGACAAACACCACGGTTTTATATTTCCTGAAAACAATGTCGGGCGAACCGGGTAGTTTTCGTGAATTGACGCGATAGCGCAGCCCTTTGGCAAACAGGAATTTTCTGACCAGCATCTCCGGTTTTGTATTCCTGCCCTTTATCGCTGCCATGCAACGACTGCGTTCGTGGGGTGTCATCACGTCAGTCATGAAAATAGTGTCGGAAAGAGAGATTATGAATAAAAACAATCGCCACAGGATTTTGGATTTATCCGTCAGGCGATTGTATATATTGTAGGGAAGTGTGTCTTAACGGTTGGAATACATATCGTCGTAGTAGCGTTGATAGTCGCCGGAGGTAATGTTGTCCATCCACTCTTCATTGTCAAGATACCATCTGACGGTCTTCTCTATACCTTCCTCGAATTGCAATGACGGTTCCCAGCCGAGCTCACGCTGTAGTTTGCGCGAATCGATGGCATAGCGCATGTCATGGCCGGGGCGGTCGGTGACATAGGTGATCAGATTGTCGCTTGTGCCTTCCGGATTGCCGAGCAGACGGTCGACTGTGCGTATGATGACTTTTATGAGGTCGATATTTTTCCATTCGTTGAAGCCACCTATATTATATGTCTCTGCTACAGTCCCACGGTGGAATATCAGGTCAATGGCGCGTGCGTGGTCTTCGACAAAGAGCCAGTCGCGCACGTTCTCGCCTTTACCGTAGACGGGGAGTGGTTTGCCTTTGCGGATATTGTTGATGAAAAGCGGAATGAGTTTTTCGGGGAACTGGTAAGGTCCGTAATTGTTCGAGCAATTTGTAACGAGTGTCGGCATTCCGTATGTGTCATGATAGGAGCGAACGAAATGGTCGCTCGAAGCTTTTGAGGCAGAGTAGGGGGAATGCGGATTGTAGCCGGTGGTTTCAAGAAAAAATTCTGTACCGTAGGCGTGATGGTGTTCCGAAGAGGCTGCGGTCGTAAACGGGGATTCGACTCCCTCGGGGTGAGTCAGTTCGAGTGCGCCATATACTTCGTCGGTTGAGATGTGATAGAAAAGTTTGCCTTCATAGCGTTCGGGCAGAGATTCCCATCGTTCGCGTGCGGCCTGAAGAAGAGCTAATGTGCCCATCACATTCGTGCGTGCGAAGGTGAAAGGATCTTTGATTGATCGGTCGACGTGGCTTTCAGCCGCAAGATGTATCACTCCGTCTATCCCATATTCGTTAAACACACGGCGCATCTCGTCAAGATCGGCTATGTCGGCCTTGACGAAACGGTAGTTAGGTCTGTCCTCGATGTCTTTGAGATTGGCAAGATTTCCTGCGTATGTCAGCTTGTCGAGGTTGACTATCAGATAGTCGGGATATTTGTTGACAAAGAGTCTAACCACGTGGTTGCCTATGAATCCTGCTCCACCGGTGATAAGAATGCTGCGTTCAGGCTTCTTCATGATTCTGGTTTTGTATGTTTTCAATACACTTTCTGAGAGAGTCGACCCAGAAGGGGATGCTGAGGCCGAAAGTGTCTTTGAATTTTGTCTTGTCAAGGACTGAGAACGAAGGGCGCACGGTATCTGAGGGAAATTCATTGCTGTGACACGGACGGATGTCGCATTTATATTTTCCGTCGGCCTCCGGCTGTGAGATTTCCTGAATCATCTTGCTGAAATCATACCATGAGCAGACACCTTCGTTCGAGTAGTGGTAGATGCCGTCATTGCCGATATATTTCCCGTTGTCGATGATGTCAACAATCGCGTCGGCAAGGTCTTGGGCGTAGGTTGGAGTCCCTATCTGGTCGAACACGACATTAAGTTCCTTACGGTCGTTTATCAGACGGAGCATTGTTTTGACAAAGTTGCGGCCATACTCCGAGTAAAGCCATGCCGTACGGATTATCATATAGCTGCAGCCGCTTGCCACGATGGCCTCTTCGCCGTGGAGCTTGGTACGTCCGTAGGCTCCTGTCGGGTTGACAGGTTCATCCTCTCTGCGTGGCGTGTTGCCGAGATTGCCTCCGAACACGTAGTCCGTGGAGATACATATCAGTGGTATGCCGTTGTCTTTTGCCGCTTTTGCGAGGTAGCCTGCAGCAGTGGCATTGATCATCTCTGCAATATCTTCCTGACGCTCGGCGCGGTCCACATCAGTAAAGGCCGCACAATTGACAATTAGTTGAAAGTCGTTTACCTTGACTCCGAGTTCGACAGCTTCGGGATCGGTGATGTCGATGTCATCGACATCAGTGAATATGTATTTATTAGGAGACTTGGCAACTGCCCTTTGCAGGCAGTTGCCAAGTTGACCTTCTCCTCCTGTTACGAGTATTCTCATAGAAAGGGATATGGTTCTTGGATACGTTGTTTAGAGCACTTTTGAATAGAGCGCCTTTATGTCCTCGATGGCTACGTCACGGGGATTGCCCGGAGTGCAGACATCGGCGATGGCCTGTTCGGAAAGGGTATCGATGTCAGATTCCTTAATGCCGATTTCCGACAGATGCTGCGGGATGCCTACCTTGATAGAGAGCGCTTTAACTGCGTCGCATGCAGCCTGTGCAGCTTCTTCGCGTGTCATGCCGCTGATGTCAACGCCCATTGCTTCGGCGATTGCGGGATATTTGTCGAGACATGCGGGCATGTTCCATTCCATGATGGTGGGGAGCAGAAGTGCGTTTGCCACACCGTGGGGAATGTCGAAAAGTGAACCGAGAGGATGAGCCATTCCGTGGACAAGGCCGAGACCTACGTTTGAGAATGCCATTCCGGCAACATATTGTGCAACAGCCATTGCATCGCGTGCAACCGCGTTGGAAGGCTCGGCGACAGCTGTCGGGAGATTGCGGCTTATCATACGGATGGCTTCGATTTCAAACATGTCGCTGAGCGCCCATGCTCCCTTGGTGATGTAGCCTTCGATTGCGTGGGTCAGAGCGTCCATGCCGGTAGCGGCTGTGAGCGATGCGGGAAGTGAATACATAAGCTCTGCATCGACGATAGCTACGGCAGGAATGTCGTTGGGGTCTACGCATACCATCTTTTTTTGATTGACTTCGTCGATAATCACATAGTTGATGGTTGTTTCTGCGGCTGTTCCGGCAGTGGTCGGGAGCGCTACGATGGGAACACTCTTGTTTTTAGTGGGGGCGCAGCCTTCAAGCGAAACTATGTCTGAGAATTCAGGATTGTTGATGACAATTCCGACAGCTTTTGCGGTGTCGATTGACGAACCGCCGCCGATTGCAATGATGAAGTCAGCACCAGATTTTTTGTAAGCCTCGATGCCGTTCCTTACATTTGTTACAGTTGGGTTAGGCTTGACATCGCTGAAAATTTCATAGGGGATGGCAGCTTCGTCAAGCACGTCGGTTACCATTTTTGCAACGCCGAATTTTACGAGGCCGGCATCAGTTACGATGAGGGCTTTTGATTTGCCAAGGCGTTTGACAACTTCAGGCAGCTCCTTGCGAGCTCCGGGGCCGAAGTATGAAACTTCATTGAGAATAAATCTGTGTACCATTTTAAAGTTTATTAAAGAATTTGGTAATTTAAGGTAGAGATTATTGTTAGCTATAGAGGTTGATATCAATATCAAACGGGCTGTCGAAATCGGCAAGCATTGGATGTCGGGTATCCTTTTCCGAAAGTATCGCATTAGCCGGGTCGATATGCCAGTCTATGCCGAGGCTTGAGTCGAGTATGGAGATTCCGCCATCGGCCTGAGGTGCATAGAAATTGTCGCATTTGTATTGAAATACGGCAGTCCGGCTCAATACTGCGAATCCATGAGCGAATCCGCGTGGAATGAAGAACTGCCTATGGTTTTCGTCGGTCAGTTCGACGGCAACGTGATGGCCGTAGGTAGGAGATCCCTTCCTGATATCGACTGCGACATCGAGGACAGCTCCTTTAACGCAGCGCACCAGTTTGGATTGAGTGAAAGGTGGCCGCTGGAAGTGCAGTCCGCGCATCACACCGTATGTCGAACAACTTTCGTTGTCCTGTACGAAGTCTATCGGGCATACGTTTTCATCGAACTCCTGCTTTGAATAACTTTCGAAGAAATATCCGCGCGAGTCGGTGAAAATCTTCGGTTCGATTATGACTAATCCTTCTATGTCGGTCTCGATTACTTTCATGTTACCGTTTTATTTCAGATATTATCGCCGTCAAGTTCTTCTATGACCTTCATAAGATACTGACCATACTGGTTCTTGCTCATTGACATGGCCATTTCTGTCATTTTTTCGCGTGAAATCCATCCACGGCGGTAGGCTATGCCCTCAAGACAGGCTATTTTAAGTCCCTGACGCTTTTCGAGCACTTCAATATATATAGATGCCTCGGCGAGCGAATCGTGGGTGCCTGTGTCAAGCCAAGCAAATCCACGTGGGAGGGTGGTGACTTTTAATTCGTTGTTGTCAAGGAAAGTCTGATTCACGGTTGTGATTTCAAGTTCTCCGCGTTCCGACGGGCTGATTGTCTCTGCTATTCTCACAACTTTGTTGGGATAGAAGTAAAGTCCGACAACGGCATAGTTCGATTTCGGATTTTGTGGCTTTTCTTCAATAGAGAGGCAGTTGCCGTTTTTGTCGAACTCTGCTACTCCGTAGCGTTCGGGGTCGTTTACCCAGTAACCGAACACGCTGGCTTTTCCTTCATTTTCAACTGCTGTGACAGAGTCACACAAGATTTTTGAAAATCCTGCTCCATGAAAAATATTGTCGCCAAGCACAAGGCATACCGAATCGTCTCCGATGAAATCCTTTCCTATAATGAAAGCTTGGGCAAGGCCGTCGGGCGATGGCTGTTCGGCGTATGTGAACCTGACTCCGTAGTCGCTGCCGTCGCCAAGGAGGCGCTTGAATCCGGGGAGGTCAGTCGGGGTCGAGATGATCAGTATATCCCTGATTCCGGCCAGCATGAGGGTCGAGACCGGATAGTAGACCATCGGTTTGTCATAGATTGGGAGCATCTGTTTCGACACCCCTTTCGTGATGGGGTAGAGGCGTGTGCCCGACCCACCGGCAAGTACGATTCCTTTCATAAATATGTTATTGATATAGTTTACAGTATTGATCTGAAATATGTTTCCAAGTGTAACGACGGCAGGCAATCTCGACCATTTCCTGTCCGTTAAGGGACGTGGAATTTATATGGGAAATAATGTCGTAAGTAGATTTAAAGTAGTAAGCTTTGTTTTCTGTCGTTTCTCGGTTATAGACAACATCGCAGGCTATAATTGGAATACCGAAGAACATTGCTTCTACGAGAGACGGGTTTGTTCCACCCGCACTGTGGCCGTGCATATAGATTCCAGCATTTGAACGGAGTGCATATAGAATATCGAGGTTATAGATGGCATCAAGGATTTTTATATTGGGGTATTTTGAATAATCCTCTTTAAGTTTTCTTGAATATTCGCTGTGATTCCAGTTGCCAATGAATACCAATGTCTTATCTGTCTTAGAGAAGGCTTCAAGAATAATGTGACTGTTATTTTCGGGCTCGATCCTGCATACGGTTATAGCGTAGTCTCCCTTTTTCAATCCGTATGTGTCAAGGGTAGAATTGATAAAATCGTCTGTAAGCTCCCGTTTCACATGGTCTCCTCCGTAGGCTATAAGTTCCGATGGCTTACCGTATGTCGTAGTTACATAATCCTGTATCCCTTTGTTGTCAGAGACTACAATATCAGCAAACTTAACAGCCATAGATTCCGACGTGCGGAGAATCCAGCGAGCCATTTTGCCCCATTTCGCCCGTCGATGTTCCAGCCCGTCGATGTTCACGATGATTTTACTACGGCACAGTGTCCTCAGAACTGGCATGAAAAGACAACCGGACACTCCCAGGACAAGGACTACGTCATATCCGCTGATTACACGGCACATTGAAAGAATGTCATATGGAATGGACTGTGCTCCGTTGGCGTGAAGACCGACATACTTGAGTGTCGCACCTTTGTACTGAGGGAGCCTCTCGGGCATATCCTTTGATGAACAGAACACCGTGTAGTCCACATTTTTAGGACAATGGATTCCCAGCAGATTCTCGACAAGACTCTCGAATCCGCCATAATTTGCCGGAACGCCCTGCGTCCCGACGATAGCAACTTTCATTTATGTGATGATTTACTTAATTTGTTTTATAAATCGAGCTGGATTCCCACCCCAGATCTCATTTGCAGGAATATCTTTATTGACAATACTTCCAGCAGCAATTACAGCATTATCCCCGATTGATACAGCATTCACAATTAGAGTATTCATTCCGATAAATACATTGTTGCCTATGACTACTTTACCGGCATAAAAACGTCTGTCAGTCGTATTGAAAAAATGAGTTAGGATGTGGGTTCCGGTGGTGATTATACACTTATCGCCAATTTCAATAAGATTTGGATAAATCCCGTCAAATTCCACATTTGCTCCAATAAAGCAGGAATTCCCAATTTTTACCCCCCCTAATTTTAATATTTTTAAACGTATTTTTGGAGGTAATAATGGCTGTTTCCCTATTGTCATACAGATTTTTGTAATAATACGCTGTAGATTATATGGAGGCTTAGGGATAAGAACGGTTTCATTCATAATATTCTAATTATTTTATTCAAAAATTAAAAGAACCTTTCATTAATAGCCTTATTTAATTGTAAAGCAATATTATCCCAATTATATTTACTCCGTATTTTTTCTCTGATGTCTTGTGGTTTATAGGAATAGTGACCTTCAATGTTTAGAATTATCGCTCTATCAATTTCCTCCTTATTTTCAAAATCGATGAGATTTTCACCTAAAAAAGTAAATTCAGACATTGCCGTTTTTTTATGAGAAATAACAGGAATACCAGAAGCTGCAGCTTCTATAGGCGGTATACCGAACCCTTCGGCTAAAGAAGGATAGATAAATAACTCGGCATATTTATACCATAGTTTTAACTCATGGAATGAAGCTTGAGAGATTAATTTGATTTTAGCTCTAACATCAATTGGAAGTTGGTTAATGTAATTATGAAGTTCAGGAGTTGGAACAGTTTCTCTGCCGATTAAAACCAAAGAAAAATCTTGTTTATAAAGCTCTAATCGAATGAAAGATTTTACAGCCTCCAAATGGTTTTTTCTCGGCTCTATTCTACTAACATAGAGAATGTACTTATCTGGAAAGCCTTCTGGTCTATCACCTTTAATTTCGTAGAATTCTTTATCTACGGCATTAGGTGTGATGATTATCTTGTTCTTATCTATTCCATAGTGGAGAGAAATCTGTTCCCGAGAATAGTTTGACACCGTACATAATAAGTCAGCTCTTCTTGCTGACAGTTTAAAAGGCAACGCCTTTGAAAGCTTATATGTAGTAGGAAAATATTGGGGATAATCAATGAAAAGTATGTCGTGGAGGGTTACAATTGTCTTACAGTTCTTAATTAAAGGGGATACATACTGAAAATGTGCAATATCTATGTCGTATTTTCTGATAATTTCTGGAAGTTCAAAAAATAGTCTATAAATCTTGTTTTTTGCAGTTAATCGGATATAATGGATATTTTCTCCTGTTCCAAATAACATCCTGATTTTTTCGATATCACAAGCAACAAAGAAAAAATCAATATTTTTATTTATCTTTGGAAGTAAAGAATAAATACCTTTGATGTATGTGGTTATCCCTTGGCTAAACACTGCGTCAAATGAGTGACAATCAATTAAAAGTCGTTTTCTTGGACACATTATTTCTAATTTATCTGATTTTGGACATTTAGTCAAATTTTATATTAATCTTACTTTTGAGTGATACAATTAAAAGTTTTATGTATTATTCCAACTTAGAACTTTCGTGTGATTCTCTAAAATATTTTGTTTAACGATAAATAACAATAAAATACATAGCCATCCCATCTGCATATTAATGCCTTCTAAAACTACACACATTATCCACAAACCAACAGTAGCTAGCTTGTTTTTCTTATCGAAACAGCATCTAAAGGAGAAAATTAAATAAATACTTGCCACTAATAATCCATATTCCAATGCATAATTCATTATACCTCCACCACTCCATCCTTTGGGTACACCTGGGAAAAATTTACTCATCCATTTTCCTGTAGAACCTATTCCGTTGCCAATCCAACATTTAAGATCAAATATGTTTATACGTTCCATACATAAGAGCATGGGGACTACTCTTACAGAGGCGCTATGGTCTGCTTTTGTCATATTTTTATAGTTTCCAGTACTAACAGCAGTAACGAACGAAGATGAGCGTCTAAGAGCCGTAAAATCAGAAGTCACTCCTACAGAAATTACAATAGCTGTTATGGTTCCGATAATAACCATATTTTTTTTAGTTATATATCTGGTACAAATTAAAAATAGAATTAAAATAGCTGTTCCACTAACTGTTGTAAGCATAATCCAAAGAAAGGAGCTCCAAATGAGTTTGTTTTTTCTTATTGAAGAAAGCAGCCTATCTTTATGTCCTTGTCTCTTTTCTTGTACTTCTAAAAAAGAATACATTAGAATACCAACGTATCTAGATGTATGACTTGGCTCTGCGGCTAAACTATTTAATTTCCATTTATCTGAGACAACAACAACTGAATTAAAAACTGGTAGATTTAATAAAATACAACATTGTTGAATTAACAAAACAACAGCATACGATATTATTAAATATGAAAAAAGTTTTTCTAACTGCCCATATGTTATTTTACTTTTTATGAAAGTTCTCATTCCAAGCATGAAATAAGAAATAAATAGAATTGTAAATAGGATTGTTGAGATTCGAAGTGTGGAAAGATGGAAAAATAGTTGGAATCCAAGACTAATGATTGCAATTAAAATTAAATAATTATCAATTATTGGAAGATAACATTTACTGAAGGGTAATATCAATATTCCAAAAATCATACAGCCTATCAAGAGATAGTTTCTCTGGTCTACATCGGATGTGGCAAATGCCGGTGAAATTGATAATGTAATGACTATTATATAAAATATAATCCGGTTAATCTGAGGCGAAAGAGAATTCATATGATCAATCCTTCATTTTATGGAACTTGTCTAATAACACTTAAAAATGTCGATAAAGAGCCAAAATATTTCGATAAAATGTATTAAATACTTTTATTATTGGAATCTTAATGTTTGAGAAAGAATAGTATTTCTTTGCATATTTTATCTGACTATCTAATAGTAATTTATATTGAGATCTAATATTGTGAAAAGATTTTATAGTGGCAGAGTGTTCATGGATATAATTGCAATCAGTTAAAATATAGTTTTTTAATCCTGCTCTGAAAGTTTTTCTTGCAAGGAATTGTTCCTCACAGAATAAAAAAGTGCATTCATCAAAAAAGTCTAATTCTTCTAATCTCTCATAATCAAAAAACATAAATGAACCAGGAATCCATCCTACCTCCATAAGTTCTTTATGTTCAACATTAGGTGTATATCTTATTTTCTTTTCAAAGGATAGGGGCCCAAGATAAAGCTTTATGTCATCACTGAATTCTGGAATTTTTAACGTTTTTATTGGAGCTTTATTTCCATTAGGTAAAATTTGAATCGGAGAAACAATCCCTACATTTTTATTTTGTATGATTGCATTTACACATTTTTCTAAAACTTCTAATTCAAAGTCAATATCATTATTTATGACTAATGCAAAGGATGGATTGAATTTCTTCATATATCTAAGTCCAATATTATTACCCTTTGCATATCCGCCATTAATATCTGATTTTAAAAGTTCGATCTGAGAATTAAGGCCAAAAGATTTAGTTAACCTTTCGTATGAGTTATTAGGAGAAGCATTGTCAACTATGCAGATTTTAAATGAGAATTTAGATTTCTGTGCGATTATCCTTTTTACCAATGAAATTGTTCGATCATAACTCTGATAATTCAGGATGATAATTGAAATGTCAATCTTATTAACTATCATATATGCAACCTTAATAGTAAATTATTCTTGAAATAGGGGGAATATTCTTTCTATAAATGAATTTAACATTCGTCTTAAATGCCGTTGGATGCTGTTTTTTTTATTTGATATATGATTAAGATATTTGAGTGCCTTATCATCACGAGTATTATTCTTCATAAGAATTTGAGGACAGAATTTCTCCTTCCAAAATATATAAAACAATGATAATTGATCTCGCTTACTCCCAGTTAGAAATATACTCCACCATTCTTCATTTATCTTTTTTACTAATTCATTATTATGCCTTCGAAGTATTAAGTTATTTTCAAATAACCCTATATGAGTTGGAAAATTTTCATCATTTAGTTTTTTTACTACTCTTTTTGCTGCAGGGTAGGATATTAATCCTATATTAAGACATGCTTTTATCTCATCATATATACAATCTCTTAATGGATGCTTTATTCCATACCATTTTCCTCCTTCTGCGATTTTGTCGAATAGCATATCATAGAAAGTTCTGTCTAATACTGTTATATTTGAGTCTATCCAAATAGAATACTCATAGTCAGGAAGAACTATGTGAGGTTGGAGTTTTGCGAAACGAGAAAGAGTAGCTTTATTATTGAAGTTTATTGGGATTTTTCTTATTTCCCATTGCCCTTTTTTTGAACTGTCAGGATAATCATTGCTAAAGCAAATATAATCAAAACGGTCATCCAAAACTTCATACTGAGGTAACTCGTCATATCCTCCAGTCAAAGAAGTATATATTACATATTTATTCATCTTTTCTTTATTAAGCGTGCAGGGACTCCTACATAAACACCAAATTCCTCTGTAGATTTTGTAACAACGCTGCCAGCTCCTATGACACAACCTCGAGCAATAGTAACCCCGTCTAGTATTCTAACGCCAGCACCTATCCACACATCATCTTCAATTACAATACCATTGTTTTCTAATCCTTGATTTGTAATTGGAACACTTCTGTCAGAAAAAATATGATTTGATGGTATTATAACACACTGAGTTGCAATGCGTACATAATTCCCGATTTTAACGGATCCCTGTCCATAGATCATGGTATATGCGTTTACTGAACTATGGTCGCCAATAGTTATATCTCCACCGTATGTCCAAAGCTGACATCCCTTACGTAATTCGCAGTTCTTCCCTATTTTTATGCGTCCTGGATAAGTGACATTTAAAGTAATGTTTCTATTAATTAATGTCCCTTTTCCCACACTAATAAAGGGAGAAGCGTTGTAAAGAATTCTAAGAATTTTGCTAATACAAAGTTCTCGCTTTCTGTAAAAGAATTTAATTAATCTTGGTATAGTAATCTTCATTTTTACATGTCCTTACATATCGGATAAATATAATTTTCAAATTGATTCCATTTATGACAATATATTAAATTTCTTAGCTAACCAAATATAAGCCAAGACAATAGCTGACTCTGTCAGAAGTGGAATTGAAGCGATGGAATATATTGATATATGATTTGTTATATAGAAGCCAGCGAGAGTAAGGAGATAAATAAAACAACCGCTTACGGCAACTTTCATATATACCGTTTTATATCCCCAAACTACTAATCGGTTAGACCCGAAAAATCCATTGATACACGCACAAATAGCGGTAAATGTTAAAATACGAATAGTTGTGACGGCTATGGGGATGTTTTCTCCTGAAAGAAATTCTACAACTTTCCCTGTAAAAATAAATAGTACTATATAACAAATAGAGACGAAAGAGACTGTTATAAACATTATTCGATTTACAAATCTTATACTTTTCATTCGACAAATGCGTGGAAATGTTGCTTGAGTCGAAAGAGATGCCGGAATTTTTAGAAGTGAAGTTGCCTTTTCAGCCATGTCATAGATTGCAATTTCCTTCATTCCGAGAAAACTTCCAACAACCAATTTTCCGAGATATGCATATATATTAACTGAAAGAGATGAAATAAAAAAAGGAGTCGAATTGTGAAAATAGAGATTGATAAGTTTTCTACTTGGAAATTTAAAGCTGACTTTGTGCACTTTAAAAACAATAAATAATGCTGATATGCCACCAGCGACTGCTCCGATGGAATTTAGTAATGGTACGTAAAAATACTGCGAGGCATTATGTACAAAGACAAAGATTAATATAACAAAAATACTTCTTACTCCAAGATTAATAAATGTGATATACTTCATCTTTTCTATTCCCTGAAAATACCATATGGGCAAAAGCACCTCATTTATTGTCAGAAAATAAGTTGTAATATATAGCAAACGATATTGAGCAAAATAGTTAAAACTATAGACAACTATGGAATATATCAAAAAGCATCCTAACCAAATAATACCTTTTATTATGTATATAGTTGAAACGGCTTCGTTAATTGTCTCTATTTCTTCCCTTTTAGTCGCAATTAATTGAGTTCCGCTCAAGTTGAAACCATAGTTTATTAAAATGGAAATGTTCATTACAATCGCTTGAGCGAATACAATAACTCCATATAGATCTAATCCAAATAACCGCAGTAAATAGGGATATGTTATTAATGGGAAAACTAATGAGAAAATTTGAAGAATACTTAGATAGGAAAAATTCTCCAATAAAATCTTATTACGCTTAATAATATCTTTTACGTTCATCAGTTGCAGGGGATAAAAGACAATAGCTATGATCGGTGATAAAGTTGCTGCTACGATAAGTGTATTAATTAAAATAATTCAGAATGTAACAAACTTAAGTCCGTGGAAGGCTAACTACTAACTTCATTTGTCCACTTCTGTTTGACCTCATCTTCCTTATCTCCAAAGTAGGTCCAAAGGTTGGCGTGGAGGAGGATTTGGAGGCGTTTGCGGGCGAGGGTGGGGGGAGTGGATTCAGGGAAGCAGCCGTTGTTAGCTTCTAGTTCACGGATCCATTTGTCCTGAACGCTGATGCTCCAGTCAATGTATTTAAAATCCACAAACCGAGGATCGATGTTACGGAGCATTGCAATCAGATCTTCCTCGCCGACGCTCTTATCGCCTTTGAGCCAAAGGGTGATGGCGCGGGTGAAGATCCGTGGAAGGAGTTGCTTGGAGGGAGACCGCTTGTAGCCAAGGCGATATGCGAAATCATAGAGAGAGTAGAGTAGGACAATGTGTTTCGCGGAGCCATTGTCGAGCGCATTTTCTACGTATGGCAGGAACTCGCGCAGCTCTGTGGTCAGCCTCCGTTCGGACTGCGATGGAATATGGCCGATGTCTGTGAGCATGCCAAGCTCCTGTGCCCGAGTGATGAACGACTCCATCTTCGAGGCAAGTTCTTCGGCTGGCGGGGCTGGCGTCATCGTGGCAGTACTGCGGTTGTCGCGCGGTGCTGTCGGTTGGGAATTGTTTCCCGGTCTCATTTCCATGTTTAATTGTCGGTGTCGAGTGGTTCGATGAAAATTTCCTCGATTTTCACCTGCCAGACGATGTTGTTGCTGTCGTTTATACGCAGGATGAAGTATCTCATGTCGGAGTCTTCGACCGTGCCTTTCTGTCTGTATATCGTGCCCTCATAACCGTTGAACTCGCCGCCGGTTATGCGGACTTTACGGTCGGGAATCAAATCAGGGTTTTGCACGAATTCCATCTTTATAGATTCGTCAAGGACCCCGATCACTTTCTGGAAACAGTCCATCTCCTTCCCTGATATGACCGCGTATGGCGCTTGCGGACGATTGACGGTCCTGAAACACCATGCAAGGTCTCCGATAAGATTGAAAAGAGGTTTCACCTTGTCAGGACGTGATTTGAAGAAAAGGATATGGGGGATGAATGGCACTTGTTCCCATACTTTCTTATCATTTTTCTGTTTCAGTATCTTCCGTGTGGGATAGAAGAACTGTATTTCTTTCATGAGTGTAGAACCGGCATTGCCGATGGTGTCGCGGATATCATCGGGGGTGTTATTGTCGCGCATGAACATTGCATACCATCTTGGCGTTGTATCGGCAATCATGTCTGCAACAATTCGTAGCCTCGCTGTCTTTTCGTCTTCTGACAACGGCAGGGGATTGACCGCTCTCAACCACGCATGAGTTGTGGGTATATGCCTGACGACACCGGCGATTTCTTCGGGATTCAATCCGCATTCAATTGCTGCGTCAATCCACCATCCGCAGATTGTTTCCGCCGAGAATGCGTCACCCGGACGGATGGCAAGGTCAGAAAGCAGCGTCGTGAATCCAGCGGTCATTTCACGGTGAAGTTGTCGCTGGCGGACTGAGCCGTGCTTGAACGGGAAAACGTAGGTTCGCCGTTCCCTCGGCATTGATTCGACAATCTCTCTAAGCTGGTCTATTTCAGGAATATCGTCGTTGAAACGCAACTCGCTTACCACAGAATAGGGCGCGCCTCCGAGATAGAACATATACATCATCGCTTTTGCGATGGATGCCTGAGCCGTTGGCATAGACTGCAATCTCGAAGGCAGATCTTTTATCTTGTTCAATGTCTCGCTGTCCTGACGGCTGCCATAGAGCGATTGGTCTGAGATTGTCTCCCGGAGAGAGGAGAATAGGGCTTCTCCTTGTATAGTCACGCCACTGAACTCTGAATAGAGCTTGTGGAGCTTGCCAAGGTATCGCCGGAGCGTCACAGGCGAAGTCCCTTTTCGGAGCATTATAGCAAGCCAGTTTCGGATGTTGCGCTCGTCTGCATCAAACGAGACTTCCGATGTGACCTTTCGGATGGAGTTGAATGAGATTACCGTCCGCTCGGCAATATAGTCGTCTTTCTGGATGAATCCTGCTGCAGATTTGACATAGTCCGTAAAGGATAATGCTGAAACCGATTGAGTCTCAGAGGGGATTCCGATTTGCGTTGCGCGAATATTTTCGATTCTGTCTGCTACTTCTTTCCTTCCCGCCGTCAGTGTAGCTTTTGTGCTAACTGATAGCGGTTTAAGATGTGGCATGTCAGTAGTATTCGGCATTGAAAAACTATGCAAGCAACTTGTTTTCATAGGTATCATCTCTTTGCAAGAGATTTGCACAATCCACAACCATTTATAAATCATCGCATTACATCTACAATTAAAACAAAGGTATTCTCAATTTAACATGTATATTAAGATGCCATGATTAAATTTTTACAGAAAACTATCAGATTTATAGGGATTTTCCGTATCTTTGCACTGCATTATTATCTCTTGCAAAGAAATTAGAATTAACATTTCTCGTAGAGATATTATTTTCTATCCTTTTCAGTAGGATAAGGACGGTATAATAGTATTATCCTAATTGTATAGATAGTAATATCGA
>OLOD01000293.1_pt1 | contig 40123 bp, 39 predicted proteins | sample 1671921 | NCBI WGS metagenome assembly OLOD01 (sample SAMEA3136626, study PRJEB25190) | human gut metagenome | biome: human gut; feature: human-associated habitat; material: faeces | place: Austria | collected 2013
TCACTGCGTAGAAAATGCCTGTTCGGCATTTTTACTTGTTCTCACATTACATTTGCAATGGTCTATTCTTTTTATTTTCTGTGTTTTGACTCCAGAAGGAATGAATTCAATAGTCTTTGGGCGCGATTAAGGGGGAGGCGGCAGATGTCTACTGCTACTCAGAAAGTATTCCTGCCCGCCATTTTTACTTGCTCTTACATTACATTTGCAATGGTCTATTCTTTTTATTTTCTGTTTGTTGGCTCCACGTGAATGAATTCAATAGTCTTTGGGCGCGATTAAGGGGGAGGCGGCAGAAGGCTACTGCTTTTACATTCATTCCTTCCGGAGCCAAAACACAGAAAAAAGAAATAATGCCATATCCCAGATGCGGCTTCGGAGCGGATTTAAGATGCGGATAAGCATCTTAAATCCAGCGACTACAGAGCAGATGGGATATGGCATTATTTCTTTTTTCGTCTGTTTTCTCTTCAATAAATCTAATGAGCTACATCATTATCAAGGGCTGCGATTCCTGTTTCATTTGTTCGGATTCTTACTACATTTTCTACATCATAAAGGAAGATCTTACCATCGCCGTACTCGCCGGTGTAAAGTGCTTTCTTTGCGGCTTCTACAACTAATTCCGGTGGTACTGTAGATACGACAATGTCTACCTGAAGCTGTGGCAGAAGGTTCATATCAATCTTAACACCACGATACTGTCCAGTTTTTCCTTTCTGTGTTCCACAACCCATTACATGGGATACTGTCATACCTGTTACACCAATCTGGCTCATGGCATCTTTTAAAATGGCAAAACGGTCTTCTTTACACATAATTGTAAGTTTTGTATAACGTCCACCTGCTTCTTTTGCACCGCCGATGATTGGAGCGAGTTTCTTGTCTCTTAAGTCGGTTACATCGATTGTTTCTGTTGTTACACCGCCCATTGTTGTTGCGGAAATTGGAAGGAAGTCGGCGTATGCTGATGCAAGATCATGTTCTGCGATATCAAGTCCCATGATTTCTTCTTCTGCACTGACACGAAGTCCTATTGTATGTTTAAGAATTGTAAATACGATTGTCATTGCGACTGCTGTGTATGCTGCGATACATACAACACCGAGTACCTGTACTCCAAGCTGGTGGAATCCGCCACCATAGAATACACCATTGTTATAATCGAAAAGTCCGACTGCTACTGTACCCCAAAGACCATTACATCCATGAACGGCTACGGCACCTACCGGGTCATCAATTTTTAATTTCTGGTCAATAAATTCTACAGCTATTACTACAAGGATACCATCAACAAGTCCGATAATCGTTGCACCAAGGGCATCTACATTCGCACAGCCGGCTGTGATACCTACAAGACCTGCCAAAGAAGCATTCAGACACATGGAAACATCAGGTGCTCCATTTCTGATCCATGTAAACAGCATACAGGCAAAAGTTGCTACTGCCGGTGCGATAGTTGTTGTTCCAAGAATCTGTGCTAACTGTGTAGGATCCGATGCTGCTGCACCGTTGAATCCATACCATGCAAACCATAAGATAAAGCATCCAAGTGCGCCAAGTGTAAGGGAATGTCCCGGAAATGCATTTACAACAGTTTTTCCATCTTTTCCTTTTGTATATTTACCAATACGAGGTCCAAGCATTGCGGCACCGATAACAGAAGCAATACCACCGACCATATGAATTACAGAAGAACCTGCAAAATCAACATAGCCTAATTTTGCGAGCCATCCTGCACTGTTCCATACCCATCCAGCTTCAATCGGGTATACGATTGCACTGATAACTGCGGAATAAATACAATATGTAGAGAACTTTGTTCTTTCTGCCATTGCTCCGGAAACGATCGTTGCTGCTGTTGCACAAAATACTAACTGGAAGAAGAAATTAGACCAGTCAAAGTTTGCGAAGTCTGTGAACATCTGATATTCCGGTCTTCCGATCAGTCCAAAGAAATAATTTTCACTGTTCATAATACCGTAACCAAGAATGAAGAATACGACCGTTCCAATACAGAAGTCCATCAGATTCTTCATAATGATATTTCCGGCATTTTTCGCTCTGGTGAATCCTGTTTCCACCATTGCAAAACCACACTGCATAAAAAATACTAATACTGCACCTAAAAGGTACCAAACACTCATATCCATACTTTTCACTCCTAACTTTTTTGCAGGTCTTTCCTGCTTTTTCAAGAAAATGCTTTCTCACTCGCGAAGTGTTTTTATTTTATAAGTTTTTGATATTTCCTATAAAATAAAAAATGGACGCTAAAACAATTATGTTTCAGCGCCCTTGCTTTTCATGCATTTATTTTTGCACTTTTTAACCAGTAAGTCAATGTCAGTTTTAACTTAACTTTTTTAGCTGTCCGGGTGAAATTTTATTATATTGTGACAGTGAAATTTTACGATAACAAATAGTGCTTAATTATTTTAAGTCTTATGGCATTTTTACTTAATTTTTTTTAAAAAGCTCATGAAACTAAGGAAAATCAACATTTTTTATTGTCAATAAAGAAGGTTATGATATTATTATTTGTTGAAGCACTTATGGTATAGCTATATTTTCCTGTATCAGAATTTACATAATCAACATCAAAAGACATATCAGGACTTGGATATTCCTTCAATTTTTCTAATTCATCAATACTATGAAAACATGGACGCATTACATGTCCATCTTCATCCCATGTACTACAACTACACTCTCCAAACTTATGTTTTCCATTTTCAAACATTTTCAATATTGAAATAATGTTGCTTCGCAATATATTGTCATCTAACTCATATATTACACTATTTGATAACTCTCTTTTTGATATAATATTTATCATACAACTTCTCACTTTCTCCATCCTGCCGGATATTTATTTTTTAAATTATTGTTTACAAGTTTTCCAAACCCCAGCGGATATCCTGCTGCCATAACCAACTGCCAGCCTTTTCGTTTCTTTTCACCGGCAAGCAAATCGCTTACATCAAGGGTTTCTCCGCGAAGATATCGCTGTAATCGTTCATCGTCTGCCTGAAAGTCAAGTACCTGTGCAAAGTCCTGTGCACGAAGTGCGAGCGCAAATGGCTGGGATGGTTCAAATCTTTTCTTTTTAAATTCACCCATGAAAAGACCATTTCTCAGGAAATGCAATCCTCGTCCGTCATACCCCGGTTCTGGAAGATAGTACAGATTATCGCCACGCACGTCGATTCTGCTCACATCATAGGCAATATTTACATGAGAGAAAAAGTCTTCTGCGGCTGCTTTTTGCTCTTTGCTTAAACTTTTGCATTTTTCCCACCAAGCAGAACTCAGTGTTTCTGTTTGCTGTTTCTTTTTAGCTTTTTTTGATTTTTTAGAAGCTTTTTCATCTGATTTCTGACTTATTTCAATATTTTTTCTATCAAATACATGCTCGGCATCTTGCTGATACCTTATTGTATTTTCTTTTTTATCTCTGTTTAATATTTCGCTTGTATTTGCTTCTTGATTCATATGGAATGTCCTGTTCATGCCTGATTCTCCACTATTTTCTGCCTGAAGATAGTTTATATTTTGCATAACAGAATCCTGCTCATCCGATTTTATTTCCTGTTCTGCCCCGCTCTTTTTATGAAGAAGTGCCATAAAATGCCCCTCTCCGGACATCTTATGTGGCCAGATTCTGCGGCAAAGCTTACAGCTTTCATCGAAAACTTCTCCTCTGTAGGAGGTCAGTCCTTCTGCAAAGCCTTCATAATCTTCCATCGGAATAACTTCCATATCCGGACGTTCCTTTAAAAGATGTGTGATCGTCTTTTCATTTTCCAATGGTGAAAATGTACAGGTAGAATAAAACATCATGCCGCCTGGAAGCAGCATATCTGCCGCCTGTACAATGATTTCCCGCTGCAGTTTTGAAAAATATTCCGGTCCTTTTTCCTGCCAGGAATCCACAACCGCCGGATTCTTTCGAAACATTCCTTCACCGGAACAAGGCGCATCCACCATAATCTTGTGGAAAAATTCCGGAAATCTCTCCGCAAGTACATGCGGTGGCTCATTCGTCACAAAACTATTAGAAATACCAAATAGCTCAAGATTACGAAGTAATGCTCTCGCTCTTGCTGTATTAATATCATTTGCCACCAGAAGGCCTTCTCCCTGTAAGGCTGCTCCAAGTTCCGTTGCCTTCCCTCCCGGTGCCGCACACAGATCAAGAACCCGCTCGCCCGGCTGTACTTTAAGTCTTGATGCCGGAGTCATCGCACTCGGTTCCTGTAAATAATAAAGTCCGGCACTGTAAAATGGGTGCTTTGCCGGCGCATCTTCTGCCTCATAAAAATATCCATTTGAAATCCACGGAACCTTTTTCAAATGAAAAGGAGCAATTCTTTCGAATTCCTCCAAGTTCATCTTTAAAGTATTCACCCGCAGACCATACTGTCTCTGTCCGTCAAATCCGGCAAGAAACGCTTCATAATCTTCTCCTAAAATCTCCTTCATAGAATCAAGAAAAGACTGTGGTAAATCTGCCATCTAAAAATCTCCTTATTACTTAATTATATGATTATATGCAATTATTTTGAAAACACCAAAACATTCTCGAAATAATTCTGTATATTAATGAAAAGCCTGTCCTGCCTGTTGGGCACTGTCCGCACGCTGTTCTACTAGCGGACTCTTCTGGATCACATTACTGTTCTTCTGCTTCAATAATTCTTTAATAATCTCTTTTCTCGTAATGATCCCGATAAATACGTTACGCCCGTCCACAACCGGAACAAAGTTCTGATTAAGAATGTGCTTATCTAACTGTGCGATATCTGCATCAATACTTACTGCTTTATAATCCCAGCGAAGACGCATAGACTCCACATGAGACTTTCTCATCACTTCCATATCCATGTGATACTCTTCGATCAGATTCCAGAGAAAATCTCCTTCCGAAATCGTTCCAACATAATGTCCTTCTTTATCAATAACCGGAACCGCCTGATACCCATGCTTATGAATGAGGCGTAATGCCTGTGCTACGGTATCTTCCTGATGTATGTATGTTACTTCACTTTTAGGAATCAGATAAAATGATATATTCATATATAAATCGCTCCTTCTCGCTTTCGTTTCAATTTACGTGAATCTTCTCCAATACATATACATCATAACATACCAAAAGGGATTTAGATAGCCTTTTGCAAAAGCTTCATAAAATCTTCATAAAATAGTGATTTTTAAATTCTTTTTCTGTGATGCCGGCCTTGCCTCTGAAGATATCCGCTGCTATAACCATATGGGTGAACGTGCTTATATTGTCACACAGTCTATTAAAAAGCTAAAAAAAGATGGTAGACAATGGGCTTTGGATCCTCATGGTTTTAAACGTGTATCCGATGATCACCCTGCAGATATCGCCAAACTTTCTGCTGATGATAAAGGACTTTATTATAAAGACATGCCCTACACAACATCAAAACTTCATCCGAGACTCATCGTTACCTACTCTCCAAAGTATTTTCAATGGATTCAGCGATTTTTCTGTTCATCAACTGTCAAAGACGGGAATATAAAATATCAAGATAACTATTTTATCATGATGTTCTAAAGCAAAAATCCCAGCAGGCTGTAATGCCCGCTGGGACTGAATTGTTAAGGTTTCTATTTCACCTTAGGTCTTATCTCACCTTAAGTCCTTTGAAGATCTTAGCATAAGTCTTTTTGGATTTCTTAGAAACCTTGATTACCATTTTCTTGTTTACTTTGCTAAAGCATTTCTTGCTGGCAGTCTTCTTAGTGAGCAGTGTTGTTTTGATTACCACACTCTTAAGGTTTGGGCACTTGTTGAAGGCTTTGTTGGCTATCTTGACAACGTTTGCTCCAATTACTACCTTTTTCACGTTTTTGTTGTTTTTGAAAGCGTTTGCTCCAACTTCTGTTACTTTGTAGCTAATACCGTCTGCTTTGATTATAGCTGGAATTGTAATAGATTTCTTTTTAGCATTTGCTTTGCTAAATGGAATTGTAACGGATTTCTTTTTAGCGTTAGCTTTGCTAAATCTAACTTCTTCCCCTGCTTTGATTACTGTGTACTGATTTCCACCAATTGTGTACTTTGTTCCCACCTTTGCTAAAGTTTCTTTGATTGGAATTGTATCAGAGTCTTTGTCTGATGTTGAAGGTGTTGTAGATGTAGAAGGGTTCTTGTCATCTTTGTCTGATGTTGAAGGTGTTGTAGTGGCTGTAGTGAAACTGTGCGTGTGATCGTTTCCTGCGGCCATTGTGGTTACCGGGGCTAAAGCTGTGAAAGCCATTGTAGCTACCATTACTCCTGCTGCTAATTTGTTAAAAAATCTTCTCATTGTTCTGTTTCCTTTCTTTTTTGAGATTTTTATTTTGAAGATTAGGGGTGCCTCCTTACTGCTACCTCTTCTCTATCTTCTTAAATTATTATACTAAAGATTTGTTTAAAATTGGATTTGTAAATGCCTCTTGGCTAAAGCATTTACTCTTTTTAAATTGAAAAATACAGAGGGGCGATGAAACCTCTCTGGATTAAAGAACAAGTTATCATCTCTAATCGTGATTTCAAACGTGTTCTAGGCTAAAGCCTTTTCGTTCCCCTGTGCTAAAGCCTTAACAGTATCTAAAGTTTTTTATTATGTTTTTCATACCTAGACCAAACTAATGATGTAATAAATATAAGACTAACAAGAATAATAACACCAATACTAATAAATCTTAATGCGCCAAAAACACTCATAAAATCTCCTCCTTATATTAATCACTAATGAAATGTATATTAATAAATAATTTTATAAATTTTACAAAATCAGCAAGAACAAATGTTACAACGCAAGACATTAAAATACAATTAACTTCTATTAAATATTTTACAAATAAATTAGAAAAACTTGTAATCATAGCACAAAAAGAAAATGCACAAGTAATTATTCCTAAAATTTGATTTACAAATTCCCAAGTCTTCGGAAAATGATTCGTTTCGATATCTTTTGTGAAAAACAAATCTATAACTTTTCCAAACAGAAAAATAAATAAAGTTCTATGTAACAAAAATATTACTATATTTTAAAACTTATCTCAAAACTGCCGCAAAGCCCATCAACACTGGACTTACAGCAGTTTTTTATTTACGCAACTGTCAAAGACGGGATCATAACATACCAAAAGGGATTTAGATAGCCTTTTGCAAAAGCTTCATAAAATCTTCATAAAATAGTGATTTTTAAATTCTTTTTCTGTGATGCCATTTGAGAAATAGAGGGAATAGGAATATTTCCCCTTACTCCATATTGCCAGATTATATTTTCCTTTTTCTCCTTTTAAACAAACAGTCACAGACTGAATCCTTACTGTTATTACATCGCTGTATTTGGTATAATCACCTGAAATATCTGCATTTGAGATGGATTGTTTACGATAAGTTATGCTTTGTTCTGTATCACTGAAATATTGAATTTCTGCAAGTCCATCTCCATAATCAGAATACGTTCTTTCGCTTATTTTAAATGGAATAAGTGAAGATGGTATATCTGATATGGTAAATCCTATTTTCCTGGATAATTCTTTTGCTGAAGAATATTGATTCATATCAGGCAGCATATCCATAAATTCGCTTCCTGCATCAGACTCCTCACCTGCATTGAATTCGTCCTCCGCATTAGCGGCATCTGAACTTACGTCGTCAGAATCTGCCTCTTTCCTATCTGCCCTCGCTGACAGGGAATCTTTTTTATTGGCTGATGCCAGATTATGCTGATTGGCTGTATCTGGTTGTAAAATTGTGGATGTACCAAAATAGAAGACACAGCAAAGCAACAAAACAACTACCGCTGCACATACTGATAATTTTTTATACTGGAAATAATGAAATATATTCTTTTCTCCTCTGTTATCTTTGGAAGAACTTCTTTGTTCCTGTTCTATATTTTGAAGAATCCGCTGTTTCATCGCATCGTCTACATGAATTTTATTTATAACTTCTTTATAAGATTTACTCAAAATCATACTCCTCCTTCAAAATATTTTTTAATTTTTCCCTTCCTCTTCGAAGATCTGACCGAATGGTACTTTCCTTTCTTTGTAAAATACCTGCTATTTCTTTTACCGGGTATCCTTCATAGTAAAAGAGATGGATTACTTCTCTGTATTTTACAGGAAGGGATTTTACTGCATCCCACACAAAAGCTAAATCTGCTCTTTTTCCTTCTGTCAGTGTCTCTTTCAATTCATCGGTACCATGCCTTTTTTTATACCGCAGTTTATCTTTACACAAGTTTATGGCTACCCGAAAGATCCATGCCTTTTGCTGGGACTCATTATGTAACACAGGTGCTTTTTGCATGTATTTTATTAGTGTTTCCTGCAAAATGTCTTCGGAATCCTGCATATTCTGCAGATACGAATATGCTAACCGCAAGATATCATTTCCGTATATATCAAGAATTTTCTCAACCGATAGTCTTTGGTCTTTCGTTATTTTCACAACTTTACCTGTCTCTTTTTCATCAAAAAACTCTTCTTTTCCCAATATATTATCTGCTATGAAATACTTCCACTTTTTACTCCAAGTATATATGTATTTCGTAACATTTCTCCATATCCAAAGGCTCATCAAATAAAGATATGGCATTTCTTTTAAAATAGACTGTTCTTGTGTCATTACATTTCCTCCGAGTGAAGAACCTGGTATATGTTTATATAACATTTAAAACTTTCTTATTCCCATGACAATTTCTTTTCCATGTTAACCAAAGTTACCTGCGCAGCGATATCTGTATCACTTGGTGCGCTATAACGCTGAAAATACTGTCCTTTTTTATCGTCTATAAGACGATATACTCCCTGCCATGAGTTTAGTGGAGTATAGATCTGGTTATCTGAATAATCCGTTGTCAGAAACCATAAACACTGATTACCAATTTGTGGCTGCCAGTCACTTCCAAAGTTATATTGAACATACGTAGTATTTGGATTTTTTATGACTTTTTCTTTTATTTTTTTAATTTTGGGGTCATCCTGTTTTGCGAAATATTCAGATGCTTTGATACATCCACCCAAATCTATGATATGAATATTTTCTTTTTCTTCCAGTTTTTCTTTTAATTTTCCTTTATAAACTTTTTTCAATTCTACGGAATAATCTGTGTATACAGTATCTCCTTCTTCATCCATATAACTATTTTTTTCATTTACAGTTCCAAATACAATATTGTCGGCATCTTGAGCTAATTCTTCAATTGTATCGTAATTTTTCAGAAATTCAACTGTATCCGCAGACGAACCATAATATAGGATTTTCATATTGCTCTTTTTATTTTTCTGTTTATTTTTTTGTGTAGGTTGAGAAACATCACTGCCTCTCCTCTCCTTATCCGGCAGTGTATATATATTATTTGAAGATTGGTAGATACGACTTTGTCTTGGTACCGCCCTCAATAAAAGAATTCCTGTAAAAACGACTATCAGAACTATCAGCATCTGCTTATATTTTTTATCTTCTCTCATAAAACTCCCCCTGTGTTTTATTTTTATCCTATCTTATAAACGTATTTGACATTAAAAAAGTTGCAAAAAATTTAAGAATTTTGTGTTTGATTTTTTTAAAGGAATACATCTTTTACATAATCGTGAATTTTCCAGACGGTATAGATATTCTCCTTTACAGTATTTTCACAATGAGTTTGGACTTCCTGAAAATTCATAAAAAACAGAAAAGCAGAAATTTACTATAAAAGAAAATGTGATGTCGGAGCAAGTAAAAATGCCGGTCAGGCATTTTCTGCGCCGCGACTATCTTCATATTTCCTTTTATAGTAAATTTCTGCTTTTTGTATGTTTTTGTTTATTTATAAATCATACATGAATTATACGATTACGCCGTTAAGATTAAGCTGTTGATCGCCTTCTCCTTTTCCATAGCCAAGATGGTCGTACTGTGCCTTGACTTCTTCCCATGGAAGCTTATCATGTTCCTCTTTCAGATAGGAAATTATATCTGCGATACCTTCGCCTGTAAATGAGCTTGTCATAAAGATCTTCTTACAACCGGCAAGTCTTAGCCAGTCAGCGGCCTGCTCTGGGTTCGCTGCCCAATGGTCACACTTTGTTACGATTCCAACTACTTCTCTATTAGATTGCGCTGTTACGTTTGGCGGATATAGGGAAAATGGTTCTGTTGCGCTAATCAAAAGACCTACTACATCTGCTTCTGCACTATATACAGCAAGGGAACCTGCAAGTTCCTTTGTTTCGGCATATTCACCCGGTGTGTCTATAATCACATCATAGTGATTAATATACTGTGTTTTATGATAGACAATCTTCTTGCCTTTCATCGCCTGTGTGAGTGTTGTTTTCCCCGCCTCACTTCTTCCAATAAATATTATCTTTCGCATGTCTACACTTCCTCATCTGCAACATTTTGTTATATCTATTCTATCACATCAACCAATGCAGGAAAAGGTCAAAATTTGGAGAATTCTTTGCGTTTTCTGCGAAATTTTAGTTCTTCTAATCCTTCTTTTATCTTTTCTGTTCTTTCATTATAGATAATATCATAACTTACATAAGATAAAATCAATGCAGTAAGTACATCCACAACGGAATGCTGTTTTAAAAACATGGTGGACAGGATAATAGAAGTAGTCATAAAAAAGGCCGCTCCTCTTATCACTTTCTTTTCTTTCAGATACGGACTGTTTTTTACGGCAAAATACACTGCCATCGAGTTAAACACATGAATGCTCGGAAGTACATTTGTCGGCGTATCCATCGAGTAGATCTTTCTGGTAAGCTGTATAAAGATATTGTCTCTTGTAAATGTGTCCGGCCGGAGTTCTAAGCCATTCGGATATACATAAGAAACAATAATAAATATCGTCATTCCAATCATGCCAAAATACATTAACTTACAAAAGGATTCCTTTTCCCGGAAGAAAAAGTAAATACCTGCTATTGCAATATACGCAAACCATAAAAGATACGGTATGATAAATACTTCTATAAAGGGAATATACCGATCAATCGCACAGTCAATAATATGTAATTGATCCGGCACTCTTTTTTCTAAATAGGAAAATGCCGCTAAATAAAACGGAAAGTATAGCAGGAGTAAACCATGCTTATAATTCTTTAATTTTTCTGTCATAATATCACCTTTTTACCCGATTGCTATATATTCAAGAATGTCCTGACATTCTTGCTGCGAGATGCGCGTCATGATGTATAAGCTGTATAAATAATACAGATGCCTGCACAATTTATTATCTTAAAAATGTAACGCAACTTTCTTAATAAGTCAATGTATTTTCCCACTCTTCACAATATCTTAAAAAAATTGTTATTTTTTCCCTTTTCTTTTTTCTTCAAAATCCGCTAAGTATCCTTTTAACTGATTAAAGGCATCCGTATACTTTGGAGAGACCATAGTAGGGTTTCCTTTAATAAGCATTCGGACATTGCCGGTTCCCTTTCTTTTCAGGCGGAAATTACGTTCTTTTAACTTTCCGATTCTTTCTTTCATATCAAGCATTTCGAGTTTCTGATGTTCTGGAAGCCTTGGAAGCTCTGCCATTTCTCTCATCTTAGCCAGACGCAGTTCTATTTCTTTTCCTATTTCATCCATACGCTCTACTGCCGGATGGTTCTTAACATATTCTCTCCACTCCTGATCAAGAACAGCGATAACAACATCTGCTCTCTTTCTTAATATAACCACTTCTTTTCGTACATTTTCCATTCCGACAAGAATATTTCTAAGATCAATTGCATCACGTACAGAAATGCACAGATCGACTGCAAGGCCTGCACTTACTACCCACACAAAGATTTCATCTGCCATCTTTGGTATAATGGCAAGCACGTGTAATATTGCCGGATGAAATACTTCGTTCATCAATATCGTCAAAAATCCCCATGCAATCGAAGAGGACAGGCAGATATATCCTTTGTAATTAAACTTTTGGTTGGAATAATCCCAGTATCTTACTTTAAGCAATGCTTCCATTGCTGCTCCGGTTACTAGCTCCAGCAGCGTTGCACCCACCACACCTGCAAAATAGGTGAGTATAAGATTATCTTTAAATGGTTCTGACACAAAGAGCATCATCACTGCTCCACTTCCGTAAATAGGTAAAAACGGTCCATGGAGAAATCCTCTGTTTACCCACTGTTTTTTTCTAAATGATACATAGCAGGATTCAAAAATCCATCCAAGAAAACAATACACATAAAAATATAAAAGCCACTGTTGTGTTGTATACTGTCCTATCATTTTATCCTTCCCTTCCAAAATACAAAAATGTCAATTTCAAGAACACCTCGATATTCTTCGTCAGACCCCTGCTTACTTTCCTGTTTTGCAAAAACTCATTCTTTTCTTCTTTATAGAAAAAAGCTTCTGAAATCATAATCTTCTATAATTCCAGAAGCTTTTTTTAAATCACATAATCATTTCCATTCTTCGCATAATGCCATTCAATCAAATCAGCTAATGTCGTATGGTCGAGCACCCCGCTGATTGCCTCGTTCAGCTTTCTCCAGAGAGGAATCGTTATGCATTCTTCCATTCTTTCGCAAACTTCGCTTCCTTCTTCCAGACAAGGAACCGGCTCCATACTTCCTTCTGTAATTCGCAGAATCATACCTACTGTATACTCATCCGGATGCTTTGTGAGGAGATATCCGCCCTGAGGGCCACGAATACTTCTTAAATATCCTGCCTTGGTCAGTACCGAAACAATCTGCTCCAGATACTTCCCGGACACTTCCTGCCGTTTGGCAATATCTTTCACTCTCACTGGCTTCCCTTCTGCATCATTCATAGCAATATCAAGCATTAAACGAAGAGCATATCTACCTTTTGTTGAAATCCTCATAATGCTCTCCTATTTCTCTTTTACTATATTGTCCGCTTATCAGCTTAAATACTTTACTCTAAAGAATGAAAAGGCGGTCATTACTCCAACCATGAGAAGTAACCACGCTATCATAGTAACCATACCTGCGTTTCGATTTCTCTTTGCCTGCATACTCAAGCCTACACGCCACATAATAAAGCCGATGATTGCAACAACAATTCCAAGCCCCATCCACATCTCAACTGTCATTATTCTTCCTCCTGATTCTAATATGTATTCTCGAAGTACAAAAATGTTCCGAGAGTACATTAACTGTCTCATTCTCTCAAACAGTTACTTTATCTTTATATGATAAGCCATTTTCCGTATTCTTGTCAAGTTATAATAAGCGTGTTATAATTCTAATAATTTAAAAAAAGAGGTGGTTCTATATGACAACGATTAAATGCCGTAAATGTGGTAAAGTTTATCCATTTGATGAAAAAATATGCCCCGTATGTGGGTACGATATTCGAAAAGATGAAACATTATCTCCAAGAGACCGGGCTGCACTTGGATTAAAAAGTGATTCTGCCCTCTTTGATGAAACAAACAAAGAAAATATGGAACGCTGGAAGAACCAGACAAAGGAAGAGCGTTTAGAAGAAGCATGGGAAAATCGAAACAAATTTGAAATACGTCCGGACCAGGGTGGACTCCCACGTCTCAATGTTCCAATGAACACTATGTTTTTTCTAACGGTTATTTTAATCGTTGTTGTATTTTTAGCCAAATACTTAGGGTGACATCCTCCCCCACCCATAGAGGTGTGGGGCTTCCCCGTGTGTCCCACGGTTGTATTTGTTCTCTAAGGTCATGCAATTACCAGCCGCATTCCTTATGGAATGTATTATTACATTAGATAGAAGCTTCGAGGCACCAGAAAGCTAAAAAGGAGGCATTATTTTGAAACTTTATGAATTTCCAAATGGAGATACCATACATAAATACAAGAAGTCTATTGTTATTCTTTTTAAAGGACAACGAAATGTCCTGAGTACCGGTCCAAATAATGGAGGATTTACAACAGATTTATCTGCTGTTTTTAATAATGATGCCAATCCCGGTTCCGGTATGGGGATTAAACTTCGGGCAGATACTTATCGGGAGCACATGGATATTTTGGCAGAGGAAGACTTAGGACTTGATTCTTCTGCCTGTTCCGGTCTTCTGACTGCTGCAAGCATGGAGAACGCTGCTATTTCTACACTCTCCTATGAAGACTTTTCCGTCACAGCTATTACTACTGCAGGTGTACGAAGTAACGGAGGTCGTATCGGAGATCCGGCTTCCTGGCATGAAAAGTCAGAAAGTTCCTTTGACGATACTACTCCAACCGGCACCATCAATATTCTTCTTTACATTAATGCCGATCTGAAAAAAGAAGCGATGGCTTCTGCTCTCGTCTCCTGTGCAGAAGCGAAGGCTGCTGCTATGCAGGAGCTTTTAATTTCCAGCCGATATTCCTGTGGAATTGCTACCGGAACCGGTACAGATGGTGTCATCATTATAGCGAATGCCGAATCAAACACTCATCTTACGAATGCCGGAAAGCACAGTAAGCTTGGAGAATTAATTGGACGTACTGTAATTACCTCTATCAAAGAAGCACTCAGGCTCCAGCAGGGAATCACTACACACTCACAGCATGATATTATTCGACGTATGGAACGTTTCGGAGTGTCTGAAGATGCATTATGGGACTGTTACAAAGAGACCTATCGTAATCTGATCCGAGCGGAGTTTACCGAAATACTTGACCATATCAGGACAGAAGACCGTCTTGTAACATATTCTTCACTTTATGCACATTTACTCGATCAGCTAAGCTGGGGGCTTCTCTCCTTTGCTGAATGTCGGATTGCCGCCGGCAACTTATTAAAGCTTGCTGATTTACATCCGAATCCTGATTATGGAAGTGAAAATATCGTACAAAATTACATTCTTGCAATAGCAGAACGAATCTATCATGAATCTGTTCGTCCAAAGCAAAAATAAGACACTACCATAAGATACTGTTCCACCAAAGAGAAGATGGTTGTCGTTAGCCATCTTTTTTCTTTTTATGGAAAAATTCCAGGGGCAGATCTGACTCACATGAATCAAATCTGCCCCTGTTTGGAACTATCTATTTTCCGACAGCCCTGTTTTTATTATTCATTATGTAGTAAACTAAATTACTATTATATTCTATAATGGTAATGCAGCGTAAAGAGCTACAGCTACTAATGCACCGATTACAGGTCCGATTAATGGAGCTGTTAAACCGTAAGCCCAGTCAGCATCACCTTTACCCTTAATAGGTAAGATAGAGAATGCTAAACGAGGAGCTGTATCTCTGGCTGCGTTCATAGCGTATCCTGTAAGACCACCAAATGTAGTACCACAAGAAACGATTACTAAGAATACACCAAATGTTCCAAGATCAAATGCGCCACAAGCTGCTTTAATAGCGAATACTAACCAGAATGTTGCGATTGCTTCCTGAAGAATGTTGTAAGGGAGATTTCTTACGCCAGGAGCTGTACAGAAGATACCTCTAAGGCTGTCACCTAAATCTGAAGATGCATCAAACTGAGGTTTAAATGCTACCCATACTAATACTGCACCGATGAAACCACCAGCCATCTCAGCGATAATCATTTCGATAATAACTGCGATTGTGTAGCCATCTGCTGCTGCTAATGTTCCGTCTGCGAACAGAGCGATTGTCAGTGCAGGGTTATAAGATGCTGGACAGATGCCGCTGAATGCTGCTGCTGGGAGACAAACTGCAAGACCCCAGCCAAGTGCTATAAACAGAGCGCCTGCTGCTTTAAATCCAGAATTGTTCAGTGTAACGTTGGCACAAACACCATCACCTAATAATACAAGTAAAATGGTTCCGACAAATTCACCAATAATTACGTTAGTCATATTAATTCCTCCTATTCAATTAATGTTTCCAATTAAGTACACTAGTGCTGATTTAAATATAACACTTATAGGGGTATTTGTCTTTTTACATTGTAAGAATTATGTGAGAATCTGTCATATTTCTTACGATATTTTTTCGTTTTTTTACCTTACAATTCCATTTTCATGGGCTATTTTGCACTATTTCAGTAATTATTCCTATCTTTCTTTTAGATATTTTATCTAATTATTATGTTTCTTGCTCGGTTACTTACTCTTTCGTAATTCTTACGGTTGAAAGAAATTTATCAAAGAGAAACTTTATTTCCATTTGGAGTAACTGAAGATTAATTTCCTCATGCTCCCTGATGTAATTGATATAAAATCCAAGAAAAGCCTCTGTGAAAAATGCTACTGTAAAATCTTCCTTCTCCTTACGCAGATTCCACACAGAATCATCCAGACACTCTTCGACCATAAGACGTACTCTGTGTTCAAATAGTTTATATAAGTCACTGCGTACTTCCTCTACACTCAGATTCTTTATCAGCTTTCTGTAATATTTATAATCCTCACATGTGTTCATAAATAATGTATGAAACCACATTTCAAACGATTCCTCTTCTGACGGAAGTTTTTCTACGATTTCCTGTTCAAAAATCCAGTGCATGATGTCATATTTATCCCGGAAATGATAATAAAAGTTTTCTCTGGTCATGGCGCTCTCTTTTGCGATATCGCTTATCGTAATCTTCTGAAACGACTTCTTACACACAAGCTCCTTAAATGCCTCTGCCATTTTTCCTTTCGTTCCGTTCATTTTGTCTCCCTCCACTAGCAATCTGTTTATTCTTTTATTAATGCAGCTATCACTGCAAACTTATATTCCTGCAGGTCTATAATCAAAAACTTACCATAAACTTGGCTTTACCGCAGTAATCAGTCTTTCTTCCGCCTTCAGATACGCTTCATCTACCATTCGCTTTTCTTCTGTGCTTAAATTATGACTTTGTGCATAGCTCTGCCAGGAAGACATCGCTACCAGTAAATCTGTCATTGTCGTACAAGACTTCATCTTCGTTTCATATCTTTTGATTTCTTCGTCTGTTCTGCTCATATTAACACCTCACATTTTCTCATCTGATTCGGATATTTCCCAGCCTAATCTTATCCGCTTATAAAATTCCGAAAATATATTCTTATTATAAGTTGATTTTATTTTTGTAGCAATAAAAATATCCATCCTGTAACTATTTTGTTTTGCACTTTTTATAACAAAAAAGGACATAAAATTCTAAAAAAATTCTATGTCCTCTTTATTTCATTGATTCATCCGTTTTATAATCTTGAAAAATATTCTACAGCTTTTGCAAAATCTGCGATCGTTTTCTCTGCATCACCATGTGCAATTCCGTCTTTTACACAATGCTTCAAATGTCCCTCTAATACTACCTGCCCAATCTTATGCAGGGCAGTTTTTGCTGCATTAATCTGTATAATGATATCTTCGCATGGAACATCCTGCTCGATCATACGGTCAATTGCCTTAATCTGCCCATCTACTCTTTTTAATCTTTTATGTAAATTATCCATATCCATACATTGTCTCATAAAAAGTCCCCCTTAGTATTCTTATGTAGTCTCAGAATCTTTCGATACTTGCTTTTGGGGTTAAATTCCGCCAGTTATACTCAAGTTTCCGCAATGTTACTCTTCATTCACAAACGACTGTATATTATAAGGTTTAGTATATCACTATTTTAAGAATCCGGAAATGATCATTTCTTCTGCTTCTTCTTCTGTCAGTCCTAATGTCATAAGTTTAATAAGCTGTTCCCCTGCAATCTTACCGATTGCTGCCTCATGGATCAGTTCTGCATCCAGATTGTTCGCCTCTAATTCAGGAATCGCACAAACCCTTGCGTTATCCATGATGATCGCATCACATTCGCTATGTCCGGCACAAGCATTATTACCTGAAATTTTCGCGCGGAACATCTGATAAGAATCATTACGTGCAACGGAACGGGATACAACATTCGCACTGCTTCCCTCACCGTCTAAGTCCACTGCAAACTGTGTTTCTGCTTTCTGCTCTCCATGTGTCATAAGCTTCTCAGAAATCTCAAGCTTTGCTCCGTCTTTTAAATCGGCTTCTGTCTCACGCATTGTGCTGTCAATTCCTTTAATCTGTACGGTATCCATATAAAAATATGCATTCTCGTCAAGATGAATGATCGTCTTTGGATTCATCACCTTACCGCCTTTGCCGTCACCATTACCATAATGCTTCTCTACATAACGAATCTTAGAATTCTTCCCAACAAAAAATTCATGAATACCATCATGTTGTGAAAGTCCGTCACCACCATTATGAATTCCGCAGCCTGCTACGATCGTCACATCACAATCATCACCAATATGGAAATCATTATAAACAAGGTCGGTAAGCCCTGTCTGACTGATCACAACCGGAATATGCACGCTTTCCTTCTTGGTTCCCGGCTTGATGATAATGTCGATTCCCGGTTTATCTTCTTTAGAAACAATATCAATGTTCGCTGTCGTATTTCTTGCAGCAGCAGCTCCATTTGCACGAATATTATATGCTCCAGCCGGTACTCCATGAAGATCTGCAATCTCTTCTAATAATTCTTTCTGTATTAAATCCATGATTCTGTCCCCCTAATCTCTGTTTAATTTCTGACACATACTTGATTTGTAAAGGAGCTCTGGAATAACCTCTTCTCCTTTTCCACTCTTTTCTACAAGTCCGTCATTAATTACAATGATTCTGTCTGCAATTTCAAGAATTCTTTCCTGATGGGAAATGATCAAGATCGTACCGTCTGTCTTCTCATGAAGATCTTCAAATACATGAATAAGGCTGTTAAAGCTCCACAGATCGATTCCTGCTTCTGGTTCATCGAATACGGAAAGCTTTGTTGCTCTAGCCTTGATCATAGCAATCTCTATACGTTTAAGCTCACCGCCTGAAAGACTGCCATTCAGTTCTCTGTTAATATAATCTCTTGCACATAATCCTACCTGAGAAAGAATATCACAGATTCCGGCAATATCTAATGTCTTTCCAGAGGCAATGCTCATTAAATCTTTTACTTTTAATCCTTTAAACTTTACAGGCTGCTGGAAAGCATAGCTAATCCCTTTCTTTGCTCTTTCTGTAATATTCAGGTCTGTGATGTCCTCACCATCTAACAAGATCTTACCGGATGTTGGTTTTAAGATGCCGGCGATAATCTTTGCAAGAGTGGACTTTCCACTTCCGTTTGGTCCTGTAATCGCAACAAACTTCTCATCAAATGCAAGATTGATATCTCTTAAAATCTCTTTATCATCATCATCAACCATATAGCTGATATTTTGTAATTCAAGCATAGTTTCCTCCTATCATCTCCTATGTACTCTCGAGTCTTTTGTGCTTGATTTTATGAAAAGATTCCGAGCGTACATTCATCGTAACGTCTAAATTCCATATATAACATAGAGACTTTCAAAAGTCAATAAAACAGCCCCTTTTTCCCTTTGTTTTTTTGTGCATACCATACTACTTTACTAGGATTTACTCAGGGTCGCTGACAGTGGTTTTATCAAGTTTCTCTGACTTTTTCCCAAGCCTTACTTCTTCCATATGTTTTGCATCCTCTTCTTTTGCATAATCCAAAAGATAATTTCTTTTCTCACCATGCTGCTGCCTATTTATCTCCCGAATCTGCTTTTCTGTCCGTTCTACCTCTTCATAAAAATCTCTTGCGGAAATACGGTATGCGCCCTGTCCCATAACAATAACCTGCTCTAAAGCATCCGAAGTCGCTACTGTAACCTTATACTTTCTGCCGATTTCATGTGTCGTCTTTTCAATATACTGATCTGCTGTTTCCGCTTCTTTTGTATACACAACATAAATATTATGGTATTTCTGCACTTCTCCCTGACTGCCTTTTACTTTATATGCATCAAAAACAAGAATCAATGTACAGCCTGTAAATCCCTGATAGTTACTTAAAATATCCATCAGCTTATTTCTTGCAGCATCAATGCTTGCTTTGGCAAGTTCATTTAATTCTTCCCAGGCAAAAATAACATTATATCCGTCTACAAGTAAATATTCTTTTTTCGGTTCGGTATCTTTTATAACAGTTTTCCGGGGCATTGGTGCCGACACTGTCTGTTTACGATAACCACTGTAACGATCTCTTTCTTTTTGTTTGGAGCCAAACTCTCTCTCCATGATTGCAAGGAGTTCCGGATCATCTCCATATCCTGAAGAATAACTACTATTTCCAAAATGGGCATTTTCTGTTATCGTCTGCTCTTCTTCTGATATCTCATCAGATCCTTCTGATAAAAAATCTTCTTTTATATGCATATATTCCGGTACTTCGTCCCATTTTACAAGAAATCCAGCACCATGTGCGCAGAAAACAGAACCGGTTGGATTATCAATATCTCTCTCACTGTCATATCCAATCTGTTCTATCACTTCTTCTGCATTATGACAAGGTTCATATCCTTTTAAAGTGAATGTGATTCGCCCACGTCCTTTCGTATAAGCCCAGACTTCCCGCTGATAATCACGCATTTCCGAAGCTGGTGCTGTTCCGGTAAGCCGCACCATTCCCTGCTTATCCTCCGCCTCCGGACCTTCAAAACTTCCATTCATCTGTCCGATATCTGACATCGCCCTGCCTACCTGATCAGACGGAACTTCTAAAACAAAAGAGTACCATGGTTCTAGCAATATACTTTCCGCAGACTTTAAGCCCTGTCTGACAGCCCGGTAAGTTGCCTGACGGAAGTCACCGCCCTCGGTATGTTTCAAATGTGCCCTTCCTGCTACGATTGTTATCTTCATATCTGTAATCGGTGAGCCGGTAAGCACTCCCGGATGTTCTCTTTCCTGCAAATGTGTCAGAATCAGGCGCTGCCAGTTTCTATCAAGAACATCCTCACTGCAATCTGCATCAAAAACAAGTCCGCTGCCGGCCTCAAGAGGCTCCATTTTAAGATGAACTTCTGCATAATGACGAAGTGGTTCGTAATGTCCGACTCCCACAACAGGATTCTTTATCGTTTCCTTATATACAATCTTTCCCGTACCAAACTCAACATCTAAATGAAAACGCTCCGCAATCATTGTCTTTAAAATTTCTGTCTGCACTTCTCCCATTAACTGTACATGAATTTCTTCTAATGCAGGATTCCATACAATATTAAGAAGTGGTTCTTCCTCCTCTAATTGTTTCAACTCCCGGAGAACCTTTGTCGTATCCGCTCCATCCGGCAAAATCATCTGATATGTTAAAACCGGTTCTAAAAACGGGGCAGCTGTACCTTTTTCCACACCAAATCCCTGTCCGATATAAGAAGAAACCAGTCCTGTAACCGCACAGACACCTCCGGCCCCCACCTCATTTACTGTCTCATACTTTGCTCCGGAATAAATACGGATCTGATTCACCTTTTCTTCTTTATCCACCAGATTCACCGGCATCTTTACAACAAGCTTTCCACCAGTTACTTTTAAGAATGTGAGACGTTCTCCCTTATCATCTCTGGAAATCTTAAATACTTTCGCTCCGAATTCTTCTGTTCCCGTATACGGCTCCATATACCGTTCAAACCCATAAAGAAGTTCCTGTACTCCCTCTAACTTTAATGCTGAACCAAAATAACATGGAAATACTCTTCTTTCCTTTATCAAGCGACAGATATCTTCCTTCCGGATACTTTCATGCTCCATAAAATAGTCCAGTACTTTTTCATCGGTCATTGCCAGCTCTTCCAGGGTTTCTATACTCTCTTCCTTCCCAAAGGCAATGCATCCTTCATCAAGACGTTCCTTTAATTCTGAAAGCAATGCCGCTTGATCTGTTCCCTGCTGATCCATCTTATTAATAAAAATAAATGTAGGGATATCATAAAGCTTTAACAGCTTCCATAAAGTTTCTGTATGTCCCTGTATACCATCCGCCCCGCTGATAACAAGCACCGCATAATCAAGTACCTGCAGTGTTCGTTCCATTTCCGCAGAAAAATCAACATGTCCCGGTGTATCTAAAAGGTTCACTTTTTTATTTCCAAGTGAAAAAACAGCCTGTTTTGAAAAAATCGTAATTCCTCTGTCTCTCTCTAATGCATACGTATCAAGAAAAGCATCTTTGTGATCGACTCGTCCAAGCTTACGTACCGTTCCCGATAAATACAACATACTTTCCGATAATGTTGTCTTTCCGGCATCTACATGCGCCAGTATTCCCATTACAATATTCTTCACGTTTTTCACCTCATTTCAAAAATCCAATATACTAACTGTTACACCACATAAGAAAAGCGACATGACTTCTATCTTCAAAGCCCTGCCGCTCTTATATTCCTTATCACCTGACCTCTGGTCATCTAAAATGTATTATCGGAATCTTTTTGTGCTTGATTTTGTGAGAAGATTTTTTGTCAGTTGTGCCCAAATTTTTGAGACGTACGCGGTGCGTACGTTGATGAAATTCGGGTGCGACTGGCGGGAAATCAGCCACAAAAGCAAGTGCAAGAAAGACTCTGAGAGTACATTAAACGGAGATGGAGGGATTTGAACCCTCGCGCCGGTTATAGCCGACCTACCGCATTTCGAGTGCGGACCCTTCAGCCACTTGGGTACATCTCCAAAGCACAGCGACAATTATATCATATAGGAGACGAAAATGCAAACTCCTGTAATAGGAAAATGTGAAGATAATCGCGGCGTAGAAAATGCGTCACCGCATTTTTACTTGCTCCGACATCACATTTTCCTATTACAGGAGTTTGCATTTTCTGACTTCTATAAATTGATGGTGTGTGGGGGGGTTCGGTCAGGGAGTTTCTGCTATAGCTAGCTCCTTCGACGGTCGTCTGTTTCCAAGCAGACTATCTCAGCTCCTTGAGGATTTCGAAAGCTTCCTTCATGGTATTTTTCACGAGGTGTGTTTTTTTCTCATATTGTTTACGGTAAAATTCTACATTTTCCCTGGAAGGTTCAAATACATTTTTCAGGTGAATATTTCCTGATAAAGCTTCGGTGATATTGTCTACATCTCCTACTGCATAGGCACCAAACATACAGTTTGTCATAACGGCACCGGCCGCATTCTCTAATGTGACCGTACGACTGTCTAACATATCTGCTTTCATCTGGTTCCACATATTATCACGACTTCCGCCTTCTGTGATCGTGATGCGGCTTAAGTCAATTCCCGCAGAACGATACAGATCTGTGATTTCCATGTAGTCATAACCGATCGCTTCTAAAACAGCATGCCATAAGGTCGCCTGATCTGTATCCATTGTCATGTTTAAGAAGCATCCTACCGCATCCGGAATATCATTGATTCCACCTGTCAGATATGGAAGGAAAAGTACACCATCTGAACCTGCCGGCACTTTTCTGGCATCTTCTTCTAATACTCGATAATAATTATCGTCTTCTGCCTTTTTACAGATATTATCCTTGAACCAACGTAATGCAAGACCACCGGTACGGATATATCCCCAGTAAAAATACGTATCTGGAAGAGAACCGCTGTTAAATACAAGACCGGCTCCTTTCTTGCTTAATTCCGGTATAATTCCCTTTGTAGATACACAGAACATCGAACAGGTTCCCGCAACATCAACTGCCTGTCCCGGCTTCATATTTCCACTTCCGATCATGGACTGCATAGTATCTCCTGCACCTCCACAAATAGGAATTCCTGCCGGAAGTCCTGTTTCCTGTGCAATTTCTTCTGTTAAATGTCCGATGATATCCCATGGCTTTACGATTCGTGGCATCATTTCTTCCGGAATACCGAGAAGATCAAGCTGTTCCTTCGACCAGCATTTCTCTTCTACTTTATATCCAAGTCCCCATCCAGACATTGTTCCCCAGTCAATAAACATATCTTTTGCAGAAAGACCTGCAAGATGTGCCAGTACATAAGGGGCATCATGAATAAACTTCGCGCCGTTTTCTTTAAATCCTTCTATATTCTTTAAAAACCAGCGGGCAAACATGGCAGGGAACATACAGTTTGCTTCCGGATTACCTGTTTCTTTTCCAAAAATGTCTAAATCCCAGCTATTTACGAGATCTACATCATCCTTTGTACGTGAATCAAGATAATTAATATATGGTGTGATCGCATTACCGTCTTTATCTACACCGCAGATACCACAGATAATACCATCTCCCATAATCGACTTAATTTTTGTCACATCCAGTCCTTTTTCCTTCATCAAAGAAGCACATTCCTTCATTCCTTTAATCGTGAGTGCCAGATACTCATCCACGTCCATACTTACCCATCCCGGCTCCGGATAAGTTAATGTTGTTGGTGCAGAAGAAGATACGATACAATTCATATTCTCATCATATACCGCTACTTTTACACTCTGCGTTCCTGCATCAAATCCAAGATAATACTGTCTCATTTTTCAATTCCTCCATTCTTTTACTATGCACTCTCGGAATCTTTTTGTCCTTGATTTTACAAAAAGCTCTGAAAATACATTACGAAAAACACAATACATTCTCTCCAAATAATAAAGTTTGAACAGGGAAGGAAACTTTAGCTTTTTTAACCCATAAAAAATACCCCGATAGAAATATTATCGGGGTTAAGCTACACTTTTAAACGAACTGATATAATATTATGCGTCAGAGTCCACATCATGTAATTCTATCCTTTACTGATTCTATCCTTTACCTGATGCTTCATTCAACATAATAAAAATACTATAAAAACCGCTCTCTTCTCATTCTTCTCTCATCCAGACTGTACTGTCGGCTTCGGACTCTCACCGAATCATGCCAATGGCTCGCGGGCTTATGTTACCAGATTCGTTCGCTCATAAATAGCTGCTTCATCTGAAACAAATACCGCCGGTAGGGAATTACACCCATCCCCGAAGATTCTGTATTTATTTACCCGTTTATTATAACGCATTATGAATATGGATTCAAGATAAAAATAATGGAAAAATTTTATATTTCTATTCAAGATATATCGTAGATGTGGGAGTCATCTTACATCCGATATATCCTACACATATTCAATATGTAAATAAAACATTTGATGTCAGAACTTTTCCTTTCTATACTTAAGCCATACGAAAGGAAAGCCAGGTGTTATTATGCAAACTGTTTTACCAAGAGAGGAAGAAGTTGAAGCTATTTTTTCCCAGATTCTTACTTCTCCGGATTCCTGCAAAAAATTAATGGATGTTTTTTATGATGCAATGGATGATAATCATTTATTAGAATCGGATGATCCGAAACATTTTTCCAAAGTACTCTTTTATGCCTATCAAAACGGTGATGTCACCGCTCTTTTATTAAAACTTTGCGGAAAAAGTATGTTTGATCTTTTAAGAGATGCGTACCTGATTCCTAAAAAATTTCATGGAAAAGCCGGAATGAATCCTGTTCTTTTAACAAATCCTGACGGAGAGCTTTTGCCTACAGCAAAGAAAATCGTTTCCAGTAGAGAGTATAGTAAATTTAAAGAAATTTATAAGAATCATGAATGTGCGCCTCGTTCTAAACTTTATCTTGCCGATGGATATGATATCGTTCGTTCCTATGTTGGCGGCAGCGAGATGAATATTACGGAGAAAAAAGAAAATAAACGACGTGGTATTATGATTCTCTATGCACTTCCTGATACGAAAAAGTTAGGTTTAACTGAAGCACAGGCTTACGCTGTTGTATGGAATACCTTCCATAATATCCAAAAAGAAGCTCCTCATGCGATCGTTTATTACGGACAGGAAACCGGATTAAAAAAAGAACAGACTTTTGATGAAATCGGTATTCTTCTTCCTATTCGTGAATTTGAAAAGAAAATGTTACACCATTTGAGTGAGGTAGACGGACTTGTTTTAACCTGTCGTGAAAAAATGATCAAAAAAGCCGGGGTAAAAAGTCTTGAACTGTAACGAAATCTATAAAGAACTGTAAAGGGAAGTGTTAAAATGAGTCAGTCAACAATACGAAAAAATCACATGGATGTTCTCTGGCATGAATATACTGACAATAATGGAGAAAATATTCCGGTCACACAGGCAAATCTTACAGAAAAGGCTTCTATTATCGGCAGAGTAGGTATCATGCTCTTATCCTGTGGAACCGGTGCATGGCGTGTACGAAGTTCTATGAATACGCTTGCTGAGACGATGGGTGTCACCTGTACAGCGGATATTGGGCTAATGTCAATTGAGTATACCTGTTTTGATGGAGAAGAAGGTTTTACACAATCTCTTTGTTTAACAAATACCGGAGTCAATACTTCAAAGTTAAATCGTTTGGAACATTTTATCCGAAACTTTGAAACAGAAGGAAAGACTATGTCTGGAAATCAACTGCACGATTTTCTTGATAGTATCGAAGAAATTCATGGTCTTTATTCTCCGGCTGTTCTTGGTATTGCTGCTGCTATCGCCTGTGGCGGATTTACTTTTTTGCTTGGCGGCGGACTGATTGAAATGTTCTGCGCTTTTATTGGTGCCGGTCTTGGAAACTTTTTAAGATGCAAATTAACCAAACATCATTATACTTTATTTCTTGGCATTGTTTTATCCGTATCTTTCGCCTGTCTTTCCTATGCTGGACTTTTAAAGCTTGGGGAAGTCTTTCTCCATCTTTCTGTGCGGCATGAAGCCGGATATATCTGTGCCATGTTATTTATCATTCCGGGATTTCCTTTTATCACCAGCGGTATTGACCTTGCAAAACTGGATATGCGTTCCGGTATTGAACGACTCAGTTATGCTCTGATCATTATTTTAGTTGCAACAATGTCTGCCTGGATTATGGCTTTGATTCTCCATCTTCAGCCGGTTGACTTTCTAAAAATCTCATTACCATTATCTGATTGGATCCTGTTCCGGCTTCTTGCAAGTTTTTGCGGTGTATTTGGTTTCTCCATTATGTTCAACAGTCCTGTTCCGCTGGCAGTAACCGCCGCATTGATCGGTGCTATTGCAAATACACTGCGTCTTGAACTTGTTGATCTGATAAACTTTCCTCCTGCTGCTGCCGCGTTTATCGGCGCTTTGACCGCAGGTCTTCTCGCCTCTTTGATAAAAAATAAAGCTGGATATCCAAGAATCTCTGTCACTGTTCCTTCAATCGTTATTATGGTTCCGGGACTTTATCTTTACAGAGGATTCTACAACCTTGGTATTATGTCCCTTGCTACTTCTGCGACCTGGTTTGCTTCTGCAATTTTAATCATTCTGGCTCTGCCGCTTGGATTGATTTTTGCCAGAATACTTACAGACAAAACATTTCGGTATTGTACCTGATCGGATCGCACTATATTTTTCTGCTTCTATTTCTATTGTTCCTTACATAGAGCATCGCCATCGCTGCTGCTGCAATCCCCCAGGATATCGGATAAGATAATGCTACTTTATCCGGAGAAGGATTCTTTGCCATAAGCGCAAATAATGCAACGATCCGGAAGCCGCAGAAACTGATCACCGTTACGATCATTGGCAGAAAGGCCTTTCCAAAGCCTCTTAAATTACTGCTGAAGCATTCAAGAACGGTGTAAAAAAAGTAAAATGGAAAGGTTACTTTTACGATTTCTAATGTCTGCGCTGCTACTGCAGCATCTTTTGTAAATACATTTAAAATCACCGGCATCGCTATGATAAGCAATATACAGGCAGCAAATGTAATAAGAGATCCTCCAAAAATACAAAGTCTGTTACCCTTTTTGATTCTTTCCCAGTTGCCGGCTCCGTAGTTTTGTCCAATAAAGGAAACAACCGCCTGTCCAAGTGCGACAATTGGCAGGTAGATAATTAACTCCACTCTGAAATAGACTGTAAACGATGCTACTGAAGTAACACCTAATGTATTAATCTGTGACTGTATGATAATATTGGACAAGGTGATAATAATTGACTGCACCCCAGCCGGCACACCTACTTTTAGTATATCCGTAAATTCTTTCAGGCTGCAATCTGAAAAACGAATCCGCAGTGCATACGTTTTTTTTAATCGATATAAATGGATCATGACTCCGATAGCCGCAAATGTCTGGGAAAATAACGTTGCAAACGCTGTTCCTTCTACTCCCATATGGAAAACATATAAAAATATAAAATCCGCAAAGACATTAATAATCCCACCAAAAAACTGATATAGCATCGGTGTTCTGGAATCGCCCAGTGCTCTTAGTACACCGCTTAAAAGATTATAACTGACTACAGATATCATACTGGCCATATAGATACGGAGGTATCGTACTGCGAGTGGAAAAATACTCTCCGGCGTACCCATCCAGGTTAAAAATACCGGAGATAAGACCAGACCGATCACTGTTAAAAAGAAGCCTCCGATTATTCCCGTCCAAAAGATCGTCTGTATCAGTTTCTTTAATTGTTCAAAGCGTCTTGCTCCATAATGTCTTGCCGCAAAGACATTCGTCCCTACAGCCATTCCGTTAAAAAATCCAATCAGACAGGTTACGATCAGACCACTGGCTCCAATCGCCGCCGATGCTTTCGTCCCAAGAAGCTGTCCAACAAAAATAAGGTCTACTGTACTGTAAAGCTGCTGAATAAGACTCGAACCCAAAAGGGGAAGAGCAAATAAGAGTATGCCCTTCCCTACACTGCCTTTGGTTAAAGTATGGCTGTTATTTTTCAAATCATATCCTCCCACATCTCGCGAGAATGAATTCCGGCATGATCGTCATAATGTTCTTTACGATGTTTATGAAGTTCATCATGTGTATGCTGGTGCGTATTTCCCATATCATCAATACAGATATCATAATGTCCATATGCAATTAATGGAGAATTCTCCGGAACAGAATAAGAAATTGTCTGATACAGAATGATTGCGTCTTCTTTTAAACGAAATTCTTCGATGACATTTCCAAAATAATCTTTTAATTCTCCTAAAAGCTCACCGGCTTTCACAATCTGGCCTGCCTTCTTTTTCGGGAACCAGCAGCCAGCCTTTTCTGAATCAACATAATGTGCATGATTCATATGTTTTGGTACACGCATCTGCATTTCTGCTAACGTTGGCCTTGTCTTTAACATACCGATACGGCGAAGAATATTCTTTACATCTTTCTGTGATGCTGCTACTTCCTCTTCTGACCACATACCATTACATCCACGCTCGATCAGTACCGATGGAATTCCCAACGTTCCGGCATAATTATATGCTCCACCTTTTCCACTTTGTGACTTCACATAAAATGGCATATCTGCTGCCTGTGCCATTCTTTCTGCTTCCGCTACGGTCTCCTCCGGAGCGTTACCGACACAATAAATAAATGGTGTTAAATCCTCAAACCAATCTCCATTATGTACATCGATATAATAATCTATTTTTGAAAAAATCTCTTTTTCTATAAAATATGCCAGCTTATCCGTATACGTTCCATTCGCATCCCCCGGAAATACCCGGTTGAGATTCTTTCCGTCTTCTGCAGAAACACTGACCGTCCTTGCTTTAAATCCATTTACATTGACAATATGAAGCAGGATAAGAATTCCTTTAATGTCTTTAGGCTGAAGCTTTGCTGCCAGTCCTGTGACACACTCAATTCCTACATATTCTGCATTGTGAATTCCTCCGTCTACTAAAACCGTATGTCCCTCTTCCTGTCCATAGATTAATGTTACGGGTAATTCATCTTCTGTAAAAGGCAGCTTTAAAAATCCACATACCTTTTCACCCTTTTCTACATAAAGATTGCCTAACTGAAATCCCATAAACTTCTACATAACCTCCTTTAACAATACTGTATCTCAAAATGATTCCCATCCATAAAGAGTATTCCGTATATTCAAACAAAAAGTACTCCTAAATTGCCTCTTCTCCTATAGGATGACTGCTTTTTATGATAAGAAAAAGAGACCTATACTCACTATAAGTCTCTTCATCTATCGTATTCTAAATTTTCAATCATAAATCATCTAATAAATTTGAAATAGATTGGAATCCCAATTCCATCGCAAATCATATAGTAGATTTATGTGCGAGATGTACAGCTCTCTTAAAATTCCGTAAGATGAGTCGACTAAACATATAAGCAGTTCTCCTGGCTTGGTTCTCCATCGGTACACCCTTCCCAAAATATAATATCTCAGTGGCTTATTGTACAGACTCCCCTTACAGTGACGGATTCGCTCCGGACTCTCACCGAATTCTCTTTTCATCCCTTCGGAACTTATATGCTGTGTATCTAATTCTCATCTATTGTAACATAGGCTTTTTCAGCTGACAACTGTATCTTAGGGTAAAAGTTAGTTATTACTTACTTTAATTAGTTCTATAAATTTATCATGAATTCTGTCATTTCCAGTTAATTCCGGATGAAATGAGAATGCTAACTGATTTTTGTAAGCAACTCCCACAATTTTTTCCTCTACTTGTGCAAGGATTTCCACATTTTTTTCGACAGATTCAATATACGGAGCGCGGATAAATTCCATAGGAAATGTTCCAATTTCTTTAATCTCTCCCTCATAATAGAAGCTTCCAAGCTGCCTTCCGTATGCATTTCTCTTTACAGTAACCGGTAATGTAGCAAAGCATCGATTCTCATCGTTTGAAATATTCTGCGCCAGTAAAATAAGACCGGCACAGGTAGCCAAAACCGGAAGACCTTCTTCTATTTTTTTCTTTAAAGGTTCAAACATAGAAAGTTCTTTTAAAAGTCTGCTCTGTACGGTACTTTCTCCGCCCGGCAGAACAAGACCATCAAAATCCTGTTCTAAATCTTCTGCCTTTCTAAGCTCTACTGTCTCCACACCAAGTCTTTCTAATGCTTTTTCATGTTCTATAAAGGCCCCCTGGACCGCAAGTACCGCAACTTTCATTTTTGTTGTCCTCTCTTTATTTTCCTCTCTCTGCCATTAATAATTGAATCTCACTCTCGTTAATGCCGACCATCGCTTCTCCTAAATCAGCAGAAAGCTCTGCAAGCATTTTAGCATCTTTATAATTTGTAACCGCTTTTACAATCGCATCTGCTCTCTTCTTTGGATTACCGGATTTAAAAATACCAGAACCAACGAATACTCCCTCTGCACCAAGCTGCATCATCAATGCCGCATCTGCCGGAGTTGCAACTCCACCGGCTGCAAAGTTAACGACTGGGAGTCTTCCTGTATCGTGTACTTTTAACACTAATTCATAAGGAACTCTTAACTCTTTTGCTACTTCAAAAAGTTCATCCTGTCTCATAGAAGTAATGCGTGCGATCTCTCGATTCATCATACGCATATGACGTACTGCCTGTACAACATCACCAGTTCCAGGCTCTCCTTTTGTACGGATCATAGAAGCACCTTCATTGATTCTTCTGAGTGCTTCTCCTAAATCTTTTGCTCCACATACAAATGGTACTTTAAACTGTTTCTTATCAATATGATAAACATCATCTGCCGGAGAAAGAACTTCACTCTCATCAATATAATCAATCTCGATTGCTTCAAGAATCTGTGCCTCTGCAAAATGTCCAATACGGCACTTTGCCATAACCGGAATAGAAACTGCTTCTTGAATACCGCGAATCATCTTTGGATCACTCATTCTTGATACCCCGCCGGCTGCACGAATATCCGCCGGAATTCTCTCTAACGCCATAACCGCACATGCTCCAGCTTCTTCTGCAATCTTTGCCTGCTCTGGAGTAGTAACATCCATGATGACACCACCTTTTAACATCTGAGCAAGTTCTTTATTTAATTCATATTGTTTTTCTGCATTATTATTCATGATAAACTCCTTTCATTTTCCCGATAAAACATTGCCTTTTTCATTTGCATCTGCCCGTATAGTACAGCAAAAATGACCATATTGAAATATCCAATTTAGATATAGTCAATATGGTCACTTTGTTTCTTTTTGAAGTTTATTTTGCTTTTTATTCGCTTTTCCTATCGGTTTAATATAGTCAGTTTAAAATGTCACTGTAATTGTAGTCCCTTTTCCAACTTCGCTTTGAAGATCGAGTTTTGCATCATGAAGTGCAACGATATGTTTTACGATGGCAAGCCCTAAACCGGTTCCTCCAGTCTGTTTTGAACGGCTTTTATCTACGCGGTAGAATCGTTCAAAAATTCTTTTCTGATGTTCTTTTGGAATACCGATTCCAGTATCTTCTACTCTCAAATATGAATGACCTTGTTCACTGTCTACTCTGACCTTTACTGTTCCGTTCTTTTTATTATAGCGAATGGCATTGGCACAAAGATTATTGATCAGCTCGTTTATCATCTCCCGATTTGCAGTGATTTCCTGCGGACCACCTTCATATGTAATAGTCACATCATTTTTTTCCGCATAAATCTGCATATTTTCTACACAGAATGCTGCTTCTTCAAAAAGGTCAAACTTTTCTACAATGAGCTGGGTGTTCGCACTATCTAATTCAGAAAGACGGATAATATCATTGATGAGCGAAAGGAGACGGCGGGCGCTTTTTTCGATTTTCTGGCAGAAAGTTCCAATTTCTTCTGAAGGAACCATGCCATTTTCCATAAGTTCCGCATAACCGGATATCGCGGTAAGTGGCGTTTTTAATTCATGGGACACATTTGCCGTAAAGTCCTGCCGCATTCTGGCACTTTTTAAAATATCCGTATGTTGTGCCCGAATCGTTGCCGCAAATGGCTCTAATTCCTTATAAGCTGGAATAACAGAAAAATCGTCTAAATCTACTGCCATCTGCTCGATTGGTTTTATAATGTTTTTCGTCATAATGTGTGCCAGAATAATACATAAAATCATCATAATAAGAATCGTAGCCGCTACGATGGGAAGTATCTTTCCGCATACGCTCCATATATTGCTTGCTTCTCTGGCTACTCGAAGTATCGAACCATCATTTAACTTTATGGCATAATAAAAAGTGTTTGTATCCATCGTCGCAGATTTCCGGACAGCATTTCCATCTCCGTCTTTAAATGCATGTTTCACTTCAGGACGACTCATATGGTTATCCATTGTTCCTACATCTGCATCATTATCATAAAGGACTGTTCCTGTTGCAGAGATCCACGTAACTCGAAGTTTCCTGTAATCCATATGTAATGCATTTTCATTTCCAGAATGAAAAATTCCTGTATTTTTCAATACAATGGCATTGGCTCTTAAGTCATCCTGCACCTGTGTCTGAAATAAATCATAAAATACAAACAGCATGACCAGCATAGTAGCAACAATCGCAATCAGCGAAATACTTACCAGTTGTACATTAATCTTTCTTCTCATGATACTTCCCCTGTTTCTTTTTTATTCCATTACATATCCCACATTACGCACTGTCTTGATATGTTTACTGCTATCGCCCAGCTTTTTACGAAGAGTCTTGATATGCATATCAACGGTTCGGGATTCCCCTTCAAATTCTGTATCCCATACACGTTCCATAATCATTTCTCTTGACAAAACGATTCCCGCATTACGCATGAGCAGTTTTAAAAGTTCATATTCTTTATAAGTAAGCTCAATTCCTTTATTGTCTACATAAACCATATGACGCTCATTATCAAGGAAGATTTCTCCAATCGTCATATATTTGTCATCCGGCTGTTCTACAGTACGGCGAAGAACGGCCTTTATTCTTGTAATAAATTCAATAATGGAAAATGGTTTTTTTATGTAATCGTCTGCTCCGATATCTAATCCCTTTACCATATCAATTTCCGATGTCTTTGCAGTTACCATAATAACCGGCAGCTTTTTTGTTGCTGGATTTTTACGAAGCTTTTTTACAATTTCATATCCATTTTCATCCGGCAGCATAATATCAAGGATTGCCAGATCAGGGAGTTTTTCTTCTATTTTTTTATAAAAATGTTTGGCATCTTCAAACTGTTCCACGTTATGACCGCTGTTTTTTAATGCGATTGCTTCTATTTCCTGAATGTTTGTATCATCTTCTACTATATAAATATTTGCCATTCTTATTTTCCTCCATAATTATTTTCCACTATCTTTTCTTGCCTCCATCTTTTCTGTCTTTGCTATCTTTTCTTTCTTGCCAGTATGTTTACTTTCCGGTAAAGCATACCTTTCACTAAGCTCCATATATTCATGTTGAAATTCTTCGCTGTTTTCTTCTTTTAGTATATCAAGATATTCATGGGTGTCAAACCCACCCTCGTCAACCTGTAACAGGCATACTGCAATATTGGAACAATGGTCAGCAGCACGTTCAAAGTTTGTGGAAATATCCGACAAAATAAATCCAAGTTCAATCGTACATGTTCCAGTGCGAAGCCTGTTGATATGTCTTTGCTTTTCTTCTTTATTTAAGGCATCTACAACCTGTTCTAATGGTTCTACTTCTTTTGCCAGTTCCACATCGCCTGTCTCAAACGCCATCACTGCCCTGTCTAAAATATCTCGGATTGCATTAGAAAATACACGAAGTTCCTGTTTTGCTTTTTCAGAAAATTTCAGGTCCTTCTTATGCATTTCCACTGCGGCATCTCTGATATTTACGGCATGATCAGAAATCCGCTCAAAGTCACCGATACAGTGAAGCAGTACGGATAAAACCCGGCTGTCTTTTATCGAAAGCTCCCGCCCACTTAATTTTACAAGATAGGTACCAAGCGCATCTTCATACTGATCAATCTGATTTTCTAATTTTTCTACTCTGTCTGCCGTCTTGTCACTGTATTCTCCAAGCAGATCAATCGCAAGATTCATTGCTTTTTGTGATTTTCTTGCCATATTAATCGCAACACTACGACATTCTTCCATCGCAAATCCCGGTTTATCTAAGAAACGCTCGTCCAATCTGGCAAGATCTGGATTGATTTTTTCTTCTTCCATCTCTTCCATTTCAGATTCTTTATCCGGAATCACAAAAATTGCCATTTTTTCAAGCAGATTTGCAAATGGGAATAAAAGAATGGTTGCGCCGATATTAAATAAACTGTGGATAACTGCAATACCTGCCGGACTTGCAGCAGTATTTAAAAACTGAAAATGAACAAATACATTTAAAGTATAAAAAACAACCATAAAGATTATTGTTCCGATAATATTAAAGAAAAGATGTACTGCGGCTGTTCTTTTTGCATTTTTACTTGTACCAATACTGGAAATAATCGCTGTTATACAAGTACCGATGTTTTGTCCCATAATAATTGGAAGAGCTGTACTGAAATTAACCGCTCCTGTGGCACAAAGTGCCTGTAAAATACCGACAGACGCAGAGGAACTCTGAATTACTGCCGTAAGAATCGTACCTGCTAACAGTCCAAGAAGTGGATTGGAAAACATAGTAAGAATACCGGTAAACTTTTCATTATCTGCAAGAGGTGCTACTGCCCCGCTCATAGCTTCCATTCCATACATTAAAATGGCAAATCCAATAAAAATACTACCGATATCCTTCTTTTTCTCGTTTTTTGTGAACATGATAAGCCCTACACCTATCACAGCTAAGATAGGAGAAAATGAGGACGGCTTCAACATCTGTAATACAAAGCTGCTTCCCTGAATCCCTGTAAGACTTAAGAGCCAGGATGTAATTGTCGTACCTATATTTGCTCCCATAATGATACCGACAGCCTGGTTCAGTTTCATGATTCCTGAATTTACAAAACCTACTACCATTACTGTCGTTGCAGATGAAGACTGGATTACTGCAGTAACGCCGGCTCCTAATAAAACTGCCATAATTCTTTTTGAAGTCAGTTTCTCAAGAAGACGTTCCATACGGCCGCCGGATAACTTTGAAAGTCCTGCACCCATTGCGTCCATACCATAAAGGAATAACGCCAGTCCCCCTATCATAGATAAAATACCAAAAATATTCATATTCTCTCCTCCGTTTTACATTTTACTTTTCTAATACGTAGTTTTTACGTTATCATATGTATGTAAAATCCAAAGAGAGAACTATGTAAAGTTTATGTAAAATTATTTCTTTTTTCGACATCCTATTAGAAACATAGATTCTAACAGGACGTATTACCAAATTATTGCTTTTATTATGCTACAATCTGTCCGGTAATAGAAAAGATAACCCATTCTGCAATATTTGTTGCATGATCTCCGATTCGCTCGAAATACTTTGTAACCATTAAAAGATCTACTGCCTGTTCCCCTTCATCAGCATGAACTCTAATCAGTGCAATCAGTTCTTTTTTTACTTTTTCAAAAAGGTCATCAACGACATCATCATGTGCAATGACTTTTTGTGCTTTATCTAGATCCTTTTCTACAAAGGCTTCCAGGCTCTGAATCAGCATAACCATCGTCTCTTTTGCCATCTCTTCAATATGATCTAACTTTTTAACATATGGTTTTTTAGAAAGAACCACTGCCAGCTCAGAAATATCTGTTGCATGATCTCCGATCCGTTCCATATCGGTTACCATTTTTAATGCAGAAGAAATATTTCTTAAATCTCTTGCTACCGGCTGCTGCTGCAATAAAAGTCTAAGACATAAATCTTCAATTTTTCTTTCTGTACGGTCAATTTTCTCATCGCCTGCCATCGTCTTCTTTGCAAGTTCTTCATCTTGTTTCATCAATGCTTTTACCGCATTTCCAATAGATGCTTCGATCATATTTCCCATATTGATCATTTCTTCATTAAGTTGTTCTAACTGTTCATCAAAGCGGATACGCATATCAACCAAACCTCCCTGTAATATAATCCTCTGTACGTTTATCTTTTGGCATAGAGAATAATTCATCTGTCTTTCCTGTCTCAATAATTTCTCCTAACAGGAAGAATACTGTTTTGTCGGAAATTCGTGTTGCCTGCTGCATGTTATGGGTTACCATTACAATCGTGTAATCCTTCTTTAATTCCTGTGCAAGCTCTTCGATTTTAATCGTAGATATCGGGTCAAGTGCGGAGGTTGGTTCATCCATAAGTAATACTTCCGGTTTTACTGCCAGTGCTCTTGCGATACAAAGTCTCTGCTGCTGTCCTCCAGATAAACCTAATGCACTCTTTTTTAAACGATCTTTTAATTCATCCCAGATAGCTGCTCCTCTTAATGCCTCTTCTACAATCTGGTCAAGCTTTGCTTTACTGCGGATACCATGTGTTCTTGGCCCGTAAGCTATGTTATCGTATACACTCATGGGAAATGGATTTGGCTTCTGGAATACCATACCTACTCTTTTTCTAAGAAGATTCACATCTAAATCTCTGTAGATATCTGTTTCATCTAAAGTTACCTGACCGGTAATCTTACATCCTTCCACTAAATCATTCATACGGTTTAATGATTTTAATAATGTAGATTTACCACAACCGGATGGTCCGATAAATGCGGTAATCTCTTTTTCCTGTATATTTAAAGATATATCCTTTAATGCGTGAAACTGACCATAATACAGGTTCAGGTCATCAATCATCATTTTATTTGCCAAGATATTGTCCTGCCTTTCTATAAATTACTGTGCTTTTGTAATCTTCTTTGCGATAAAGGAAGATAAAGCATTGATTGCAATAACAAGTATCAGTAATATTACCGCTGTTGCATATGCCTGATTTACATGTAAACCTTCATTTGCAAGTAAATACATATGCACTGCTAACGTTCTCCCTGAAGAAAATACACTGCTTGGAATTTTCGCTACGCTTCCTGCGGTGTAAATCAATGCAGCTGTTTCTCCTACGATTCGTCCGGTTGCAAGGATAACACCGGAAAGGATTCCCGGTACTGCTGCCGGAAGAACAATTTTAAAAATCGTACGAAGCTTTCCTGCCCCAAGTCCAAAGCTTCCTTCACGATAAGAATCTGGTACAGACAATAATGCTTCTTCTGTTGTTCTTAAAATAACTGGAAGAATCATGATCGCTAATGTAAATGCACCTGCAAGAATTGAGAATTTCCATTTTAATGCCGTTACGAAAAATAACATACCGAATAATCCATATACGATTGACGGAATACCTGTTAATGTTTCTGCGGTTACACGAATAACTTTTACTAATTTATTTCCCTTTTTAGCATACTCTACTAAATAAATTGCGGATCCGATTCCAAAAGGAACGGCAAGTAAAAGAGAAATCGCTGCCATAATTACCGTATTGATCGCTGCCGGAATTACGGAACAGTTTTCCGAAGTGTAATTCCATGAAAATAAATCTGCGTTAATATACGGAATACCATTTACAAGAATATATAAAATCAAAAATATAAGTGCCGCAATCGTTGCTACTGCGGATAAAACAACCAGCAACATAACGAGCAAAGAACCTGGTGTTCTTTTGTAAGATTTTAATCTGTCACTTAATGACAGACGATTCATAGGAGCTTCGTTTATCATTGTGGCTGCTTTCGCTGTCTGCTGCATCGTTCCCATCTTATTTACTCATCTCCTGTCTTACTCTTTATTGGAACGCATTTTTACAATAGAAAATGCGAGGTTGATTACAAGGATAAATACAAATAATACAACGCCTGTGGCGATTAAGGCTTCTCTGTGAAGACCTTCTGCATATCCCATCTCAATTACGATATTTGCTGTCAGTGTACGAACACCTTTTAAAATGCCGCTTGGAACTCTTGCCTGGTTACCAGCTACCATGATAACTGCCATCGTCTCACCAATCGCACGACCTACACCAAGAATAATTCCTGCAAAAATTCCTGACTTTGCTGCCGGTAACACAGCTCTGAAAATACTTCTCTCATGTGTTGCCCCCAGTGCCAGAGAACCTTCATAATAACTTCCCGGTACTGCACGAATTGCACTTTCAGATACACCAATGATTGTCGGGAGAATCATAATTCCCAACAGAATGGATGCGGCTAAAATACTGCTTCCTGTTCCACCAAAGTTATAACGGATCGTCGGTACGATCATTACCATACCAAAGAAACCATATACTACAGATGGAATACCTGCCAAAAGCTCTACTGCCGGTTTTACAACCTTATAAATCTTTTCCGGACAATACCATGCCAGAAAAACTGCGGTAAGTAATCCAATCGGAACACCGATGATAATTGCTCCTGCTGTAACATAAATACTTCCAAGAATCATTGGGAAGATACCATAAATATCATTTCCTGGCTTCCAGGTTGTACCAAGAAGAAAATCGGCAAAGCCGATTTTCTTCATTGCAGGTATTCCGTTTGCAAAAAGGAATACACATATTAATGCTACAGCGAGAATGGAGACACAGGCAGCAAGTAGAAAAACGATTTCCATTATTTTTTCTTTAGATTTTGCCATGTCTGTTCTCTCCTTTATTTACTAACGTCACTCCATGATGTTGTCTCACCAGTGAAGATAGATTTTACCTGATCTGTGGATAATTCATCTACGGAATTGTCATTGTTTACGACAACTGCAATACCATCTTTTGCGATAGTCTTTCCTTCTACACCCTGTGATGTTTCATCATCTTTTAAATCTCTAGATGCCATACCGATGTCATAAGAACCTTCTACTGTAGAAGAAACACCTGTTGTACTATCTGTTGTCTGAACGTCTACCTGAATGTCTTTATTTGCTTTACTGTAAGCCTCTACTAATTTTTCCATAACAGGAGATACGGAAGAAGAACCACCTACAACAACTTTTCCTTTTGCACCAGTTGCTTTATAAGAAGCTGCTGCCTCATCAACAGGAATGTATCCGTTATCCTGTACAATCTTCTGTCCTTCTGCACTCATGATATAACTTACAAAATCATTTGCTGCATCACTTACTTTTTTACCTAATACAATGTTAAAAGGTCTTACTACTTTGTAGCTGCCATTCTTTACATTATCTACAGAAGCTTCTGCACCATCAATCTTTACAGCCTTTACAGTATCATTTAAAGATCCAAGAGAAATGTAACCGATTGCATTCGCATCATTTGCTACAGAAGACATCATTACGGAAGTACTGTTTGTAATACTTGCCTCATCTGTTGTCTTATCTACCTTTTCTCCGTTCTCTTCTTCTTCAATACCGAACAGTTCGATAAAAGCTCCTCTTGTTCCTGAACCATCTTCCCTTGACATTACAGTAATTGCTGCATCGGAACTTCCTCCTGCTGTATTACCACCTTTGTTTCCACATCCTACAAGAGTAGTTACTGCCATCGCTGCGATTAACGCGAAGCTGATAAATTTCTTCATGATTGTAATCCTTCTTTCTTACTTTCTTTTATTTTTTTCTTTCTTAAGCTTGCTTCCCTCAAGCTTCCTCTAAAGGATACGGGACTCATGTAAAGTTCAAAACCATAGTTTTGTAAAATAAAAGTAAAAATTTGTAGATTTAATATAGACGAAAAAAGAAATAATACCCTATCCCATCTGCTCTGTAGTCGCTGTATTTA
>OLOD01000302.1_pt1 | contig 39683 bp, 40 predicted proteins | sample 1671921 | NCBI WGS metagenome assembly OLOD01 (sample SAMEA3136626, study PRJEB25190) | human gut metagenome | biome: human gut; feature: human-associated habitat; material: faeces | place: Austria | collected 2013
ATCGGAGCTGGAGATTATGAAGCTGCAAGATACTATACAAAGAAGCTGTGAAAGAAGCTCAGAAAACAACAGCTGCCAAAAAACAGGCAATGTCCCTTCATACCGGCTGTCCAGGATCTAAAATCATGCAGATCCAGCGAATGGAAACACCTGAGTCTGTAAAATCATCTTCAGCCGCAAATTCGGTATCAAAGCTTCAGAACTGGCCAGTACAGATTAAACTGGCTCCAGTCAGTGCACCATATTTTAACGATGCAAAGCTTTTAATCGCAGCTGATTGTACTGCTTACGCTTACGCAAGCTTTCATCAGGATTTTATCAGGAATAAGGTCACATTAATTGGCTGTCCAAAATTAGATCAGGTGGATTATAGTGAGAAACTGACTGCAATCATTCAAAATAATAATATCCAAAGTGTAACGATCGTAAGAATGGAAGTTCCATGCTGCGGTGGGCTTGAAATGGCTGCCAAAAAAGCTCTTCAAAACAGCGGAAAGTTTATTCCATGGCAGGTTGTAACGATAAGTATTGATGGAAAAATTATGGAATAATAAAAGAATCATACTAAAATGAATAAGAAAATGTTTTGCTTTCAGTGGGAACAGACAGTGGGATGTACCGGCTGCACAGGAAATACCGGTGTCTGTGAAAAAAGGCAAAATTGAGAAAAAAAGACTGGATGCCGCTTCTTACAAAGCAGCATCCAATCCTTCACCTTAATTTTATTTCTCCTTTTTACTCTCCTCAAGCACCTTCCAATAGTCTTCGTAATTTGCCTGCAATAGTTCTGGCGTGTTGAGGCCGTATGGACATTTGGACATGCAGTGGCCACAGTGAAGGCAGTTTTCAATCTGGTGCATTTTCTGCTGCCAGGATTCAGTCAGCCATGCAGCCGCCGGAGCTCTTCTAAGCATAAGAGACATACGGGCGCACTGGTTAATTTCAATGCCTGCCGGACATGGCATACAGTATCCGCAGCCACGGCAGAACTCGCCGCATAGTTCTTTGCGGTCTTTTTCGATAGTCTCCAGACGTTCTTTTGTCAGCTCTGCCCCTTCTCTGATACACTTAAGGAACTGATCCAGTTCGCTTTCCCGCTGTACACCCCAGATTGGAACAACACCCTCCTGTGTGTCCATCCATGCAGCTGCTGTAATGCCATCCTGTATAAGACCACCTGCCATACCTTTCATGGCAATAAATCCCATATTCTTTTCACGGCATTTTTGTTCAAGCTCCATCTCCTGCTCACCGGCAAGATAACTGAACGGAAACTGCAGTGTTTCATAAAGCCCGGAATCAATGGCCTGGTGTGCTACTGTCAAACGGTGGTTTGTTATGGAAATATGACGGATTTTCCCCTGTTCTTTTGCTTTAAGAGCTGCATCGTAAAGACCGTCTTCTCCACCTGGCTGAGGGCAGAATGACGGATTGTGGAACTGATAAATATCAATATAATCTGTTTTTAAATTATTTAAACTTGTTTCTAAATCTTTCCAAAAACCCTCTACTGTTGTAGAACCCGTTTTAGTTGCAATATAAATATCTTTTCTAACATCACTTAATGCATTTCCTAGTTTTTCTTCACTATCACTATACCATCTTGCACTATCAAAAAAACGAATTCCTTGATCATAAGCCTTTCTTAAAATTGTTGTCGCATCTTCTCCTGTTACACGTTGAATTGGTAATGCACCAAATCCATTACGATTAACAGTAATGCCTGTTCTTCCCAATGTAACTTTTTCCATTCCTTTTTCCTCTTTCCTTTACTTAACTTAAATATTCGCCAATTCCATTTACAATTCCTTGAACTATCTTGTTTTGATACTCCTCACTAGAAAGTAATCTATCTTCACCCGGATTTGATAAAAATCCCATTTCTACAATTGTGACAGGTACTTTTGACCAATTCAATCCTGTCATGTTATCAACAATTGAAACACCCCTATTTCTAGAACCTGTCACCTTACAAATATTGTTCACAATACTTTTTGATAACGCTTGTGATTGAGAAGCAATACTTGCACAATACTTATTTGAAGTTGATGGTGCCAAAGTAAGTGTCCCTGTAGGTGAAGATGATTCACTTGAATCACAATGTAAACGAATAAAAGCATCTGCCTGTGCCTCATTAGCCATTTTAGCTCTTTGAGCATTTGAAATATCTACATTTTGTGATGTACGACACATAACTACTGTATATCCTTGTTTTGATAAAGCTGCTTGTAATTTCAATGCAACCTCTAAATTAATTTGTGATTCTGTTTTTCCTGTCACACAGCCTGTTGCTCCTGATGTGACTTTGGCTTTCATTGTAGACGATCCTGGTCCATTAGGTTCTAATGAACTATTTCCTCTTCCTTGATGCCCTGCATCAATACAAACTATTTTTCCTCCACCATAATAAATTTTAGCTGCTGGTAATTGTGGCTTAGCTTGAATATGTACAGTAATTGTTTTTTCTGTTTGGTTTCCAGAACTATCTTTAGCTATTGCCTTCATTTGATAATCTCCTGCTTTATTGATATCTAATGAAGACATGTCGTATTGTAAATCAACATTGCTTAAATCTGTTGCTTTAATTGTTTGATTAAAATCATAATTTTCTGTACCTTCTACAAATGAAATTTCATTTGTTTCATTAAAGATAGGTGGTGTAGTATCTTTTACAATAACTTTCTTTTTTAATTTTTGATCTTTATATTTAATATTTATTGTATATTTACCTATTGCTGGATAATCTTTTTGATCTTCTTTTTTTATATTATCTGTTATTTTTGTTTCTTTTTTTATTTCTTTCAATTGATCTTTATCTATATCTTTTGTTTGAATAAGATCATCAAATGAATATTGAACTGTATTCCCATATTCTACAACTATATCCTTTTTATTTTTTAAAGCTAACACTATTTTTTCTTCTCTTGTAAAATAGAAAATACCTCCAATGATTATCACAATAACAATCCCAATAATTCCTATAAGCCTTTTTTTCATACTTCCATTTTCTCCTTAAAATCATTATACAAAAAAAAGAGAAGAATGGAAATTTCTTCTCTATAAACCTTTGACATGAATACGTGTAATTGCACGTTGCAATGCAGCTTGTGCTCTTAACATATCTATTTCATCGTTTTGTATTTTAAGTCTTTCTTCAGCTCTTCTTTTTGCTTCTTGTGCCCTATTTAAATCAATTTCATCTTGTGATTCAATTGCATTAGCAATTAAAGTTGTTTCTGTTTCATTTACATAAACGAAACCACCAGCAACAGAGAAATAAGTTCTATTGCCATCAATAATATAATTCATTTGAGACACTTTCACACCACTTGCAAGTGGAATATGATGAGCTAAAATACCTATTTGTCCAGCAGTTGTATCAAGATTTATCTGATCAATTTCCACTTCTTGGTAAATACCTTGAGGTGTAATGATTTTTAGCTTAAATTTAGTCATTTTCGATTTGTTTTGCCTTTTCTACAGCTTCTTGAATAGTACCAACATTATGGAATGCTTGTTCAGGTAATTGATCCCATTTACCTTCAAGAATTTCTTTAAATCCTTGAACAGTATCTTCTACACGGACATATTTTCCATCTAAACCAGTAAATTGACTAGCTACTGTAAATGGTTGTGATAAGAAGTTACGTACACGTCTTGCACGTGCAACGATTAATTTATCTTCATCACCTAATTCATCCATACCAAGAATTGCGATAATATCTTGTAATTCTTGATAACGTTGTAAGATTTGTTGAACACCATGAGCAACTTCATAATGATCTTTACCTACAACTAATGGATCTAAGGCTCTTGATGAAGAGTTAAGTGGATCTACTGCAGGGTAAATACCTAAAGCAGCGATTGAACGATCCAAGACGATTTTAGCATCCAAGTGAGCAAATGTTGTTGCTGGTGCAGGGTCAGTTAAGTCATCGGCTGGTACATAGACCGCTTGTACTGATGTAATTGATCCTTTTTTAGTTGATGTAATACGTTCTTGTAAAGCACCCATTTCAGTTGCTAGAGTTGGTTGATATCCTGCTTGTGATGGTACACGTCCAAGTAAGGCAGAAACTTCTGAACCTGCTTGTGTGAAACGGAAGATGTTATCAATGAATAATAACACGTCTTGACCTTGTCCATCACGGAATTGTTCAGCCATTGTCAAACCAGTTAAGGCAACACGTAAACGTGCTCCAGGTGGTTCATTCATTTGTCCAAAGACAAGTGATGTTTTAGATAAAACGCCACTTTCTTTCATTTCATAGTATAAATCGTTACCTTCACGGCTACGTTCTCCAACACCAGCGAATACTGATAACCCACCATGTTGTGTTGCGATATTGTTAATAAATTCTTGGATTAATACTGTTTTACCTACTCCGGCACCACCGAATAACCCAATTTTACCACCTTTGATAAAAGGACAAATCAAGTCTACAACTTTAATTCCTGTTTCAAAGATTTCTGTAGTTGTCATTTGTTCTGCATAAGTTGGTGCAGATCTATGGATTGGCATTCTTGTAACATCTTCACTTAATGCCCCTTTACCATCAATCGGTTCACCTAAGACATTGAACATACGTCCTAATGTTTCATTTCCTACTGGAACTGAAATTGGGTGACCTGTATCAACAGCATCCATTCCTCTTACTACCCCATCAGTTGGACCCATGGCGATACATCTTACTGCATCATCTCCAATATGTTGAGCAACTTCTACAACTAATTCTTCTTCACCATTTTGAATACGAATGGCTGTATTTAATCGAGGTAATTTATCTTCGCCATCAAATGCAATATCAATAACTGGCCCACGGGCACTAATTATTTTCCCAATATTTGCCATATTGACCTCCTTATTGCGCATTAGCTCCAGCAACAATTTCACTAACTTCATTAGTAATTGCTGTTTGACGAGCTTGATTGTATTTTAATAATAATTGTTCTGTTAATTCTTCTGCGTTATCTGTAGCATTTTCCATTGAAGTTCTACGTGACGCATTTTCACTTGTCACACTTTCAACAAGATAACCATAAACGACAGCTTGTAAATACATTGGTATTAAACTATCTAAAACTTCTTCAGGACTTGGTTCAAAAACAGTAAATTTATTAGTAATTTCAATGTTTTCAAACTCATTTGTATCAATTGGTAAAAGTGTTACTGTACGTGGTTTAAATGTTAAGTTATTAACAAATTCAGTATAAATAATTTTAATACTTCCTACTTCTTTATTAATATAAAGATCTGTAACACTTTTTACTAATTTAGTTACTTCATCAAAAGCTAATGTCGAATTTAATGAAGCAAAATCAGTATTGATTGGTCCTTGATGAGTTCTACGGAAATAATTTGTTCCTTTACTTCCAATTGAGTAAACATAATCTTCATCTTTAATTTGTTGACTAATTTCTTTAAAGACATTGGCATTATATCCACCACATAATCCTAAACTTGAAGAAATAACAATATAAACATCTTTATCTACTTTATTTTCAGCGAGATAGGCAGAATCTTTTAACCCTTTATTAGAAGCTAAAATTTCTGCACATGTTTGTCTAACACCTTGATAATAAGGTTTTAATTCATCAAGTTGATTTCTTGTTTTACGAAGTTTAGATGTCGCAACTAATTCCATTGCTTTTGTAATCTTTTTAGTAGATTCAACGGATTTAATACGACGCTTAATTTCTTGCATTGATCCAGGCATTAGTTAGCCCCTTGAGTTTTTAAGAATTGATCAACATAAGCGCCTGTTGCTTCTTTCATCTTCGCTTCTAATTCATTTGAAATCACTTTTTGAGTTTCTATTTCAGTAATAAATTCAGGATGAGACATTTGAATATTTTCTACTAAGCCATCCATAAATTCTTTTACTTTTTCTACAGCTATTTGTTTTGTATAACCATATTTTAATGCAAATAAAGTAATGACTTGTGTTGGCACACTACGTGGTGAGTATTGTGCTTGTTTTAATACTTCACGTACTTTTGCCCCATGATCCAATGTTGCTTTAGTAGCAGCATCTAAGTCAGAACCAAATTGTGCGAAAGCTTGCATTTCTGCATATTGAGCAAGTTCAAGTTTTAATGAACCAGATACTTGTTTCATCGCTTTAATTTGTGCAGTAGAACCTACACGTGATACAGATAATCCTGTATCTACAGCTGGTCTAAATCCAGAGTTGAACAATTCTTGTTGTAAGAAGATTTGTCCATCAGTAATTGAAATAACGTTTGTTGGAATATATGCTGAAATATCCCCAGCTTGTGTTTCAATGATTGGTAAAGCAGTAATTGATCCTCCACCATTTTCTTCATTTAAACGGCAAGCACGTTCAAGTAATCTTGAATGTAAATAGAAGACATCCCCTGGATAAGCTTCACGTCCTGGTGGTCTTTTTAATAATAACGACATTGTACGATAAGCTACCGCATGTTTAGATAAATCATCATAAACAATTAAAACATCTTTTCCTTCATCTAACCAATGTTCAGCAATTGCACATCCAGCATATGGTGCAATATATTGAATTGGTGCAAGTTCACTCGCTCCGGCAGAAACAACACATGTATAATCCATTGCTCCACCTTGACGTAATTTTTCAACAACTTGTGCAACTGTTGAGTTCTTTTGTCCAATAGCAACATAAACACAATAAATGTTTTGTCCTTTTTGGTTTAAAATTGTATCAATAGCAATTGCAGTTTTACCTGTTTGACGGTCACCGATAATTAACTCACGTTGACCTCTACCGATAGGAATGATTGCATCAATTGATGTGATCCCTGTTTGTAAAGGTTGATCAACTGATTTTCTTGTCATTACCCCACTAGCAACACGTTCGATTGGTTTAGTTTTACCAGTATTGATTTCACCTTGACCATCGATTGCTTGTCCTAATGGATTAACAACTCTTCCTAACATTTCATCCCCAACAGGGACTTCAATAATTCTTCCAGTACGTTTAACTTCGTCTCCTTCTTTAATCGTACTTTCAGATCCAAGTAGTACGGCTCCTACACTATCTTCATCTAAGTTCATGACCATTCCATAAACATCATTTGGGAAAAGTAATAATTCACCTAACATTGCGTTATCCAAACCATGAATTACACTTACACCATCACCAACAGTCATAACTGTTCCGACATCTTTTTGTTCAATGATATCGTCATAATGCTTAATTTGTTCTTTAATTAAAGCACTAATTTCATTTGGTCTAAGCCCCACTATTTCCACCTACTTTCTTAATAGTTCTTTTTTAAGCATTTCTACTTTATTTTTGATTGTTCCATCATAAATACGATTAGATATTTGAACTTTAATACCACCTAATAATGATGGATCAATAGATACTTTTAAAGTAACCTTTTTATTTTCTCTTTGACTGATTGCTTTTTCTATATCTTGAATTTGTTGATCAGTTAATTCATAAGGTGTATAGATTGTACCTTCTTCTATACCTAAATATTGATTTGATAAATTAATATAAGATTTAACAATATCATCAATATAACGAATTCTTCTTGATTGCACTAATAGTTTTAAGAAATTTAAAACATATTGATCAACATTCCCTTTAAATGATTGATCCAATAATTGAACCTTTTTATCATTTCCAATAAGAACGTGATTAAAGAATTGAACAATTTGAGGATCACTATCAAGAACCTCTCCAACTAATTTGATGTCATCAAGATATTGAGTGACTTTATTTTCTTCTTTCGCTAAATCAAATAAAGATTCAGCATATCTATCGCCAACAACACTCATTAGTTAACCACATCATCAACAAATTCTTCTACTAAGCCTTTGTTGATTTCTTCATTCATTTCTTTGTTCATGACTTTAGTTGCAACCTCAATAGCAACATCCACAATTTCTTGTTTCATATCTGCTTGAGCTTGTTTCTTTTCTGTTTCAATTTCTTTTTGTGCTTGTTCAATTTTAGCTCTTGCTTCTTCGTTTGCTTGGTCAATAATTTGTTGTTTCACTTTTTGACCATCATCTTTTGCTTGATCAAGAATTTCACGATATTTACTAGCTGCTTCACGTGCTTCTTTTTCAGCAGTTTGTAAATGAGCAGAAGCTTTTTCGTTCATTTCTTTTGCATCATTAATAGTAGATTCTATGTAATCTGCTCTTTTAGCAAAATATTCCATGACATTTTTCCATAAAAACTTCTTAAAAATAAGTAACAAAACTCCTGTAGATAATAATTGAACAATCAGTGTTGTAAGATTAGGGAATAATTTTCCTGCTATATCTGGCATCTTTATTCCTCCTTTGTCAGATTTTCAATTATTAATATACGAATAATAAGATTAAAGAAACTAATAAACCATAGATGGCAACTGTTTCTGATAAGGCAATCCCTAAGATCATCATAGTACGGATTTTACCTTCAGCTTCTGGGTTTCTACCAACAGCTTCTACGGCTTTACTAGCAGCAATCCCTTCACCAATCCCTGTTCCTAAACCTGCACATACAGCAAGACCTGCTGCAATAGCAATTAAACCTTTTACCATAATTTTTTTCCTCCTAAAAAATAGTTCATTTTTCATTTATATCTTAACTAGCAAGCTAGTAAAGAACTTAATCTGGATTTTCCATCATTATCAAGATAGATGATAATGTAACGAATACCAATGTTTGAATGCATCCTGCAAAGACATCAAAATAACAATGTAACCAAGGAGCAATCACTGGTCCTAAAAAGTTAAAGTTGATCAATAACCCTGAAATATAACCTGTTAATTGATAAACTAAATACATAAGGATCGATCCACTTAAAATATTCCCAAATAAACGCATTGATAACGAAATCAATGGCGAAAGAATACTTAATAAGTTTGTTGGTGGCCATACAGCACCCCAAATGTAGGATAATAATCCTTGTTTTTTGATTGCATTAAACTGAATTAAACAGAATGTAATTGTTGTTAATGCAAGAGTAATAGAATAATTTGAAGTTGGTGCTTCAAATCCTAATAATCCACTTAAGTTGGCAATGATCAAATATGCAAAGAGCATTGCAAAGTATGGATAATAGTTCTTTTCAAATTTCTTTGGCATGATACTTTTTAAATAGTCGTAAATCATTTTAACACCTGTTTCAACAACTAAAACAACACCTTTAGGTCTTGCTGTTGGATCAGCAGCTGCAAATTTCTTTCCGGCATAAATAAAGAAGATAGCCATCACCACCATGATAATCAATGAAAAGATTAATTCTACTTGTAAAGAATCTAAGAAGTTACTCACCCTTTCACCCCCTTCATTTGATAACTTACAATATATATGGTTATTTTAATGACCATATATCCAAAAAGAACACCGATAAGATTAAACCATTTTGGAATAAAAATAGCAATTAAAAAACCAATCGCATAAATTGCAAGTTTGATGATATTTAATAAGATAATTAAACTTGTGGATTTTTTTAAGTTTAATATCATATCAGACGTGATAATAATAACATAAAAAATTGCAAGATTAAATAAATATCCAAGCAAAAAACCTAGCGGATAACTGATAGATTTCATCACTAAACCAATAATTGAAAAAATGATAAAACCTATTAAAAAAATAAAAAATGATTTCTTAAAAACTAACTTTTCATTCATGATTTTCCACCTTTTAATAATGTTCTCATCACTTCTATAAACGCTAAAACAAGAAATACTAGCGTCATAAAAGGTTTGGTTAGTAATATACTATCCAAATATAAACCCAATATGACACCAGCTATTAAAGTTCCAAATATTTTTCCTGATAACGTCAATGCATAAAGCAAATCTTTAAAAAGTTTCTCTTTATTATTCATTTGTTCCAAACAAACGATCTCCGGCATCTCCAAGTCCAGGAACAATATAACCATGCTCATTTAATTTTTCATCTAATGCTGCAAGTGTAATATCAACATCAGGATGTGCTTCTTGAATCGCTTTAACTCCTTCAGGAGCTCCTACAAGACATACAAGTTTGATTTTTTTAGCTCCTCTTTGTTTAATATTTTCAATTGCCATATTAGCACTTCCACCAGTTGCTAGCATTGGATCTAAAACAATAACTAAAGCATCTTCTAGACCTTTTGGAAATTTAGCATAATATTCACGTGGAATTAAAGTTTCTTCATCTCTTTCCATTCCAATATGTCCAACTTTAGCTGTTGGAATAATATCTCTAAAACCATCAACCAAACCAATTCCTGCACGTAAAATAGGTGCTAAGATAATTTGTTGATCCATTTCTTTTCCCACCATTGGACAAACAGGTGTTTCAATTGCTTTATCTTTTAATGAAACATTGCGTGTGACTTCAAATGCCATTAATTTAGCAATTTCATCTAAATTTTGTTTAAAGATATAAGTTGAAGTATTTTTATCACGCATAATTGTTAATTTATGCTTAATTAAAGCATGATCTAATATTGTTACTGACATAATTGCCTCCTAGATATATTTAATATTTGAATACATTGTGACCTTTTCAGTAAGTTTAGCTACTCGTTTTAAACATTCTTCTTTAATTTCATCTGTTTCTTCATTTTTTAAACGATATGCAATAATTCTAGCAACTTCTTCAAAGTCTTCTTCTTTGAATCCTTTTGTTGTCATTGCTGGTGTTCCAATACGAATTCCTGAAGCTTTAAATGGTTTTTCTGTATCAAAAGGAATTGCATTTTTATTAGCTGTAATATTGATTTCATCAAGTAAACGTTGTGCTTTTTTACCAGAAATACCACAGCTTGCTTTAACATCAACAAGTAATAAGTGGTTATCTGTTCCTCCAGCAACCAATCTGAAACCTTCTTCTTTAAAGACTTTTTCCATTGCTTTAGCATTTTTGATAATTTGTTTTGCATAGTCTTTAAATTCTGGTTGTTGTACTTCATAGAAACATTGTGCTTTAGCAGCGATAATATGCATTAATGGTCCACCTTGCATACCTGGGAAAACTGCACGATCAATATCTGCAGCAAATTCTTTTTTACACATGATGACACCACCACGAGGCCCTCTTAATGTTTTATGTGTTGTTGTTGTCACAATGTCAGCATATGGAAATGGTGATGGATGAACGCCAGCAGCTACAAGTCCAGCGATATGAGCCATATCTACCATAAATAATGCGCCATTATCATGAGCAACTTTAGCCATAAATTCAAAATCAATAATTCTACTATAAGCACTTGCTCCAGCAACAACGAGTTTTGGTTTAATTTCTTCTACTTGTTTTTTATAAGCTTCATAATCAATTGTTTCTGTTTCTTTTGAAACACCATAGCTATAAAATTCATAGTTAATTCCTGAAAAGTTCAATGGATGTCCATGTGTTAAATGTCCTCCATCAGCAAGTGACATTCCTAACACTTTATCTCCATGTTGTAATAAAGCTAAATAAACTGCAGTATTTGCTTGTGCCCCACTATGTGGTTGAACATTAGCATGTTCTGCCCCATAGATTTCACAAATTCTTTGTCTTGCAAGTTCTTCAACTTCATCAACAAATTGACATCCCCCATAATATCTTTTTGCTGGATATCCTTCAGCATATTTATTTGTAAGAACTGATCCAGCTAATTGTAATACTTCTTCAGAAACAAAGTTTTCTGAAGCAATCAATTCAATGTTATTTCTTTGTCTATTTAATTCTCTTTCAACACTTTCAAATAATTGTGTATCTTTCATAATTTTATTACTCCTTTTCTAAAGCCATCATTTTTTGAATTCTTGCATCATGTCTTCCGCCTTCATATTCGCTTTCAAGCCATGCATGTAAGATTTCTAAAGCTAAGCCTTCCCCTATAACACGTTGCCCCATTGCTAACATGTTTGAATCATTATGTTGACGTGTTGCTTTTGCACTAAATACGTCATGACATAACGAACAACGAATTCCGTTTACTTTATTGGCAGTAATACTTACACCAATTCCAGTTCCACATACGACAACCCCCTTGTCGCACGTTCCATCAGCAACTGCTTTTGCTGCTTTAGAAGCATAATCTGGGTAATCACAGCTTTCTTCTGTGTATGTACCAAAATCTACAACTTCATAACCATTTTTTTCTAAATCTTCTTTTAATACATTTTTTAATCTGAGACCACCATGGTCACATGCCATTGCAATTTTCACTTCAATACCTCCCTGATTTTTTCTTCACTAATACAACCTTGACGTAATATTGTTACATCATCATCAATTTTTACCACCGTACTTGCTAGAGTATTTTGACATTTTCCTTTGACGATCATCTTTAGTTTCCCATTAAATTCATGATACACATCTAAATCATTTAAAAGTGTCTCTTGACCTGAAATATTAGCACTTGTTACTAACATTGGTCCTACTCTTTTCAATAATTCTAATACAAATGGATCATCAGGTATTCGTATACCTATTGTTTCTAATCCAGCTGTAAAATCATCCGATAAAATTGATTTCTTTTTTAAAACAAGGGTTATCATTCCCGGCATAAATTCATCAATCAATTTTTGAGCATTCGCACTTACATAAGCATATTTTTCTATATCTCGAGGATCATAAATCATCAAAGATACTGCTTTACTATGACTTCTATGTTTAATTTCATAGATTTTCTCAAGTGCCGAAAGATTTCCAAATTTCACACCTAAACCAAAAACAGTCTCGGTAGGAAAAGCCACAACCTCATCTTGCTTTAATAATTCAACAACCTCGTTTATGTTCTTTTTTTCTACCAAAACTGTTTCCATGATTCCACCTCATTTTGTGATATTATACTATTTTATCAATTAAAATGATACCCTTATCCCTTGATATTTATCTCTTTCAATAGAATATTTATCATCATAACAAACAATTTTCCCACTATTTCTCTTATTTTCCCTGAATAAACAAAAAACATTTTCCATCATATAAAATAACAATGAAATCTCTATACAAATAAATTTAAAAAAAGAAATTCACTACCGACACACATTAAACGAGAACCTGAGCAAATATTAAAAAACACATCTATTTGTTCTCAGTTTAATAAATAGAGATTTTACTTGTGTTTAGAAAGGAGGCATTTTAAAAACAACTCTGTTAATCGGAGTTGTTTTTAAGTCTATATCTTCTATTTGTATTTGTACCAATAGCTTCGAGTGAATCCATTTGCGAAAGAATCTTTCTAGTTCTAGCAGGGCTAAGTTCTAAATATTTAGCAATTTCATTTGTTTTCGATTCTCCATTTTCTTGTAAATATTTTTCTATTTTCAACATATTTATTCTTGTTTTATTCCCAATTTTATTTTCTTCGCTTGTTTTCTTCGATTGTTTTCTTCGATTGTTTTCTTCGCTTGTTTTCTTCGCCGGTTTTTCTTTACCGATCTTATTTATAAATTCAAGCGTTAAAGTTGTTCTATCAGGGTCAAACTTTTCCTCAATAACAGGTTCTTTCCATCCTTGATCATTCCAGGTATCAAAAATATTTGGAACACCACTTCCAGAACGTTCTCCAATATTTATTAAATTAAACATTTTCATAAGTGTTTTATTTCGAGGATCAGATTCTCCACCTCTTCTCATTTGTTCCTTACCAGTTCTAATATATCCAGGGTTTTCAAAAACAATTCTATCTTGATCTTTTTTTATAACAACACCTCTTGTGCCATAATAATCCGCATTAATCAAACAATTAGCTAACGCTTCTCGAAGAGCTTTATGAACAGGAGTATCATCTATACGATCTCCACCTTTCATCAAAAAAGGAACCTTTACATCTTTAATAATTTTATTATAAACTCTAAAATAAAAGTCACAAATATTTCCAGACCACTCTCCTGAACTTGATTGTAAACGATCCGTCCAACGTATTGTTGGATCTAATACTTCTCTATAATCTAAAAAATAATCCGGAAAATGACGTACAATGTTGTATTCATCGCCAAACATCAGCATTCCTGCTGCTGTAGGATGCAATTGATGATCTTCTTTTGAAATGGCCGCTGCACCAATACTTCTTAAATATTCATCATTATTTAATCTTTCAAAAGGATGTCCTGCTTTTAATACTTGATGTCTATTTCTATACCCTTGTATTGTTTCATAGTTCAAATCCTTCAAAGGAACATCATCTAATACTTCCATGTCCATTGTTTTTTCTGCTTGGTCACGTAACATCGTTTTAACTTGCAAACGTGTACAATGATAATCACCATCATGATTTCTTCTATATGTTCCATTAAATAAGTTATTATTAATGTAAACTGGCTTTTCTTCTCTTCTAGCCATTGGAACACAAATAACAACAATTCTATCATCTTTTTCTTTATAAACAGTTACGTCATCATCTTTTAGTAAATTAATATTTACTTTTTGTCTATTATTAACATCATTCCAAAATTGTTTTATAAGTTTTTGACAATTTTCATCATTTAATCCAGAAGTTGACCAAGATCCATCTTTATTTTCTATAACACCTAAAATTATAACACCACCATAACCATTCGCAAAAGCAGAATACGTTTCCCAAACTGAGTTTGGTAACCCATTTTTAGCACTTTTTACTTCTCTGCGATTATCTTCTTTATAAGAATTAAATTCACTTAAATCAAATAGTTTTTCCAAATTAGTACTCCTTTCTTTTTAGTTTTATCATACATAATATATGTTCATATATTGTATAGATTATACTATTTTTATATTAAAAATACAGCTTGATTTTTTACATATAAATAAAAAAATCCAACTACTTTAGTTGGACTCTATTAGTTATATTTAAATAACCTAATTAAAAACTTTATATAAGTATCTTTATGATACAAATAAGTGCAATGACAACAACCATAAACCTAAAAGTATCCATTTCAATAATCATGCTTACTTTTTTAGGAATGCTTTTAACGATTCTTATATTACGAAATGAATCAATCATTTCATTTGTCATATCCATTAACCCTTTTGCACAATAAGGAATCAATAAAACAAAATATGTAATTGTATATTGTGATTTAGCTTCCCAAAATAAATGAAAAATAAATCCTCCAATAAAAATTGTTGGTAACAATAATCGATGTAACTTCATATGTCTACCTGTAAAATAAATATAAGCAAGAGTTCCTAGTAAAATAAGCGTTTCATAAACATTATATATTTGATACCACAATTCACTTTGAATATAAAAACTACTATGCCTTGTTACCCATGTCCCTTGAAAATCAGGATTACACCATTGCGAAACTGTTTTTCTATATAGAAAATCAAAGAAATCACTTGGATGTGTTAAATAATTTATTAATGTATTTTTTAAATCATTTTTTACTTGTGTATTAGCAACCTCATAATCACCATTATTATTTTCATAGACACTCCAGTTATATCCATTGAACCATCCTGGAGCTACATCACTATCTTGTAAACCCATTTCTACATAAGCAATCATTGGTATTCCTTTACCAAGTTCAATTCCTGTTATATTTTTAATAATTGTATTAGGAATCATCGAAGATGCAAAATAGGCAGGTACAAATAAAATTAATAAAATAATAGATGTATATTTTTTATTTAAAATAATATCAAATAAAATGAAAATAACCATTGCTACAAAGACAATCATATAATTTGATTTAAACATCATCGCAAAGATAATTGAGATAATAGATAATAAAATATATTTGATTTTACCTGTTTCAAAATATTGATATCCTGCTAGAATTGCTAGTAATGAAAAAGCATGTCCAAAGATATTTCCATAAACAAAGGCTATATAAAATGTTAAAGGAAAAAATATAAAGAGTAAAATCAATGTCCAATTTTTTAATTCATCATTATGAAAACTGATTTGTGATATTTTACATAAACAATAATAACTAATTAATAAACCAATAATATTAAGTACTTGAAAAGCTTGATAGTTATTTTCTCCAAATATAAATGACAAATAATAAAGAATAACAACAATTCCTGCTTGATTAGAACATTTTCCAACATAACCCATTGGTGTAAAATAACTATAATTTCCACTTTTTAATCCTGCAGCTGCTTCTAAGATATTCGCTTGATCAGCAACCGGTACAAAATCAAACTTAAAAATCATAAATACACCAACAATCAATAATATCAAACTCAAGATAATAAATATTCTACTAAAATAATAAGTATCTTGAGTTCTATAATGTTTTCTAACAAAATAAACAAAAAACACAATAACAATAAACCATCCTAATAAATAAAATGGTCTATCTGCTACAATTGTCGTATGTTCATCCCAACTTAAATAAGCGTTATTAAATAAACTTAAAAATGTAAGTAATAATGTTATAACTGCAAAGAAGCCTAATACTACATTCTTACCCAATTTCTTTAATTTTGAATCAAACACATCATCACCTACTTAAATTATTTTATCACCAAAACAAACGACTACATAACTTATATAACATATAATAAATAATAAAATATAAATGATGATCATCGCTAATTCACTATATTTCATCTTTATTTTATATTTATCTTCAATAAGTTTACTCAAATACTCATAACCAACACTCATAAATAAAGCTATTGGAATCAAAATAGACATAACATATCTTCCTTGTGGTTGATAATCTATAGAATAAGAATACTTTATAGATAGAATAAAAGGAATAAGTATACATAAAATAAGACTTATCACAAAATAATTTTCAAATTTAAATCTTAATTGACACTTTCTTTTTAACGCTATTACCATCATGATGATTCCCAAAAGAATAATCATTAAATATAAATAAAAACGTTTTCCACTAATAATATTTTGCATATATCCAGTAGCACAAATAAAGCTTTTTATTGTTGTCATCAACCAATCAGTACCAAAGATCATCGAAAATAAACTTATTCCTTGATTTTGGTAAGTACTTCTTTGTGAAAGTTGATAGCCTTGCTTAGCATATTTTTCACCACATGCATACATTGAATTCATTCCTAAAAAATCACCATTATGAATCATTGCATTTCTTATAAAGAACCATCCTGCTACGATAAAAGCAAAAATAGCTATTAACATACCTTTCTTTAAGAAAGTTTTCAAATCAATTTTCTTTTTATAACAACTTACAAAATAAATAATAATACTACATAATATAAAACCATACGCATTATAATAAGTTAATGCACATAAGCCTATAGAAATCCCTAAGAAAATACACCACTTATAATGCCAATTTGTTTTAATTCCTTTAATCCATCCATATACAATTAAAGCTGTTGTAAAAATTGAAAAAGAATCATTATTTAAATAAAGCGATAAATACATAAATTGTGGTAATAAAGAAACAAAAATAGAAAATAAATATATAGTTAATCGATGATTAAAGATTTCTTCACCTATTTTACAACATACAAAAAATGTTAAAGCTCCTGCAAATACACTCGTTAATCTTGCTGCTATTAATAAATGTACTGTATTCGTTGTAAAAATTGATGCTATTTTCATAAAGAAAACACTTATCAATGAAGGAAGATATGGTGTAAAACCATATGAAAATCCCCATATTGCATTTAATATTTCTTTTTCATTTCCTTGTGGTAAATAGGAATGATGATAAATAAATAATGGTATATCATATCTCATATATTCATCGGGTGCTACATTCATACATAGTTTTGTTGAACAATAAAATAAAAATAGAAATAGAACAATTGTTCCTAAAATATAATTTTTATTTTGATTAATACATTGTTTTAGTTTTTTCATTAAATCTATCCTTTACACTATTAAATTATATGACTATATAAAAATAGCTGCTTATAAAAAGCAGATATTTTTATTATTTACTTGGATATTCAATACTGAATCCTCTAAATATTCCATTTCTATTTTCATTACAGCAATCAAACATATATTTGTATCCTGCATCATCTGTATAATGGAATCTACCATCAGTTTCTTGAGATGGTTCACCTAACATTCTTTTAACTTGAGCATATTTTACTTTATTATCTAATGCTAAAGTTCCTTCACTTGTTTCAACTTCAACACCTTTAGCTGCTTTATCATATTCTTCTTCAGCATAAACATCATATTTTACTTCAATAAATGTAACAGATGCTTCAGCTACACTAATTGTTTTTTTAGTAGGATTTTCATATCTTAAATAGAAACGAGCAACATCTCCACTATCTAATTCAACGCTTAAATAAGCTGCCATTGATGAAATACCTTCAGCATCTAAATCAACATCTTCTACTTTTTCATCTGTATCATTTAAAGTAACTTTTCCTACTTGAGATAAGTAATTAGCATATTCACCAACTGTTTCAGGAATAGCTATTTTTTTACCATCAATTGTAAAATATTTGATTAAACCATCAAACTCTTGAAAATCACTAACATCTTTGACTTTAATACTGCTTGATGTAGTAGATTTACTAGAATCCTTATCACTTGATTTACTACATCCTACTAATGACATTGATAAAACAAATGCCATTAATACAGCTGTTATTTTCTTTATCATAATTGTTCCTCCACGAAATTCTTCATTTCTTTTCTTTATTACTATATAACAATTTACAATTATCTACAAATCTTTTTTTCTTAAGAATAAATTTTCATAGTCAGATACAATTTTATCCCAACTATAGGCTGTTTTTATTCTTTCTTTAGCAGCTTTACCTAAAGTATTAATATACTCTTGATCAAATGTTTCTACATGTTCTATTAAATTCTTTAAATTTCCTTTTTCTTTACCCCAATAAATACTTGAATCTAAACCTACTTCTTGGTTAAAACCAACATTTAATAAAAGATTTAATTTTGTAGAACCTAATGCTTCTAATAAAGATGGATTTGTTCCACCTACTTCATGGCCATGTAAATAAGCAAAAGCATTTTTTCTAACACTTTTTAATAAAGCATCATCATAAATAGTACCTACGAATTTAATTCTTGTATCATTTTCAAAATGATATTTATTATTTAAAATATGATACAATTTATTATCTTGATATCCTGTAACAATCACTAAATCCTTTTTAGTATGTGAACTCATGAATTCACGAATCATTGTTTCATAATTGTTTTCAGGAACAAAACGTCCAACAATTAAATAATATTCTTTTTTTGAAACTTCATGTTCTTTGGCCCATACTGTAAATTTTTCATCATCACTGTTATCAACGACATCTGCTCCATAAGCAATAAAAGTTGTTTGAGGATGATATTTTTTATAATCTTCTTGAATATATTTTTCAATACTTTGTGAATCACAAACAACATAGTCTGCATTTTTAATCATCAATCTTTCAGATAATTTCCAATATTGTCTAATAAACCAATTCCATTTAGCTCTTTTAAATTCATGACCATCTGGATTAACAAAAACTTGAATATTCTTTGAATGAAACATTTTAACATATTTCTTTAAAAATGGACCAATACGACAAGCTAAAATATAAACAATAGCATCTTCAATTTGATGTTCATCAACATATTGATAAACAGCTTTTAAAGCAGCTATATCATAATAAACAGCTTTTGCTGGACCAATAGCAGGTACTTGTACCTTAAAACATCTTGCTTGATTATGTTCAAATTCTTCTTCATGATCAGACATACAAGCAACATGATATTTAATATCTTCACTTACTTTATATTTTGTTAAATATTCTACAAAAGTTTCAAAACCCCCATAATTAGCAGGTATTCCTTTACTCCCTATAATAAACACATTTTTCATATTTTACATACCTTTCCATAATAATTGATAGATCGTATTATATAAAAATAAATCTATATTTTTTATTGATGGAACTAATTTCCCTTGTTTTTTCATATTATATTTATATGTAATAGTTCTTTTCAATAAATCAACATTGACATTATGACAATATTCTTTTAATAAATCAACCATTTCCATGTTAGACTTATGCACTTGATCAATACTTCCAGAAACATTTTCACCTGTATATTTATGCGTATACAAAACATCATGATTCACATTGAATTGGCATTTATTTTCTATCATCAATAGCCATAAGAAGTAATCATCTGCTGAATTAACAGACATAATATTCTTTGTCCAATATTCTGGTATACTTGTTTTTTTAATCAAACAATGTCCTGGTGAAACAATTAGATCTCTTACTTTAATAAATCCTATTTGCTTCTTTAAATAATCTTGAGATCTTTTATTTTTATAAATCAAACATTTCCCATTTTCTGATTCCATAATTCCATTAGCAATACATAAATCAGCTTCTCCAATATGTTCTAATTGACTTTTAATAAAATTATCACTAATTTCATCATCTTGATCTAAAAATAAAATGTATTTTCCTAAAGCTTTTTTTAAACCGTTGATTCTTGTTTGGTGAATTCCTTGATTCATTTCATTATTAATAATTCTAATTGGAAAATCATGTTGACTACCTACAATAATTTCTTCATCAGGATAATCATTAACAAAAATAACTTCTATCTCTTTTTGACTTAATTTATAATTCATCTCTATTTTATTTAATAAAGATTCTATATATCCATTTCCCTTATAAATAGGAATAATAATTGATACATCCATACTTTCACATCCTATATTTCATTAAAAATATCCACTAAACTTTGAGAAATATCATTTACATCATATTCCTTTGCTGTTTGATAAGCATTTATTTTAATAGCATTGATTTGAACTTTATTCATTAATAAAACATCTTTAATCTTTCGACTTAAATCTTCACCATCTTTTGGTTTAAAGAAAAAACCATTTTCTTGATCTTTAACATAACTTGTGGGTCCTGCCATATTTGAAGCAATCACAACACACCCACAAGCCATAGCTTCTAATCCTACCAATCCTAAACTATCACTTTTACGATAAGTTGGAAAACAAAAAATATCAATAGCTGAATAGAATAAAGCCAATTCTTTTTGAGTTTGCATTGGATATTTTTTAATTACATTTTCTAAATGATATTCTTTGATAAGTTCTTCTGCTTTTTCTTCATCTTCACCAACACCTACCATTACAATTTGATATTGGTCTACATTTTCTAATAAACTGATAGCTTTTAAAAAGATTTCCCAACCTTTTCTTTTTTCATATCTTCCAATATAACCTATACATTTTTTATTTGTATCTAACTGTAATTTTTCTTTAGCATGATTTATTTCTTTAAAAATCTCAAAGTTAATACCTCCAGAAGGAAAGATTTTAATCATTGATTCTTTTAATCCATAATCTTCTTTCATTACTTTTTGATAATAACTAGAAGGAACAATGCAAATATCTACTAATGGTAAAGTAGATTTAACTAAAGGTATAAATTTTTCATCATGTTGATCTTCTGGAACAACATCATTTCCATGAACGTTAACAACAACTTTTATACTAGGTTTTAACTTTTTAATGATTTTAATTAATAAAGCACAATGAGAAATATAATGAGCATATAAATAATCATAATGATGAAACAAACATAAAAAGATACTTTTTAAATAAAAACCTATATACCCACCTAATTTCCCCAATTTACTATCTTTTTTCTTTAATGCTGATACATCTACTTGATAGCCATTATTTTCTAAAATACGGGCTGTATTTTGAACAAATACACCATAATGTTTATATTTTTTTGATGGATACATATTTGATATTAATAATATTTTTTTCATACACTCACCTATTTAATAATATTCACTAAATCTCCTAAAAAAGTTTTAATTCTTCCAAATCCTTTATATTTTCCTTTTAAAAAGTAAATAATTAAAGAAATTATTTTTTTATTTTCCATCATTGAAACTCTTTGAGTTAAATAGTTTTTATAATTGAAACAATATCTTTTTTGTTCTCTATTTAACTCTAATTCTAATGCAAAATTCACATTTTCTATTTGTGCCTTTGTTTGTTCAATACGTTCATTTACTCTTTGTTTCTTTTCATTTATAATATTACCTTCAACAATATTATCCATTCCAATTGTATTATTATTATGTATTCTATAATCCATAAGTGGTATATCTAAATAAAAACATCCATTTTTAACTGCAGATACAATATTCAATTCCCAATCATGAGGTAACTTTCCTGATGTTACTTTTAAATAGTTTTCTTTAATTTCTTTTTTTATTGCCATACAGCATCCTTGAGAAAAATTCATTTCTAATAAACTCTTTAAATCTATTTCTGTTAATTCTTCTGTTACTTCTTTAAAAAGTAAATTATTATTTGAACGTCCTTTAATTTTATTTACTTCAAAACATTTTCCATCTTGATCCATAAAATTAAAACTTGATGCAAGTGATAAAATATGAGGATTCTTCATCTTTTCAACCATCACTTCAATTTTATTTAAATGCCAACGATCATCTTGATCACTTAAAAAAATGATATCTCCATCTACTATTTCTAATCCTTTTTTAAAGTTCTTACGATATCCTAAATTATTTTCATTTTTTATAAGTTTCCAATTAATAAGTTTATAACCATCAATATATTGATGAATAAGTTCATAACTATTATCTGTAGAAACATCATCTAATAAAATAACTTCATCTATTGGATATGTTTGTTTTCTAATAGAATCCAATTGTTCAATTAAATACTTTTCGCCATTATAAACAGCCATTACTAATGATACTTTCATAATTACTACCTTTCTTTTGTTAGAAATAGTATAACATAAACAACTCCCCATGTTATAGTGATGGCAAAAACTTTATTTTAAAAAAACTAGTACTTTTTAAAGTACTAGTCGTAGCTTAATATTCAATTTCTTTTAAATATCTACTTAATGCATCTTGCCATGTAGGAAGTGGTTTAAAACCATTTTCTACAAGTTTAGATTTATCTAATCTACTATTAAATGGTCTGGCAGCTTTAGATAATCCATATTCTTCAGTTGTTACTGGTAAAACTTCTGTAGTATACCCTGCTTGTTTAAAGATTTCTACTGTAAAATCATACCATGAAATATATCCACCTTCATTAGTAGCATGATAATAACCATATTTATCACTTTCAGCCATATCCACTAATAATCTTGCAAGATCAAATGTATATGTTGGTGTACCAATTTGATCATTAACCACTTTAACTTGTGGATATTTCTTTCCAACATTTAACATTGTTTTAATAAAGTTTTTACCATTAACACCAAATACCCAAGCAATACGAACAATAAAATATTTATCTAAATTTGAAGAAACAGCAAGTTCACCTTCTAATTTAGTTTGTCCATAAACATTCAACGGTTTATAATCTTTACAATCTGGATCCCATGGTGTTTCACCTTGTCCATTAAATACATAATCAGTAGAAATATAAATCATTTTACAATCTAATTTTTTACATACTAAAGCAATATTTTCTGTTCCTTTAGCGTTAACCGCTCTTACTTTTTCTACTTTATCATCATCTTCTGCTAAATCAACAGCAGTCCATGCTGCACAATGAACAACAACATCAGGATTAATTTCAGTAATAACTTTTTCTACAGCATCATTATTAGTGATATCTAATTGAACATATTTTTCAAAATGTTCATTACTTTCAGTAATATCACTTCCAATAGCTTCATATCCTCTTTGTTTTAATTCATTCATAACGTCATAGCCTAATTGACCATTAACACCTGTTACTAATACTTTCATTGATTTACCTCCAATTTGCATACTCATTATAGCATATTCTTGAATTAACACCTATAAATGTTCTTATAAAAGAATTATCATTTTTTATTTTCTATATTTGTATCCTTTACAATATAAACAGGTCTTTTCTTTGTTTCTAAATATGTTTTAGATAAATATTGTCCTAATATTCCTGTACAAAATATTTGTATTCCACCTATTAAAGTAATAATACAAACAAGTGATGGCCAGCCACTTGTAGGATCATTAAAAATAAGGGTTCTTATAATAATGAAAATAATAAAGATGAAAGCTACAAATAACATCAACATGCCTAATAGTGAAGCAATCGCTAATGGTGCTGTTGAAAAAGCTACAATTCCTTCAATACTATATAATAATAACTTCCAAAATGACCACTTTGTTTCTCCAGCAACTCTTTCTACATTTTCAAATTCAATCCATTTAGTTTTAAATCCAACCCAACCAAATAAACCTTTACTAAAACGATTATATTCCTTTAATTCTAATAAAGCATTCACAAATTGTCTTGTCATCAAACGATAATCACGAGCTCCATCCATTAATTCAGTATCAGATATTTTATTCATAATTTTATAAAACATTCTAGCAAAAAAAGATCTAATTGGTGGTTCCCCTTTACGTGTCACTCTTCTTGTTGCAGCACTATCATAGCCTTCTTCTCTAATGGCTTTTAACATTTCAGGTAGTAATCTTGGGGGATCTTGTAAATCAGCATCCATTAAGCACACATAATCTCCTGTACTATTTTCAAAACCTGCATACATCGCCGCTTCTTTTCCAAAGTTTCTTGAAAAAGAAAGATATTTGACTCTTGAATCTTTTCTAGCAAGTTCCATCATGATTTCTAATGTTTTATCTTTTGAGCCATCATTTACAAATAATAGTTCAAAATCCACATCATTCATTTCATCCATAACTCTACTCATTTCTTGATAATAATAATGCAAAGCTTCTTCTTCATTATAACAAGGAACGATAACCGTAATCTTTTCCATTCTATTTAGCTCCTTTAAAAACAACCAACTTACTTAAAACATAATTTAATACAACGACAATCACATTAACAATCACTTTAGCGATAACATCATTAACAATATTAAAATAAACAAATAGCCACATCAGTACCATATCTAAAATTCCTGTAGCTAATCTAGAACTAAAGAAAGAAATTGCTTCTTTCAAAATATTTTGACTATTACTTTCAAAAACATATTTTCTATTTGTGATATAGGCAAATAAAACAGATAAAAACCATGCTAATGCATTAGAAATCAAATAATTAATATGTAAAAGTTCTGCACTTACAAAATACACAACAATATTAACAAGTGTTGTAAGAACGCCAAATACTAAATACATAATTATTTCTTTATATCTTATTAATAATTCTTTCATTTTCTTCTCCTAACAAAAAAGTGCTCTTTATGTCATGGACATACTAGCACTTTTTTATTTAGTATTCAATTTTATAATTCTTAATTTTTCTTATCTAAAACAAACGCCTTTTTCAAACTTAAATTTGGATTATAGAAACGATCACTATATAACATATAACCCCATTTATCTTTCATATAATCATGTTCTTGTACAAAACGGCGATATTTAGCACTATTTGTATCAACTGTATCATCACCTCTAGATTTAGATTCATAATGATAAAGTTCTACTTGATTTAAACAAATATTGTAATAACCTTGTTTTAATAATTTTAAGTTGAAATCAACATCATTAAATGCAACTTGTAACTCTTCTTCTAAACCATTGACTTCTAAATACTTTTCTTTAGAAACCATTAAACATGCTGCTGTAACAGCACTGTAATTAAATGGGACTGATAATCTTCCATAGAAACCAACATCTTCTCTAGGATTATCAATAAAGCAATGTTGAGCAATTCCCCCAATACCTAAAATAATACCAGCATGTTGAACTGTATTATCAGGATATAATAATTTAGCACCTACTGCACCAATATGTGGTTGCATTGCATAACCAACCATTACTTGTAACCAATGTGGTGTAATAATTTCAGTATCATTGTTTAATAAAACAATATATTCACCTTTAGCAGCTTGTACAGCTTGATTATTGATTTTAGAATAGTTAAATTCATAATTAGCATCAATAACTCTAAAGTTAGAATATTTATTTTGATATTTTTTAAATAAATCAAAAGTTTCTTTCTTTTCGCTATTGTTATTCATTAAAATAACTTCATAATTTTTATACGTTGTTTTTTCAAATAATGATTTTAAACATTGTTCTGTAATATCTGCATAATCTTTTGTTGGAATAATGATTGAAACCATTGGTTCTGTTTCATATTCATATCTTACTAAATAATAAGGAACTCTTGGATGAACAGTTACTTTAGCTTTAATACCTCGACGTTTTAAAGCATCTTCTACTGCCATTCTTCCTTTTTCAACAGCATATCCTTTACTATCAATTGTGGCAGCCGTTGACCCTTCAATCATACGCCAATGATATAAAATCTTTGGAATATGGTAAACACGTTCTGGTGTTGTTTTTTCTAAAAATCTTAAGAAAATATCATAATCTTGCGCCCCTTCATAACCTACTCTAAAACCACCGATTTCATCAACAATTGATTTTCTCATGATTTCAAAGTGACAAATATAGTTACTTCCAAGTAATGAATCAGGTGCATAATCTGATTTAAAATGAGGATCTCTTCTTAATCCTTTCATATCCATCTTATCTTCATCCGTGTAGATAAAATCTAATTCTTTATTTTTATTTAAAACAGCGACACATTCAGCTAATGCATTTCTAGCAAGTAAATCATCATTATCCATTAAACCAATAAATTCACCACTAGCAATATTTAAAGCATCATTTGTTGCTTTAGAAATATGTCCATTTTCTTTACGATGATGTACTTTGATTCTAGAATCTTTCTTTTCATATTCATTTAAAGTATCAATTGTTTCTTGTAAAGTTGAACAATCATTAGATAAGCATATTTCAAAGTTTTGATATGTTTGATTTAAAATAGAATCTAAACATTCTGCTAAGTATTTTCTTTCCACATTATAAACTGGTATACAAATTGAAATAAGTGGATTGTAAGCAAATTGAGGATGTTCTTCAAATGGTTTTTCATTTTTTTCTAACCATAAAAGATATTCTTTTTGATTTAAGAAATTATAAACATCTAAAAATTTATTTTTTGTTTTCTTATTTTCTTTAATACGTCTTTTACTTTGTTTTAATCTATTTGGTGTTAAAACAAAATGATATTCCTTAGCTATATATTTAACTTCTTTACCAATAGCATAAGTATTTACTTTTACTTTATTATTTGTTTCTTTTGTTTTTCTAGCTGTTTTTTGTAAAAGTGTTCTAATCTTTGATTTAATTCTTTTCATTAAAGTATTCTTTCTTACACAAACAAGTTCCTTTTGATCATCATGTATTAAATAAACTTTAACTTTAGAATCATCTTTACTCAATGATAATGTTAATTCATAATTATCACTTGCTAGATCTGGTAAAAAACGTGCTTCTCTTTTTTTACCATCAACAGTTACTTCAAAAGAATAATCTTTTAAAGAACAATTTCCATACATAATAAATGTAGGATTAACAAGACCATGAACCTGTGCATCTCTGACGTTTATATAATCTAATGTCTTCATGTCTATCACCCCTTATATTTCTTCAGCAAATCCTTTTTCTAATTTTCTAAAGATAAACATTCCTAATACAAAACAAATAATAGCCATTACCACCATATAAAGCACACTAGACATTGCTGGTAATGTATGATACATAAAACAATCACGATAGGCACTTACAATATGTGTAAAAGGATTTAAATAGAGCACCCAACGAATTGCTTCTGGAAATAATTCTGCCGGATATAAAATAGGTGTTCCATAAAATAACATATTAATAACAAATTGAATAATATATTCTGTATCTTGAATATAAACATTGATTGCACTTAAACCAAGAACCATTCCTGCTGTAATTACAAATTGAATCAACGCAATAAATGGTACTAATAAAATATGCCAACTTAATCCAAGTCCACCAAAAACACAGAAAAGAATAATAATCAAACAAGCGATAAAAAAGTTAACAAGTCCACTTAATGTGGCTGATATTGGTAAAATTTCTCTAGGAAAATATACTTTTTTAATAACACCTGCATTATTTTTAATACTTCCCATTCCAAGTCCCATAACTGTCGTAAAGAAGTTCCATGGAATAACCCCACAAATTAAATATTGAAGATAATTATCTGTTTTGATTCTCATGATATAAGGAAATACAATGGCATAAACAGCAACCATTAATAATGGATTTAAGAATGACCATAATACTCCTAAAAATGAACCTTTATATTTACCTCTAATATCTTTTTTTACATTTGTTTTTAATAATTCACGATAGTCATATAAGTTTTTAAATAATTTCATTTTCTTTTTCTCCTATATGATATTAATCTTTAAATCTTTTTCAGATATAACTTTATCTTTTTCATCTAATAATTGAACAAGAATAGAATGTTCTCCTAATTCCATTTGACTTACATCTACAAAATAATCAAATCCACATTCATCATCATTTGTTCCATAACCACCATATTTTTCTTGATAAGCCATTAAAACATCACTTCTATTTATTTTTCTCATTTCAGTAACCTCTTGATCATCAAAAGTTACTTTTAAACGATCATTTAAACAATCACTCAATGACCATCCAGAAATTGTAAATTGAGCTGTATCTTTTTTAACTTCAGCAAATGATTGAGGAATATCAACAACAACAATACCATGGTAAGTATCTAATGGTTTTTGATATTTTTTCTTAGCTTCTTCTTTATGATCTAATTTAACTTGTTTTAAATATTCATCAATAACATAAGTTGGATCACCATCTAATTTAAATTCACCTTTATAGATCCAAACAGCACGTGTACATAAATCTTTAACTGTATCTAAACTATGTGAAACAATAACAATTGTTTTATCACTATCTCTTAATTCTTTTAATTTATCAAAACATTTATCTTGGAAATGTTGATCTCCAACTGCTAAAATTTCATCAATTAATAAAATTTCTGCATCTACATTAATAGCAATTGAAAAAGCAAGTCTCATATACATCCCAGAAGAATAAGTTCTAACTGGATTATCAATAAATTCTCCAAGTTCAGAGAATTCAATGATATCATCTACTCTTTTTTCAATTTCAGCTTTTGTTAAACCAAAAACAGCAGCATTAAAATAAATATTTTCTCTTCCTGTAAAATCTTGATGGAAACCTGCACCCAATTCAAGTAACGAAGTCAACTTACCATGTGTTTCAATTGTCCCTTCATTAGGATAAATAATCTTAGTCATCAACTTCAATAAAGTTGATTTACCACTTCCATTTGTTCCAATCAAACAAACAGTTTCACCTTTTTTAATATCTAAATTTATATTCTTCAATACCGTATGAACTTCTCTATTGCTTTTTCCAAAAGATAACAATCTTTCTTTTAAAGTATGAGCTTTGTCATACTCAACTTTGAAATATTTTGTCATATTTCTAACTTCAATAGCATTTTCTTTATTCATAAGACCTCCGCTAAATCTTTTATAATTTTATATATAAAAACCTCTAAAATATACCATATACATATTCTTTTGTCCAACACTTCGTAATTCTATTATATTCTATCACATCTTTTGTATATATTTTAAAATTAAATTAGTTTCATACAAAAAAATGATGATTTTTATAATTAATCATCATTTCTATACTATTTTCTTATTAATTTTATAATACTTCATTCGGCAAGAAAAATAAAGCTGGATTTTGTAAAACTCCTTGTATTTAACTATTATTCTTTAAAATAATATTTACGTATTAATATTATTTTAAATCAATTTACCTTCATTATAAAATACATTTCTGAAAAGTGTTACATCTCTATCACTATCATCATTTGCTACTAGACAAAAATTATATTTGATACTTCAGTCGTATCCATCATTATAATTTATTGACATATCAATAAATTATATTTATCTATAATAAATATAATAACTATTTTGATAAGAAATTCCTGTATATTTTTTCATACCAATTTTTTGCATTTCTTGATCTACACAATTAAGAGTAACTACACAATTAATTGGATATTCATTTAACATTTTTTCAAAGTTTTTTAATGTTTCCGTGTTTCTATAAGAAATAAATTCATCAAAAATTCGTTGATTATCAGCTGAATAATTTGCAAACTCAGGCTCAATACTTCCTGGATATCTATTATATGCCGATAAAGAAACAGTAGAAGGAGATAGCTGTCTAATAGATATTGCAAGTGAGTATGTAATACCTTCTACCCCTATTCCCTCTGGCATAATTGCATATAATTTTTCATTTTTTTCCTTTGAAAGTTGTTCTAAACAATCTCCTAAAAAGACAATCGACTGAGGTACAAAATATTTATTTCTTAGAAAAATTTCTACTGTATCTGTTAATTTATTCATTGAATAATTAACTTGTGCAAATATACTTACAAAGAAAAAAATCAAAGATGCACCAAACATAAATATTGAGTAAAAATAGTATTTAATTTTTCTAGACACTATTATTTTCTTTAATATCATAACTAAGCAAAAAACAGCAAACATAATAACAAAAGTAAATACCCCTGTTAAAAATCTACATGCTACAAAATCATACATTGATAATTTTTCAAAAAGATTATTGATAGGTTCAATTAATGTTAGCCCAAACAATAACAAAATATAACCACATATTTCTAACATAACTGATTTACATTTAAAAAATAGATTAATAAATATAATTATAAAGGAAATAGCAATTATAATAGATTTAGAATTACTTATAAATTGATTTCGATATGTATTCGCTATTCCTATGTTATCTCCAATTAAATAACCTACACCCATTAATAAAACTATTAGTGCAAATAAAAATATCCACATTTTTTTTTGTTTTATAAATATAATGAAACAAATACATATCGCACTTACAAAAATTAAAGGTAAAGCTATAGACGATTTAGACATGAGGACTAACGATGTTATTCCAAACCAAAAACAATCTTTAAATTTTATTTTTTCTTTTCCAATAAATGGTGTTAGTAGCATCACTAATCCCATACTTCTTACAATAGAGGATCCATAATACATAGCTGTTGCATTTTGCCATCCATCTTGCAATTGATGTAAATTGTACAATTTACTTAAATCATAATTAAAAGAAAAAATCATGATAAAGATTGTTAAATATTGCAACATATTTTGATCTAATTTTATTTCAACTCCAAGTTGATCATTAACTTTTTCAAAAAAACAATATGATACACAAGCAAATAAAAAATAATTAACATAGGATAAACATCCTCTAGCAAAAAAAGTTGGTATAATTCTAAGAATATAAATATAAACTGAAGCTTCTAATTCAAAAATATTATAATTATATGAGTTTGATAAACTCACATTTCCTAACAAACCAGTACCAGGTACAACTGCAAAAGGATGATCAATGTAAGGTAATGTAGCAATCCTATTTAGGTAATAACCATCATCTAAACAATTATTCATCCAGTACCATCCTATTTTAACTGTAGAAATTAAAACCAAGATACTTGCTAAAAAAAATAAAAACCAGTATTTTTTTACAAAATCATATAAATCTCCATTAAATAAGCGTATTTTTTTAGTATATATTCTATATACTGAAAAAATAAGAATACTTAAGCTCAAAATTAGAAAATATATAAAAAACATATTCCAAGATAGATTTAATAATTGTATAGGTATCCCTACAATAGCTAAAAATGAAGCAAAAAATATATAACCAACTACAAATCTTTTGGGAGCACTCTTTGTTTTTGGTATTAATGCAGAGCCAAAGACATATAAAAATGATATATATGCAATTATGAAAATTGCACCTTTTACATAATTCAGCATTTTATAATTTCCTTCCTATTTCAAATCGTTTTTCTTTTTCAAAATAGCAATTTCTTGAATTAAGTCCTTTTGCTTTTCTTCTAACATAGAAACCTTATTAAATAAAATATAAACTAAAATAATGAGCATAAAAATAATAGCAGCAAAAACCATATTTGCAGTTGAAATGACACCTATAAGCCTAGCTGCAAAAAAAGCAATCTGTGGAAAAATACTTAAAATAATTAATGCTATCGAACAAAGAATCCATGCTAAAGCATAATCAGTTCTTAATTTACCTTTTTTAACATTCTTTACTAAAATAATAAAGAATAAAACAGTGGCTATAATTAATAATATTTGTAATGTTAAACTCATACTTTACCTCCTAATTAAAGAATATAATTGTTATTAATACTTTTAACATATATTGAATAGAACTTCCTATCCCTGTATAGATACTTGTACCGGCAAGTCTATCTTCCATCTTAACTTGTACTTCTTTTGCTTTATAACCTTTTTTTAATTGAAAAGCAAGTGTATCAGGTTCTGGTTTTCTATTTAATTCAAAAGCATAATCTTTAATCAATTCTTTATTAATAATTCTCATCCCACTAGTAGGATCATTAATTGTAACTCCTGTTGTTAGCTTGATCATTGTTGTAATAATTCTACTACCTAGCATTCTCATACTAAAATGTTTCTTTTCATCCACAAATCTTGATCCTATAACAATATCATAACCATTTTCTATTTCTTTTATTAAACTAGGTATGTATTCTGGTAAATGTTGCCCATCACCATCAAATTGAATAGCTGCATCATAATTATTATAATAAGCATATTTATACCCTGTTTGTACTGCACCAGTTAATCCTAAGTTAACCGGCAAATCAATATGATTAATATTATTCTCATCTAAAATTTTCCCTGTACTATCTTTAGAACAATCATTGATTACAACATAGTCGCAATCAATATTAGCATTTTCAAGATTTCTAACAACTCTTAAAATGCTTTCTTCTTCATTATACGCTGGAATTATAACTAAAGTTTTCATTTTGTACCTCCATTTTTATTTTAATATTTCTAACCATTTTTTTCTTGATTCTTTTCTTGAAAAGCAATCAAACTCGTTAAGTGCGTTTTCACTTAATTTTTTTAATAACGCCTGATTATTCATTAATATAATTAACTTGTCTGCTATTTCATTAGGATCTTCTATAATATATCCATCATAGCCATCTGTAACCGTTTCATTCACAGCTTCTCCCCAAAATGTTGTAATTGTAGGAGTAGCATTAGCTTTTGCCTCAATAATTGTTAAGGGAAAACCTTCAATAGTTGATGTAAGTAAAAAAACCGCATAATTAAAATAGATATGTTTATCATTAATAAATCCCTTTAAAATAACATAATCTTCTAAATGTAATCGATAAATTTCTTCTTTAAGACTTTCATACATTTCACCTGTACCATAAATATCAATTGTAAAATTTTGATTTTTTTCTTTTAAGATAGCAGCAACACTTAATAATTTAAAAAGATTTTTTTCAGAAGATAGACGTCCAACAAACAAAAATTTATTTTTTACCTGTTCATAATCTTTTATAGCACATATTTTTTCTACGTCAATCGTATTATACATATAATCTGTTAAATATTGATTTTTTGCCTTATTTGCATCCACTTTGCTTCTAAATAAAATGAGTTGTGGTCTAGTCATCAACATACTTTGCAATTTACCTAATTTATTGCTTCCAAAAAAGTACTCATACTTTGTATGAATTTCTAATATAAAATTTAAATTTCTAGGCATAAAGATTGCTGCTGATGGTGAAGAAACAACAACACGATCATCATTATAAATCATTTTAGATATCTTTTTCTTTATAATTGGAATAGAAAAAAAATATAAAAATAAACTTTTTATGCCATAGATAAATTTTTTTATATTTTTTTCTTTTAATAAGTAAGAAAATATTTTATAAAAACGCATATCTATTAAATTTTTATCAACAACATGTATTGGATATTGATCAAATAAATTTTTATTTTTCTTATTTGTATTAAATATTGAAACAATATGAATTTCAAAGTCTTGGTCTAATAGTTTTACCAAATTAAAATATGTTGCTATAAGCCCACCACTTTCTTTACTTGGAATTTGATCAAAGACAATATATAATTTTTTCATATAAACCTCACATTTTATTTTTTAAAATGAATATTTTCTAAAAGTTTATCTTTAGATACAACTAATAATCCTAAATAAACAATCATTGCACATCCTATTTGTAAAACAGTTGTATAAATATGTGTATCTAATAGATACCATACAACTAAAGAACAACCACAAGCGATACAACCAAATAAAGTATATCTTATAAAACTTCTTGACATATCTTTTATTTTTATATCTTTTAACATGTAATAGAATTGAATAATTGTTACACTAAATTCTGCAAAAATTGTTCCTAACACTGCTCCATAAACTCCTAAAATTGGAATTGTTATAAAATTAATAACAACATTTATAATTGCAGCAAAAACACTTGAATATGTAAGATAACGTGTATTTTTTGTAGGAACCAAATATTGTGAGCTTGAAATACTTGATAAACCTCTTGCGATAATAACAGGACACAAAGTAATAATAATATAAGAAACTTCTAAATATTCACTTCCATAAAACCAAGGTACAAATCCACATGATATGCTCATCAATCCTAAACACATAGGAATAATCAACATGATTGAAAAATCAACTGTGGCTTGTAAACTTTTTGTTAATCCTGCATGATCATTATCTATAAAATATTTTGAACTTTTAGGTAACATAACAGTACTTATAGCTGTTATAGCCGTTACAGGAATTTTAACAATTTTATCTGCTAAATCATAAAAAGCCAAAACAGCAGAATCATCTAATATCCATTCCAACATAATTTTATCCATTTGATAAAAGACAAGTGTTACTATTTGTGGTAAAGCAATTTTTAAAGTTGGAATAAGATGTCTAAAGATATTTAATTCTTTAAAATTTGGTATTTCAAGCACTCTTTTTAAATTCTTATAACATATTAAAGTTCCTAATGCTTGGCATATTCCCATTAAAAGAATATATTTTAATAAATCTGCTGGTGATTTTATAAATATAAAAATACAAAAAACATTTACTGTTTTAACTAAAACCGTTCTTAAAACAACTGTTTTAAAATCTTCCAATCCATTAAATACCCAAACAACATCTAAGAAAGAACCCGCAAACCAAATTATTTGGTAAATAGAATACATTTCATATTTTGTTCCTTTCATAAAGAAACAATAACAAAAATATGATATTGCTAATAAAATAATTCTTAAAATCATTATTTCAAAGAAAGTTTTAGAACGCTCCTTTTTATTATCCTTTGAATAAGCTATTTCACGTATACCATAATTAGATAATCCTATCAACCCAATTGTCATAAAAACCTGTGAAACAGAGTCAATATATGTATAAATTCCTAAATTCGTTGGTCTTAAAATTCTTGAAATATAGGGAGATGTAATTAAAGGTACAATTATTCCTAATAATTGTACACAACAACTGTAAAAAATATTTGTAAGTGTTTTTTTCATAAAAACTCCTTTTTATTTATTCTTATTTGCAAGTGCAATTCCTTTAATAAAATCTTTTAAAACAGGATGAGATGTATTTCTATGAATTTCTTGTTGTTTAGATAATACATCTTTTAATACAATAAATGAATTTTTTATTACATTACTATTTGCAAAATTTTCTCTTTTTTTCCAAAAATGATAATTATCTAACACATATCCATAATAAACCTTATTAACATTTTTCATTTTACAATAATCTATCAAGGCTTCTAACAAAGGCAATCTTATTTCAGCATATAGATTATCTCTATTTTTATTACCATCTTCTCTTTTCGCAAATAATCTTTTCAACAAGTTCATATTCACTTTTTTATTAACACCAATAGTATTATTTTCATGTTGTCTATATTTAAAAAGCATTTCATCTACATAATATAATCCATTATTAATTGCAGCAATAACACCTAACCAATAATCATGTGCCCATTTTTCAGGAAAAGGCATTGCAAAATCTAATAATTCTTTTTTTAAAGCTGCCGCAGCTCCTGTAACATAATTATCCGCAAGAATATGTTTAAGAATTTCATCATTACTTTTCATATAATCTTTTTTAAAGGAAATAGATTCAAATAAGCTTATCTTATAATTTAAATCTTTGTCTGTGACTTCACCATTACTAAAAACAAGTAAAGCTTCTTTATTTTCTTCAAATTTTTGATACATTGCTTCTACTTTATTTTCCATCCAAACGTCATCTTGATCACATAAAAAAATGATATCTCCTGTACATAAACTTAATACTTTATAAAAGTTTTTCTTAAAGCCCATATTTTTTTCATTTTTAATAAGTTTATAATTTATAGATGTATTGTTCAAAGCATTTTCAACTAAAGTTGTAGTTTGATCACTAGAACAATCATCACAAATAATGATTTCATCAACTTGTTTTGTTTGATTAATAATACTTTTTAATTGTTCTAAAATATATGTTTCCCCATTATAGGTACACATTGCTACTGAAATTTTCATATAAGCCCCCATTAACTATATAAAGTTACCATTACAAATCTATAAATTTTATTAAGATAATATTTTGAAGCAAATAATAATAATAAGCCATTTTTTATAAACGAAATAAACGATTTATTTTCTATATCATTTAAAGCATCATTGAAATATTTATTCGCTTTTAAATATTTTTTGGCATTTTTTGAATTATTATGTTCTTTTACATAATTGTGTGCATCTTCTATAGATGCTATTTGTTTTTTACTATATTGTTTTGTGATATAGCATCCATATAGATATTGTTCAAATAAATTAGAACGAGAAATACTGTCAGATGTCATTCTATATTTTAAAACAACTTCATTAAGATTAGATATCTTATATCCTTTTAGAATTGCTCTTAATGTAAAATCATAATCTTCACATAAAGGCATTTGTCTGTATCCTTCTAATTGCTCAAATACTTCTTTTTTTCCAAACCAAGTAGGATGAGAAATAACTTGATTATATTTAATACATTTTTTGATTTTATTAAAATCAGTCGGTACTTTTTTAATAGAATAAATCGTTTTACCATTTTCGTCTATCATATGTGATAAACCACCAATTAAATCATAATGATATTGATTTAAATAATGTAATTGTTTTTCTATTCTATCTGGCATAGAAACATCATCTGCATCCATTCTACAAATATATTTACCTTTTGAAAGTGATAATGCTTTATTTAATGTTTTTGTTAATCCCATATTTTTTTCATTAATATAAAAACGTATTCTATCATCATTTTTTTGATAATTTTCTATACACCTAATATGTTCAATATTTTCAGGATTATCTAAAATAATAATAAATTCAAAATTATTATATGTTTGCTTTAAGATAGATTCTATCGCTACTTTTAATAGTTCTATTTTTTCTTTATATGTTGCCATTATTACTGATATTTCCATCATAATTTTCCTTTCATCCTGTCCTATATTAACATAATTACATTTATATCTCAACATATCATTTTTAAACGTATTTCTCTTTAATATATTAAAAATCCCTTGTCGCTATTTTAACTTCCAGGGATTTTTATCATTATTTTTATATATTTGGGTCTGTTGGATCCCATGTTTGACTCGTAGAAATTTTAGGAGCTGTAGGTTTACTTAATGGATCTTTACCACTTATAATATCAACTCTTGTTCCTAAACTACAATTATCATAAATCCATTTAGCATCTCTACACATCAATCTAACGCAACCATGCGAACAAGTTGTTCCAAGTTTATTAAATTCACTCGTTTGTAATGTATATGGATTTTGTTGACCGTATGGTAATGAATGAAATAATATACCATTTACAATTCTGGTGCAGTATTGCCCATAGCTTGGACCCACTAAATATCTCCATCTGTATTTTACAGGTGTATAATATGTTCCATATGGTGTCCCATTGCCTGTTGAACAAACAAATCTTTTATAGGCAATATTATAATCGCCTGTACCATTAGCTGCTAATACGGTTACAACATTTGTTGATTTATTTACTCGTAGTACATATGAGCTTTTCATACCTAACAATCCTTGAGCATCTTCATATAATGTTCCATTTGCATCTTTACATACTTTAAATCCATTTTTATCTTCAAACGTTATGCATGATAAATGAGAAATACCTAGATTGGTAATATTTTTAGGATATAGTTTTATTTGAATTGATTCAATTCTATAGCCTCCACCAGTTGTACCAGCTATTCTATCATTACATGTCCATCCTAGCCAACCAAAATCCTGACATTGAACCCTATAGAAAACATCATAATAATTACTAATTTCTCCTGTAAGTCTTATTTTAATAGCTTCTATTCTTTTTGATTGTCCTATTGTACCTGAAATAGAATCATTACTAGAATAATTCACCCAGCCATAATCTTGTACATGTGTACTATATTCAATATTTCCTTCATAGGAATTATCACCTAATCTGATTTTTAAAGCCTCTAATCTCAACCCTTGCCCTACAGTTCCACTTGTATTACCATTATTAACATAATTTTGCCATCCAATATTTTGTACATGTGAACTATATTCCACTTTTCCTTGTTCAACAAAAGGTCTAGAAATATCTCCAGGCGCATTTCCACCTTTTTCAACTAAACATATTTGAATTGCTTCTACTCTTAATTCAAGTCCTTCAGTACCTGCTTTAGAATCATTGCAAGTCCAAGACATCCATCCTAAATCTTGTGCATGTACTCTATAATAGACATCATAATAATTACTTATTTCACCAGTGAGTTTGATTTTTATAGCTTCTACCCTTTGGGATTGACCTGATGTTCCACTTATAGAACCATTCTTTCGATAAGATTGCCATCCTATATCTTGAATATGAGTACTATATTCTACACTTCCACTATAAGATAAATTACATAATGAAACCTTTATTGCTTCTATTCTTTTTGATTGTCCTGACGTTCCACTTGTTTTTCCATCTCCAACATTAGATAACCATCCATAATCTTGTACGTGTGTTGAGTAATAAATATATCCAGGATAAATAAATGGATTTTGCGTGTTTTCAGGTATTTGGTCACCTTTTTTTATTAATTTAATTTCTATACCTTCTAATCGTTTACCATAAGTTTCACTACCAGCGCTTGCTCCATTACAAGCCCAATCAAGCCATCCATTATCTTGAATATGTACTCTATAATACACATCATAATAATTTGCTATATCTCCTACTAGCTTAATCTTAATAGCTTCTAATCTTTTTGATTTTCCTTCTGTTCCACTTAATTGATCATCTGATACAAAACTGGTCCATCCAATATCTTGAATATGAGTTGCATATTCAATGGATCCTTCGTAACTTCCTAAATCCAACTTCATTTTAATAGCTTCTAGTCTCTTTGATTTGCCAACAGTTCCAGAAACGCCTTCACTTATATAATTACTCCATCCGTAATCTTGTACATGTGTTTTATACATTATTTTTGGTGTAATTACTTCCTCTGGTGAATTTGTTGTAACTTGATTAGTTATTTCATCGTTCCCTTCAGTAGTATTAATTTCACTGTTTTCATTATCATCTACTATTTCAGTATTCTCATTTTGATCTACATCTTGTAAATCATCTTCATTTATAGAAGAATCATTTGTATTATCTTCTACTACTTCATTGGAAGAATTTTCTATCTGATTTGTTTCAAAAGCTTTTACATTTAAAATAGTACTGAAAATCAATAGCAATGAAACTATAATGCTTAATGTCTTTTTCACATTCTCACCTCCCTAACTTAAGTTTACAACATTTATTAACATATAAAAAGGTAAATATTTGGTCGTTCAGTATCTAAAACTGTTGTTTAGTACTGTTGCCTATTATTTACCTTTTGGTTATTTATCTTTTATAGAAGCAATTACTTGTACTTCCTGGTGCACTGCTTCCTTTTTTTACAAGTTGGATTTGGATTGCTTCAAGTCTATATG
>OLOD01000307.1_pt1 | contig 39353 bp, 26 predicted proteins | sample 1671921 | NCBI WGS metagenome assembly OLOD01 (sample SAMEA3136626, study PRJEB25190) | human gut metagenome | biome: human gut; feature: human-associated habitat; material: faeces | place: Austria | collected 2013
TTTATTATATATATGTGGAAATAATGTGTATTTATCAATCCTTTTTATCTATATTTTTGTACTTTATCTGATTTAATAGATGTTTGAACACTATATAATTTCAAAAAAAAGCCAAATTTGATATAAAATGGCTTATGTTTTGTACTATTTTATTGATCATCCTACAATAAATAAATATAAAAATAGTGATATGTTTATCCTCATTTAAACTGGGAAGATAACTTTTTAAAAGAAAAAGGTCTATTTTCTTATTTCAAGAAAATAGAAACCTTTTTATCTTAATTTTCTTTTCTTTTTTTTCTTAAAGAGACATAGACAATTGCTGACATTAAAGCAAGTACTGCAAATGTCCATGTAGATGTTTGATCACCAGTTTTTACTTTATTATCTGTAATAACTTGAGGTTTTTTTACAGGTTCAGTATCTGTAGATACTGTAGGTGCTTTTTCTAATGCATCAATAGCGCTTTGTAATTCATTTACAAGGGCATCTACTTCTTCTTGTGTCATTTCAGCTGTATTTTCTAATTTTTTAGAAACTTCAGCAACAACATCCATTAATTTAGTATATGATGCATCAGTATATTTTTTACTATCTAATTGTTTAATTTGATCTAATAAAGCATGAATACCATCTAAATCACCACGTTTAACAAGTTTTTGAGCAGCTTCTTTTAATGTAGCAGTTAATGATTGAATATCATCACTTGTATTTTCATTTTCTAAAGCAGTTTTTACATCATTATAAACTTTTTCAAATTCTTTCCATGATGATACAGTATAATCTTTTTCTTGATATTGTTTCATTAAAGCTTTCAAAGCATTTACTTCATCATCAGTAGCTTTTAAAACTAATTGTGCTCTTGCATCTTGTAATTGTTTTAAAGCTTCATCTAATTGTTCTTTTGTTGCATTTTCTTGTTCAATTAATGTTTGTGCGTTCTTTAATGCTTCTTTAAATGGATCAGCTGTAGTTGTTAAATATTTATTAGTATCTAACTTATCTAATTCGTTTGATTCAATATAATCTTTTAAAGCTTTCTTACTTACTGATGCTTTTGTTACTAATTGAGCTTTTGCTTTTTGTAAAGCTTCTACCATATCAATAACTTCTTTTTCTGTAATTGTTGCTTCATCTTTTTTAATTAAATCTTGAGCAAGTTTCACTTGATTTTGTAAAACTGTCCATGTTTCACTTGTATAATCATTTTCTTTTAATTGACTGATTGCATCAAGTTCATCTTTAACGTTTTGAATATCTCCACGTTTAACAAGATTTGCATAAGCAACCCCTAATTCAGATTTTGCATTTGTAACAGCATCTAATTCACCATATTGTTTATCTAAAACCTTTTGAGCTTTTTTTAATGCTGTTTCAAATTCTTTATAAGAATCTGCTGTATATTTATTTTCTTTAACATCTAAAGAATCAATATAACTTTGTAAATCATTTGCTGCTGTTGAAGCATATTCATCTTCATTTAACATAATAACTTCTGAAATTGTTGGAATTTGATTTTCATCCCATGAAATTTTTAATTCATAAACATTTCCTTCTGGCATATAGAATTCATTTAATGATTTTCTAAGAGTTCCAACTTGAACCCATTTCTTTCCATTAACATCATCTACAAGAACTGAAACTCTTGCATTTGAAATTTCACCTTTTTGAATAATATGCATTTTCTTAACATCTAAATCACTTGATAATGTATAAGTAATGCTTCCAGCTTTTGTAGAACCTGGTTTATATGCTGTAGATAAATCTCCATCAAACATATATTGAGGAATAAATCCATTTGCTTCTACTGTTGAAGAAGTATATGTTGGATCATTTGAAACTGGTACATATTCTCCATCATTTAATACAATTTCATTAAAGACAACTGCTCTATTATTATTTGTTGCAGTCATTAAGATTTTTAAATAACGTGCTTTAACATTATTAGCAGTTCCTTCTACATATACTTTATTTGGATATGTGCTAGATGCTGTATATCCGGCATCTGAATCAATACATTTAACCCCTGCATCATCAGTATTTTCAACACCATCTCCAATAGTAACAACTTTTGTCCAATTTTCTAAATCATCAGATACTAAAATATCAGCATCTCTAATATAGTTAACGGCACTATCTTGACAATACATTTGAATTTTAGAAATTGTTCTTTCTTGTCCTAAATCATAAATAATATATTGTCCTTTTTGAGGTAAGTCACCAAATTCTGTTGTTGTATCGATATTACCATCAAATGCTGCACCATTATTTCTAGTATCTTCACCAACACCCCATGAAGGGTTAATAGTCATTGTTGTTTCATATAAATATGGAGCTGTAATTTCATTTGAATGTACTTCAAAATGATTAATTGTTAATTTGATAGCTTTATCTGTTTTATTGATTAATCTTACATATCTTCCATCTGGTAATTCTTTTTCTTGACCAGTTACAGTTGTCCATTCAACTGCATTTTTTGAAACTTGTAAAGTTAATCCTTGACCATTTTCATAATCAATATTTAATGCGCTTAAATCTTTAATTCTTGATAAATCAACACCTACGTATTGACCTTTTTCTAAAGTGATTTCTTGATTATAAATTAATTCTGTAAGTGCTTCTTCACTTTGTGAAGCTAATCTATAATCTGTATTTGTATAAACATTAGTATTATTGAAATCTTCATCTGGATTATAAGCTTTTACAGAAAATTCAGAGAAAATAACCCATACAGCTTTATCTTCTTCATTAACCAAACGTACATAACGAGCTTTTAAACCATAGAAGTTTTCTTCAACTGTATCTTTACCACTAGCTAAACCTTGATAAGTTTTATAAGTTGTCCAGTTTTGATTATCATTAGAATATTGTAAGCTATATTTTTCCCATTTATCACCAGCACTACGATCTCCACCGATAACTGCATAAATTTTACCAATAGCTGTTTCTTTACCTAAATCCCAACCAATATAATCATCTTTTCTTGTTGTATTATCTGGTTGTGTATTAAAATCTAATGCTGTTGAACTATCACCATCTGTTAAATTAGCAACTGTTCCTTGATAAATTTTCCATGTATCTGTATACATAAATGTTGCATTGATTTGTCCTGGATCAGTCATTTTAAATGTATTGACTTTCCACCAATATCCAGCTGTATCACTTTGTAAATTTAATTCTAAGTTTCTAATACGAATTGCCTTAGCTTTAATATTTTGACTTGATACATCTAATTCAACTGAAGCATCACCATTATATTCTTTTAATGCTGTCCAGTTTTGTCCATCAGTTGTATATTCAATAACATATTTTGTTGATTTGTCTGTTCCTGCATCTTGTGCAAAACAAATTGTACCTAATGTTTTTGCTTTTTTGAAAGTTAATGTAATACTTGCATCAACTGGTAAATAATCTTTAATGTCTCCACCTTTATAAGGGCTTTCTGCAAAATGCGCATAAGTAGCATCACTATCATCTAATAAATTATTTAAAGAACCACCTTTAAGTGTTAACTTATCAATTGATAATGTACCTGGGTCTTCTTCAGTTACTGTTTCATCCACATTAACTGCAATATCTCTAACACCTAACCAAGTATTAGACTTATCTTCTGCAGCAATCATACGAATACCCTTAACAGCTTTTAAATTTAAATCCGTTAATGCTACATCATTTGGTAAGGTATATTCTTGATCATCTAAATCAACCCATTTTTTACCATCTGTTGTATATTGTACTTTAGCTTTAGAGAAAGTATCTTTTGGATTTGAGTTAGTTCCTAATCTAAAAGTTACTTTGTCAATATCGATTGCTTTTGAATAACTAACTCCTACATAAGTTCCTTTACTGATTGTATTTGGAGTTTTATAAACAATTTCAGTATTAGCTTTATTATCAAATACATAATCAGTATTACCTGTTGGTGTATCATTACGATTTGTAATAAATTTAGTAACTTGTTTATTTGGATTTACAATTGTAGAAGCAATAGTAGACAAATAAGAATCCATTGCTTTGATAAATGGCACAATATGTTGTACCCCTACTTCAGCATATTCTAAATGATCAACATAATTGAACCCATATGTTTTTGATTTTTCAAAAGCAGCTTGTCCTGCAGCATATAGATCCCAAATCTTATCATTTGCTTCTTCATCTTGTACTGCTTTAACAGCTTTAATATAATTAATTGCTGCATCTGTTGTATCATCCCAGCAGTTTAACCAATAAACAATTTGATCTTTTACTCTTGTATCACCTGCTTGTGCTCTATATGTTGCACTCGCATTTTTCAAGATTGTAAATTCGTTGATTAAATCTTCAAATTGTTCATCACTAATTGTTGTCCCATTAGCAATAGCTTCTTTGAAGCTTGTTAAACGATCTTTTAAATCTACTGATTCTTGTAATGCAGTAACACGGCTATCCATATTTTGATTGATCATATGTTTTGAAAGTTCTCTTAAAGCAGCTGATGCTTGAGTTTCAATAGCACTGTTATGATCAACATATTTAAATGAAGCATTCCAACATTTTTGTGCTTCTTCTTCGCTTTGCCAGATATTCCATGAATAACATGCATTCCCAAAAATTGCAACTTTACTTGGCTCAGATTGTTGCATTGGATTTAAAACAATTCCTTGAATTTTATTTGGATCTACGCCAGGGTGTAAAAATGTTGTATATCCACCCATAATTAAGTGTTTTTTAGAGTTATCTGTACATGGCCAGTTGATCCACATATAAGGTCCACGCCCAGCGTTATTTGTAAAAGTTGCTGTGAAGTTATTTGTAACTTCTCCCCATACTCTACCACCAGTCATAACGATTTGAATATTTGCTGGGAAATTTCGATAATAGCTTTCTCCATAATACATATATTCTTGTGTAACGAATGGTAATGATAATTTTAAATCAGGGTATGTTTTTTGCATTTCTTTTATCCATGCTGTCATATCAGTTAATGTTTTTGTATAGTTAGCACCACCAACATTTCCAGCATCATCTGCTAAAATAGCAATTTGACGTACACCTGCTTTAATAACTTGTTCAAATTTAGCTTGTAATACTTTTAAGTCAGCTTGATAGTTTTCTTCACTATTATATCTAATTGCATTATACATATATGGATGTAACGCAAATACAAAACGACATTTTGATTTATTTCCTGCTTCAGCAAGCGGTTTGATCTTCGTTTCAATTTCTTCATCTGTATAAAGTTCACGCCATTTAGAGTTATGTTTAGGATCATCTTTAGGAGCATAGAAATAAGAATTTAACTTGTAGTATCCTCCCCATTCCATTAATTTCATTCGATCCGTAGTTGACCATGGATTTCCATAATAACCTTCGATAAATCCACGACTAGCTACATTAGCATAATCTTCCATTGTAAAATTACGGATAGTATTTCCGTCTAATTGTTTAAAGATATGATACAAACTTGTAAGACCATAAAAAGCAGCATCTGTATCTTTACCTAAAACTGTAATTGTTCCATTATCAACTTTTAATAAGTATGAATCTAATTGATCATATAAATTACTTGTTTTTACTGTATAATGTTCACCAGCGTATTGATCAACATATTGGTTAGAATCTTTAATACCTACTAAAATGTTTGTTTGGTCTTCTTTTACTTCTGTTGAAGTAGTAGCATTGATCTTTTTAATAGCTAATACTTCATTTAATCTATCCTTTGTATATTCATCAATACCATCTTCATAGACAACATTGACAGTAGATGTCATATCAAATGAGCCATCTTGATATTCCATCATATGAGGATTTGGATAGATTTCATAGTCTTTTTCTAAAGCACTTACGATTGGATAAGAGTGAATACACCCAATTGACATCAAAAATGCAAGTACTAAAGAAATAATTTTCTTTGCCTTTTCTTTCATATTCTTCTTCCTTTCTTATTTACATTACTGCTCCTTTAAATGAATAATGTAATTTTAATTTGCAAATACAAACCAAAAAATAAAGACCAAATAAGATACACTTAAAAAGCGTAAGTTATTTGGTCTTGCCTACTTAAAGTAACAATCCGTATTTACATCTAGTATTCTATCATATCAAGCTTGTCTATGCAAGGGGTTATAAGAAATTTGTCTAGACAAAATAATACCACTACAAATTGTAGTGGTATTATTTATTATAATTCTTCTTTTTTAACCTTTTTGATACCTAACCATGACATGATAGCCATTAATACAAACATAACAATATTTGTTTCATCACCTGTTTTAGCAGTTGAAGATTGGTTTGGTTTTTTATCATTTTTATCAGTAGAAGTAATGACTTGATCACCTTTTGAAGTATTATCATCTTTAGTAGATGAATCTACTTTTTTAAGGTTATTCATAGCTTTTTCAAGATTAGAAATAGCTTCATTAATTTCTTCTTTTGTAGCATCTTCTTTAGCAGATACTTCTTTTGCTTTTGCTAATGCTTCTACCATTTGTTTCCAAGATTCTTTTGTATAATCTTTTTCTTGAAGTTGATCAGCTTTACTAATCAAATCAGTTAATCCAGATTTATCATTAACTGTAACAAGTCCATCATATGCATCTAATAATTTTTGATACATATCATTGATTTCTTCTTTTGTAGCATCATGATTACTTACAACATCTTGTGCTTCTTTAAGTACATCTTGTAATTGTTTCCATGAATCTTTTGTATAATCATTTTGATCAAGATCTAATAAATCATTCATTAATAATTTTAATTGTTCATTATCAACAGATAATACAAGTTTAACCATCGCATCTGTTAATTGACGTTTTACAATTTCAATTTCATTAGCATCAGGAGCTTCTGCATTAACTAAATCTTCTGCAGTTTTGATCATATCTTGTAAATGATTCCATGATGAAGATAAATATCCAATATCATCAATTGCTTTTGCTTTAGTAATAATTTCTTTTAAACCATCAACATCTGCTGGTACATCTGCACGATGTAATTTGATTTCAGCAGCACTTCCGTTATTATTAACAGCTTCTACATAGTACAAGCGAAGATGTTTTGTTTTTACTGTATCAAATTCAATTACTTTTGTAGATGAATCACTTGATAAGTTACCTTCTTTAACTGTTTGCCAGTTAACACCATCATCACTTATTTCAATACGATATTTTGTAACATTTCCATTTTTACCAGTTTGACGTGGTACATATGTTAATCCATTAACACTCATTTCTTCTTTATTTTCAAAAGCAATCCAATGAGGTGTTGATAAATTCCAATCACTATGCCACATTGTAGATGGATTATCATCTAAAACATTTTTAGGATCTGATCCATCATGTTGATATGATGAAGCAGTAGCAGTAAGCTTACTGTTATCAATATAATTAACATTAACTTGTGATTTTAATTTTAATTTTGCAAGAGCTTTTGTAAGTTCTACTTCATATTGATCTACTGTTTCTTGCATTGATTTTGGTAAATCTCTTTGAATCATATCAATAACAAATTGTAAGTTTTTAACAGAATCTTCTGTATAGATAGATAGATCTTCTGGAATAGAATTTAAATAATAATCTACTCTTGTATAATTTGCTTTTTTGTAATCAATGCCATTTACTAATTCTTTGATTTCATTTGTAAGAGTTGTAATTGTTTGTTCATTTGGATCATATTCTTTTAAAATTGCTTTTGCTTCTTTTAATTTTTCTTGTAATTGTTTATTTTGTGATTCATCTGCAATATGACTTGCACTTGTTACTAAATAATCTAATTCCATTGTTGAAGCAAATGATTTTTCTGAACCTAAACGAATATCATCAACATATCCTTTAAAGGCATGTTCTTTACTTCCAATTCTTTCAAAAGGAATCATCATTGTTGCTTTTAATGGTCTACCACTTACTTGTTCATCATCACCAAGTGTATCTACAAGTTGACCATTGATATATAAATCAATAACTTCTTTTCTATTTTTAAATTCTAATTCAACCCATTGATTTACTGGTAATTCATAATTAAATGAATAATCATGATTTTCTCTACTTAATCCAACTTTTCCTGTTTCTTTTTGAACAGCTTTAATTGAACCATAATTACTTTCAAATAAAATTTGTTCTTCTTCACTTGAAGATTCACGTTTAACTTTTACACGTAAATCATTATTTAAACCAGCTGTTTCAAATGAAGTTGTTGCATAACTTGTATCTCCTAATAAGTGTAATGCATCATGACTATCTAATGAAGCAAGTTCAACATTTTCATGATCTTTTAATTGATCAAGATTATCTAAATCATAATGAGCAATGACACCATTTTCATCTTTAGCTGTTTCATAACCAAAGTTTGTACCTGGAGCATCCCCTATTGTTGTTCTTAAACTATTAGCTTGATCTAATGTTTTATCTCCTTTACCCCATAATTTAGCACCAAATAATGGAATTGCATTTTGAAGACGATCATAAACATCATATTCACTAATACCATTTTCTAAATAGTCTGTCATATCATTCCATACAGCAATAGCGCCACCTAACATTTGTTCATCACCAGCAGGAATTGTGACACCACTAATAGAGTTGATAGCTTGATTATATAAAATATTGTTATTTAAATAATCATAGTAATATCCAGCATTAGGAACAATATAATAATGACTATCATTACAGTTAATTAAATCATAACCTTGTTCATACATTTGATCCATATTAGCATAACCAAAGTTCCATAAGTTCATTTGAACATCTTTACTTCTTACAGGTGTCTTTCCTGAACATTGAGTTAAACTTCCCCAAATACGTGCAGTTCTTCCTGAATCTTGTACATATTTCAACATATCATCTGAGAATCGACGATAAGCTTCTTTATCTGCATTATATTCATCCGCACCAACATGGACTGTTGTTTGTTCATCGAAAACAGGATCACTTGTTTTCATGTATTCATCAAAGATACTTTGTACAAATTCTAATGATTCATCATATTTGTCTCTTAAGGCTAAATGGTCATTTTCACGCCCATTTGTTCCATGTCTTAAATCAGGTCTTACTTTAGTAAGCGCTAATGAGTGAGCTGGTGTATCGATTTCAGGAACAATACCTACACCATAATCTCTTGAATCTTTAATAAAGTTTTTAAATTCTTCTTTTGTATAGAATAAATCTGTACTTGTTAAATCTTGTTGATTTAAACCATTGTTTCCACCTTTTTTAACATCTGATTCTAATCTAAATGCTGAATAACCTGTCATTGGATCAGCTAAACTTTCAATTGAAATCAAGTTATCATTTAAGTGAACTTGGAAATCGTTCATTTTATACCATGACATTTGTTTAACGATTTGTTTTAAATAATCCATTGTAAATGTTTTACGTCCAACATCTAAAATAAAACTTCTTACTTTATAAAGTGGATAATCTCTTGTTGTCCCACAAGGAACATTTCCTGATTGTTTAATACTTTGTAAAATCGTTCTGGTTGCCCAATAAGCCCCTGTTGTTGTTTCAGCTTTAATATTGATTGAATCATCAATATCCATTAAATATCCTTCATCTTGTAAACCTAACGATTTATCTTTTGTAAGAGCTAAAGTGATATCCCCTGCTTTACTTTCACCTTTTACAACAGCAATACTTTTTCCAGTAATATCTTCATAGTCATTAGCAAGTGCTTCTGCTGTTTTTTGAAGTGAACTATCTTTATAAACAATTCTTGCATTTTTAGAAACTGTATAATTTCCATGCCCACCATTCCATTCAGCTAATTCTGGTAAAACATTTGGTGCTTTATTAGCATTTTCATCATTTTTTTCACTTCCTGGAACTGTAACAGCAATTTCTTTGAATTTATAATCATTTGTATCATTATCTGTAATTTTGAATGATACTTTAACATCTTTATCACTAATTGGTTGATAAATTGTTAAATCTTCATCAATGACTTGTTCAAAATCAGTTCCATTATATTCAACTGTATATCCTTCAACTTCTGGTAAAGTAACTTTTAATTTTTTATCTCCAGCTTGAGGAGTTTCTACTTGAATTTCATTTAAAACATCACTCATTGACATTTTTTCATCAGGATTTCCACCATAAACTTCTAATTCATAAATAGAAATCGTATTCCAAGCAATACCACCATCAGGATCTTCTGAAGTATGTGAATCAACATATAAACGTACATATCTTGCTTTATAAATTTGATCTAAAACAATTTTTTCTGTTAAAGATTTTGGTCGATCTGTAAATTCTTTAACTGTTTGCCAATCACTTTCTTGTGGCGATGATTCAGTATCAGCAATTTGAATCTTATAAGCTGTTGCTTTACGTGTTTCCCAGAATACCTTAACAGTATTGACATTCATTCTTTCACCTAAATCAACATAGATCCAATCTGGACCATTTCCAATATTACTACCCCAACGAGAACTACGTGATGATGTATCACCATCTACTGCATTGGCAGCTTTAACACTTGATGCTTCTTGAGAGCTTGCTACTGCTGTTTTCTTTAATGCAACGTTTTCATTTGGATCTTGTACTTTTTCATCTGTATTAAAGATTTTAAATTCATAACAAGAAACATTAGGATAACCTTTCATTTCTACAACTTCTAATTTAACATATCGACCACTAACTTTACTTCCTAACAATTCTTCACTAACAACATTTTTATTGTCTGTTCTTGAAAGAACTGGTTCACCCCAAGAATTAGGATCATTAGAAACGTAAATATTATAGGCTGAAGCATATGTATTTTCATTTTCCCAGAACATTTGGAATTTATTCATTTCATATTCTTGACCTAAATCTACGTAAGCCCATTGAGTTGGCTCACTTTCTGTTGACCAACGTGTTTTTTCATCACCGTCAGTTAAATTTTTTCTTGGCATTGTTCCATATTCAGCTGAAACATAAGCCGTTTTGTTTAATGCTAAGTTTTGTTGAGCATCTTCTGCAAAAACTGGTACCATCGATAACACTGAACCCATTGACATCGATAGTGTTAATACAGCTGCAACACTTTTCTTTTTTAATTTCATCTTCTTATTCCCTTCCGTCTTTAAAAAGAAAAGACCAAACATAAAAACAACATTCAATAAATGTCGTCAATATATTTGGTCTTGCCTACTTAAAGTAACAATCCTTGTCTATACAATAACAAATATTTTAGTTATTTGTCAAGCGCTTACATTAAATTTGTTAAGACCCAGCGATTTTGTCACCATAAAATTCAGCGAAAATGTCACCATGATTTTTCTTTTCTAACCTTCTCCATTATCATGTTATATGAAGGAGGTTTTTATATTGGACAGAAAAGAAGTTATTGATCTATTGTCCAAAAAATTGAATGGTGATTTGAAAATTTCTTATGATCATTTAGCTGTTCTTACGAATTATTCTAAAAGACAGCTTATTCGTCTATCTAAATCTTTAAATGAAAAAGGTATAGATTCTACTTTGAAACACGGTAACAAAGGTTTGGCAGCCCACAACCGTGCTTCAAATGATGAAATTGATTTTATTGTCAATTTCAAAAAGCTATACCCCAATATCACTATAGCACAATTTAGAGATATTTATCTTGAAGATATTATTTTTAATCCTTCCAGAAAAGAAGATGTATCCAAATATAATCTTAAACCTAGAAGCATTTCATTCTTTCAAAGACTCTATAAAGAATATAAATGGTCTTCTCCCGTTAAACACAGAAGTCATAAAAGAGATTCTCCTTTACATTTACTGAGAGAAAAAAGTCCCAGAGCTGGTATGCTTGTTCAAATCGATGGAACTCCCTTTGATTGGTTTGGCAATGGTCAACGTTTCACTCTCCATATGGCTGTTGACGATGCAACCAATGATATCCTTGCTGGTTGGTTTACCAAAAACGAATGCATGTATGGATATTGTAAGATGATGGAACTTCTTATTAAGAAAAAAGGAATTCCCTTAGCCATTTATTCAGATAAACATACCATCTTTAAAAGTCCTGAAGGCAATATAACATCATTTGGTATTATGATGGATAAACTTGGCATTGAAATGATTTTCGCAAATACATCTCAAGCCAAAGGATTGATAGAACGGCACAATGGTACAGCTCAAAGAAGATTGCCCAATGACATTATAAGGTTCAAAATAAAAGACTACGATCAATTAAATATATGGTTCAATGACTTTTACATAAAATATCTGAATGAAAAATTTGCACATCTTCCAATTGATCCTGTTTATGAATTTGTAGAGCTAACAGAAAATTACGATTTGAATCTAGTGTTCACTGTTTCAAATATCAGAAAAATAGTAGAAGGCAATATGTTTTCCTATAACGGATATTATTATGTCCCATATGATAAAAATGGAGAAGTAGTAAAAATAAGAACTTCAACAGAAGTTACAGTTTTATATTTTGTGCTAGAAAATAAAGTAAGAATGAAATATATTGGAAATATTTATGATTGTACATTAATAGGTACAAACCACAAAAACAGACAGGTATTAATAAATGATCATAAGGATTTAAATAATCTTGTTCAAGAAATGGACAAAAAAACAAAGGGTTCACATCAATAGAACCCTTCTTCATTTTTGGTGACATTTTTGCTGAACGTTAACAGCGCTTACATTAAATTGTGCTTACATTAAATATGACAATTCTTTTTAATATGTATACATAAGTATGTTTGCTCATCTGGTGTCAATGTATAATGATACTTTTCATATATTAATTTTTTTATACGATTAATGCACAAAGATAAACGAATATTCTCTTTTAACATATCTCTAATATTTTCCGTTGTGTCAATGGTATTTTCTACATCATTACGAAAAACTCTTTCAGCTAAAAACTTAAGATGTGTAGATAGTCTTGCATAGTCTATTGAATCTAATTCTAATTTAATATGCATCGTTTTTTCAATGATATCAAAAACATCTTTTACAAAATTAACAATTTTAGAAGTATTTTGTGAATTGTTTTTAGTAGAAAAATTAACTAGATGTAAAGCTATATATCCCGCTTCAGCTTCCTCTAATTGTATTCCCATTTTTTCTTTAATAACTTCAATGATCCATAAACCTAGCTGATATTCTTTTTTATATAAAGCTTTCGTTTCAGATAAAACAACATTAGGTAAATCAATATTTTCTTTTTTTAGTTTAATAGCAAAAGCAATATGATCACTGATTGCTAGAAAGATTTCCCCATAAAACTGCGTTTGCAATTCTTCAGTTGCTTTACTTACTAATAAATTTGTAATTTCATAATAAATAGGTTCTATATCATTAATACCTCTACGTATACGTTTTTCACCTTTTTCTTTAAATATATACGTTTTTTCAATACGTGATTCATCAACTAAATCACCCACTTTTTTTTGAAATCCAATACCAGATCCCGTTAAAATAATATCACCTAACTCATCAGATAAAGCAGCAATACTATTATTATTAAATATTTTTATAATCTTCAATTTCATTTCTCCTACATCAGTATTTCATTTAATATTTCAGCAATAAATTGAACTTCGGTTCCTACAATGATTTGTATTTCATGCTCGCCTGCTTCAACAATATGAGAGAAATTCATCTTTGATAGAGCCTGTTTATCTATTATTGAGATATCTTTCATTTCCACACGTAAACGTGTAATGCAATGATCAACACTTATAATATTCTTTTTACCACCTAATGCTTCAAATAATTTAATAGCAATCTCATCAAAATCATTTTGAACAACTTCTACTTTTTCTTTACAAGAATTATCTTCCCTTCCAGGAGTCAAAATATTGTATCGTAAAATCAATATTCTAAAAACACTATAATAAATAACTCCACAAACTATTCCCAAAGGAATTAATAATAAAATATTATTTGCAAATGGAGACTTAAAGCTCAATATATAATCAATTAACCCAGCAGAAAAGCCAAAACCTGCTATCCATTTAAAACTTGCTGCTATAAAAAGCATTAATCCCGTAAGTAAAGCATGTACTAAATAAAGCATAGGTGCAACAAACATAAAAGCAAACTCAAGGGGTTCTGTTACACCCGTAAAAAATGAAGCTAACGCCGCTGAAAATAAAATAGCACCTACTTTTTTCTTATTTTCATCTTTAGCACAACGATACATCGCAAGTGCAGCTCCAGGAAGTCCAAACATCATTACTGGGAAAAATCCCGCTTGATACATTCCTGTTACACCTTTAACACCACCTGAAATCGTACCCCAAAACTTACCAATATCATTAATTCCTGCAACATCAAACCAAAATACAGAATTGAGGGCATGATGTAATCCAGTAGGAATCAATAAACGATTTAAAACACCATAAATAGCTGCGCTCCATGGACCTAATTTTGATATTTCTCTTCCAAAATAAATAAAGAAATGATAACATGTTGGCCAAATATATAGAAAAATTAAAGAAACAACCAATGTTGTTCCTATTGAAACAATGGAAGCAAATCTTTTCCCATCAAAAAAAGCTAGAAACTGTGGTAATCTCTTTTGATCAAACTTTTGAAAAGAAACAGCAACAATAAGTCCTATTAATATTCCAATAAAAGCACTTTGTGAATTATAAAAAGCTAAATCCACAGCATATTCTGGAATTTGTAACATTAAAGCAACACATTTTGTAGATAAAAGTGTGGTCATGATCATATAACAAGCAAGCGCACTCAAAGCAATTGTTGTATCCCTTTTTTTTGACATTTCCATAGCGACAGCTATTGCAAATAAAATCGGTAAATTATCAATGATAGCTCCACCAGAAGCAATTAATAGTGCAGCAACCGCATTATGAGTACCCCACCCTGTTGGATCTATCCAATACCCGATACCTTTAAGAAGTGCTGCTATCGGCATAATCGAAACAGGTAGCATGAGTGATTTCCCTAATCTTTGTATATATTTCATAGCTACCTCCTTTCTTGTGAGCGCTCACATATCTCATCAAGAATACAAGCAGACACATATTTATAATAATTAATTATACTCTTGTCTAGTCAAAATAGCTAATAAAAAATACTGCAAATGCAGTATTTTTTACATCTTAATGTACTTTTCTAATAAGTTTTTAGCACCTCGATCACATTGGGCAATTGCAAGATTAAAAAGATCATCTTTTTTGTCTGCACTTGCATATGCTATTTTCATATTTTTTGATAACTTCACACCATTGTACATTTCTTTTCCTTGATTGTATTTTGTATAATTTCCTAAATCAGAATCTACAACAAGAAGAATTTTATAACCTGCTATATCTGACTGATTAATTTCATTGATTAATTTAGCCCACGTTATACATTCAGGATTAATCTCTAAATCGTTTAATTCAAAATAATAGTGAGAAAGTTTTTGTAGACCAAATCTATTTTTTTGATCATCATAAAATAAACAACCAATTGCACCCACACATTTCTTTATACCATTTATACATTTATAATTAGTATCTACAACAAATGTATAATCGTAATTTAAAACCATATCTTCAGCATTAAATAATATTTGATTATTATTATTTGTAAATCTTTCTACTATTTTTGCTTTTCCACTATCTCTTTCATAAAATTTTAAAACATCATAACTGTTTTTTTCATCATTATTAATATTCGTTTCAATTTTATAATTTCCTACTTCTGGTATATGTAATGAAGTTGATTTATTTAAATTAAAGGATACTATCATTTTTCTTTCTTTTTTTTCGTTATTTTTCATAATATACCTCTTTCAATACCATTTTTCCACTTTTATTCCATAAACAATTCCAATTGTATCAGCTAAAATCCATCCAACAACAATTGCCCACCAAATCATTTCTACACCAAATAATGGTGCCAATAAATAAGCAAGAATAACTCTTGTTCCAAGTGAAACAATCGTTAAAATCAAGGACATCTTCATTTTTCCAACACCACGATAATAGCCATACAATAAAAATAAACATCCAATACCAATATAAAAAGAACCTTCAACTCTTAAGTAAGTCATTCCAATTTTAATAATATTCATTTTAGAAACAAATAACATCATCAATTCTTTTGAAAAAATACAAACACCTAGTGAAATAAAAATACAAAACACTAAAGCCATTAACGAAGCTATTTTAAGACCATCTTGAATTCTTTTTTCTTCATTTGCACCTTTATTTTGAGCTACAAAAGTTGAAAAAGCATTACCAAAATCTTGTACTGGCATATAAGCAAAACTATCAATTTTAACAGCTGCACTAAAAGCAGACATAACAGCAATACCAAAACTATTAACAAGACCTTGAATCATTAAAATACCAAAATTCATAATTCCTTGTTGTAAGCAAGTCATTAAAGAATAATCCTTTAGTTTTTTAAATATATGTTGATCAAAAATATAATGTTTTCTTTGTGGTAATATTTCTTTTTTTAATAGTAATACATATAATGCAAGTCCAAATGCACTGATTGCCTGGGAAATAATTGTCGCATAAGCTGCTCCTGCAACACCTAAATGAACATATAAAACAAAAACAATGTCTAAAACAACATTAACAATAATTGCAATTCCTAAAAAGATAAGTGGTATCTTTGAATTACCTAAAGCACGTAACATTGCAGCAAAATAGTTATAAATAAAAGTAAAAATAATACCAATAAAAATAATTTGAAGATATTTAGCTGTTTGATTATAGATTACTTGAGGTATTTGTAACCAAACTAAAATATACTTTAATAACAAAAAGCAGACTATTTCTAAAACAATTGAAAGTATTCCAATAGAAACAAAGGAAACAAAAAAAGATATTTTCATCTTTTCATATTTTTTTGCTCCAAAATACATTGAAAATAAAATACCACTTCCCATACATAAACCAATAATAATAGAAGTAAGAAATGTCATTAATGTATAACTTGAACCAACAGCTGCTAAAGCATTGCTTCCAATATATTGACCTACAATATAAGTATCAACTATATTATAAAATTGTTGTAATAAATTTCCTAAAATCATAGGAATAGAAAATAATAAAATAGATTTTCCTATCTTTCCTTGCGTTAAATTTCTTTCCATAAAATCACCTTCCATTTCTCAATTAATTTTTCAAGTGAATACATGGCATTAGCTGGTGAAGTAGAAGGTAATTGAAGAACAGGTAGATCATAATCAAAATATTGATGATAATAACGATCAGCTGCTTTACCATTAGTGATGATTTTTTCAATAGGACAATTTTTAACAATTAAATCCAAATCATTGACTTTAACATTGGTAATACTTGAATCACTTGATCCTTTAATGTCACAACTTTCAATAACATCCCACAAAGCTAGATGATTTCTAAGTAAAAAGGCTTTCTTTTCTTCTACTGTTTGAGGAACTTCTTCTTGAAATAAAGCAGCTAAAACTTTCCAAAAACGATTTTGTGGATGATGATAAAAAAATTTAGCTTCTCTTGATTTAACAGATGGAAAAGATCCTAGAATAAGAATCCTAGAATCTTGATTATAAACGGGTTCTATATTATGCTTTGTCATCTTTTTTAACAATAATATCTATTAATTGATCAAGAGAATCATAACATCCTACTGTTAAATCAAGAATATCTTTTGAATGATGTATAAGATCTGGAATACAGATAACAGGAATATTTCCTGCATGAGCTGCTAAAATACCATTTTTACTATCTTCTAAAACAAGTGCATCTTCTTTATTTACACCTAATAATTCTACTGCTTTTAAAAAGATATCTGGTGCTGGTTTACCATGTTGAATTTGGTCACCACCGATAATGGCATCAAAATAATGATCAACCTTAATACTTTTTAAATTAGATAAAACACGTTCATAACGTGTTGAAGAAGCAACAGCCATTTTAATATTTTTCTTTTTTAAATCTTCCAGTAAATCATATAAACCTTTTTTTACTTCTAAAGGATGACTATTAAAATATTCTTTTCTTAATTGATCTCGATAATCTTTAATCTTTTGATAAGGATAATCTTCACCAAAAACACTATGATAATAAGCTTTTGATGTTTTTTCGTTTGTCCCAATTAAATGATAAAACATATCTTCAGTAATTTTATATCCAAACTTTTCATGAGATGTCTTTACTAACATCTTTCCTACAGGTTCTGTATCAATCATTAAACCATCCATATCAAAGATAACTGCATTTAATTCTAACATACTATACTCTCACTTTCTTTGGCATTCTAAAGAAAAGTGTCACTACAAAAGCAATGGTAATTCCTGCAAATAAAAATAAATAGAAACCACTCATCCCAATGCCATCAATAATTCTACCTCCAATTAATTGGAAAAGCATTGCACCTACGCCTTTTCCAAGCATAGCTTGAATTCCATAGGCTGTAGAGACATATTCTTCTTTTACTAAAACCATTACTAATCTTACAGTAATCATCGTAAAGAGTACAGTAGAAAAGCCTTTAAATACGAAAACATAAATAATCATGCTAACTGATGGCAAAGTTGCATACCATGAAAAGTTGATCATAGACATAATAATAGCAAACATCATGATATAACGATAAGGTATTTTTTTAATGATATAATCTGTTGCTAGAATCATAGGAATTTCAAAGAGGGTAGCAAATAATTGATATGTTCCTACTTGTGAAGCTGTTCCACCTTGAGATTTAATAAATAATGATAAATAGTTAAAGTTTGTAGAACATGCTCCCCAAAAGAAAAATGAAATCACTAGAAAGAGCATAAAAGGTATATTATGAACAAGCTCTTTCATAACAACAACTGTTGATAGTTTATTTTCTTCTTTTTCAGGGACTTTAGAAAGCTTAGGATCAGAAACCATATAAATACAAATAATGGTAATTAATGTTCCTAAAATACCTGCCATGAAGTTAGCAAATGGTGAAATATATTGATATAAAAGACCACTGACTTGTGCCATGATAGCATAACCTACAGATCCCCATAAACGAATCTTACCAAATTGATAAGGTGAAGAAACACCTATACGGTCTGTTAAAGGAGTGACAGCATTCATAAAAGAAACTGCTAAGCCTGATGATAAAAGTAATACCCAAAAGTTACGACTAATTGCAAAAATAAACATACAAATAATATTCGCAAATGATAATAAAATAGATACTTTTCTTGGTGATTGCCACTTATCTGCCAAGTATCCAAAAAATGGTTGTGTTGCAATAGATAAAAGTGGTGCAAATGATACAATGTAAGCAATTTGTGAGGCTGACATTCCTATATCTTGACAATACATTGATAAAACAACTGTAAAGGCACCATATCCTAAATAAAAAAAGCATGAAATACCTGCATGAAATAAATAATGATCTCTTAACTTACTCATATAACCCCTCCCTATGTAAAGGACATTATATAGAATATCTTTAAAAGAAAAGAAGTCTTTTCATTTTTTGAAAGACTTCTTTATTTATTTAAAGATTTAACATAGTTACAAATAATATCTTTGATTGTTTCATTTCCTAATTTACAATCTAAACATAAATCATAGTTTGATTTATCTCCCCAAGTTTTATTAGAAATAACTTCATAATAACTTTTTCTAGAATGATCTGATTTATGAATATATTGAAGAGCATCTTCTTGATTATCATGATAAATTTCCATTACTTTATTTAGACGATATTCTAAAGGAGCATATAAGAAGATTCTTACTAATTTTTCATCTTCTTTTAAAATATAATCTGCAGCTCTTCCAACAATAACACAATTTCCTTTCTTAGCAATCTCTTTAATAACATTTGATAAAAGAATAATTGAATTCTTATTAATATCTAAAGATAAAAATTGACTATAAATATAATCTTCACTTTCTTTATTACTTACAAAAACGTGTTCAAGAGCAAATTCTTTAATTCTTTCTTTATCATAAAATTCAATATTTAATTCTTTAGCGACTTGTCTAGCAATTTCTTTTCCATTAGTGCCATGTTCTCTTGAAATAGCAATTACTAAATTATCTGTTATACTTTCATTTTTAACAGAACTTATTCTTTCATTATATGATTTTTTTAATATAATGAGTGAGATAATGACTGTTAATAATTCTGAAATTGGAAACGTCCACCAAACAAGTGTTGTTACATTTTCTGTTAAAGTAAAGAAATACGCAATAGGAAATACAAAAATCACCAATCGAAGTAAAGCAATAATTAATGGTCTAATAGCATAACCTATAGATTGTAAAATACCTTGAATTGCTACAGAAATACCCATAAATACAAATCCAAGACTTGCAATATGTAGAGCTGTACTACAAATATCAATCATTTCTTGTGTACTTCCTGATAATCCAAATAATTGTGATAATGGTTGAGCAAGAAGTTCAAATAAAAGCGTAATGATCAAAGAAACAATAACGGTATCAACAATACCATACTTAATACACTCATCTATTCTTTTTCTATCTTTCATTCCATAATTAAAAGATAAAATAGAAATAATTGTATTAGATAACCCAAAAGCTGAAAATAAAGCAATTTGTTGAATCTTATAGTAAATACCAAAAGAACCAATTAAAATAGCTGGATCAAATTGAGCTAATCCTAATATAGCATTCATTCCTGCCATCATCACTGCAAGTAATCCTTGCATCAATGCTGCAGAAGCACCAATCATATAGATTCCTTTAATTAAAGTAGCATTCGCTTTGATATAACAAACATTTCCATTAATTTCTTTATTTTTATAATAATGAAAATACATTGCTACAAATAAAGAAACAAATTGTCCAATAATTGTTGCTAAAGCGGCCCCAGCAACACCCATTTTCATAGGATAAATAAAGACATAATCTAAAACAATATTTGTAACGGCTCCTGATATTTGAGCAATTGTTGAAAAGTGTGTTTTACCTGTTGATTGTAGAAATCTTTCATAGACGGTAAAACCAATAGAACCATAAGAAAAACAACAACAAATTTTAAGATAGGTTGTTCCCATTTCAATAACCTTTTGATTACTTCCAGCAAACAATCTTATAAATTTTTCTGACCCAAATAATCCAAACACTAAGAAAACAACATAAATACAAATACTTAAAAAGATTCCTGTTCCGGCAATCTTATTAACTTTATCTTTATTTTGTTCACCTAAACTTTTAGATAATAAAGCATTAATTCCTACTCCTGTTCCTACACCAATAGCAATAATCAGTAATTGAATAGGAAAAGCTAAAGTTAAAGCTTGATTGGCAATAACCCCATCACTTCCCATATTTGTTATAAATATACTATCTATAACATTATAGAGAGCTTGTAAAACCATTGATATGATCATTGGTAATCCCATTTTCCAAAATAATTTTTTTAAAGGCACTACAGCCATCTTATTTTTTTCCATCATTTCCTCCTTTTTTGCATAAAAAAATGCGCAAGTACCAATCTCCAATAGATTGGACTTACGCATTTAGCTACACATCATTTTTACAAAAGCATTATAACAAAAAAACAAAAATGATGTAAGGATTTTTTAATCTAATTCAAATTGTCCTGTATAAAGTTGATAGTAACGCCCTTTCTTTTCAAGTAATTCATCATGACTACCACGTTCAATAATTTGTCCATGATCTAAAACCATGATAGCATCAGAATTTCTAACTGTAGATAGACGATGGGCAATCACGAAAACCGTTCTATTTTCCATTAAACGATTCATTCCTTTTTCAATCAACTTTTCGGTACGGGTATCAATCGAACTTGTTGCTTCATCTAAAATGAGAACAGGTGGATTACAAATGGCTGCTCTAGCAATCGCTAATAATTGTCTTTGCCCTTGTGAAAGGTTTGTTCCATCACTAGAAAGCATTGTTTGATAACCATTTGGTAATCTTCTAATAAAACCATCAGCATTAGCTAGTTTAGCGGCTTCAATAACTTCTTCATCACTTGCATCAAGTTTTCCATAACGAATATTATCCGCAATGGTTCCCGTAAATAAATGAGTGTCTTGTAAAACAATAGAAATCGATTTTCTTAAATCATCTTTTTTAATCAATTTTACATCAATACCATCATAAGTAATTGAACCTTTCGTAATATCATAGAAACGATTAATTAAGTTAATAATCGTTGTTTTTCCTGCACCTGTGCTTCCAACAAAAGCAATTTTTTGTCCCGGTTTTGCAAAAAGATTAATATCTTTTAAAATTGGATGTGTTTCATTATAACCAAATACCACATCATGGAAACGAACATCTCCTTTTAATTCAACAAGTTCAATGCCATTGTTTCTTGGATGTCTCCAAGCCCAATGTCCTGTATAATGGTCACTTTCTTGCATTGAACCATCTTCTTTGATTTCTACTTGTGTTAATGTCACTTTTCCTTCATCAACTTCTTCACTTTCATTCATTAAATCAAAGATTCTTTCAGCACCAGCCATGGCAGCAAGAATAAAGTTTAATTGTTGTGTAAATTGATTAATAGGCATCGCTGTTTGTCTTACAAAGACAAGATAAGATGATAAACTTCCAAGATCCATAATACCATTAATAGCAAATAAACCACCTATACTTGCGACAAGAGCATAATTGAAATAAGAAATAGAAACAACAGTTGGTATTGTTCTTCCTGAATAAGTTAAAGCTTCTACTGCTGAATCATAAAGTTCTTGGTTTCTATGATCAAATTCAATTGAGTTTTCTTTTTCATGGTTAAAGACTTTAACAACCTTGATTCCATCTACCATTTCTTCAATAAAACCATTTAAATAACCCATGGCATTTTGTTGTTTTTTAAAGTATTTTTTACTTCTTTGACTTAAGTATTGAATTAAAAAATACATTAAAATCATACATGCAAAAACAATCAGTGATAATTTCCAACTTAAAACAAAGATCAAAAAGAGTGTACCTACAATCATAATAAAGCTTTGAATCAATGTATCAAAACAGTTATTTAAAGCATCTTGAATCGTATCTAAATCGTTGGTAAAGCGACTCATGATTTCTCCATGAGGGTGCCCATCAAAATAAGAAATTGGTAATTTTTGCATTTTCGCAAATAAATCATTTCTTAATTCTTGGACAATACTTTGAGCTGTATGTACCATTAATTGTTTATAGATAGCTGTAGCAGTTGCTCCTATAAAATAAACAATCGCCATGAAAATAATAAAGGAAACTAAACCATGATAATCATTTTTTAAAACATAACGATTAACGACTGTTTTAATTTGATAAGTTCCCCATAAACTAATCGAAGTTGAAAGAATAACAAGTATTCCAATAAACACAAAAGCGTATTTATGATTACCAATATATTTTTTAAAAGATGAAAGTGTCTTTTTCATATTTTTAGGTTTTGCATTTGTAAGTTGTCTTGCCATTATAAATCAACTCCTTTCAATTGAGAATCATAGATTTCTTGATAAATTTCATCATTCTTTAATAATTCTTCATGATTTCCAATTGCATGAATTTTTCCATTATCTAAGATAATGATTTGATTAGCATGTTGAAGTGAAGAAATACGTTGAGCAATAATAATCTTTGTTGTTCCTTTTAAAGAAGCTAATGCTTCTTTAATACTTGCTTCTGTCGCTGTATCAACTGCACTTGTTGAATCATCTAAAATAAGAATTTTAGGATGCTTCAACAATGCTCTAGCAATACATAAACGTTGTTTTTGTCCCCCAGAAACATTGACACCACCTTGTTTTAAATATGTATCATAACCTTCTGGAAAGTTTTCTATAAATTCATCCACACAAGCTTGTTTACAAGCCCATTTGATTTCTTCATCACTTGCTTCTTTATTACCCCATAAAAGATTTTCTTTAACTGTTCCAGAAAATAAAGTATTTTTTTGTAAAACCATGCCTACTTGATCTCTTAAATATTCTAACGAATAATCTTTGACATTATGTCCATCAATCAAAATTTCTCCTTCACTTACATCATAAAGACGATCAATCAATTGGACTAAACTTGTTTTAGCTGAACCTGTCCCTCCTAAGATACCAACTGTAGAACCAGGTTCAATATGTAAGTTAATGTTACTTAAAACATTTTCTTGGGCAGTTTCTTTATATTTAAATGAAACATTTTTAAATTCGATTTCACCTTGATTCATTTCCATTATTGGATCAACTGGATCATGTAAATTATTCACTTCATCTAAAACATCTACAATACGTTTACAACTGGCAAGTGAACGCGTCAACATTAAGAAAACATTTGAAATCATCATTAAAGCATTTAAGATTTGTAAGACATAACTTAAAAATCCAGTAAGTTGTCCAACTTTCATTTCACCAGCAAAGATCATTTGACTTCCAAAGAAAAGAATACAAACGATTGTGGTATACATCATATATTGAAATAATGGCATATTACATACAGAGTAACGAAAAGCTTTTTCACTATGATTTCTAAGTTCTTGATTGATTTTTTCAAACTTTTCGTTTTCATAATCACCTTTGACATAAGCTTTTACTGTACGAATCGCAATTAAGTTTTCTTGAACGACCGTATTGACTTCATCCACATTACTTTGCATAAAGCGAAATAATGGCCCTACTGTTTTTACAATTAAAAATAAACCAATTCCTAAAACAGGTGCAACGACAATAAAAATCAAAGCAAGTTTAGCATTCATCTTAATTGATAAAAATAAAGCCATTGAAAACATAAATGGTGCTCTTACAAGTGGTCTAAAACCATTACAAATAGCATTTTGAATAATCGTTACATCGCTTGTAAGTCGTGTAATTAAAGATGATGTTGAAAAATGATCTGTATTTGAAAAAGAAAAGTTTTGTACTTTTTCAAATTCAGTTTTTCTTATTTCAAAACCAACCCCTTGACCAGCAACAGCCGCATAACGTGAATAAAGGATTCCTAGCACTAAAGCAATTAAAGCACAAACTGCCATTAAAACACCTTGCATAATAATATAATGCTGATCTTTTTGAGCTACCCCAATATCAATAATATTAGCCATTAATACTGGTATCACTAATTCAAAGACTGTTTCTCCTACTACACATAAAAACGCTAGAATAAACGCTTTTTTATATTTTTTCGCAAATGGTATTAAACGTCTAATCATAAAACAACTCCCCCTATAATTCTTTATTTGTCAGATTTTTATACATACGATTTAAAAAATCTTCAAATTGTTTCTTTTCTTCCTCACTAAAATCTTTCAAAGAAATATTTTCAATTTCAAGACAGTGAGCATTCCATTTCTTTAAAGACTCTTTTCCATATTCTGTAATATTTAATTGATAAGCTCTTTTATTTTTAGGATTGATCTTTCTTGTCAACATTTCCTTTTTCTCTAAATTATCAATCATCTTACTAACAGTAGCACTTTCAATATCACATTCATCCGCAATATCCCTTAATTTACAATCTTGATGAGCATTTAAATACCTCAAGACTTTTGGTTGTCCTGGGGATAAATGATACTCATCCATCGTTTCTCGATTCTTTTTTGTTTGAGCATGTTGTGTTTTAAACAACATCAAATAAAATGGTGTCTTCATAATACCTCCTATGTTAGTACACTAACTATTAGCATACTAACAATATTCCTATAAAGAAAAAAAGTCAAGAAAAAAGCTTTGGAAAATTCCAAAGCTCATAGCTACGCTTTTACTATATAACAATATTTCTTATAAAAAGATATCCCATATCCTTTTACATGTAAATAACCATCATTGATAATTTCATCCTTATATCGATTATCGATTATTTGCTTGGCTCCTTCTTTTGCGTCACTTACAAGTTCTTTAACGCTCTTAGAATGTTTACATTCTAAGATAAGTGCTGTTTGAAAGATCTGTTTAGGTAGAATGCATAGATCAAATCTTCCGTTACCTGATTCTCTATTTGATTTGATATTCTTACCACTGAATAATCCTACTAGAAATCCATGATAGAAAGATTCTTCATTATCAAAGTAACTGATACTTCTTGATAAGATATCTCCTAGTATTTCATTAGCTTGATCAACATCTTCTTTAACAAGACATTGATAAAGATCTTCTTTTCTTACAAAAGTATAATCTTCAAAATAACTCATAAAAGATTGCTTATAGATTTCATACACTTCTCTATTTGGAATAACTAGTCTATATTTGTTTTCTCCTAAATTTTCAATAACTCTTAAATAACCTGTAAGAAGGAGAAAACTATAGATATTATTGATATTATCCATTTCTCGATAAGTAAGTTCTGGTTTGATGTATTTTTCTAAAGATTTGCCTTGAATCAGTTGTTCAAATTCTTCATGAAGTTCATCACTACTATTTTGGATATAATTGACGACAAGATCATTACCACTGGTATTTGCCCAAAAGGAAACAGGTTTAAAAGATTGATCCTGTATTTTATTTTTGACATACATCAATGTACTCCAAGGATTATAGATTTCTGTATTTCCAAATAAATAACCATCATACCATTCTTTGACTTCATCTATATAAGATGATAATTGATAATCTTCTAATAACTGTTTAACTTCATTTTCATTAAAACCAAAATATTCATTACCTATATTATTTAAAATAGAATAAGAAGTAAAATTATTTAAACCAGTGAAGATGCTTTCTTTAGAAATACGAAGACATCCTGTCATGATTCCTTTTTCTAAAGCATCATTTGTTTTAAGTGATGAAGAGAAAACACTTCTTAGAAAATCGACCATTTCGTCATAATAATTATTTTGATAGGCTGATTGTAAAGGAACATCATATTCATCAATAAGAATAATCACTTTTTGATGATAGTGTTTATATAAACATCTTGAAATTGTTTTTAAAGCATATTTAAGTTGATTTAAAGAAGCTCTTAAAAATCTAAAGTCCTGTAAAATTAATTGATCAGATTCATCAACATATACACTTTCAAGAAGCTCTTTATTTTGTAATATAACATTTTTAATGACATCTCCAAAAGAAGAAATTTGATCATCAAAAGTTAAATTCTTCATTTCTTTTAAAGAAATGAATATTGTTGGATATTGATTTTGATGTTTTAAAGCATCTTTGCTTTTTGAAATATTTAAATCATTGAATAAATAAGAATTTTCTTTTTCTTTAATAGAAAAGAAATAATAAAGCATCGACATATTAAGTGTCTTACCAAATCTTCGAGGTCTTGTATATAAAACAACTTGTTCATTTAAGATATCTGCAATTAAATTAGTTTTATCTACATAATATGCCTTCTTATCAATCATTGTTTTAAAATTTTCAATTCCTGTAGGTATCAGCTTCATATAATCAACTCACTTTCTTATAAGTATTATACAAGATATATCTTTATATTTCTATTGGATTATTTGTCACATAAAAAGCTTTGGACAATATCCAAAAAGAAAAAAGCTTTGGACAATATCCAAAACTTTATCTAATAACTTTTTGAATCATTCGATTCATTGTATATACAATGATAATACCTACAGGTATCATCACACATGATTTTAAAATTCTTACAAATTGTGATGCAAAGAATGGTATTCCATACATTATTTGTAACCAATATGGTGTTAAAAACATCGTTACTGTTAGTTCAATAGCAACAACTGATAGAATACTTAAATGAAATAAGCGTAAATCTTTTTCTTTGAGTTTATTTTTATAATATCTTATAAAAATAAAAAGAATAATAAGCATTGCTGTAATAATCACAAAGATTGTAAATTTAATTGGTAATGTCACTTGATATGTAGATCCTGAAATATTAACTTCATTGATTTTAAAAACATAAAGACATCCTAGTAATGAAATAATGATCATTACTACTTTTACAATTCTTTCTAATAATCTTTCATTTTTTTCATTTAAATAAATCTTTAATAGACATGGTATTTCCGTTTGTAAAACCGCATTTAAAGTAAATCCTAAAAATGGGAAACCTCCAGCATTTGCTAGAACAAGGCCTAGAAAATCTGTGGCAATAGAAACTATAAAACAATATCCTGGTTGTAATGTTAAACCAGCAACGATCAAAGGTAATACCTCTAATGTAATTTTTAAACTTGGAAATCCAAGAAAAGGTACCATCACAGCTAACCTTTTTAAAATAATAGCTAGAATGACAAATAAAGCCCCCAATGTCATTTGTCGCACATCGCTTTTCATTGGATATTTATAAAAAACAAATATCCCAATCGAAACAATAATAACCCCTAAAATAATTTGAATCATCGTTTGATTGCTACTTAAAAAACCAATTGTTCCTGCTTCGTCCTCTTATAAGTCCACAGGCGTTAATTCCGGTAAGAAACCGTACATATGTTTTTCCCACTTCGTCCTCTTTCTAGTCCATGGGCGTTAATTCCGATATAAAACCGTACATATGCTTTCCCGCTTCGTCCTCTTGCTAGTCCACGGGCGTTAATTCCGATATAAAACCGTACACAATTGCTACTAAAAGTAGACTCCTCCTTCTTTATTATTTGCTATGAATCTTTTGTAATAAGTATTTCCTTACTTCAGAAATAAAATACAATGATCCCGTAATCAAAAATGTTCCTTCTTGTAAATAAATATCGTCTAAAGCTTTTCTAAAATCCGGTTCAATTTTTACCGGATAATCCCCTGCTAATAATTTTGCACTTTGACTACGTGGATGTTTAAATTCACAGACGGTTATATCATACGTCAAATCTAATAATCTTTCAATCATATAGTCCGTATCTTTATCTCTTAATGCTGAAAAGATGATTTTTAAGTTATGTAATTTACGTGCAGAACGATAGAGTTCATCAACACCTTCTCGATTATGAGCCCCATCTAAAATAATCAGTGGCTTTTCACTTATGATTTCAAAACGTCCTGCCCACTTAGCTTCAAATAAACCTTCAACAATTGAAGATTCATTTAATTCAATAAATTGATGTTCCTTTAAATATAATAAAGTTTCTAGTGCTAAAGCACTATTTTCAATTTGATAAAGAGCAGGTGTATTTAAAACAATATTATAATCCTTATATGTATATTTAACATTTTCACCATCTTGTAAATCATGAATACGATCTAAACGAATCAAATGACTATGATGCTTTTCACAAGTATCTCTAAAAATATCAACACATTCTTGTTTATGTTCTCCTGTAATAAAATCAACATGATCTTTAATAATTCCTGCTTTCGCTCTAGCAATACTTTCATAGCTATCACCTAAATAATCCATATGATCTAAACCAATATTGGTATTGACACAAATCATTGGTAAAACAATATTTGTCGCATCTAACTCTCCACCTAAACCAACTTCATAAATGGCATAGTCAACACCTTGATAAATAAAGTAAAGAATTGAAATAAAGACTTCTATTTCAAATAAAGAAATCTCATACTTTAACCAATCATCCACATATCTATTAGCGACATCAACAATAAACTGTTCCTTGATCCATTCATCATTGATACGCACGACATCCAATCTAGAAATAAGCGCTGGAGAAGTAAATGTTCCTACAACATAACCTTGTTTTTTTAAAACTTCTTTCATGTAATTAACAGTAGAACCTTTCCCGTTAGTTCCACAAACATGGATACATTTTAAAGCGTGTTGGATATTATAAAATTCTTGCATATATTTTTTAAAGTTATCTAAACTATAGACACGATCTTTTTGTTGATGAATAAAGTCATAGACTTCTTCATAGTGTTTAAATTGTTTTTTTGTTTTTATTTGTATGATTTTATTTTGATAAATGATATCTTTTAGAGCTATTTTTTTAATGACTGCTATTAATTGTTGTTTAATTTCATCAGTTCCTAAACAAAGTTCTATTTCATTTTTGATAACATCAAAAATAATAACCCCATTGATATTTTGATTTTCATTGATATAAATAATTTTTTGATTTTGTTTTAAATATTCTTTTGTTATTTCTTCTTGATGGATGAATTGTATTAATTCATCCATTCTTTTTTCATTTAATAATTTGATAGACATAATTTCACCCACAAATATTATAAAGGATTAAAAAAAAAGGACAATGTCCTTTTTCTAAAATTTTTCAAATTGTTCAATATCTAATACAAAAACTGTTGCTCCACCAACAAGTACATCTACCATGATCGGAGTAAAGAATTCTCCCATTTCAGTAGGTGGAACAGTAGGTTCTTTTTCTACACGTTTTTTAGAATTTTCTTTAATAATACCTACAGCATGTTCAACTTTATCATCATTTGTTCCAATAAAGAATGTTGTGTTTCCTTTCTTTAAGAATCCACCTGTTGTTGATAATTTTGTAACGAAGTATCCTTCTTCTGTAAGTGCGGCTTGTACTGATGAACTATCATCAGAATTTACGATAGCAATTATTAATTTCATAAGCCATCCCTCCTGTATATCTATATTTTACACCAAATAAAATAATTATTAAAGTTTTTCGCCATGAAGAATTGGTAAAAATTTTCTTTCATAATCATTTAAAACATAAGTATCTGTCATCATTGATAAATAATCAGAAACAATCAATGGATTTGGTGTCTTTTGATAATTTTCTACCATCTTATTTTTAAACTTAACAATATTAGAATCTTGATCATTATTTTCTAATTCCTCTAAATAAACATCAAAAAGTTCTTTGACCATTCTTGAAAGTTTAGCATTTTCTTTTTCAAGAACAGGATGATGATGGACTTTTTCTCCTAAAAAGGAAAGTAGAGATGATAATGCTTCGAAGACCTCATGAGAAAAACGTAAATATGGTTTTTGATAACTATGGATCATCAAGTCACCAATCAATTTATTCATAATTGATTTATTATTATCTCCTAATACTTTTACTACATTTTCAGGAAGATCTTTCTTTTGTAAAATACCTACACTCATAGCATCTTCAATATCTTTTCCAATATAAGAAATTACATCTGAAATACGAACCACACATCCTTCTAAAGTCATTGGTTTTAACTCAAGACTGGCATTTTCTTTATGCCAACAGTCATGATACTCTTGTAAGAATTGTTCTTTTGTTTTTTTACGATCTGGTTCATATTTTTTAGAAAGCATTTCACCATTATGACACAAAATAGCATCTAAGACTTGTAAAGAAACATTATAGCCTTTCCCATTTCTTTCTAAATAAAGAATATTTCTTACACTATTAGCATTATGACAAAAATATCCAAAACCTTTTTCTTGGAGTTTTTCATTCAATGCTCTTTCTCCTACATGACCATAAGGAGCATGTCCTAAATCATGTCCTAAAGCAGCCGCTTCAATTAAATCTAAATTTAAATTCAAACCTTTTCCTATTTGTCTAGCAATACGTGAAACCCATTGAACATGGATTGAACGTTTAGAAATATGTGCACTTTGAAAAAATGAAAGAGCCTGTGTTTTATCGGTGTAACGTTGATAAGATTTACAATATAAAATACGATCAATATCTTCTTCAAAAGGCCAGCGAATATCAAACTCTTCATGTTCACTTTCTTCTTTTCTTAATTTTTGACATTCACTTGTTTTACAAGCATAAGGAGAAAGTGTACGATCATATTCTTTTGTTCTTTTAATTGTATTTTTAATAATTTTTTCTTCTTCTTTCATACTTATCACCTTTACCATTATATACTTTTTTCAAAAGAGATGCTCCAACAATGTTTTAAAAGCAATTAAAATCAAAACAATTCCCCCAAAAATAAGAGCCTTATTTTGAAACTTATTGTTTAAATAACGTCCAATTTGTAAAGCAAGCAAACATAATAGAAAAGTAATAATTCCTATAATCAATAAAGCTTGATAAATAGATACTTCTAAAAAAGCAAAAGTCATACCAATAGCAAAAGCATCAATACTTGTTGCAAAAGCAAGAATTGTTAAATCTAATAATTGAAAATTATATTGACTTTCTTCTTCATTAAATGCATCTTTTAACATGTTGATTCCAACAATCATTAAAAAGATAAAAGCAATATAATGATCATAAGCTTGTATCTTTTTTGAAAAAACACATCCTAGATGATACCCTAAAAAAGGCATCAATGCTTGAAAAAAGCCAAAATAAAAAGCAATGAAGCTTTGTTTCTTGATGTTTCCCTTTGGCATAGAAATACCATACATCATCGAAACAGTAAAAGCATCCATCGCTAATGAAATTGAAATAACAACAAGTTCAAATAATGACACATTATCTCTCTCCTTTGAGTAATACCTCACTACATTTCAAACCATCAATTGCACTTGACATAATACCTCCAGCATATCCAGCACCTTCGCCAATTGGATAAATACCTTTAATATTACTTTCCATATTTTCATCTCGATAAAAACGGATTGGTGCAGAACTTCTTGATTCAACACCAAGTAATGTGGCATTACTTGTAAATCCATTAATCTTATTATTCATTAAAAGAAGTCCTTCTTTTAAATTTATATTCAATGTTTCAGGAAGTAATGCATTGAGATTAGCATTTTTAACTCTTTTTAAACTTGTTTCAATATTTCCATAACTTTCTTTATTTTCTAAATAATCTTCTACTTTTTGAACAGGAACAGAATAATCACTTCCTCCAAGTTCAAAAGCTTTTTCTTCTAATTTTCTTTGGAAATACATACCTGCAAGAGGATGTGAACTACCAAAATCATCAGGAGTCACATTGACTAAAATAGCACTATTGGCGTATTTATTATCACGTTTATAATTAGACATACCATTAACAACCAGTCTCTTTTCTTCACTGGCTGCATTCATGACATAACCACCAGGACACATACAGAAAGTATAAACTCCTCTTTTTTGACTCGTATGCACAGCTAATTTATAATCAGCTGCTTTTAATGCAGGATGATCATAGAATTTTCCATATTGGCTTTTATTAATAAATTCTTGACTATGTTCAATACGCATTCCCACTGCAAAAGCTTTTTGAGAGATTTCTAATTGTTTTTGATAAAGCATTTCATATGTCTTTCTAGCACTATGACCAATAGCCAATACCAGTTGATCTACTTTTTCCTTATATGTTCCTTCATTATTTTCTAAAACAACTTCTTTTAATTGATTATCTTCAATAATAATATCTACCAATTTTGTTTCAAAACGAACATCTCCACATTTTTCAATATCTTTTCTGATATTTTTAACTACATCAATTAAAACATCTGTTCCTAAATGTGGTTTATTTAAGTAAAGAATATCTTCACTTGCACCATGTTCATAAAAAGTATTCAATACAAATTGTTTACGATAATCCTTAATACCTGTCGTCAACTTTCCATCAGAGAACGTTCCTGCGCCTCCTTCTCCAAATTGAACATTACTTTGAGTATTTAACTTACCTGTTTCTAAATAAGTATCGATATCTTTTTTTCTTTCATCAACACATTTACCTTGTTCAATCAAGATTACCTTTTGCCCACTACGTGCTAAATTATACGCACAGAATAATCCTGCTGGTCCACTTCCAACAACCATGATTGTTTGATTATTTGGTGTTAACCTATCATAATGATATTCTTTAACTTTACTTACTTGTTTACTATGTGTTTTTAATAATTGATCTTCATTTGCATATTCAAAAGTAAAGCCCATATTAAAATGTACTTTATTCTTTCTTCTTGCATCCACTGCCTTTTTAGCAATCTTTACATTCTTTACTTGTGATTTTCTTATATTTAATGTATTCGCAATAACTTTAGCATAATCATTTTCATCTAAAGAAACTGCAATATTACTTACTTTTAACATACCTTCTCCTATCTCTTTATTTTCCAATATCCTTTTTTGTTATTTCCAACTCTTTCTATAATTCCTTGATTCTTAAGTTTTTTTATAGAATTAGAGACTGTAGTTCTGCTTATACCTAATAGTTTTGATAGTTCTGTAACTGAATATCCTGGATCAATATACAATTGTTCCAATATTCCTTTCATACTACTATTCAACCTATCGTTCAATCTATCGTTCAACCTATCGTTCAATCTATCGTTCAACCTATCGTTCACCTTTGAAAAGTTATCAATCACCAATCTTTGAGGTGCATCAAATTCAATCATAATATCCGTAGGATTAATATAATATTTTGGCATTGGTAAATCATTTTCTATACATGAATCAAATATTTTTTCTATGCCTCTTCCCCATGACTCAATATGTCCTGCTAAATAGAAAACATGCGCAATATTAGGATTATAGGGCTTAGAACCATGTTTTTGATAAAGAGTTTCTTCTGTCCAATGATCTGGAAGTTTTCCAACATTTGTAATATAGAGCTTATCTTTATAAACACTTATTTGTATTGGTACACCAGATTCATATTGTTTATGAACAATAGCATTTAATATAGCTTCTCTCATACTTGCTTCACTTACAAAATATTCTTCAACTCTTTGAAGTCCATCATATGAAATCTTAGCTTTCATATATTTAAAGAAAATAAGTTCTATAACTTTATCAATTTGTTCAAAAAGTGATCCTCTTACTTCATCTTGATAAATTAAATCAGCATCTGTTTCAAAAAATCCTACTTTTATAAAAGCACCTGTAAAATATCTCTCTGGATCCTTTGAAAACAAAAGTAACGCTGCATTTGTAAGATAACCATTACTTATTAAATGAAGTTTATCTAATAATGTTTCTGTATCTTCTTCTAAAATCGTATCATCTATTCTTTTTTTACGTATTGCGAGTTCTTTGAATTTTTGAATCGCATTTTGATCTAAATCTTCTATTTTTACTAATGGATGTGGAACATTGTCCCACGTTGCTCCTCTTTTACGTAAAATAAAGCTTTCTAGTTCAACACCTGTCAATTTTTGTGTTGTACTCCCACTTCTATAATAGTAATTTCCTTTACAAGATATAGCAATAGGATAAGCTGGAACATCAATTTCAATATATTCCAAATTATTTTCTTTACATAAATTAACATCTACTACGATTCCCATTGCATCTCGTATTTTACTAGGTAAAGATTCTAATAATTTTCTAGCATCTTTAATACCTACAACTTTGCCGTTATCATCTACACCTATAAGAAATTTACCACCTTGTGCATTTGCAAATCCACATACGCCTACTAAATATTCATCTTTCCAAACTACTTTCCATTCAATATTATGCTTTTCTTTATTTTCCATAGCGAGCTCCTTATTATTTGGTAAATATAGTTTTTCCACTTATATATGCATTATAACATTTCTATATAACTCATGATTAATTTCCATTTATAGCATTTGCCACATGTACACCACTTGCAAAAGCGAAATGTAAATTATAACCTCCACAATCACCATCAACATCCAAAGCTTCTCCACAAACATAAATACCTGGATATTTCTTAAGTTGTAAATTTTCATCTACTTCTTTTAAAGAAACACCACCATGACAAACTTGTGCTTTTTCAATTGACATTGTATCGATGATTTTGAATTCTAAACAATGAGGATCAATATTTTTATCTTTAAAAACCTGAACGATTTTTTCATGAAAAAATCCTTCTAAACCATAATATTGAAATTCTTCTTTTTCAATATCAGGCAATAAATTTAAAACAAGTTTTGGGTTTTTTAAATGCTCTAAATATCTTGATAATTGCATAATACAAATACCTGATAGACCATAATCTGTAAACATGATTTCTCCTGTTTGTTTTTCAATCAATTGATTTTGATCATAAAGCATTGCAATTCCTTTTACTCTTTGTCCTTTTAAAGCTTTAAAAACTGGTTTTGTTTTTACTTGAACAAGACTTGGTGTAAAAGGAATCATGGAAATGTTCATTTTTTCTAACATTTTTAAATTATTTTGTCCTGATAAATGACTGGCTGGTGATCCTGTCGCAATGACTATTTTATCTGCTTGATAATGACCATTTGTCGTAATAATTTCATAAGTGTTAGCTTTTTTTATTGCTAGAACTTCACAATTATCGATATACGATACATTATTCATGTTTTTCATTAAAGCATTTTTAACAGATAAACTTGAAAGTGAATATGGATAAACAAGATTCTTTTCATAACGTAATTTTAAAGAAAGTTGTTTAAAAAAATTAACGATATCAAATTCTTTAATTAATTTTTCTATTAAAGGATCTTGATGATTGTAATACTTAATATCCATATTCAAATTTGAAACATTACACCTTCCATTGCCACTAGCGAGTACTTTTCTAGCTGCTTTATTAGATTGTTCCAAGACAATAATATTATATTTATTTGTTTTTACTAATTCATTCATACAAGCAAGTCCACTCGCACCTGCTCCAATAATAACAATTGTTTCCATCTTTATCCCTCATTTGCTTTTTCATTATACATGAACAAAACTCGTTTGTCATTTATATTAAACCTTGAAAAACCTCGATGTATTCGCTATAATAACCAAGTATTGAGATTACATACAATTAAGGAGGCTTTTTTATGGGTAGAGCACATGAAGTGCGTAAAGTTGCTATGGCAAAAACTGCTGCAGCAAAAGCAAAATTATATTCTCGTTATGGAAAAGAAATCTATTTAGCTGCTAAAGCTGGTGGTACTGATCCAGATGGTAACTTAGCATTAAGAAGAATTATTGCTAAAGCTAAAAAAGAACAAGTTCCTGCTGACGTTATTAAACGTGCAGTTGATAAAGTAAAAAGTGGAGCTACTGAAGATTATCAAGAAAAAACATTTGAAGGATATGGTCCAAGTGGTTCAACTGTTATTGTTAAATGCTTAACTGATAATATTAATCGTACTATTTCTCAAGTACGTCCAGCATTTACAAAATCTAAAGCAAAATTAGGAAATGAAGGTTCAGTATCTTATTTATATGATACATATTCTATTTTAACTTTTAAAGGATTAGATGAAGAACAAACTTTAGAAGCTTTAATGGAAGGTGAAGCTGATTGTCAAGAAATTGAAACTCATGAAGATGGTTCAATTGAATTAACTGGTGCACCAACTGATTTATATAAAATGAAAGATGCTATTGAAGCAGCTTGTCCTAATGCTGAATTTGATGTAGAAGAAATCGCTACAACACCTCAAGAATATGTATCTCTTGAAGGTGAAGATATGGAATTATTTGAAAGATTAATGAATCTTTTAAATGCTTGTGACGATGTAGATAAAATCTACCATAACGTTGAAAACTATGAAGGAGAATAATTTCTCCTTCTTTTTCTTTATAATGAAAAAAATGAAAGATGTTTGATCTCTTTCATTTTTATTTATTAACAACTTTTATCCCATGACATTTGCCAAAATGCAAGTTCGTATCTTGAACATACTACAAAGATATCAATAAGATGTTGAATTTGTTTTTCTGTATAATCTTTAGTAAGTTGGTTCATTGTTTCTATCAAAATAACATTCCCACTTGCATATTCATTTGAAGCATAGCCTTTGATCCAATCTCCATAAAATTCATCATGAATTGAATTTGGATTATTTTCAACTATCTTTTTAGCAATGACTTCATAGCTATAAGCACATGATAATATAGCTGCTAAAATTTCTGCTTCTCCTTCTTCATAGGCAACACGTAGCATATAAGAAGTATAAGAGAGATTATCAAGCAATGGTTTCATATCATCTATTTCTTCTTGACTTACTTTAAATTTTCCCATATATCCACTATGAACATCTAATTCACCATTCATCACAGCAATATATTTAGCAAAAAGATTAGCTGTTTCTAAGCTTTTTGCTTTAGCAACTCCAATAGCAAAAACTTTCGCATATTCCTTTAAATAAAGATAATCTTGCATAATATAATATTTAAATTTATCTTTTTCTAATGAACCATCTTGTATTCCTTGTACAAAAGGATGTTCATTATAAAAGCTCCATAGCTCTTTTGTTGCTTCTAACATCTTATCTGTTGTTTTCATATTTTTCCTCTTTTCATGTTACAATAAAACTTCTTGAAATTGAGCACCTTCTTGTAATTGTTTTGGAGTCATATTATAAATTGCATCTATAATATAATTTCGATAACTTGCATTACCATCTAACACTGTTAATCTTTTATATGCGATTTCTCCTGCAAGACCCATTGCACATACTGCAGCGACTGTTGCTTCAAGTAAACGATGAGAATTAGCCGAAATAAATGAAGCCGTAAGTGCTGATAATTGACAACCTGTTCCTGTAATTGAAGACATCATTTTATGACCATTATAAATAGCATAAGCGACACTTTCATTACAAACTATGTCAATAGCTCCTGTAATAGCAATAACAGCTCCTGTTTTTTTAGAAAACTCTTGAGCAAAACTAACAACTTCATGAATGTTTTCTGCTGTCACTTTATCAGCAAGATTTGCATCAACACCTTTAGTTGTTCCACTTCCTAAAGCTAATGTTTTAATTTCTGAAATATTTCCACGAATAACTGAAAATTGAATTTCTTTTAATAACTTTAAAGCAGTTTGTGTTCTTAACGTAGAAGCACCAACTCCTACAGGATCTAAAACAACAGAGTGATGAAGTTCATTTGCTTTTTTCCCAGCAATAACCATTGATTCGATCGTACGCGTATTAAGTGTCCCAATATTAATATTAAGTCCTGTACAAATCGAAGTAATTTCAGCAACTTCTTCTTGATCATCAGCCATAATTGGTGATGCTCCACAAGCAAGAACAACATTGGCACAATCATTGACTGTTACATAATTTGTAATATTGTGAATGAGTGGATTTTTTTCTCTAACATTTTTTAACATTTCTTCTAACATATTTTTTCTCCTTGTTTTTACAAGTTATTTCATAAATATGAAGATGACCAAACTTACCCATCATCAAAAACATAAACTTTGTTTATGAAATAACTCTATGGTAGTTCGGTCGATACTTTGTGGTATCCTCTCACGCTGGAACACAGCTTCCCTTCGCTTAATACAAGATTCAAGGCGCTCCCCTTCAATCCGCCACATTGTGGATAATTTTCAAATAAAAAACAGGAGACATGCTCCTGTAAAAAAATCAAGCTGATGACTTCCTACGATGGCATTATCCATATCAGGTTAAAGGGTCGAAGTTAGATCACTTCCTCTCAGCCTGCTTACAAGCTCCCCTGTTTTTATTTACATATTTAATGATACTCTTTATTTTTTTAAATACAAGTTTTATTCAATTTCTTCAATTTCATATTTACCTAAATAAATTAAAATATTATTCATAATAATATCAATAGCCCAATAAAAAATCACAAATACTGCAAGTCCAACAATAAATGCATATCTCAAACTAGTCATCATATATAACGCTGGAATAAAAGCAATAACAATAGGAATAAAACCTACTCCTGAAGGAAAATGGATTTGATAAACACTATGACATTCCTTGCATTCTTGTCTACCTTTATAAGCAAAAGCAGAATCTTTTATTTCATGACTACAATGATAACATCTCATTATAATGTACAAATCATCACTGTCATTGTTCCATCAAAATGAACTTCTTTTTG